>ERZ1106969.182-NODE-182-length-73152-cov-9.205494_pt1 | contig 73152 bp, 67 predicted proteins | sample MGYA00403685_ERZ1106969 | MGnify/ENA primary metagenome ERZ1106969 (study PRJEB35170, sample SAMEA104062416) | human gut metagenome | biome: human gut; feature: human-associated habitat; material: faeces | place: Denmark | collected 2012-05-18 ...
TGCTGATCCTCTCTGCCATCTGTATGCTCGGCTTCAGCGCCAGCATGGGCGCGGGTTCAACCAGCCTGTTTCTGATGATCGCCTTCTATGCGCTGAGTGGTTTCTTCCAGAGTACCGGCGGCTCGTGTAGCTATTCCACCATCACCAAATGGACGCCGCGTCGCAAGCGGGGTTCTTACCTCGGTATGTGGAACATCTCCCACAACCTCGGCGGTGCGGGTGCGGCAGGCGTGGCGCTGTTTGGCGCTAACTATCTGTTCGACGGTCACGTCATCGGGATGTTTATCTTCCCGTCGATTATCGCGCTGATTGTTGGTTTTATCGGCCTGCGCTACGGCAGTGACTCCCCTGAATCTTATGGTCTCGGTAAAGCTGAAGAGTTGTTCGGTGAGGAGATCAGCGAAGAAGACAAAGAGACCGAAGAAAACGAGATGACGAAATGGCAGATCTTTGTTGAGTACGTGCTGAAAAACAAAGTGATCTGGTTGTTATGTTTCTCGAACATCTTCCTGTACGTAGTGCGTATCGGTATTGACCAGTGGTCCACCGTCTACGCTTTCCAGGAGCTAAAGCTCTCCAAAGAAGTGGCGATTCAGGGCTTTACCCTGTTTGAAGTGGGCGCGCTGGTCGGCACGCTGCTGTGGGGCTGGCTCTCTGACCTGGCGAATGGCCGCCGTGCGCTGGTGGCCTGCGTGGCGCTGGCGTTGATTATCGCCACCCTGGGCGTTTATCAGCACGCCAGCAACCAGTACGTTTATCTGGCTTCGCTGTTTGCGCTGGGCTTCCTGGTGTTTGGTCCGCAGCTGTTAATCGGCGTTGCTGCAGTCGGATTTGTACCGAAAAAAGCGATCGGCGCAGCCGATGGGATTAAAGGCACCTTTGCTTATCTGATTGGTGACAGCTTCGCCAAGCTTGGTCTGGGGATGATTGCCGACGGCACGCCGATTTTCGGCCTCACCGGCTGGGCAGGAACCTTCGCCGCGCTGGACACCGCCGCCATCGGTTGTATCTGTCTGATGGCCATCGTGGCCGTGTTTGAAGAACGTAAAATTCGCCGCGAGAAAAAGATTCAACAATTGAAAGTCGCTTAAGTTAAGTGTGCATTGGTAACTTTTGCCCGCCTTAATGGCGGGCTTTTTTATGCCGTGGCGTTCATCCATCGACAGCGATAAATTTGCCGCTATGATGGGCATCCTGTCTGGTAATGGATGTGCGCATGATTTGGATAATGTTGGCCACCCTGGTGGTTGTTTTTGTGGTGGGATTTCGGGTGCTGACGTCCGGTTCACGGCGGGCAATTCGCCGTCTGAGCAAGCGACTGAACATTGATGTCGTGCCAGTAGAATCGATGATCGATCAGATGGGAAAAGTACAGGGTGAGGCTTTTTTACAGTACCTCCACCGCCCTGATGAATCACATCTGCAAAATGCGGCCCAGGTGCTGTTGATCTGGCAAATCGTGATTGTCGACGGCAGTGAGCCGAATCTGCTGCAGTGGCACCGTTGGCTGCAAAAAGCTCGGCTGGCAGCGCCGATTACTGACGCGCAGGTGCGTCTGGCGCTCGGTTTTTTGCGCGAAATGGAGCCGGATATGCAGGAGCTTAATGCGTTTCAAATGCGCTATAACGCCTTTTTCCAGCCCGAAGATGGTGTGCATTGGTTGCATTGAGAATCAGGTCTGATGGCGAATAAATTATGCAAATAACGATTGATTCAATAGCTAATAAGCTATAATTTCTCTATAGCTTATTAGCTATGAGGGATCGTTGATGTGGGAAGTGGAAACAACGGATGCTTTCGATAAATGGTTTGACGTACAGACCGAAGCGCTCAAGGAAGATATGCTCGCAGCAATGATGATTTTATCCGAGTATGGTCCTCAGTTAGGTAGGCCGTTTGCTGATACGGTAAATGCTTCTGCTTTTTCAAATATGAAAGAGTTGCGAGTACAGCATCAGGGTAGTCCGATTCGGGCGTTCTTCGCGTTTGATCCTTCTCGCCATGGCATCGCGCGCTATGCGCTGGAGATAAAACAGGGTTAAACGAAAAGAAATTCTATAAAGAGATGATCAGGCTTGCGGATGCTGAGTACCGAAATCACCTAATAAGTAAGGAAAATTATGGCTACCCTTAAAGAATTGATGGCGAAACAAAGCCCGGAAAGCCAGGAGCGTATTACCGAAAAAGTAGAAATACTACGTCAGGCGGTTGCGTTAAATATGTTAAGGGAAGAACTGAATCTCTCTCAGGCTGAACTTGCCTCGGCAATGGGTGTTAAGCAGCCAACAATCGCAAAAATGGAGCAGTCAGATAACGATCCTCGTCTGTCGACGCTCAAGCGTTATGTCACGGCACTGGGTGGTGAACTTAGCATTGATGTTAAGCTACCTACAGGTAAAAGAGTCGCGTTCTATCTTTAAAAATCCGAGTAACCGATATTCTTTGTTAAATGAAACTAGTTGCTGAAACGTTAAATACGTCACAAATTTAATGTTACACTGCGTAACTTTTCTACAATAACCCCACGCAGGTAACAAAATGAGTGAAGCTGTTGAACAAAAATTCCGCGCTGAGGCAAATTCCCGACCTAACTGGTCGGCGGTATTTGCCGTGGCGTTCTGTGTTGCCTGCCTGATAACCGTTGAGTTTCTGCCCGTTAGCCTGTTAACGCCGATGGCGCAGGATCTGGGGATTTCTGAAGGTGTGGCGGGGCAATCGGTGACCGTGACGGCATTTGTCGCCATGTTCGCCAGCCTGTTTGTGACGCAAATTATTCAGGCGACCGATCGTCGCTATGTGGTGATCCTGTTTTCGGTGCTGCTGACGCTTTCCTGTCTGCTGGTTTCCTTTGCCAATTCTTTTTCGCTGCTGCTCGTTGGCCGCGCCTGTCTCGGTCTGGCGCTTGGTGGCTTCTGGGCGATGTCGGCGTCGCTGACCATGCGTCTGGTTCCCGCACGTACGGTACCGAAAGCGCTGTCGGTGATTTTTGGCGCAGTCTCAATCGCGCTGGTGATTGCCGCGCCGTTGGGGAGCTTTTTAGGCGGCATTATCGGCTGGCGTAATGTGTTTAATGCGGCGGCGGTGATGGGCGTGCTGTGCACAATTTGGGTGGTGAGAGCGTTGCCTTCGCTGCCTGGCGAGCCTTCGCATCAGAAACAAAACATGTTCAGCCTGTTGCAGAGACCGGGGGTGATGGCCGGGATGATTGCCATCTTCATGTCCTTTGCCGGGCAGTTCGCCTTCTTTACCTATATTCGCCCGATCTATATGAATCTGGCGGGCTTTGACGTTGATGGCCTGACGCTGGTGCTGCTGAGCTTCGGTATTGCCAGTTTTGTTGGTACGTCGCTTTCGTCGATGATTTTGAAGCGTTCGGTCAAACTGGCGTTAGCCGGTGCGCCACTGGTGCTGGCGCTCAGTGCACTGGTCCTGATTCTGTGGGGCAGTGACAAAGTGGTGGCGGCGGGGATTGCGATTATCTGGGGACTGTTGTTTGCGCTGGTACCGGTCGGCTGGTCGACGTGGATCACGCGCTCGCTTGCCGATCAGGCAGAAAAAGCCGGATCGGTGCAGGTCGCCGTGATCCAGCTTGCCAATACCTGTGGGGCTGCGGTGGGAGGCTATGCGCTCGATACTCTCGGACTGCTGTCGCCCCTGATGCTTTCCGGCAGCCTGATGCTGCTGACAGCGCTTCTGGTGGCAGCAAAAGTTCGCATAAAGGGTATGCAATAAACTAAAGCTCGGTATGCCGGATCGCTATCCGGCATCCTGGTTATTTTTAATTAAAACCATTGTTTTCGGCAGTATGGGCAAACCATTCGCCGCTCTTTTTCACCGTACGTTTTTGCGTTTCTAAATCTAACTGAACAAAACCGTAGCGGTTTTTATATCCGTTGAGCCAGGACCAGTTATCAATAAAAGTCCACATATGGTAGCCAAGACAATTACAACCTTCGCTGATGCCTTTATGTAGCCATTTAAGATGCTCAGAAACAAATTCAATGCGGTAGCTGTCGTTGATCTGGTCATGCTCAACGAAACGCTGCTCATTTTCCACACCCATACCGTTTTCAGAAATAAAGCAGCGTGGGTTGCCGTAATTATCACGAAGATTAGTAATAATATCGTAAATACCAGGCTCATAAATTTCCCAGCCACGGTAAGGGTTCATTTTACGCCCCGGCATTTCGTAATAATCAAACAGCCACTCCGGCATAAACGGCGCGTTTGGATTGACCGCAGTATCACGACATTTCACGCGACGCGGCTGATAATAATTGATACCGAGCAGGTCGATTTTCCCCTCGGCGATGAGCTGACTGTCGCCTGGCTGACAGGTTGGTAGCTGATCGTACTCTTTCAGCAATTCGACCAGATCCGCCGGATATTCCCCTTTTAGTACCGGGTCAAGGAAGCTGCGGTTAAACAGCAGGTCCGCATGGTGCGCGGCTTTCACATCCGCCGGGTGCTGAGAGCGTGGATAAGAGGGTGTCAGATTTAGGATCACACCGATCTCACCGCCGTAGTTTCCGGCGCGATACGCCCGCACCGCCGTGGAATGCGCCAGTACAGTGTGATATGCCACGGTGGCCGCGCGTTTGAAATCCACCACGTTTGGGTAATGGAAGTCATACAGATAGCCGCCTTCCACCGGGACAATAGGCTCGTTAAAGGTGAACCAGTGCTTCACCCGGTTGCCGAACAATGTAAAACACGTCTGCGCGTAGCGGCCAAACGCCTCAACCACCTCACGGTTTTCCCAGCCGCCTTTCTCCTGCATCACCATTGGCATGTCAAAGTGGAACAGGGTGAAAAATGGCGTAATGCCTTGCGCCAGCAGCTCGTCGATGACGTTGTTATAGAATTCGACGGCTTCCGGATTAACATCGCCGGTACCGTCCGGGATCAGGCGTGACCAGCTCAGAGACGTACGGAAGCTGTTGTGCTTCAGCTGCTTGAGCAGTGCGATGTCCTGTTTCCAGTGCTGATAAAAGGTTGAGGTGTTTGCCGGACCAACCCCCTGGTGGAAACGACCTGGCTGACGGTCGAACCACACGTCCCACGTGGTCTGGCTTTTGCCGCCGTTCAGACTATCCCCTTCGGTTTGCAGTGCCGAGCAGGCACTGCCCCACCAGAAGTTTTCTGGAAAACGGTATCGCATTGTTATTGCTCCATTGCTATTTATACGTTCTGGCAACAATACGTGTTTTTGCGACACAGAAACCGGTTACAGTGCTCATTTTACAACAAGATGCTTATAAATCCGGGCATTCAACTTTGCCAAGTGCTTCCCAGTAGTTGTTCTGGTTATTTCTTTGTATTGCCAGAATAGCCTCGCGGATATGCTGCTGATTACGTGTATCAGACATAATCGTTTTTTCCCACACGTCATCGGATGGCGACCCCTGTGGGGTGCAAATCTTGCGTAAGTCCTTCAATACAGTATTTTTTTCATGAACGGACTGTAGAGAGCCGTAAGCCGAATCGGCCTGCGCTAAACCCGGCAGCGTGAAAAGAATGGCAATAAGCGGTAAAGCGGCTCGTTTCATGATAATAATCCTTGTTGTCGATGCGCATCATCTCAAGAGTAAGTGTAGACGGCATGCGTCTCACTCATCAGCCTGTGTTAATTTCTAAACAAATAATCAGCCAGAAGTTGTAGTTTTTCAGGAGGATAGGATGCAAATACAGATTACAGATACCATTACCGAAGACGATCAAAATGCCCTGCTTGCCGGATTGCGCGCCTACAACCGCCAGTTCCTGCGAACCACCAACTTTGGCGACCTGGCGGTGTACTGGCGCGATGAAAGCAATGAAATTCTGGGCGGGCTGATTGGCAAAATCAAAGGCGAATGGCTGTGTATTGATTTCCTGTGGATGCATGATTCGCTGCGCAAAGGCGGTTACGGCACAAAATTGATGCAGGCTGCCGAGCAGACAGCGCGTGAGAGAGGATGCCTGCATGCATTGGTGGATACCATGAGTTTCCAGGCGCTGCCGTTTTATCAGAAAAACGGCTATCAGCTGCAAATGACCCTCGATAACTTTCCGGAAACCGGCTCCGCGCGGCATTATTTGTCGAAAACGTTTTGATGACCGGAAGGTCTGGACGCCGCCTCACTTTCTTGCGCAGCAGAATAGTGTATGTTCTGAACAATCATTTATTTCTTAAGCGGTAAAGAGATGAGACGGATTGAGATAATACTGGGGGAGCTGGAACGGCTGACGCGAGGACTGAATCTTGCCCATCTGGCGCAGGAAACGGCGTTCACAGCAGAAGCTATCGGCTTTAACCTCGGACTGGCGCGCAACTCGGTCAGTAAAGATCTCAATCAGCTCTGGAACGACGGCCTGGCGATTAAAAGCCGCGGACGCCCGGTATTCTTTCTGCATCGTCAGGCGATTGAAACGCTGCTGGGGCGCAAACTCGATGAGTCCGAGCGCGAAGTGCAAACCGTTGCCGACCTGTTACCTGTTCAGGAAAACCAGGCGACAGACGATCCCTTTTCTGGCCTGATTGGTTACGATCGCAGCCTGCGCGACGCGGTGGAAAAAGGCCGCGCGGCGGTGCTGTATCCCCACGGGCTGCACGTTCTGCTGACCGGTCCCTCCGGCGTCGGCAAAACCTTTTTTGCCGAACTGATGCACCGTTTCGCCTGCGAACGCGCAGTGGGAGCGTCGCCGCCGCTGGTTTACTTTAACTGCGCGGAATACGCCCATAACCCGGAGCTGCTTTCTTCGCACCTGTTTGGTCATCGACAGGGGGCATTTACCGGCGCAAATGAAAATAAACCCGGTCTGGTCGAGCAAGCCGACGGCGGCTATTTGCTGCTCGACGAAGTGCATCGTCTGCCGTATGAAGGTCAGGAAAAGCTATTTTCTATTCTCGACAAAGGCGAATACCGGCCGCTGGGTTCCAGCGCCGTGGCGCGGTCAATCTCGGTTCGCCTGATATGTGCGACCACCGAACCGGTGAGTTCAGCATTGCTGCGTACCTTCCAGCGACGTATTCAGGTGTGTATCGATTTGCCCGGCATCCGCCAGCGTTCAGTGGAAGAGCAGGTTGAACTGATCGTTGGCTTCTTACAGCGTGAGAGCCGCAAAATCGAGCGTACGATAAGCATCGACCGTACTCTGCTGCTCTGGCTGCTGAACAAGCCGCTGGAAGGCAACATTGGTCAGCTTAAGAGCGACATTCAGTTTCTCTGCGCCCAGGCCTGGGCCTCGGGGATGACCGAGCACAGCGACACGCTACAACTGGATAAACGTCTGACCGAGATCCCCTTTAACGCCACGCCGGAACAACGTCTGTTGGTTGGAGCGCTGTTCGAAGGCAAAGAACACCTGAGCATCGATGCCCGCACGCTGCCCGCGCTGAAAAATTCGTTGGCCACCGGAGCCGAAATTGAAGAGAGCGATCTTTTCTACAGCTTCCTGACCCGCGAATATATCAACCTGCGTAACAGCAACGTGCCGCCAGCCGAAACGCTGGCAATCCTCAAAAACAAGCTCAGTTCGATATTTGAATATGGTCTCTACAGCCGCGACAGTGTGGCGCATCCTCCGCGCTATGGCGATCAGATTGAAGAGCGAGTAACGCTGCTGATCGGCTGTGTTGAGCAGGTGCTTGGTTTTACGCTGCCGGAAAATCTGGTTAACCCGCTGCGCAAACACTTCCTGGCGCTGATTGGCTATGTGCAGCGCGGCCTTATTCCGCAACTTTATTCTTCCAGCCTGATCCTCGATCGCTGCAAAGATGAATACGAAAACGCGACGCTGTTATGCCGAAAAATCAATGAACTGCTGCATATTCAGTGTCCGGCGACGGAGGTGGTCTGGCTGTGCCTGTTCCTCAAAGAGTGTCGCCATTACCGCCAACGGATTGACGCCAGTCCTGACTGCGGGGTGATTTTGATTGCCCACGGTGCGACGACCGCCACAAGTCAGGCGCAGTACGTGAATCGCGTGCTGGAGCGCGAGGTGTTCAGCGCTATCGATATGCCTTTCGAGCAGTCGGTGCATGACACGCTGGAAGCCCTGACGCAGATGATCCAGACCCGGCAATATCGCCGATTGATCCTGATGGTGGATATTGGCTCACTGGTCCATTTTGGCAGCACGATCAGTAAGTTATTCCAGATAGACGTACTGCTAATGCCCAATATCACGCTCACCAGCCTGCTGGAGATTGGGCTGGATTTAAGCTACGAAACCAGCGACTTGCCGCAGCTGGCGGCGTTGATGCAGAGCAAAAATATTCCCTGTCAGCTCTGTACTCCGCAGCAGGAAAACAGCGGTAAAGTGCTGGTTATCTCCTGCATCACCGGGATGGGAACGGCAGAGAAAATCAAAAAGGTGCTGGAGGAGAGCTTCGGTGAGTTGATGTCGCAGGATACGCGGATGGTGATCCTCGATTACAACGAAGTTCGCAGCCTGGAGCGTGTTCAGCAGGCGATTAACGCCAGTGAACGCCTGGCGGGAATAGTGGGCACTTTCCAGCCAGGACTGCCGGATATTCCGTTTATCTCGCTCGAGGAGCTGTTCTCTGAGCAAGGCCCCGAGCTGGTACTCAGCCTGCTGACGCCAGATCTCTCCAGCAGCGAACGCCGTCTGGAGATGGAGCGCAGCGCGATGCGCTTTATCAGCGCGTTGACTATGGAGAGCATCATTAACCATATTTCGGTGCTCAACCCGCAGCGTATTCTCAAAGAGATGGAAGGCGTGCTGAATCATCTGACCACCGCGCTTTCGCTCAAACCGAGCCGTCAGGTGACACTGCGCTTCCTGATCCACTGCTGCTGTATGGTCGAGCGTATCGTGATTAACCGCAAACCGTTACAGATGGCGCTGGAGAACAAGCCGGATCTGGATAATCGCGCGTTTAGTGTCATTAAATCCGCTTTCCTGCCGATCGAAGAAGCCTATGCCATTCGCTTATCGGACGCGGAATATTTTTATATCTACGAACTGCTGTATAGCTAATCCCTTTACTGGCGCGGCTTTCTGCCTCGCCAGCGCTCCTCTCTTCCCCGCGTGACACAAATTCTGGCACAGCCTTTGCTCTTACTTTGATGAGTTTGCCGGATGGCGGCATAAAACGCCTTATCCGGCCTACAAAGCACTTGCCGTAGGCCTGATAAGCGAAGCGCCATCAGGCATTGCAAGTCTCATGTAATCGAGCCAGGAGGCCATTTTGACTACCACTGAATCCTTGCCCCAGATCCTGCTGCTGACCCATGGCGGCTGGGGGCAACAGCTTTGCAACAGCCTGCGCATGGTGATGGGTGAAATCAAAGGCGTGACGGAAATTGCGCTGATGCCCGTTGATACGCTCGGCGAGTTTTATCAGCGCGTTGAAGCCGTAGTGAAAACCATGCCGGAAGGCTCATTGATCCTGACTGATTTTATTGGCGGCACCACCTCCAACGTGGCGGCGCGGCTGAGCGCCGATTACCCGGTGGCTGTTATTTCCGGGCTCAACGCCTCTTTGCTGCTGGAGGCGCTCGACAAACGCGAGCATGGCCGGTTGACCACCTGCGTGGCTGAACTGGTCGACGCCGGGCGTAGCAGTTGCCTGGACGTTGTCGCCCACGTGCGTCAATTACAACAATCACAATAAGGAATAAACATCATGGCAAACATCGTCTTATGTCGTATCGATAGCCGTCTGATTCATGGACAAGTGGTGACCAAATGGGTTGGGCAATCTCAGGCAAACCGGATTGCGGTGGTTAGCGATGAGCTGGATGCCGATCCGTTTATGAAAAACATCTACCTGATGGCCGCGCCGCCAAACATCAAAGTGGATTGTTTCGGTAACCAAAGTTTTGCGGCCGCCTGGAAAGAAAACCAGCTTGGTGACGGCAAAGTGCTGGTGCTGTTCCCTTCTCTGGCGGCGGTTCAGGAAGCGGTCCAGTTGGGGTTTGACGTCACTACCATTCAGGTCGGTGGGCTGGGCGGTGGGCCAAACCGCAAAGCGGTATTCCAGAACATTACGCTGGATGAAAAAGACGTCGGCATTCTGAGCGACCTTAAAAATCGTGGGATTCAGGTGTTCTTCCAGACTATCCCGGAAGATAAGCCTCAGTCGCTGGACGATATCCTGAAAAAATTCTAATTCTTTGATAACAGGGTACTTAACTATGGATACTTTAGTCTTTGCAAGCCTGATGGGGTTGTATTACTGGTTTGCCCGATTACGCCTTGGCTACACCTTCTCCGCTATGCTGCTGCAACCGGTAGTGATTGCCGTATTCGTTGGCTTGCTGTTAGGCAACATGGAAACGGCGATGATCATCGGTGCCGGTATGCAGCTGGTTTATCTCGGCGTGACCTCTACGCCAGGCGGTAACGTCCCGTCGGATCCTGCGCTGGCCGCCTGTATTTCAATTCCTATCGCTGTGAAGGCCGGAATGGACCCGAACCTGGCTATCGCGCTGGCGATCCCGTTTGGCGTCATCGGCGTGTTCCTCGACCAGTTGCGCCGCACGTTAAACGCAGCGTGGGTGCATATGGCCGACAAGCATGCGGAAACGGCCAATATGGCGGGCATTATGCGCTGTGCATTCCTCTACCCGGCGTTGCTTGGCCTTGTACTGCGTTTCCCGGTGGTTTTCGCCGCCAACTATTTTGGTCAGGACGTGGTGGAAAGCTTCCTCAAGCTGATGCCGCACTGGCTGACGCACTCCTTTGAAATTATGGGCGGCATTCTGCCAGCGTTGGGCTTCGCCATTACCATTATGGTGATCGGTAAAAAGAGCCTGCTGCCGTGGTTTATCGGCGGTTTCTTTGCGGTGCTGTACCTGAAGGTAGACATCATGGCGATGGCAATCTTTGGTACCTGCGTGGCTTTCCTGATTAAAGGTCTGGCGAAAAATGAAGGAGCAGCATGATGAGCAGCGACGTAATGCAACATGAACTGGTGGAGCGTGCGCGTGAAAGCGGCACGCTGACCAAAGCCGATATCACCAAAGCCTGGTTTATCTACTGGCTGGGTGCAGAAGTTTCCAGCTCCTATGAACGTTTGCAGAGCCTGATTTTCTGCGCCTCGATGACGCCGATCATCAAAAAGCTCTACCCGCAAAAAGAGGAACAGGTAGAAGCGCTGAAACGCCATCTAAACTTCTTCAACTCAGAGCAGACGTTCGGGGCGGTGATTCAGGGGATCTCCATTGCGATGGAGGAACAGAAAACCCGCGGCGAGCCGATCAGCGATGCTTCAATTACCGGGATTAAAACCGGGCTAATGGGACCGCTGGCCGGGATGGGGGACTCGATCATCTGGGCCGCCGTGATGCCGCTGTTAATTGCTATTTTTATCCCATTCGCGGCAAATGGCAGCGCGATGGGCGGAATTGTACCGTTAATCCTCTACCCGGCCATTACGTTGGCAATCAGCTACGGTATGGTGCACAAAGGCTATACGCTGGGACGTGACTCGATAATTGGTCTGCTGCAGGGAGGGCGAATAAAGGAACTTATCTACGGCGCGAACGTGCTGGGCCTGATCATGATGGGCGCGCTTTCTGCGAGCTACGTCAAGATCACCACGCCGTTAAAACTCAGCGCCCTGAAAGGCTCTGAAGTGGTGGTTCAGCAAATCCTCGACTCTATTGCCCCCGGTTTGTTGCCGCTGGCGGCGGTGTTCGCCATTTATTTCTATCTGGTGAAGAAAGGGCCGCGTTACACCACGATTTTGCTGTCGATTGTCGCACTCAGCGTGGTCTGTTCGCTGCTGGGAGTGTTGTAAGCCATGACACAGAATATCTATCAACAATTGGGGCTAAAACAGGTGATTAACGCCTGTGGCAAGATGACGATTCTGGGCGTTTCCAGCGTCGCGCCGGAAGTGATGCAAGCCACCGCGCGGGCAGCTTCGGCCTTTGTTGAAATTGACCGGCTGGTGGACCGTACCGGTCAATTGGTTTCCCGCTACACCGGCGCGGAGGACAGCTATGCTACTTCGTGCGCCTCGGCGGGTATTGCGATTGCCGTTGCCGCCGCCATTACCCGCGGTGACCAGGCTAGTGTCACGCTGATGCCGGACAGCGCGGGTATGGCCAATGAAGTGGTCATGCTGCGCGGGCATAACGTTGACTACGGTGCGCCCATCACCAGCGCGATCCGCTTAGGCGGCGGACGCGTGGTGGAGGTTGGCTCAAGTAATCTGGCGGCCCGCTGGCAGCTGGAGAGCGCGATTACCGATAACACCGCCGCGCTGCTGTACGTGAAATCGCACCACTGCGTGCAGAAAGGCATGTTGAGCATTGCAGACTTCGTACAGGTTGCGCAGGTTCATAACCTGCCGCTGATTGTCGATGCCGCCGCCGAGGAAGACTTACACGCCTGGGTGGCGAGCGGGGCGGATATGGTGGTCTACAGCGGGGCAAAAGCCTTTAACGCACCGACCTCCGGGTTTATCACCGGAAAGAAAAAGTGGATTGCCGCGTGTAAAGCGCAGCACCACGGAATTGCCCGGGCGATGAAGATCGGCAAAGAGAATATGGTCGGGCTGGTGTATGCCCTGGAAAACTATCATCAGGGGCAAACTGTGGTCACCGCTGAAGAACTGCAACCTGTGGCGCAGGCGATTTCAGCGATTCGCGGACTGGATGCGGATATTGAGCAGGACGAAGCCGGGCGCGCCATCTGGCGGATTCGTATTCGGGTGAATGCACAAGAGCTGGGGATGGATGCTTACGCCGTAGAAGCGCAGCTGCGAGAGGGTGATATCGCGATTTACGCTCGCCGTTACAACCTTCATCAGGGCGTCTTTAGTCTTGACCCGCGTACGGTTGCAGAAGGGGAAATGGCACTGATCGTGGCCCGACTAAAGGAGATTGCAGACCATGCAGCACATTAATTTTTATCGCAATAAAGTGGCTATTAACGTGCTGGCGAAGGATATCGCCAACGCCCGGGAAATCTATGACGCTGCCGAAGGTCACGCGGTGATCGGCATTCTTTCGGCGCAGTTCTCCTCGGTTGAGGAAGGGGTTAAGGAAGTAAAACGCTGGATGGTCGACGTGCCGTCGATTTCCGTGGGGCTGGGGGCGGGCGACCCGGCGCAGTATTACAAAGCGGCGATGATTGCCTCACAGGTCCATCCGGCACACGTCAACCAGACCTTTACCGGTTGTGGGTTTGCGGCAGGCGCCTTGGCGGCAACGGGCGGTGAACAGACCCATATCAACGCGTTAGTCAGTCCCACGGGCACGCCGGGGGAAGTGTTGATCTCCACTGGCGTCAGCAGCAGCCAGGGCACGCCAGCCCACGTTTCCTGTGATGCAGCGGTACGTATGATGCTGGACTCTGGCGCGCATGCGGCGAAGTTCTTCCCAATGGGCGGTGAGCAGTCCCTGCCTGAGTTGTACGCACTGGCGACGACAGCGGCACGCAACGGCATGACGTTGATTGAGCCGACCGGCGGTATCGATCTCGATAACTTCGGCATTATCCTGCAATCCTGTCTGGAAGCAGGAGTATCGCGCGTCATGCCGCATGTTTACAGCTCGATTATCGACCCACAGACCGGTAATACCCGGCCTGCAGATATCATCAGGTTGATGGAGATAGTCAAAGCCCTGGTGTGATGTTGCTATCGCCGGATGGCACACAAAAAATGCCCGAAGGTGATCTCGCCTACCGGGCATTTTTGCGAACATCATTCATGGAAAATGAATGCATTGCAGCAGCATCTATTTATCCTCGAAAACGCCTCGCAAAGGGGTAATTTCCCTGATGTCGTCTGTAGCACTGGCGAGTAATGTCCCGTCATCTTGTTCTTCCGGTGACGGATCGCCATGCAAAAACCAACAACCTCTACGCCGCATGATGCCGTATTAAAAAAATTCTTAAGCCATCCAGAAACGGCACGGGATTTTCTTGATACCTATCTCCCCGCACCATTACGTGAACTTTGCGATCTGAATACACTGAAGCTGGAATCCGGGAGTTTTATTGAGGAAGACCTGCGTGCCAGTTATTCCGATATTCTGTGGTCGCTAAAAACGAGAACCGGTAAAGGCTATATCTACGCGTTGATTGAACACCAAAGCTCGCCAGATGCTCATATGGCATTCAGGATGATGCGTTATGCCATTGCTACGATGCAGAAGCATCTTGATGCAGGACACAAAACGCTGCCGCTGGTGGTGCCGATACTTTTTTATCATGGCGTTGACAGCCCGTATCCATACTCGCTGTGTTGGCTGGATGAATTTGACGATCCAGAAACCGCACGGCAGCTTTATGGTTCTGCCTTCCCGCTGGTAGACATCACGGTGGTGTCTGATGATGAGATTATGCAGCATCGGCGGATGGCGCTACTTGAACTTGTCCAGAAGCATATACGTGAACGTGACCTGATGGTGCTGGTGGATAACCTGGTTGCTCTGCTGGTTAAGGGATACGCTAATGACAGCCAGGTAGAAACGCTATTTAATTATCTGATGCAGTCTGGCAGCGCACCGCGTTTCGAGGCGTTTATTCGCGAGGTGGCTTTACGCGTTCCCCAACACAAGGAGAGATTAATGACGATTGCAGAATGTTTACGTGAATCAGGGCGAAGAACGGGTCATTACAGTGGCTTACAAGAGGGATTACAAAAGGGCAAGATTGAAGGTAAACAAGACGAAGCGTTGCGGATAGCCCATGCCATGCTGGAGAAGGGTATTGATCGTGAACTGGTGCTGATTATTACCGGACTTTCGTTGGACGAACTGGCGGCACATTCAGACTAATCCTTCTCTTTCCCTGTTATGCCTTTTTCTTCTTGCTGATGCTTTTTCGTTTTTTAAACCGCAGCGACCTTGCCGCTATAGTCATTTCATTACTCATCAGGCGGTTATTGCAAAAGGATAGAACGTGAAGCTGAAGATACCTTTTTTTGGGGCCGGGGCGGCGGTATTACTGGCGGGGTTATTGCTGGCAGGATGCGATCAACAGAGCAGTGATGCAAAGCATATCAAAGTGGGTGTGATTAACGGTGCCGAGCAGGATGTGGCGGAGGTCGCGAAGAAAGTCGCTAAAGAAAAATATGGCCTTGAGGTGGAGCTGGTGGGTTTTAGCGGTTCTCTGCTGCCCAACGATGCCACTAATCATGGTGAGCTGGATGCCAACGTCTTCCAGCATCGTCCGTTCCTCGAACAAGATAATAAAGCACACGACTATAAGCTGGTTGCGGTGGGCAATACCTTTGTGTTCCCGATGGCAGGGTATTCGAAGAAAATCAAAACCGTCGCTGAACTAAAAGACGGTGCAACGATTGCGATACCTAACGATCCAACCAACCTCGGGCGGGCGCTGTTGCTGCTGCAAAAAGAGAAGTTAATTACGCTGAAAGCGGATACCGGCCTGCTGCCAACAGCGTTGGATATCACTGATAACCCGCGGCATCTGAAAATTATGGAACTGGAAGGCGCGCAGTTGCCGCGCGTATTGGACGATCAGAAAGTGGATGTAGCGATTATCAGTACCACCTACATCCAGCAAACCGGGCTTTCCCCGGTACATGACAGCGTATTTATCGAAGACAAAAACTCACCGTACGTGAACATCCTGGTGGCGCGAGAAGACAACAAAGATGCCGAGAATGTGAAAGAATTCCTGCAATCTTATCAGTCACCGGAAGTGGCAAAGGCGGCAGAAACTATCTTTAACGGCGGCGCGGTTCCGGGTTGGTAATCATGACCCGTTGCCGCGCCGGTTGGGGTTAAACCGCTCTGGCGCGGCGACGTGAGTCCATTGAGATCAGTACTACCGATGAGAGGATTAAAAGCGTGCCCAGCCAGTCTGGCAGGGTAAAGGTAATACCTAACAACAGTAGTGACAGCAACGCGCTGCTCAACGGTTCTGCGCAGCTTAAAATGCTCGCTTTCGGTCCGCCAATCATCTGCGCGCCTTTCAGGTACAGGCTAAACGTCAGCGACGTGCCGATGACCACCAGATAGAAAAACGCCAGAATCAAACTGCCATTCACCACGAAATTAGTGCCCTGTCCGGCATAAAACGGCAGCAGGATCATGCCGCCGATTAACATACTCCAGCCGACAACCGGCAGCGTGCCGTAGCGCGCGATAAGCGTTGAGGGGTAGGTGGTGTAGAACGCGGCGGCAAACGCCGAGGCAATTCCCCAGAACAGCGCGGCAGGTGAGATAGACAGCGACGTTGGGTTACCGTGGGTGACCAGTAAGAAGGTGCCGATAAGCGAGGTGAAGATTGCGGTCAGCACTAAAATCCCCGGTCGAGCTTTGCGCACCACGGAAAACCACACCACGATAATGGTCGGTGACAAAAATTGCAGCACCGTCGCGGTAGCGGCGTTGGATTTTTCAATGGTCAGCAGAAAGGTGAGCTGTACGGTGAGCGCTCCAACTACGGAAAAAATCAGCAGGCTGATGGCGTCTTTGCGGTTTTTGATAATGGAGAACACTTTGTCGCCGTGAACGAAAGAGAGCATCAGCAGAATCAGCCCGGCGAAAATCAGACGTGTCATGGTCAGAAACTGCGACGACATCTGACTTTGCTCCATGATGTACTGCGCGCAAACGCCTGAACTTCCCCACAATACGGCGGCAATCAGGACGTTCATCATCCCTCTTCTGGTGGAACTCATCTTTCCCTCGGCATGTTGTTTTGTTTTATTTGTGTGCAGGCATCATAGCAGAGATAGCGAAGCGAGTGAGACATGACTGGTGTAGCCCCCCGCGCGGCAGGGGGCTTCGGCAGTTATTTTATGGCGCAATCGGCGTCAGATAATCCAGCCGTAGCGGTTCGGCTAGCAGATCGTTCATTTGTAGAAGGAACGTCTGGAAATGTGGCAGAGCGATATGCTCGTCCAGACCGGCCTGACCGTGCCAGGATTCGCGCACGTAAAACACATCCGGCGTGTCGCGTAACTGGAACAGGGCATATTCAATATTGCCCGGCTCCCGGCGAGTAGGCAGTAACAGAGCCTGCAGTGCCTGTTTCAGTGCATCGATTTTCCCTGGTTTGGCTTTCAGTACCGCAATAATTGAAATCACTTCTGAATCTGACATGTTAAAACCCCTCCAGCACAATCTTGCCGACCGAACGACCGGTTTCAATTTGCGCGTGGGCTTTTTGCAGATTTGCCGCGGTGATCGCGCCAAAATGTTCGCCCAGCGTGGTGCGGAGGGTGTTGCTGTCGATCAGCTGTGCCACGCGGGTCAGTAACTGATGCTGCGCAATGATGTCGTGGGTGGTAAACATCGAACGGGTAAACATAAACTCCCAGTGCAGCGAAATGCTTTTGGCCTTCAGCGGACGCGCATCGAGAGTGTGCGGATCGTCAATCAACGCCAGTTTGCCCTGCGGTGCCAGGGCGGCAATAATTTGCGAATAGTGCTGCTCGGTATTGTTCAGGCTGGCAACGTGCGTCACCTCTTTAATGCCTATCCGTGCCAGCTCTTCCGTCAACGGCTTGCTGTGGTCAATCACATGATGAGCGCCCGCTTCACGAACCCATTTCTGGCTCTGCGGACGTGATGCCGTACCGATGACGGTCATTTTGGTCAGCTTACTGGCCAGTTGCGTCAGAATAGAACCGACGCCGCCAGCCGCGCCAACGATCAATAACACATCATCTTCATTGCTATTTTCCTCAACGCCCAGACGGTCGAACAGCATTTCCCAGGCGGTGATGGCGGTCAGCGGCAGCGCCGCAGCAGAAGCATTATCCAGTGTTTTTGGCTTCAGCGCGGTAATACGTTCATCAACCAGCTGAAATTCACTGTTACTGCCAGCGCGGCCCAGCGCTCCGGCATACCAGACTTCATCGCCAGGTGTGAACAGGGTGACGGCTTCACCCACGGACTTCACCACGCCAACGGCGTCCCAGCCCAGAACGCGCGGCACATCGGCGTTAAAACCTTCGCGAACCTTGGTATCAACGGGATTGACGGAAATGGCTTTCACTTCAACCAGCAGATCGTGCCCGGTAGCGACTGGCATGGGCAGGTCAATCTCTTGTAAAAATTCAATGTTATTGCCGTCGGTCGCGGCGCGGGTAATAGCGATGGCTTTCATGGTCTCTCCGGTCACAGGAATCAGTTGAATAATTCGATGGTAAACCGGTAGCAGAACGGGAAAAATAGCCCTACGGCGACAGGACTTATACTCGGGGAGTGAAAATGTTCCGGCTTGAAGATCTCACGTTGTTTGTCCGCGCCGCGGCGCTGAATAGTTTTAGCGATGCTGCGCGCGAAGTCGGCGTTCAGCCTGCTCAGGTCAGTTCAGCTATCAAACGCTTGGAGTCTACGTTGGCTATCCGCTTGTTCGCCCGCTCCACGCGCAGCCTACGCCTGACGCCGGAGGGCGAGGTCTGGCTACCCTATGCCCGCCAGATGCTGGACGTGATGCATGCCGGGCTGCAGAAAATTCAGACCCCAGAAGATGAAGTTTCTGGCACGCTGCAAATCGCCGTGCCTTCCGATCTTGGCCGTAACCTGCTGCTGCCGGTCTTTCAATCGTTTCGACGCCGCTATCCCGCGCTGCGCCTGCGGATTTTTTTCTCTGATCAGGTGACGGATGTCTTTAAAGACCCCGTCGATGTTGCGTTTCGCTATGGCAATACCGAAGACGCGTCTTACATTGCGCTGCCCGTTGCACCGAGTAACCGACGTGTGCTGGTGGCATCACCGGAATGGGTTACACAAAACGGCGCGCCGCAAACCCCGGATGATTTAACACAGCTCAACGCCATGACCTTCGTTTTACGCGGCCGTCTGCACGATCGCTGGACGTTTACGCGCAACGGCGAGGTCAGTAGTGTGCAGGTTAACGGCACCATTATGAGCGACGATGCGGAAGTGATCCGACGGCTGGCAATTGCCGGGGAAGGTGTGGCGTACAAGTCGTGGCTGGATGTCAGCTAAGATGTGCGTGACGGTCGATTACAACTGCTGATGCCGGATTATCAGGGGGAGAAAGTCCCGCTGAATATGATTTGTCCCCATCGGAAGCAGCTTTCAAGAGCAGTCCGTCTGCTGCACGACGCAGTGAAGGCGCGGTGTGAAATGCTGAGCATTTCCCCTGGGCGTGTCTAACTGAAGGAGTATTATTTTTTATCGATACTCATAAATAATAGCTACTCTCTATTTTTAGCATTAAACTGATCGGAACTCCGATCAGTTTATGATAATTATTCTTGATTATAGTAACCTCGATAAATATTATTCTTTTAATTAATGAGGCATTTATAATATGCTGGTTAATAAATTCCCGGTCATTGGTTAAATGAATTGTATATTTATCAAAATATATTTGACGACATGCTGTTGCTACGATATAAGAAATAATCGCCCTGCTATATAACTATTTCTTTACCTAATTGTTAAATGGACTGACGCTTTTTGTTATTGCGTTTTTTATGGTTATTAGGTAGGAGAGGGGCCATTGAAGACAAAGACTATAAATGATGTGTTGTATTATATAGAAGATAATTTTGTTTCGGGCATCGATATTGATGATATTTCACGGTTTTCTGGATATAGTCGAAGGCATATTCAGAGTGTTTTAAAACAGCGAATCAATATGCCCGTTGGATTGTATATTCGTAAGCGACGCGTAACCAAAGCGGCAAACTTGTTACGTCTTACCTATATGGATATTATTGATATTTCAGTGCGGGTAGGATTCGATTCCCAGCAATCTTTCTGTCGTGAATTTAAAAAACTAACAGGTTATACTCCCACAGAATACCGGAAAAATTCCAGTTGGGATCTCGCACCATTACTGTCATTTGTACAGCGCTGTGATGTTGTTGTCAGCGAATTACAACTTCGTACCTTGCCTGCTGATATCGTTCACGGATTTCAGTATAACTATGATACACCAATCCCACCCGCCAGTGATTCGCATCTGCATCGATTAAATTTGATATTTGAGCAACTTACCAGTTCAAAACAAAATGTGTGGGCATTAACCGATTTCTCTTCCAATCCAAACTCAATGATGCGATTGAAAGTAAAGAGTATCATTGGCAATAAAAATCATCATTCGCCAAATATCTATAATCGTTATGACTGTCCTTCGGGGGTTTATGCCTGTTTTTCATTCAGGTTTAAGAAAGAGGACTATCCATTCTATTCAAGATATATTTATTTGAAAATGCTGCCAGAGAGTAAATTAAAAAGAAAAACAGGTTATGATATTGAAATATTTAAATATAATCAAGAAGATATTAACAATAAAACAATTACCTGTGAACATTACATTCCCATTGATATGTAATGTAAAAAAGCTCCACTTACGTGGAGCAAAGACTACGCAGTACGCCTAAATTAGGAACGATTATTGGTATTCAGCATTGAAATACAAGACTGAGCGCACAATTCCAGGACTAACTTTGTTAGTTGTTTGATAATATTGTGCATAAAATGGGATAGAGTGGTTTCCTTTATTCTGATGCGCTAAATGGATATACGTGGTATTTTTTAAGTTGATAACTCTTTGTTGTTGATCCAAAACCTGAATACCTATACCAACCGCGCCTTTGGGGTGGATATTCTGTAGTACACCACTATTACTGCTGTGATTATTCTCTATGCCGCTCCAGCTTAGAATAATCTGAGATGGTGTTGTAAAATCACTTTTACAAAAAAGGTCGATAGTAAATGGTTTTCTTCCTGCCGTGCTGCCAGGGCCGCTAAACTGCTCAAGTGCTACACTGGGGAGTTTTACGTTGATTGTACGGTTACCTTTGATCGTGCATGACCGGTTGAGCATAGTAATATATTTTGCCGGCACAATAATATCCACCACGGGCAACGATTGAGTTGCACTTCTGATTTGCAGGTTGATCGCACCCGCAGCAGGCCCGGCCGCAAGCTGATTATCCAGCTTGATTAGCTCAATATTAATTTTGCTGTTTCTGAACTCATCTGCCGTTGCTTTGAAATCGGATGGCCACTGGATCTTTCGTCCGGTTGAGGTTTCCAGGGTGACTTTAATGCCAATACCGCTCACATTGCTACGTATAATACCGGGCTGTTTCATTGCGGACAGATCCCCAATAATCTGGGCAGAAAAAGGCTGGCTGTCATTACAACCTGACGACTGAATATTCTGTAGTGAAAGTGTGCGCGTCTGAATAACCCCTCCGGACTGGATTGACTGTTTATCGTTAACGATTTCCGGTGACAAGATAATCTTTTGTGTGTTCAGGGTACATGCAGCACTAGCTGTCTGATGAATGCCCATTACACACCCCAGAATTAGAACGATACGTATTATCGACATGTGGCCTCCTGATTTTTTAACACGATCGTGCATTTCCCCGTTTCCAGTGAAACGAACACTTCTGGTGAGGTAGTTTCATCAATATAAAGCGCACCACCTTGCCCAACGTAGCCGACATGATTATTAGCTTTGTCGCGGATGATGGCGCCGAATGGCATTTTCTGCTGACCCTGCAGACGAGGATAAATAATATTCTGTTTTCTTAGTATCGTTTCAAAAGTGACTGGAATGACATTACCTTCATACGGCGCAATCTTGGCCTGGGTTTTGGTAAAATTTAGGCCTTCAGTTGAACCTTTTGGATCGATAGTGACGTCGTTTACGCGCCATGGACGAAGCCAGGGCAGAATAGCGTAGCCATTTTTATCGAAGCGGGTTCCAGGCACGCCATCAAGATGCGCGCCATACGCATCAGGCGCATGGACTAATGCGACGGTATCTGAGCGCTCTGGAGAGAACGTTATTCCCCCCGCGTGGCCAACCAGCATTCCACTCATTCCCCCGCTGACCTGATGCCATGAGTTGCTTTGGCTCCACGTTCCGCTCAGAGAGGTATAAGGCGTACGTACCATGCCGTTTGTCCCCCATTCCACATCACCACCACGGGCATAGCCAGTATTTACGCCCCAAACGATATTGTTTTCTTCATCAGACGACGTCGTGAAGCCGAGGCGTGTATTGCTCGCTTTGCCGTTATTGCTGTAGCTATCAGAGGAGATTTGCGTAAAACCGGCGTTATCCCGGGGCAGGAAATAGCTGAATGAGAGCATGATTTGGTCGTCTTTGGTGACGGAGCCCTGTTGGTCCTCATTCCATAAACGCTGGGCGGATATGCTCCAGGTCAGGTTGCCCCTGGCATTGGTGTAACCCATGGCATATTGGCGATAGTTATCCTGTTGATCCCAGAACTTCTTAAGAGAGCCAGATAAATAGAATGAGCCCCAGGTGTCGGATAACGGCTGATTAATACTGGCGCTAAACGACTGCTTTTCGCGTAATGAGAGGTATTGGTTGACGGATGCTTGTGTATCCAGGGCATCCAGCGCATCGCGTTGACCGTAAAAGTGATGTGAACTGTATTTAGCTTCCAGCCAAAACGAGGTTTCTGACCAAGGGAGAGTGCGATTCCATGTCAGACGATATTGTTGTCCTTGTTGGCGATCGTCCTCAAGATTCAGGCGAGATTGGGTGACATCAAGGGCGAATGCGCCAAGCTGGGAATTGAGGCCGCTACCGATGAGGGCTGACTGATAGCGCTCGAATCCGGATGCCCCCGTATACAACGTTAAATAGTTGTTCAGGCCATACTGCCAGTAGGCCTGTGCGGCAAACGGATCTTTATCATAATTATCTTCATTGACGGTCCCAAGGGTGATGCCATAGCGCGAAACGCCGGGTTTTAGTAGTTGTGGTACTGAAGAGTATGGAACGGTAAAACGGCGGATACGTCCGTCTGATTCCTGAATCGTGACCAGCAATTCGCCGCCAGTATTCGCGGGCAACACTGATTCAATCGAGAATGGCCCAGCTGGAACCGAAGACTGATGAATAGTTTGGCCATCTTGGGTAACGGTGATGCGGGCATTGGTCTCTGCTACGCCACGAATGATTGGCGCCCAATTTAGTGTGCTGTCCGGGCGCATTAAATCCTCAGAAGCCAACCCCATCCCGAGAATAGCAATACTGTCGAACATCTGGCTATCAGTATAGAACTTGCCAGCGCTGAACATGGATTTCCAACTAGTGATTGGCCGCTTTAGCGTTGTACGATTATTCGTGTAATGGCTGCCCATTTTGCTGTCCCAATTTTGGCTACCAAAATGTTCAATTAGCCACCCGCCAGCGGAGCTGCGGATATCCATTCCCAGCCAGGCGCTGTCCGTACTTGAGCGATTGCTACCGCGTTGCTGAGTACTGTAATAATCTGCGTTGTAGCCGAAATTAATCGCCGGAACTCCCGGTTGCCATAATTCAGGCTGGATATAATTAGTTTCTATACTGTCGAGATAGGCTTGGGGGACGGTGATGTGCAGTTCAAGTTGGCTGGTATTGAGCCTCTCCGTTGCTTTCCCGCTGGTGTCCCAATCCGCAATGGCGCCGCAGCGTGTAGGGTGGGTTGTCAGCGTTTGACTCATTTTTTCAGGGTTAATTCCCACACTTTTAAGAAATGCTTTTGGATAGCAACTAACCAAATCGCCGTTATTATCTTTTTTGAATAAGAGTTCACGGCGTCCTCGCCAGCTATCATTAATATAAATATCTACGATATATTTTCCTGGTAATAATCCTGCGGCATTGAATGATTGTAAATCGTTAAGTGTGGCATTTCCCATCAGAATAGCATTGTCAAATTCATAACGGTTAGTGCTGTCTGCATGAAGCATGGCTGAAAATAACGAGCCATATAAAACTACGCAGCCATGTAATGCTAAGCTCCGTTTACGTAAACTCATTCTGCATTCCTTTTTCTTCTATTTATTGATGGCCTTTTTAAATTCCACGACGCTGCCGTAATCGCTGACCGCCTGTAAAATAATAGGTTCTCCAGGTTTTATTTTTTGTTTTGAATTGACCTGAATTTTACTTTTAGGTGCAACCATGATGCTTTCTTGCAACAACCCGTTTCCTGAGGTGCTAACAATATCTACAACTGTGATAAAAAAAGGCGTCGGGTTTACCAACGTAATACCGTCAGAAGTAGCTATAAACTCCATCTTGCTTTCGGCATTTTGACGATCTCCTAAACCGATCGGGCGCCAAAAAAATTTAAATCGAGAACGAATGGCCAAATTAAGAATGGCTGCATTTTCCGTAGCGTGGTTTTTATCTATGGAGGGGATGTCCAGAATATTTAACCACCATAATGATTCTCGATCGGTAGCTGCAATGCGTTTATCAATAGCTTTTTTGATTCTTATTGATTGTCCATTATTTGCATCAATGCGAGCAATCGGTGGTGAGATAATAAATGGAGTGGAAATTTCTTCGGGTAATTTCCCAGCGTCCCCTTTATCCAACCATACCTGAGCCAGTGAAGGTGAGTCTCCCGAATTGGACATTTGTATCGTAATTTCAGTAGTCTCTTCAGAGTAAATGAATCGGGTACCATTTACGATGATGTTATTTGCATGTGCAAAAGAAATATAAAAAAGAGCAAGCAGAGAAAAGATTATTTTCATATGACCTCTGGCAAAAAAAATGCCATAGCAACAAGTGCTACGGCATTATGTGGTTAGAGATAGGTAATGCTGTAGTTTGCTTGGGCAGTGACCGGCCCTGTAGTAACACGATCCCACAAATTGCTATCACGCGGTTTGATATAGCCGACACTGAATGTGTATGTTAGTGGGGAATCATTATGACCGATTGATTGATAATTATCTGGCTCAAAACGATTAGCTTTTTCGTTTAAGTTAATCTTGCGTCCATTTTTATCTATTAACACTAATGCAACGTTTTTTGCACCAGCAGTATCAGTGTTTTTTAGATAACCTTCACTCGTCAAATTAATGTTATTAACCCATGCTAATTTAGGGATTAATTTTGCGTGGGTATAACAATCTTTAACCTTAATGGTAAAATTCTGCTCCTGCACTGAAATTATATGCTTAACGTTATTATTTAATACCGGGTTTAATCTAACGTTTTTATTATCATCGTCATTTGTAATTTTGCAAGAACTGGAATAAACATGACCTGTGAAATTCACTTTGCCTTGCGGATCATGGTTATTACTGCCCAAACCTATTGCCATTGCTGAAGGAATTGATACTGCATATGTAATTAACATCACACTTAATAATTTATTCATAATGCATTCCTCATTTAGAGATAAATCGTCCCTATTATCAGTAACATTGTTCGGGCACATTTTGTCTTGCACCCTATAAGGCTGTCGCCCGCTATCAATTATGTTAGATAAATTATTGTTGTACATCGTAGATTGGACGTATTTCACTAATCCTATGATATTAACAATGATCGTTAAATATGAGTCTTAATGAATTGTTATCATCAGTAAGATGATTGTAGCTAAGATACTTCTTAACTCAATGCGTGAAGTTAAAACATATAAAATACAATGTGCTAAGTTGTTGATTTTAAAATTTTCAAATTACTGTAAACAAAAATCGAACTTTGCATTCGGAAAAAGCGAATGATCGTATTGCACAATTAGCTAAATTTCCGTAATTCAATCAGATTATCTTTAATCTTAAGTAATGACTTGTTATTGGTTTTCCATGCAATAACAATAGGGAATATTGTCAATCCTCATTTGAATGAAGGCCACATATGCTTAACATGGATAGTAAGATAATACTGATTAGTAACCAATCAATACAAACGCAGCTGTTGCTGGATTATCTCAATAAGCAAAGCAATATACTGGTTGATTTTGTTAACATTAGCAGACCGGATATGTCGTTTATCGCTGAGGAAAGTATCATCCTCTATGATATTCAGGCATCTAGTCGTAAATTAAAAAATATCTGGTCAAAACTACTTAATGAAAGCGCATGTGGTTTGCGTGTTTATATTATTAATTGCCTGCGATCGCTCCCGCTATATGAGAACATGCTATGGCCAAATTTTGAGTCGATCGTACCAAATAATTGCTCTATTGAACATTTATTAACGCTTCTTAAAGAGGGGCGTAAGACTTCTCGTCCACCACGCTCACTATCACCGCCGCAAAAAAATATAAACCTCATGCCATCCTATAATGACAACGGAGTTTTAACCGAAAGAGAATATGAAGTTCTGACTGAATTGTCGAAAGGGGCATCAAATGTTGAAATTGCTAACGCATTTTTTATCAGTGAAAATACAGTGAGAACGCATATTTATAATATTTTTAAAAAAATCTCTGTGAATAACCGAACACAGGCCGCCTGCTGGGCCAACTCGCATCTTAGAAGCCCGGTTCTAGAACAACTACCCTGACAAGAAATGTAAGCCATACTGCTGGCACAAAGTTCTAACGTTGACTTTGTGCCAGAATACTATCGCGTCGTTACTCAGTCTTTTTTCGCAGCGTTTGCAAAGAAGATATCAGACTGAATGTCTTTGGTGCGGATGGTAAATAGCTGATTAGTCAGATCTTCCGTCAGCTTCTCGGCGTCGGCCATGATGCGCAGGTTGAAGTCATTCAGCATCTTATCGGCGGCTGGTTTATCTGTTTTCGCCATCTTCAGATACTCTGCTTCAACCTCTTTTTGCTCCTTGGCCACTTTGTCTTCCCACGCTTTGTAGGCTTTTTTGACGATTGGCGCGAGCTTCGGATAATCGGTCATCGTCAGCGTTTGTAATTTACGATATTTCCAGTAGATAGACTGATCGTCCGCTTTATCGGTACCCATCGTATAGTTAGCCGGATACGCTTTCAGGCCGCTGTAGTACGGAACAAAGGCGGTGAGATCAGCCATGCCCAAACCAATGTAGGTCGTTTCACCGATCTCTTTTGGCAACCACGGACGGACCTGCATAACATGCGCTTCATAGGTGCGGAAGACGCTGACCGGACGCCATGGCTCTTTGCCGTTCAGACCGTTGGTGTAGGGGTCATGGCTGGTGCCTTCATAATGGTTACGCAGTACGGCCTTCACATCGTCCAGCGTCATTTTCTTCTCTGGCGTCATGAAGACCGGGAATTCACGTCCTTTGGCCATATCCTGGTTTACGGAAGGATTGAACCCTTTCTGGATGGTCCAAACGCGAGGGTCGTTATACGTGCGGTCACGCTCATCATCACGGGTATAGGCTTTGGAGAAGTTGAATTTGCCATCTTTTGCCGGTTCGTACAGACCCTTTTCGGTCGCAAATTGAATCAGGTTTTTTGACGCCATCATGTCCGGGTTTTTCGGATCGTAATCCTGTAAGCGGCCCTGGTTACCGGTGGCAAAATACTGGTTATTTGGCAGACGCTGCGCCATCCACTGATGGCCGCTGCCGGTTTCCAGATACCAGATCTCGTTATCGTCGACGACGGCAACGCCAAAGCCTTCGCCTGCGCCGACGGTCTCAACGATATGGCCCAGTAGCGCCACGGCTTCACGCGCGGTTTTACTCTGCGACAGCAGAATATCCGGAATATCGTCTTCGGTGATCCCTTTATCCTCAACGTACGGGTCGGCGGCCAGCGCTTTTGGTGAGGCAAAAATAGATTCTGTGCCGCTCACGCCAACGCCCAGCTCGTTAAATCCGGTCGCGCCGTGCAGTTGGGTTTTCCAGTTTGGAACAGTGGTATAACGCAGCGAGTTTTTTGGTAGCGGCCAGGTAAAGTCATTCGCACCGTTATGTGCTTTGGTGCTGTATACCCCGGTCTGATTCTGTTTTGCCGGGTGAATGACAAAATGTTGCGCTTTCAGGGCATCGCTGTCAGCGCTACGGGCAACCAGCATCGAGCCGTCCGCTGATGCTTCGTTGCCGACCAGCAGGGTCGTACAAGCAAAACCTGATGAAACAACGGCCAAATTTATAGAAAGTGCAATCAGGCACTTTTTAAAAGTAAACATTACGTATCCCTCATATGTACGCCAAAAATACACCGGAAACATACCGTTTCCTGAAATGCGATAACGCCTGAACCTTCAGACATTGCTCGCGAGAGAGATAAACGCCCCTGCCCACGCCTTCTCCAAATATCCATCCGTAGATTGAAGTCTTCTGGACAAAATAAAACGCCCATTTCGCTTAATTATTACGCAATGGATATCGTGATATTCAGGATGTTTCCTGATTCGGGATGAAGAATAGCAATGGGTTATTAGAGGATTCAGTGACCCATGTCGCGTAAGTCGATGATGGCAAATATGAATTCCATTGAGGGGGCGCGATTTTTGTTTCCGGATATGACGTTACCTCTTGCGGCAATACAACGAGGGTACATTGGAGCTGGCAAAGATCCATGTGCCCTTATACTCTTCCATGACCAGACTGAGGGTTCGTCCGCTTTGGCGGTAAAAACCGGGTAAGGTATTGTTAATATCCGTTTCATCGGCGCTGTCTGCGAAGGTTTTGACCACCTGCATCGCCTGTAGCACCCGGGCTTCGTGCTGTCTGGTGTAGTTGAAATAAATGTTCCTGCTGATGTCTGAGGTATTACGTCCGTACAGTTTTCCGGTAATGGTGGCCAAACCTGCATTATCGTACATCCGAAACGCTAACGTACCGGCAAAGCGATTGCTGCCAATATTCCATTCCACGTTGCCGATGCAACTCAGCGGCTTTTCGGCAAAGCGTGAATACCATAGCCACCCGCCTGAACCGAGCAACGTCGCCAGACCGATTACCAGCAGAATAAGGTGATGTATTTTTTTCATTACCCGCGCATCCAGTAATAGTGGGTAGTACAAAACGCGTTAGCATCTATCCGCGCATCTTTATCACAGACAAACGCCACGACCCTCTCCGCTTTGCGGTAGCCGGAAAGGAAGACGTGCTTGTTGTTTTCGCAGAGATAGGGATGCAGTTGCATCAGATTGAAATAATTCTCCTGGTCGTGCTCATTTGGTGAGTAATAAATTTTACAGTTTTGCCGAGAGGGAACTTGCATAGAAACAGACACGAATTTACTAAACGGCATAACAGGACGCGTCTGATACCACACCAGCCAGATAATCAGGGTGGCAATAACGATGCCCGTGCTAAATATAATGTACCACCAGGGTCCCCGCGTCGTTTGTTGAGGCGCGGGAGCAATTATCTTTGGGGGCGCGTAATCCTCTATAACCGGTGGCTGGTAAACTTCACTTTGAGGATGTGTTATCGCCTCAACCTGCGTATTTTCATTTAATGCAAGCCCGCGCCGTGAAATTGTTTTTACCGTATCTCTCGGCAGACCCACATCCGCCAGAGCATTACGTAGCGTCAGAATAGCCTGGTAAAATGTGTTGGTGGTGGTCACATTATTTCTCTCACCCCAGCCCACTTTAATCAACGTGTTCTGAGAAACAATGTCACTTGCGTGAGTAATTAAATAGAGAAAACAGAGCGAGGCTGGTATCTGTAGTTGAATTGCTCGCCCTGTCTGTCGATTGACCAGGCTTTTGTTATCAGGATTAAATTCGACCAACTGATTGATAAGGTACAATTGCCCAGCCCTCAGTAACCTAAACGTATCACCGCATGTGCCAACACTTACCTTAAATTTTACATCCAAATTGATAATATGCCTCACTCTTTGTACGTGATCGCAGATAAGAATTTCACTTAAGATTTAAATGTTCTTTACATACAACGTGTTAGCTGATCAAGTTCTTAGGTAAAATTAACTAATGTTAAATAATGAGAATTCATTACAGGTTTATCTGAATTATCATTATATTTATACACAGCACTTCAAGGGTGATTGAGTTATCAGTATTGTGTAATTAATGAGCATCGTTTACATCGGTTGTTTTTTAGCAAATAGTGCTTTTTTAAGATTTATCCTAGGATTTTAATTTATGCATAAAATTCCTAATGCCCAGACTGTTATTCTGAGATAAGGCACAAAAAAGCTTAGCGCAATCGTATTAATCACAGTCCATACTTATTAGCACATCAGGAGTTTATTACATTTTATTAGCGCCACTGTTATTAGCTGACAAGGAATGTTGTACGTGTCGGATTGACACATTTATTTACCAATGAAATATTTATGGAAAAATAACAGGAGTCATTTTTGATGAAGAGATCACCATCACAGAGTGTTCGTTGCATAAGCTGTGAATTATCCTGTCAATTATTTCCGGATGCTGCGGTTCGCGCCAGTTACTGTCACCGTGCCGCTTTTGCTATCTGGCCTGAGGGAAATGGCTTTCTGCAAAAAGGAATTATTGAAAAACTTCTGCTTAATAATCAAAACCATTTGTCGCGCGGGTTTATTTTTGTGGACTTCTCTTTCCCGAACCTGCGCCTGTTTGCCGACCCGCAATGGGTTGATCGTCTGGCTTATAGCGGTATGCATATTGTTTTGATAGCGGACCGGAACCTGGCGCCGTTAGCCAACTACTGGCTGTCGAAAAGCAATAAAATACAAGGGATTATATATTCTGATGATGATGATGACGTACAGCATCAGAAAATGAGACGATTATTTACCGGTCATCTCGCTAACAGTAAACGTGGGCGCACACTCAACTATACAGAAATGATATTACTGAAGCGATTTGTCTCAGGAAAAAGTATTCAGCAAATTACCCAAATAGATAATATTGATATTAAGAAAATATATGTCTATAAGCTCCGGCTTGAAGATAAGTTGGGCCATAGTATTCATAAAATACTATCGAATATTTTATAACGCATTTCTGATTTTTATTATTTCACATCCTTGCGATGTGGTGGACGCTCTACGCCTAATAGCAGGAGGCTAATATGCCAAATCCCAAATCTTACTCTCGTATTGCCATCGCGGTTTCAGCCGCATTAACTTCTATGGTATTTTCGGCCCATGCAGCCTGGATTGATGTTGATAGTCTTCCTTCCAGCGGTCTGGTTAGTAGTCTGCCCCCGGAGTTGCAGGCTTTATTTCCTGCACAGGCGAATGCCAGTTTCGCTAAAACCAGCGCTACGCCGAATTATGTTTATCAATGGAGTGCTGGCACCATTCCGGTTTTTGGCAATGGGTTAACGCTCAATGGGCCAGGAGCAGAAGCCTTCGAGCACTCCATTACCGTTATTCAGAATAGCGCGACGGGTAGCCCAGGCGTTATTTTCGGTGACGACCTGACGATTCGCACACAGTCGAAGAATGCTGCCAACAATGGTAAAGATGTTGACGGTATTCGCACGCACGGGGCTAATACGCCGGATAACCCGGTCTTTATCATCACCGGAGATCGCACCAGCATTTATGTGGACGGTCAGGATGGTGACGGTATTAACGCCGGTTACAACTCCTATAGCCAGGGTTGGAAAGGTTCAGCCAACATATACGTCGGCGACGATCTGTATATTCAAACCACCGGTTATCAGGGGCGTGGTATCACTGCAAACGCAATGAAAGACGCTACGCAGGCCAAAAATACGATTGTCGTCGGCGATCGGGCACACATTGTGACGATCGGTGACAGTTCAGAAGGTCTTCGCACCGGGCAGAGCGGCTCCTCGATCCGCCTTGGTGATGACGCCACTATCGAGACGTCGGGCGCGTCCTCGACAGGGATCTATGCCGCCTCATCTTCCAAAACGGAACTGGGCAACAATGCCACGATTACGGTCAACGGCGTCAGCGCCCATGCGGTTTATTCCACCAATGCAACCGTGAATCTCGGCGAAAACGCGACGATCAACGTAAACAATTCGGCGAAAGCGGCGTCTTACAGCAAAGCGCCACGCGGTCTGTATGCGACTTCACGCGGGGCAATAAACCTGGCTGGCGGCGCCTCCATTACTATGGCGGGCAATCACAGCAATGAAAGTTATGCCATCAGCACCGAAACGGGCGGCTCCGTAGACGGCTCCGCTGGCGGGCGCTTCCTTATCGACGGCGATCTTCACGCCGCTGGCGCGACTGCCGCGACCAGCAGCCTGCCGCAGCAAAACAGTACCATTACGCTCAACATGACCGACAACTCGTTGTGGAGTGGGGCGTCATACATCACCAGCGTCTCGGCCGGAACGGGGGTTATCTCGCTGCAAATGAGCGATGCGACCTGGAACATGACCAACAGCTCAACGCTCACCGACCTGACGCTGAACGGCGGGTCAGTGGTGAACTTTGGGCATACTGACGGCGAACCGTGGCAGACGCTTACCATTAATGAAGATTTCACCGGCAACGGCGGCAAACTGGTTTTCAATACCGTCCTGAATGACGACACCTCCGAAACCGACAAGCTGAAAGTGCTCGGCAACACCGCAGGTAATGCGTTTGTGGCGGTGAACAACATTGGCGGAACCGGGGCGCAGACCGTTGAAGGTATTGAGATCATCGAAGTAGCCGGTAATTCTGACGGTACTTTTGAGAAAGCAGGCCGTATTGTTGCTGGTGCGTACGACTATAACGTGGTGCAAAAGGGCAGCAACTGGTATCTAACCAGCTTTATTCCTGCTCCGCCGGATCCGGAAGAACCGGACCCGGTCGATCCGGACCCGGTAGATCCCATCGACCCAGACCCCGTTGACCCGGATCCGGTTGACCCTATTGACCCAGGTCCTGTCGATCCAGACCCGGTCGATCCGATAATCCCTGAGCCGGAAATACCTGTCGCACCTCCGGTCACCGAGCAGCAATACCGCCCGGAAGCAGGCAGTTATCTGGCGAACAACTACGCCGCTAACACGCTGTTTATGACCCGACTGCACGATCGTCTGGGCGAAACGCAGTACATCGACATGCTGACGGGCGAGAAAAAAGTCACCAGTATGTGGATGCGTAACGTCGGGGCGCATACCCGCTTTAAAGACGGTAGCGGGCAGTTGAAAACCCAAAGCAACAGCTATGTGTTGCAGCTGGGCGGTGATCTGGCGCAGTGGAGTAGCGACGGCCTCGACCGTTGGCACATCGGCGCAATGGCTGGTTACGCCAACAGCCAGAACCGCACGCAGTCCAGCCTGACCGGCTACCATTCACGTGGTCAGGTCACCGGTTACAGCGTAGGGCTGTACGGCACATGGTATGCCAATGACGCAGACAAAACCGGCACCTACGTGGACACCTGGATGCTGTACAACTGGTTTGATAACAAGGTGATGGGCCAGGAGCAGGCGACAGAGAAATATAAATCCAGCGGGATTACTGCTTCGGTCGAAGCGGGTTATAGCTTCAAACTGGGTGAGAACGAGCGCAACAGCTACTGGCTGCAACCAAAAGCGCAGGTGGTATGGATGGACGTGCAGGCCGACAGCCACCGCGAAGCGAACGGTACCCGCGTGAAGGATGACACCGATGGCAACCTGATGACTCGTCTGGGCGTGAAAGCCTTTATCAACGGCCATAACGCCATCGATGACGGTAAATCTCGCGAGTTCCAGCCGTTTGTCGAAGTCAACTGGATCCACAACACGCAGACGACCAGCGTGAAGATGGATGATGTGAGCAACGATATGCGCGGTACGAAGAATATCGGCGAGCTGAAAGTGGGCGTTGAAGGTCAAATTACTCCGCGCCTCAACGTGTGGAGCAACGTGGCCCAACAGGTCGGCGACAAAGGCTACAGCGATACCCGCGGTATGCTCGGCGTGAAATATAACTTCTGATGTAGTTGCTGGTAATGGAAAAGCCGCTGATTAATGGGTCAGCGGCTTTATTTTTTGGGGAGGCGGTAGGTCGGATAAGCGTTAGCGCCATCCGGTAAATAAGCTGCGTACAGCGCTAGCTATTACTATTTTTGTTACAAGCAAGTTCTTTGCCCAAAGCAATCATGGCCAATTCAGAAGGACTGTATTTTGTTCGTTCTTTAGGATGGGTCTGGAGGTAATTACCAACAATATCAGCTTCCTGTCCAATGGTTATGCTTTCATTACAGATGATATTTTCTTTTGATAGTGTCCCCGCTACACCGGCAACAAAAGACATATACATCACTGCTGTCTGTTCATCCCGAACATTCAAATAATCAAAACCTTTCTCATACAACTGATAGCCGTGATAAAGCGAGTTGCCGTCGATATTCAATGTCGATTTTGCCAGTACAGGCGTTGAAAAAAGAGCAATAACAAGACAGGAATGGCAATTTTACTGATCATACGAGCACCAGCCGCCCTTATGGTGTGAGCCAGTACCGCCGTGCGGGTGTTCTCCTTTCGGGCATGCGAAAACAGTAGATGATGCGGTGATAGTGACGAGAGCGATAACCATTGCCATGAATACGTTTTTCATATGTAACCCAATAATCTAATTTATTAGAAACGAGGCTGTCCCTTCCTGATTAAAGAAAAAGGATGCCTGTGTATTTTTAGCGGGATTATAATATGGTGTTTATTGTGCTGTCATGTTTATCGTTTGGCATAGGCCATCAGGATAGTATTTTTATTATGATTTTTAGTGTAGTGGTTGAATGATTTCTAATGCGTTTCTGATTCATGGATAATGAGTTGCTGCTTCAAATATCATAATTATTGATTATTGCCCGTAAGTTTATAATGCTTTTTTCATTTATTAGGCTCCATTAATTCATCAAAGAAATTATCGCCGTTAACAATATTATCAGAATGAATATCACATTGTGCACATTGAATCTTGGCTTTCAGTAACTGAATTTTTATTTCTTCGACTTTTTCATCGTCGTCAATCGAAAAGATGGTGTCTGGTTTTTCGTGGTGATTCATTTGTTTGGGTTCCCGTTACACTTTGGCTTCATTTTCCAGGAGAGTAGGCCGGATAAGCGCAAGCGCCATCCGGCACCAAGTGAACCTGTAAGTACTGCTTGCAGGTTCAGCTGTACTTCACTGGAGAGTCGCCAACGTGCTCTCAATTCTTTTTAACTTCTGATTTGCTTCTTGCAGCTCATCCTGCAACCGTTGTTCCTGCTCGCCGTAGACCATCAGGACGATACAGCCATTCATCACTTTTACGCTAATCTGTTGCCCGGTATCAAACCCCGCTTCGCGTAGCCACTTGCCGGAAAGAATAATTTTGGGTGTGGATTTGTCGAAAACATTCGGGCGATATCCCACAATTACCGAACGCTCGGTTCCAGATTGGTCGGTGTCTGGGGTAGAATGCGAATCAGCCATAATCAACTCCTTGATAGTTGGTGAGGTTAGACGCTCCGGCTGTGTTCCCGCACAACGAGGCGTTGCTAGTGTAGTAGGCTTTTAGGTGGCCTCCTATGTAGTGAGAGTAATTGGATAGGTGGCCCCATGTCAATCATATCGCGCGAAAAAAAACCAAAAGGCGGCGGTCAGTCACCGCAGTTCAAAATGCGTATTGATCCGGCATTGAAGGAGCAGTTGGATGCAGTAGCTGCTGAAGAAGGGGTAAGTCTCGCCAGTTGGTTGAAGGAACTGGCGAGGGAGGCATTAAGAGCCAAGGGAATAGAACCTAACGGTTAGACATTTTCATAACCTCAATTATCATAAAGACCAATGATATGAAACTCTGCTCCAGAGGATTTTATTGCGTTATCTGAACTAACTAATAATACATCTAGCTGTCGCTTAATATTGTTATTTTGCGATTTTGTATAATAGCTCTTAGTTGTGTGAGGCTGTATAACTATTACTCTTGTTTTTATTTTATTAGGATTGGAATTTAAGGATGAAAGTTGCATCAGGAAATCTGAAGGCTGAATTGGTTTATTGTCGTGCCAACACATTTTATTTTGAGAGGTTGAAGCTCTATCTGTAAGATCTTGAATAAGATTTTTACGATTTGAATACCTGAGATTTTTAACTGCTTGACTTAAGACAATATCATGTGCACCTACTGATATTCTTCTGTTATGACTGCTACTATTAGCGGCTTTGATATGGATAAGAGAAATTATGGTTTTATCATTATAATCATCAATATGAATAAAGTCTGCTTTTTCACCAGATCCATCATCACAATACAGCCATCCAGTAGGTTTCTCGGTTGTATTAAAGTTTTCTGATGAATCCCAACGACTATTCCAACGATTTTTCACCCAACAAAAAAGAGAATTTTGCATTCCAATTTTTGTCAGATCTAGTTTATCTGCAATTAGCGGTTTCTCTTTACAAATATCAAATTTCTCGAAATCAGCCCAAATAAATCCATTATAAGATACATCTTTATAATCAGTTTTGAAAATCCAAGAATTAACTACTGCGTGTCCTGATTCGTACCAGCACTTGATAAACTCGGGATACTTGAATATTTTAGAATAATTATTTAGTATTTCTTTTTTTTGTGACACAGGTTGTTGATTATAAACTTCAAAGAAAACTTCATAATCTTTAACCGTTAGCCTTACACTGATTTCTCCGCAATGAACATTTTCATAAAAAACTTTCAACGAAAATGCTGAGTTCAAGATTGGGTAAACTTCTATTCTATATTTATTGGCGACTTTTCTCAGTAGATCAACTTTCGTAGGGCTCATTTCGTAAGTAACGAAGTCAGGATCAACTACAGAAAAATCATATGCGTCATTTACACCATTAAGTTCATTTATCGGACTTGCTAGAATACCTATTGGTGTCAGGTTGATTTGGTTATTAGCGTTTAACATGTCTAATATTTCTATAACGTTTTTTTCAAATGAATTCCAGTCTTTACATGGCCCTTTCCAGATCGATGATTTGAACGGGTTTAATCCTATGGTTTTATTATTACTTCCAATTTCAGTTCTAACTGCTGACATCATATATGATTGGTCTTCAAGAGGATCTAACGACTCCGCAACACTATTACCGCCTAAAACTTTTGAATCAGCCTTGAAAGTTGTTTTACCATGAATGCCAAGGAGCCAGAGCATTTTGATATTATCTTCATTGATAAATAAGTGATTTAAATGTGATATCTCCACAGGAAGCAAATTTGTTAGTGGCGAATTTTTGAAATGTTCCCTTATTGAATCCTTCATTCCTTTTTCTGAAAAGTAAAATGCTACATAACTTCCAAGGGAAAATGTTAGTGCAATGTGGTTCTCGATATCATGTATATCGTTTCTTTTAGTCCAACTGGGTATTTTATTTATTGAGTAAGGAGAGATAAATACGGTAGCATCGTTGATTGCTTCAGATTTAGTTAAGTATTGTTGTATATCTCCTTCATTATATATTTTTGTATCTATAATTTGCATTATAGAATTATGTAAATATTTAGCTGTGTAGTTTGATTTATTAAAGCCAATCAATATAGAAAAAAAAGGTGAAAGATGTTCCTTTTGAATATCGTCCATAACGATCTCATTCATTGTTTGCATGTAGAATGTAATAATTATATGAATTTTTGAAAAGATGTAGTGATGATTATCACAAAGGCAGGATATATGACATGCTTTGAAAAGGTGTCTATTTTGGCGGAGATCACAGGAGTCGCATTTGATAAGTAATCATCTTGAATTTATTGATTATTTTTCTATGCGATTTTTAAGTGTGCCCCCAATTATGCCCCCACATGTTTTTCCTTGTCAGTTAACTGGTTAAATTATAAACGTTCCACGTTGAGTTTAAATCGTGCTCGGTGGACATCCATAGAAGTTAACCAAGGTTCTTGATCTTGCACAGAGAAGCCTTTTTGGTCAATACGAACTAGCTCATAGCGTTCAACCAGAAAGTTTACGGCATCGGCCAAGGTAATACCTGCCTCAATGTGTTTCTGAATAACAGTTTCATCACTGAATGGCGTGTCGTTTAGCGTGAGACCATAGTGCTGGTCTAGCAGGCTTGTCAGTAACATTTGCCAGACAGCCAGGGGCGACAGACATGGCTTCGCCGCCTGCGGAGTTGTTGCAGGTTGAGTATTCATGTTTGATCTCAAGAAATTAGTTAGCGTTGAGTGGGATAAACCGCGATGTACACGTAGCCGCAACTGCCAAGGGTGTCGGCTTCGCAGGTAAAATCGTTGTGGTAGAGAGTGACACAGTGATGGTGACAGGGGATCAGTTCACCAGTAGTCAGCATCGATTCCATCTGACTGATAAAGTGTGGAAATGCGTCATCCAATTTGAAGCATTCCGTATCGCTGAAAATGCCCATCAAATTAGCCCTGTCAGCCAGATAATGCAGCCGGTTGCCTTCCTGAACTAATCTGGCACCAAACCGTGGAACAATTTCTCTTTGTAGTCCCCATTCATGGGCTGATATTAATGACATGAGAACCTCCTTTTAAAGTAATCCCAGCTCAGCAAATGAAATTGTCTCATTCCCGACTACGAGATGATCGAGTACGCGCACTTCCACCAGCGCCAACGCTTTCACGATACGCTGAGTAATATGTTTATCTTGCTGGCTGATTTCTGTCGTACCAGATGGATGGTTGTGCGCCAGAATTACCGCAGCAGCATTATGCTTCAGTGCCGATTTCACCACTTCGCGGGGATGTACTTCGGTATGGCTCAGTGTGCCGGTAAACAGTGTTTCGCGTTCCAGCAAACAGTGCTGATTGTCGAGATACATCACGATGAAAGCTTCACGCTCAAGGTGTGCCATCCTGAGTTGAAGCCAGGCTTTAGTAACGCTGGTGCTAGTAAATGATTCACTGGGTTGACGCTGATACTTCTCCAGCAATCGCAGTGCGCGTTGTATAACACGTTGCTCGTTTACAGGAAATTCCGGGAATAAATTGGGCGCAGACATAATTGTTCCTTAAAGCAAAAAGCCCTACCAGTTTAGTCGTAGGGGCAAAAGAGCCTTCGTGATAGAGTTCATGAAGCAAATTGCAGCATATTCTCAGCCATAACCCACAGTGCTCGATTGAGCTTCACATCACCGTCGATACCTTTCACTGCGCGTGTATGAGCGCGTTTACCTTTGATGGTTCGTCCCGATAGCCCACCTTTAATCAGGTTTTCCTGAATGCGTTGGTAGGTAGTCCAAAGATCGTTACTTTCATCCTGCCATCGGCGCGGGGAAAGTATCTGTGATTCCGTCACTGGTTGATGCTCTTCACCAAAACGATAGGTTAATGCCGCTTTCGCAATGGCGTGCTGAGCAGGTGGCGGTAACATAAGCGACTGCATGGCATCGCGCTTCTCTTCTACTCGGTCAAAAATCCCCAGTATTTCGTAAGCCCCTTCAATGACTTTCTCCACTACGTTGCCTTTATGCGGCACACGCACTTCCCCAAAACTTTCACCGCAAATCAGTCCATTTTGGCAAACCGATCTAAATAAACCTGGTAGCATCTGGTATGAGCTTGAACCGTCGTGGCTATTAAGCAGAATAATTTCTGGCACCTGTTTGCCGGTAATTTGCCCTTCGCGACGCAGGCGCAGCATATGTTTGGTGTGCTCTCGCTTACTCAGATCTCGCACTCGGGTCTGGCAGGCAAAGAACGGTTGAAAACCCTCGCGTTGAAGGTTATCGAGGAGGGTAATAGTAGGGATGTATGTGTAACGCTCACTGCGGGATTCATGCTTTTCTTCACTGAAGACACTCGGAACGTGATGTGCCAGTTCATCGTGGGTTAACGGGCGATCACGGCGCACTAAATTGACCGCACCAAAGCGGCTGGCTAATCGGGTCATAAAAACTCCTGTAGAAAATGGTCATAAAAAAGGCCACCCCGAAGGATGGCCTGGATTGAAAGGCAGGATTATTAAGACAATACCGAAGGTTGTATCTGCGATGCAGCCTTTTCTGAATCTGGTAACGGCAATGCAGATAGTTCGGCAGGACTAAGCTTTCCTGCGCGGTAAAGTTGTAGTTTCATCAGAATCGGCGCTTTTTGCGACTGAAGGTAACTCAGGCACCATTCCCGCTTCAGGACGATCCTGACCGGGGCAGGCAAAAGCTCATATGCTTTGCTGAAAACAACTTCAACAAAAGCATCATCACTAAGTTTATCCTCGGCAATATTCAGCAAGCCATTGATGACAATATTCTCCAGTAACAGTCTGTATTTGTCAGCGCCACTTACCGGAGGTTTAGCCGTGCTTTCCGGTAAACGTTCAGAAGATATATCCTGGTTTTCGGCAGATGCTTTCCTGCGTGGGAAATTCAGCTTTTCTGTAAGGCTGCGAAGTTTTCCTGTGCTATTTTCAGACATCGTATTTTTATCCTGTGACCTCCGCTTCTTGCCATCAGGCAAGTACGGCGAGTTTTTTTATCGCTTTTATCAGGCTAAAGGTGGTCAAACCTGCACCCAGAGCCCTGACCGTGACCGAATGGCTTCGCATCAACGTGATCCCCGTTACGCACAGGACAAGTTGCCACGTACAATCAGGCCATGGGGGCTCATTACCCGGCATGTTCGTAACCACTTCGCTTTGACTATGCACGGAAAACACCTCTACTTGTAGCCATTAGGGATCCATTGGCCCTGTTTGCGGATATCAGTAATAATGCCCCCCTCTTTGACAGAAATGGTACGCCAACCTGGTTCTTTGCTGGATGCATTCCCATAGGTGTACCCGACAGTCATTGTTAGGTTTTCGCCTGAAGTTGTGGTGAGATCAGCCTCATATTTGGCTTCGGTATTTTGTTTGCGAATAAAACGCACGGTGTTGATTGCAGAACAACGAATACTGCTTTTCGCATATTCAAAGGAATTGTTAGCCATCTGACATCCATCGTTTTTAATTTCATCCGTCAGGTTTGCAGAAGCATTAAAGTTTTTAGGGACAGGAACGAAATTAGCCATATCGCTGCGCATTGTTGGAGGATCTGTCTGAAGCACAAGGTAAACAGGACAATCTGATTTGCCTACTTCACACGCTTTTGCTACGTAATCACGTACAGGCCATCCGGCATTACCGAAATATTCCGCACCACTTTCATCTTTGCATTGTGACCAGGTAGCTTTTTTCCCCATCATAATGCCGTCTACCAGCACACAGGTGACGGCCTTTACAGGCTTACCATCCCACCGGACTGCATCAAAGGGCTGAATGCCTGTATGGTTCACGTCAAGCGTGTAGGCCTGTGGATTCTTGGCTAGTCGATCATTCGCCTGTTTTAGTTGGCTACTGCCTTCCTGGGTCAGGAAAAAGGTATAACGTTCGGGATGTATATCTCCGTGAACTGTCAATGCAGAAGATATAGATGGAATAAGCAGAGCGACTGAACTGAGCGATAAAGCAATTAATTTATGCATTATATTTCCCTTTGATTAATTAGTGATTAATACAGTCTTGCCATGAGGTATCGGCCAGCGCTTCATTCAGCCCTTTAGCACTGAATTTTCTAGAGATAGCGGCATTCATAGAGGTCATTTTTATTACGTCTTTTTCACTTGTTGCTTTTAGTGCAGTAAAGGCCGTTTCATCCAGAGAATGATTTGTACCGTTAACGCTGATGCCCGGTTCTGCAAGTCCTGTCAGGGAAGAAACGCGGTAGTCTTCTGCGGGAACGCTATAAGCAACAGCTAACTTTCCGCTTGTACAGGTCAGTGTGAGCACTTCACCTGAGTTGTTTTGGGTATTGATTTCAAACTCCATCGCACTGATGTTGCCGAACCAGTTCCCCCATTGATGGTCCTGGATAACTGCGTGTGCAGCGGTACTGAATAAAGCAGCGCTGAAAAGCAAGGCAGAGGTAGCCTTCAACATAGTTGTTCCTTTGTGAGTGTTTTATAAACGAAAAATGGTCTTCAGCTGGACAAAAGTCCATCTGATCGTATGCATTTGAGAGGGGATGAGATAATCGTTAATACAGATCAGTTTTAAGAAATTGATCGTTAATATCTATGATATAAACGATCAATTACTAAATATTGATAGTTAATTACTATTAAAATTACGCGTATCGATCGGCGTGACAGATCGGTGAGTTAGAACAACTTCGGTAGAGATATGACGTATTGATTCATTCTGATGATATAGAATTGAAAAAATCTGGGGTTCAATTTTCTAATCCTTCGTGGCCAAAGTTAGTGGTGAATATCAAATCAATATATTAAATAAAATAAATTAATCTGGCATGGAAATAAAATATTCACCACTTTGCTTTTAGTCAGAAAAAAGGCCAACCATTTCTACTTAAATCTGGAGGAGTACCGCTACCCTTTTCTGATGATAGTTCTGAGTTTCTGGTTTTGATGTTCTTCATTATCTCATGTGCTTTCTCTCTCATGAGCTCTTTATCAGTTTTAGCTATTTCCTTTTCAGTATTATCAGGAGAATCGGATGGAGTGTCATTGCCGTCAAGTTCTCTTTTCGTTAACTTTAAGATTTTGTTCTTATTTTTCTTTTTTGCTTTACGAAAGGATGTTAATTCCCAGGCTTTTTTAAATCTGGGTATAAATTTTTTATCATAATAGTACATGGAAATGTAAATGCAACGTAGTGCCAGATATTTCTCAGTCGTTGTTGATGGTCTAAAGAGGCTGAGGAAATGAGGTTGATGAATATATCCTTCAATGCTCGATTTATATATTTCATCAAGAACTGCTTGTGAAACCTGTCCTGTCTCGTCAGTCTTACTCTTTTCAATTAATTTTTCTTGTGCTCTTTTTATCGAACCATTGATATAATTTATTTTATCTTTGGAGATATAGTCCCATGCCCAGTTTATTTTTCCCTTGTCACTTTTCTTCAACGGCAATATATCTGCTAACTGAGAATGTCTGTCCCACGCATCCCTTATACTTAACATAATGGATAACTTAGATGAAAGATCCATTGGTGATCTATCAAAGAAATCCTCTATACACTCAATGCGCTCACGGTGACTTACTGGATGTTCAATTCTAATAAAACGACGATAAGGTGTTCTGGTATAAATAGAAAATGAGTCATTCCCACCAACGTTTGCCAAAGAACTATTTTTTTTACTAAAAACCCTGATATATGCCCATGCAAAATAACAGGCATCATTGCTACGTTTAAACCAACCAAACTCTTTTATTGGTAATAATGCTTCTTTCGCCTTTTTAAATCTATAGGCGTATGAGAATAACTCGTCTGAATCATTATAAAGAATCCGAAAAGCCTCGTTTATTGCCAGCGCTGCTAAATTACAGTCTTCACCATATATGTGATTCAGGTGGTATGTTTTCATTTCCTTTGTTTGCCGGTAATTTTCAATAGCAACATCGTTTCCTGCCATCCATAAAAACAATCTTACATCACGTTTGGTTTTTATATCTATCCACATTTTTCCATTCAAGATTAGCTATCCTTTTACATTCAACTTTAAATGATCTTAAAAGGATACTTCACAGTGAAAATCATAGCAATGTTCATAGTTGAAAACACAGTGTAAAACGTAGGTGTAAAACCTCATGTAGAGCTTGTTACAAGGCATTTTTCACATGAAAAATGACACTTTCATTGACGTGAAATCATAAGCAAAAACCACACGCTATGCAAACCCGCCAGCAGAGGAATCCCGGAGGTTGTCAGGGCATGCTTTATATAAAGACTTAAAGCCTTAACAAAGCACTGAGTGGATGGATAGTAAAGGCGTACATATACGACCTATGACATGAAAGGATGCCGCCCGGTGTCCTCCTGTTACATTCCCGGAGTCCTCTCATGAACACCATTGATATTCATAACGATAAGTTCGTCAGCATGCAGTTCATTACTGAACTGACTGGGTTATCTGATAAATGGTTTTATAAGCTTGCACAGGAAGGTAAGTTTCCAAAACCTGTAAAGTTTGGCCGTAGTTCCCGCTGGATTGAACGTGAAGTAAAAGAATGGTTAGAAGCTCGTATTAATGACTCGAGAGCATAAAGACAATTAAAGATAGTGATAAAAAGGTCACTAACTTTACACCATGTTTTTATACTTCAGCTCCTTGTTGTACATGGGTTTCATGTGATTTATAAAGACGGTTTATTTATTATTTTATTTAATGCTTTATCAATTGTTCTTTAATGCACTCAATCACCATTCAATATCACTTCATATAAACACGTTATATCACACTCATTATAGCGTCACACACTTACACTTTGTTATCACAAAGACAATATCTCTGATACCACTATTCATACTGAATATAAGACAAATACACTCATCCAATAACAACACGAATACATTGCCAGTCAGCCATTACTGATTGGCTTCAGGGAAACACATTATGGACTTACCCGAATCACTCCTGTTATCTCATGCTGAATATCATATTGAGAATAATATTCCCCACATCATCATCTCTGATGACAATGAGTTCCGATTCAAATTAGAGCAGTTGGATATCTGCCTTAAAACTGTCAGCAGAGGACGTAAGTTACCTTTCACTATTCTGTATAACCGATCAGGATACAAAGAGAGTGCAGAGTCAGCCATCATTCTTGATGCTATCCGTCATCTCAATATGTTGCCGCAAGATGCGATGAAAGTACGAATAGCTAATCCACATATAGCTACATTTCAGCGTTTATTTACTCACGCTGATTTATATGCGCGTGTCCATAACGGGAAAATAGTAGGGGCAGATACCGTTACCACAGCAGAAGTGCTGAATAAGCTGGTGCAGGATTACCGATTTACTGTGAGTCAGGCCGGATTTAAACAAGCATGCAGAAAGTACCAGCGAGCTTCGGTTAAAAACCTGAAGGGAGTGATGAATTACATCAGGCATCTGCAGGAGCGTCATTCCCGATTGCTGGTGTTGCGGGTTGATTTATCATGGGCAAATGAACATAAAGCTGACATCACTGCTGATGACGCCCGTAAGCACCGTCAGCAGTTGTTTCGCAATATGCAAAAGAATCCATTATTTCGCCATGTTCTCGGGACAGTGTGGAAACTGGAATACGGCCCACAACGTAAGTTTCATTACCACATGCTGTTTATCTTAAATGGCAATAAGGCACAGCAGGATGGCGTGATCGCTCATGCTTTCGGGAAATACTGGAAAGACACCATCACTAGAGGTAAAGGCATCTTCTACAACTGCAACGCTTACAAAGAGCGTTATGAGGACTGCTGCCTCGGCAAACTGGTGCGTGGTGACAACAGTAAGGATAAAGGGTTACTTCAGGCGTTGAGCTACATCACCAAAGTCGATGCCTGTGCCCGACTGGTTCTTCCTGGAAATGCCAGAACCTTTGGTCGTGGGGAAGTACGCTCACTGCAGAAAAGGAAGAGAATAAAAAGAGGCCGGTAAATCTAACCCGTTGTAAAAGGCGTAACGCTTCCTTCCCCCTGCTATCCACAAAGCCAGCTAACCATGCTGGCTTTTTTCATTTGTTCCGGAGTTCATGATGAATTACTTCGTCTTAGCAATGCACGCCGTCACCGTAGATGGTGAATGGGTTACACCAGAATCTGTTCAACAGGTTGATTTTGATTCATTGCATTGTATTTACTGCAAACTGCAGATCGGTGTTCAGTTTGATCCTCTGACATCTACAAGAACGTTTGTTCACCTACCGGGGCATATCAACAATGTCGCTCGGCTTAAAACATGTCGATTTAACAAGCTCCAAACAGTACCAGAACAAACCTCGCCAAAAACTATCCCACCTTGAGAAATGCGCCTTCGACCTACTAACACGACGATACGGCAATGGCGATGCTGCTGGTGCCATGTCTACTGGCATGGGGAGAAGAGATGTCCTCAATGTGCTGACTGGATTTATGCAACAGATGCGTAAGAGGCTGTATCGACTGCTTTGTGCCAGATATACGCTCTGAATGTGATCAGAATAAAAAACTAAAAATTATCAATCGCGACAAATTAATGACTACAAGGTGAAATTTCATAAATAAATCATTGATATTAAATAAAATGATTGAGTGTCTTTTTTAAAAGAGAGCCAAGCATGTTATGTTTGTAATTATTAATAGCGCAGTGTGACAAGGAAATTATGACACTCATCTCTCTTTTGAAGCGCGAAGGTCCCTGCCTGAGTTCAACGCTGGCGGATCTGCTGATTCAAAGCAAAAACATCTCTGCTGAAAATGCGAGGAAGGTTATCTCACGGGCTGTCTTAGCCGGTGAGATAAACAGCATTAAAAACGTATTCCCAAAGAGGGAGCAGTTTGTATATATCAGGGACTCCTATGGTAGCGATGAGTTCTGGCAGGTACTGACCGATAAGCTGATAGAGAGTGGTTCAGCATTGGGCCTTGCATTGAGCGCCCTTCTGGCCAGAGGCGGGATCATTCCTAAACGTGATTTTGGTGCTGCAAGTGGTTCACCTGTAGCCATGAAGAAAAAAATTTCGTTCACTGTGGTATGGCAAAGGCTGGTGAAAATCGGTTTATGCACTGAAATTATCCTGCCTGAAATTGGAGAATGCATCGCTCTCAGAGAAAAAGATGAAAGGCGGTACGATTCCGTATCGAGACAGATACACGCGCGTCTGGTGACAGAGAGCATTTTTATCGCGACGATGGTTCAGTGGAGTCAGAACCTCAATCTGATCAGCTATAACCTGGCAAGGACGAGGCTGGATGAAGAAGGGAAGCCACCTGCTATTTCAAACTATCTGTTCGATTTAACAGGTCCCAGCTATTTGTCTCCTCTTGTGACGCCAGGAAGCGATGTAAACAAGCCGGGTTTTTTTGCGTGTGACGTTCTGCTGGGGACCAAAGTCACTCTGACCCAGGTACAGCCCTTCATAGCTAAATGTAAATCGCTAAGGAGCATAAGAAACGTAGGTAAAAGTCTTTTTATGCTGGCCGCCAGTCAGTTCGATAAAGATGCTTTTCATGCTCTGAAGAAGGAAGGCGTTATCCCCGCTACACCAGAAAATCTGTTCGGTGAAGAGTTTGCAAAGTCACTGCGCGAGCTGAACGATTTTCTGTTCTATTACTTCACAAATGCCAGCTCTAACCTAGAAAAAATTGATTCTATTATGGTTGCGCTAACGAATGTTAAAGGTGCCGCGGCGCAGCTGCAGGGGGCGCTCTTCGAATATCTTGTTGCTGAAGTGATGAAACATGAAGGAGCCGTTGAGATAGGAAAAGTTTTCCGTTCTGCTGACGGTAAAAAAGCTGAAAGTGATGTGTTCATCGCTAAGGGATATCAGGAGGTAAGGTTTATTGAATGCAAAGGCTACAAACCCTATTCCTTTGTCAAGCATGAAGATGTTAAACACTGGATAGGAGATCAGGTACCTGTATTTTACGATGCCGCCAAAAAAGAGAAGCCAGAAGCCGACATTCATGTCGAATTCTGGACCACGGGGAAGCTGGGCTTAGACAGCCAATTATCGCTTGAAAAATTTCGTGATAACAACTCAGTCAGGAAACGCTATAAAATACACGTGCTGGAAGCTCATGATGTAAAAAAAAGATTCCATGCGACCAGAAATAAAAACCTGATTAACGTTTATGAAAAACATTTCGCAGAACCTTTCTATAAAGAAAAAAAATTGGATGACCTCAGGGAAAGTTACCGTCTGGCAGGAGGGCCGCAATCATACTTCGAAGATGAAGAAAAATGAGATTTTATTATTAAGTTGATCTTTCTAAATTTATTAAATAATACGCATATTTCTAAAAGGAGATTTCTATGGGGTTTGTGCTCAACTGCTCAGGACGGGATAACACACTTATTGCCCGCAGTAAAGGTTTTGGTTGCACGGTTCCTGAACTAGAAATTGTACTGCTTGATATTGATCTTGAAAAGGTCTTTACAGCGGACCCGTATATTCCGAAAACAGCTAATCAGCTTCTGTTTTAATACACCATCAACAATCTTACCGAGCCTGACGAAGCGATTTCAGCATTATGGTTTCATGGCACCCGTACCGTTGCTGATAATCATTTCTTGGACGGCATTATTCCACTTAACCGATCATTCGCAGCTGTTATCAGAATGCTGGCAGATGCGGCGTCCAGTAGTCAGGTTCGGACGCGGCTCAGTGACTGGGGAAAAAAGCGGAGTGCCTGACAGAATGTTCAAGGAGCGTCAAGGAAACTCTATACACTGGAGACCTTATGCATCCCTTATCAGTGAAGCTCAGCTGAATAATGAGGTTACAGGGCACCGTAACTATACGAAGATGTCCTGGCGTTAGGCTTACGGTCCATTACCAGCAGGGATTTCCTGTTTATTTAAAGCTCTTACAGGAATAAAGTTATCTCACCATATGCTCAATGATGAACATGAAGGGAAGCCCGTGATAAATCTGATAATGAAAGTGAGTGATGAAGACTGGAACGTTCCCGTGGGCCAGATTGCCAAAAGCTCGATGCCCCTGAGTCGTTATCTGGAATACACGAATGACAGACTCTCGATCATCTACAGAGAAGTGAATAAAACGGTCCTCGATAAACTTAAGCTCATACCCTGCCTGCTGATGACTGAGTTCGTGAATGAACAGAACCTTGAGGGACGGTCGCGCCTGGTATCCAATATCCGGGTGGGTATGCTTGAGAGTGTAACAGTCAACGGGAAAAATTTAGAGTATGCAGTCCGCATCGATTATGACTACGAGAAAGTGACTGTCGATAACTTCAGAGTGCTGGGCGATCGGTTCTTTTTTCACCTGTTTGAAACGTCGAGGACCCACTGGGCCATCAAGGAAGTCAGCCTTCCTGAAGTCATGAATGCTTTTGGGTTAAGACTTCCGATCCCCCCGCTTGCCAACGTTCCGCCGCCGCCGCCGCCAGGATTGTATGAACGCGAGCAGAGCGTGACGTCGGTAGAGGCATTCCTGCAGAAAATAAATGAATTTAAGGCTCAGGAAGGGCAGGAAGTCTTTTACCGCGGACACAGCGACTATAAGTACAAGCTGGAACCTTCCCTCTTTCGTGAAGAGGAGGCCGTGCCTCTCTACAGGCATAAAGAAAAGAACATGATTAACGAGATCCTGACGGCCCATCCGGCTGAATTTTATCAGGACCATTTCATGATAGATAAGCTGGTCCGCATGCAGCACTACGGCCTGCCTACCCGCCTGCTGGACGTCACAGCCAATCCGCTGGTCGCCCTATATTTCTGCTGCGCAGACATGCTCGATAAAAACGCGGAGGAAGAGAAAACAGGGGATGTGAAAATTTTTACCGTCCAGGCGGACGACATCAAGTTTTATAACTCTGACACCGTAAGTTGCATCACTAACTTGTCCCTGCTTAGTATGGAAGATAAAAATAAAATCATTCCGGAAACTGACATTCCCATTGATCATCGAAACAAAAAATCTACGGAAATGAAGAGGCTAATTCATTTCATCCGCTCCGAAAAACCGTACTTCGAAGACGCAATACGTCCGGGCGACTTGAGCCGTATCCTTTTTGTGCGCGGGAGAATTGCCAACCAGAGGATTTCATCCCAGTCCGGTGCATTTCTGCTTTTCGGGCATGAGGCTGTCCTGCCGGATACCGGCCACAGCGGTCTTAAGGTAGACCGAATCTATATCAGCAACAAGAAAGCGATCTTGCAGGAGCTTAGCAGGCTTAATATCAAACCCAGTACCATCTACCCCGGTATTGAAGAGACGGCGAGAGAAATTGCCCGCAGAACGAAGGGTGAAGAGATCCTTAACCGGCTAAAATGAAAAAGCCGCTTGTGCGGCTCAGGTGAGATAGCCAAGACGCGGTGATTGCGGTTAGTCGCCAGGCGATGCAGTACCGCCATTGCCTAGGCCTATGAAGTGCCAACGCCAAGTGCGTGGTTGATGTTAACCCGTATAGACATTACAACGGCACGGAGCATGCGATGCTGAGCATAAGTCGGCTGCGGAGAGAAAAATTCTCCAGCAAACAGGTCTGCCGCTACGTAGTCAGACTTTAAAGTACTAAGCACCAGCGCGCCTACGTTGCGCGAGCGTTTCAGGGCGATGTTTTCCGGGATTCGGACGTTAAACCTTGGCAGCAAGTTACTTTCTAGATGGAGACACATAGTCGTTCCATATAACCAAGCTTGCTCAATCATCTGAGCGGCCTAAGAAGGAATATGCGGGGATAAGCGGTAGTGAACCCACTTGCCATGTTTGCTATCCAGCAATAGTCCACTTTCCCGGAGCTTTGCCAGATGTCGGGAGGTTTAAATAAAAAAATAAATAATAAAAACAATTAGTTAATTTTAACTGGAATGAAAATTGGAATATTTTGTTGTAAAAAATGTTGTTGGGCTCTATCCTTCATAGTGACATTTCACAATAAATTTTTAGAGATCCTCTATGTCTTTAATCAATAAAGAAGAAGCCCATTTAATATGCCGTCCTTACTACAACACCTTAACTTCTGTTTTCGATAATGCTTGGAAAAACTGGATTCAAAACGATATTGCCCGTCGCCTGGTCGACAAACGAGTGCGCTCAGCAGTGCTCCGAAACGATGCCTTATTTTTTTTGAAGGACCAGATTGAAACTGCAGAAATTGAAGGTATTAAGTACGTAAAGATGCCTCATCAAGTGGGATTTTTGATTCAAGATCGCTATTTTGTAAGGATCAAAAAAGGGGACAAGAGCCTTCGCTCTTCTAACTATCCGACGCAAAGAGCATTGGATTTCCACAACCCTGATATTGACATGTTTGGTGGTCTAATTCGATTAGAGCTGCTTTACATACTTAGTGACGACTGTGTAGGAATTGATAAAATCGTCCTTACTCAGCGCAACGGGAAATTTGTTGCATGGGCAATTGATATAACAGATGAAAATCTGTACGACTTGCCTGTACACGAGCTTGAAGTGAACATACCCCAACCTCAGCCTGTTACAAAAAGTGTTTCACCTGCGAAAAGTGTTGTGAAACCGAAACGGGTTAGAAAGACAGAACCGAAGGTAGAAAATGGTCGTGGAGATTAAGTCAGCAGCCACCGTACGCCCAGAGATGATTGAGTTGCGTCGGAAAATGTTGGGTATGAGCCAAAAGGATTTGGCTCATCGTGTAGCCCTGTCTCAAGGTACGTTGTCCAAAATTGAACAAGGGCTTAAATCTGCAACTGAAGACCAAGTCCGCAGTATTGCGGAAGCGCTTAACTGTCCCGTCGAGTTTTTCATGATGTCAGAAAGGCTTTATGGTGGACCAATCAGTGCAAACCCGATGTACCGTAAAAAAGCATCTGTCAGCATGAAAGTGCTGGACAAACTTGTTGCTGAAGTAAATGTACGTATTGCTCATCTCAGGAAGCTGTTGCAGTTCGTTGAGTTCGAGCCCGAATATGAGCTCCCTTACTACGATCCTGAAGACTACGAAGAAAATATCGAACAAATTGCTCGTAATGTCCGTACTGCGTGGCATATCCCACGTGGGCCGATAAAAAACCTTGTTGAGGTACTGGAAAGAGCAGGCATCATTATCATTGATTGCGATATGGAAGATACTGGACTTTCAGGGCTAAGTTACAAAGTGGCGGGATTACCACCATTAATCTTTATAAATAAAAATCAGCCAGTTGATAGGTACAGATTTACTCTAGCCCATGAGCTGGGTCATTTAGTGATGCACCGGGCCCCCACTCCAACGATGGAGGATGAAGCCAACGCTTTTGCTGCAGAATTACTTATGCCCGCCTCTGATATTTATAACGATTTACGAAATATCAGTATCGAAAAAGCCGCTGCCCTTAAACCATTTTGGCGGACTTCAATGGCTGCGTTGTTCTATAGAGCAAAAACGCTAAAAGCGATTACGGCAGGCCAAAGCGATTGGATTTGGCGGCAAATGTCCATTAAACGTTACAAAATAGATGAGCCTGTAAAACTCGATGTAAACGGGGAAACACCAACATTACTGAACGCAATAATTGATCATACGAAAGACGAGCTAGGGTATGACCAAAGCGAACTTGCATCCATTTTCAATTTATTCCTTCCCGAGGTTATGCGGCTGTATGCTTTGGGAGTTCAAAACCAACATTTACGGCTGGTAAATTAATCAGTTATGGCTGAGCGTTATTGCTCAGCCTTATGGCCTAACCCGCTGTTTTAATCTGTAAAAATGAAACTTCTGCCAGAGAGCTAATGTTGTCGGCATACCACTGCATCATCTCCCTACGCCCCTCCAAATACTGCGCATGGTTATAAGTCCCACGTATCGCGTTCTTATCCACATGCGCAAGCTGCGTTTCAATCCACGCTGAGTTAAAGCCTTCTTCATGCAGGATGGTACTCATCGTGTGGCGGAAACCATGCCCCGTCAGCCTTCCTTTATATCCCAATAGCTCAATCACCTGATTAACGCTTTCCTTTGAAATCGGCTTCGTTCGATCATTGCGTCCGACGAATACTAGTGGGTACAGCCCGGTAATTGGCTTAAGTGACTCAAAGAGTTCGACAACCTGATCCGACATAGGAACGATGTGTGGCCGCTTCATCTTCATGACTTCAGCAGGTATCTCCCAGAGCCGCTTTTCAAAATTAATATCCTCCCAACGGGCAAAACGTAATTCCTGAGTTCGTACCCCTGTAAGCATGATGATTTGAGTTGCAGTCTTGGTAATAACACTCCCGGTATAGCCTGCAAGATCTCTAAGAAAGTGAGGAAGCTCTTCGGCAGTCAGGAAAGGAAAATGTGTTTTCTTTGGTGTTGCTAGAGCAGTAGCGAGATCGGGGGCAGGATTGTATTCAGCGCGTCCGGTCACGATTGCATGACGGAATACTTCACCGCAGCGCTGTCTAACTTTACGCATCTTTTCTAACGCGCCACGCTTTTCCATACGACGAAGGGTTTCCAGCAATTCCATGGGCTTAATTTCAGCTATGGGACGCTTACCGATGTAGGGAAAAATATCCTTTTCAAAGGTATCAATAATTTCATCGCGATAACGTAATGACCAACGATCCGCTCTCAGTTGGTGCCATTCACGGGCAATAGCTTCGAAGGTATTTTCGTAGTTAAGTTTTTGAGCGATTTTCTCTGCTTTCTTAAGCTCTCCGGGATCGCTTCCAGCAGATAGTAACTTTTTCGCAGCTTCACGCTTTTCGCGTGCTTGAGCGAGAGAAACCTCGGGATAAACGCCGAAAGCAAGGCGCTTTTCTTTACCCGCATAACGATACTTTAAACGCCAGTAGCGTGAGCCGTTGGTGGTTACTTCAAGATAGAGGCCTCCACCATCAGATAGCTTGTACGGCTTCTCTTTGGGCTTGGCTGTGTCGATTTGTCTGACTGTTAGCTTCATTGGGGGCATCTCAATATGGGGCTATAAATCATGCCCCCATTATGCCCCCAGAATGCACTTGATTCTGGTAGAGACAGTTGACCTCGGGAGAACATAATTAGCAGTAATTGCGGGTATTATAGGGGATTTACTTGAGACAATGGAGTTCAGGAGAGGCAAATTGGCGGAAGATCACAGGAGTCGAACCTGCCCGGGAACGCTGGCGCCCCCAACTGGATTTGAAGTCCAGCCACCTCACCGGAGATGACGATCTTCCGCGCCTCGATTGCTACATGGAGGCGGGGCGCATTATAGCTACTTCCTGGGGTTTCCACACCCCCTCACTCACTTTTTTAACTTCCCTTTTGTCTTGCCATGATCGGTTTCATATAAATCCTCAATAAATCCGGTAGTTACATTTCATCACATTTTTCGACGCAACTCTGATCACAGAAAACAAGAATCGTAATTTGATAACGAGATATCGGAATACCCGCGCTCACAGGGATGGTTTACAAGAACTGTAACCGGTATCAGTGCGTGTGAAAGTGCTAACAAGGATGCGTAATGAAAAGTGAGATTTTGTCCGTTAAAGAGAAGATTGGCTACGGAATGGGCGATGCGGCGAGCCACATTATCTTCGATAACGTCATGTTATATATGATGTTCTTCTATACCGATATTTTTGGTATTCCGGCCGGATTTGTCGGCACCATGTTCCTGCTGGCCCGCGCGCTGGATGCTATCTCAGACCCTTGCATGGGACTGCTCGCCGACCGCACCCGGTCGCGATGGGGGAAATTTCGCCCGTGGGTACTGTTTGGCGCACTGCCGTTTGGTCTGGTCTGTGTGCTCGCCTACAGCACACCGGATCTCAGCCTGCATGGCAAAATGATTTATGCCGCAATCACCTACACGCTGCTGACCCTGCTTTATACCGTGGTGAATATTCCCTATTGCGCGCTGGGCGGCGTCATCACCAATGACCCCACGCAGCGTATCTCCCTGCAGTCCTGGCGCTTCGTGCTGGCGACGGCGGGCGGCATGCTCTCCACCGTGCTGATGATGCCGCTGGTAAATCTGATTGGCGGCGAGGATAAAGCGTTCGGCTTTCAGGGCGGGATTGCCGTGCTCTCGGTTGTGACGTTCCTGATGCTGGCATTTTGCTTTTTCACCACCAAAGAACGCGTGGAAGCGCCGCCGAGCAGCAACTCAATGCGTGAAGACCTGCGCGACATCTGGCAGAACGATCAATGGCGCATCGTCGGCCTGCTGACCATCCTCAACATCCTTGCTGTCTGCGTACGCGGCGGGGCGATGATGTATTACGTCACCTGGATTCTGGGCACGCCAGAAGTGTTTGTCGCCTTCCTCACCACCTATTGCGTCGGCAATCTTATCGGCTCTGCGCTGGCGAAGCCGCTGACCGACTGGAAATGCAAAGTCAGCGTCTTCTGGTGGACCAACGCCGCGCTGGCGGCCGTCAGTCTGGCGATGTTCTTCGTACCGATGCACGCCAACATTACCATGTTCGTCTTCATCTTCGTGATTGGCGTACTGCATCAGCTCGTGACGCCAATTCAGTGGGTAATGATGTCCGACACCGTGGATTACGGCGAGTGGTGCAACGGAAAACGTCTGACGGGGATCAGCTTTGCCGGCACGTTGTTCGTGCTCAAGCTGGGCCTGGCGCTCGGCGGGGCGCTGATCGGCTGGATGCTGGCAGGTGGGGGCTACGACGCCGCAGCGAAAACCCAGAACGGCGCCACCATTAGCATCATCATCGCGCTGTTCACCATAGTCCCGGCTATTTGCTACCTGCTGAGTGCCGTGATCGCCAAACGCTTCTACACCCTAAAAACCCCGTATCTGACTGAAATCATGAGCCAACTGGCGCAGGGCGCGCGCCGCAATCAGCAGGATTTCACGACGAAAGAATTACAGAACTAAGGAACCGATGATGAAAATTAGCGATGGAAACTGGCTGATTCAGCCCGGTCTGAACGTGATTAACCCGATTCAGGTGTTCGAGGTTGAACAGCAGGGCAATGAGATGATTGTCTACGTTGCGCCGCGCGATGTGCGTGAACGTACCTGGCAACTGGATACCCCATTGTTTACCCTGCGCTTCTTCTCGCCGCAGGAAGGCGTGGTCGGTGTGCGTATGGAGCACTTCCAGGGGGCGCTGGATACCGGTCCGCATTACCCGCTCAATGTGCTGCAGGATGTGAAGGTCGAGATGCGCAACACCGCTGAGATTGCCGAACTGAAGAGCGGTAACCTGAGCGTGCGCGTAACCAAAGGGGAATTCTGGTCACTGGATTTCCTGCGTAACGGCGAACGTATTACCGGCAGCCAGCTGAAAAACAACGGCTACGTGCAGGATACCAACAGCGGGAAAAACTTTATGTTTGAGCGCCTGGATCTCGGCGTCGGGGAAACGGTATACGGCCTGGGCGAGCGCTTTACCGCGCTGGTGCGTAACGGGCAAACGGTAGAAACCTGGAACCGTGACGGCGGCACCAGCACCGAGCAATCTTACAAGAACATCCCATTCTATATCACCAACCGCGGTTACGGCGTACTGGTGAACCATCCGCAGTGCGTGTCGTTTGAAATCGGCTCTGAGAAAGTGTCGAAAGTGCAGTTCAGCGTGGAAAGCGAGTATCTGGAATATTTCGTCATCGACGGCCCAACGCCGAAGGACGTGTTGAACCGTTATACCCAGTTCACTGGCCGTCCCGCGCTGCCGCCCGCCTGGTCGTTCGGCCTGTGGCTGACCACGTCGTTCACCACCAATTATGACGAAGCGACGGTCAACAGCTTTATCGACGGCATGGCCGAGCGCAATCTGCCGCTACACGTTTTTCACTTTGACTGCTTCTGGATGAAAGCCTTCCAGTGGTGTGACTTTGAGTGGGATCCGCTGACCTTCCCGGACCCGGAAGGCATGATCCGCCGCCTGAAAGAAAAAGGGCTGAAGGTCTGCGTGTGGATTAACCCGTATATTGGCCAGAAATCGCCAATATTCAAAGAGCTGAAAGAGAAAGGCTATCTGCTCAAGCGGCCGGACGGTTCCCTGTGGCAATGGGATAAATGGCAGCCGGGCCTGGCGATTTACGACTTCACTAATCCGCAAGCCTGTGAGTGGTATGCCAATAAGCTGAAAGGTCTGATGGATATTGGCGTTGACTGCTTCAAAACCGACTTTGGCGAACGCATTCCTACTGACGTTCAGTGGTTTGACGGTGCCGATCCGCAGAAAATGCATAACCATTATGCGTACATCTACAACGAACTGGTGTGGAACGTGCTGAAAGAGACTGTCGGTGAAGAAGAGGCGGTGCTGTTTGCCCGTTCAGCTTCGGTCGGCGCGCAGCAGTTTCCGGTGCATTGGGGCGGCGATTGCTATGCCAACTATGAATCGATGGCCGAAAGCCTGCGCGGCGGGTTGTCCATTGGTCTGTCCGGCTTTGGCTTCTGGAGTCACGATATTGGCGGCTTTGAGAATACTGCCCCGGCGCACGTCTACAAGCGCTGGTGTGCGTTCGGGCTGCTCTCCAGCCACAGCCGTCTGCACGGTAGCAAATCCTACCGTGTACCGTGGGCGTACGATGACGAATCCTGCGATGTGGTGCGCTACTTCACCGAGCAGAAATGCCGCATGATGCCGTATCTGTATCGCGAAGCGGCGCGCGCCAATGAGCTAGGAACGCCGATGATGCGCGCAATGATGCTGGAGTTCCCGGACGATCCGGCATGTGATTATCTCGACCGCCAGTACATGTTGGGCGATAGCATGATGGTTGCGCCGGTGTTTAGCGAGGCGGGCGATGTGCAGTTTTACCTGCCGGAAGGACACTGGACGCATCTGTGGCGTAACGACGAGGTGTCTGGCAGTCGCTGGCATAAACAGCAGCATGGCTTCCTGAGTCTGCCAGTCTACGTGCGCGAGAACACTCTGCTGGCGCTGGGCAGCAATAACCAGAAGCCGGACTACGCCTGGCATGAAGGAACCGCGTTCCAGCTGTTCCATCTGCAGGAGGGCCGGGAAGCGGTGTGTGAAGTGCCTGCGATGGACGGCTCGGTTATCTTCACGCTGAAGGCGACGCGTGTAGGTAATACCATCACTGTGAAAGGGAACGGTGAGGCACGTAACTGGACGCTGTGCCTGCGAAATATTCAGGAAATTGGCGGCATTAAATGCGGGTCGCATATGGGCAGCGAGCTGGGTGTAGTTATTACTCCACAGGGCAGTGAGCTGACGATTACCTTGTAAGCATGTGTCGAGGTGGTGCCGGATGCGTTTTATCCGGCCCACGCTGCGAGCAGCATTCCAGATCTGAAAATCCAAAACATCCTGAATTAAATTTTTATCTCTGCATATTTGCGAGCGGTATCACTCTGATTCCCGCGAAAAATGTGATCTGCGCCGTAAATATCTCACTATTTCCTCTTTTTGTCTTATTTCTGTCCGGATTACTGGACACGATTTAGTATTGTTGCCACATCGTAGTCCTCTTATATTTACCATCACGGATTACACGTGGAGCATAAGCGCTTCTTTAGCTATTTAATCTGGTGTGTGATAAGGGTAAATAATGCAAATGATTACCTCGCGACAAAACAGATTATTAAAGTTTCTTCTGTCTAAGAAGGAATATGTCACGCTGCTGAAAATTGCCGAGTATTTATCTGTTTCAGAGAAAACTGTGCAGCGCGATCTGCGCTTACTGGAACCCTGGTTATCAGAATGGAAAATAACCATCGATAAACGTGCTGGTGCTGGGGTGATATTAAGTTCCGATAATATTACCGACCTTTTATATATGGATCAGTTATTAGGATCGGAAGGTGATGATACTGACGGCATGATGAATAATTCACGGCGAGTCAAGATAGCCTCACAGTTATTAAGCGAAACGCCGCATGAAACGTCGATCAGTAAATTATCCGAACGTTATTTCATTAGTAGCGCATCGATTGTTAACGATCTGAAAGTAATTGAATCCTGGATTACCCCACTGGGCCTGTCGTTGATTCGCAGTCAGAGCGGCACGCATATCGAAGGCAGCGAGAGCGGTGTACGCCAGGCGATGGCGTCACTGATTAACGGCGTGATTAACCATAATGAACCTGGTAACGTGGTTTATTCACGCCTTGACCCGGGCAGTTATAAAGCCTTAGTGCATTACTTTGGTGAAGAAGATGTTTTATTTGTCCAGACGTTATTGCAGGAAATGGAGAACGACCTGTGCTGGTCTCTGGGCGAGCCTTATTACGTCAATATCTTTACCCATATTTTGATCATGATGTACCGCATCACGCGGGGCAATGCGCTGCCGAGAAAAGATGAAAATATCACCTCATGTGACGAGAATATTTTTTCCATTGCCAGCCGGATGATTCAGCATATTGAAAAACGCATTGCCCACCCGCTGCCGGAGGACGAAGTCTGGTTTATTTATCAATACATTATCTCTTCCGGCGTGGTAATTGAAGAGCATAACGACGTGAGCGTGATTGGCCATATGCACTCCAGCGACGAAGCGCGTTTGATTACCCATCGGTTGATTGCCTCCTTTGCCGAGATGGTCGACAGCGATCTTAGCCAGGACACGGCGCTTTATGACGGATTGCTGATCCACATTAAGCCGCTGATTAACCGCCTGAACTACCAGATCCGCATTCGCAATCCATTGCTGGAGGATATTAAAGGCGAGTTGCAGGACGTGTGGCGTCTGACCCAGTGCGCGGTGAATCGGGTGTTTAGCAGCTGGGGCGAGCGGGCCGTGTCGGAAGATGAGGTGGGATATTTAACCGTGCATTTTCAAGCCGCAATGGAGCGGCAGATAGCGCGTAAGCGCGTGCTGCTGGTCTGCTCAACCGGTATTGGCACCTCTCACTTACTCAAAAGCCGTATTCTGCGCGCCTTTCCGGACTGGACTATCGTCGGCGTGGTATCGGCAGGCAGCCTGCCCTCCGTACTGACTGACGATATTGAACTGGTGGTATCGACGATAAATTTACCTGCCGTTGCTATGCCGGTCGTGTATGTCACCGCCTTTTTCAATGATGCAGATATTAAGCGGGTAACAGAAACGGTTATTACGGAAAAATTACATCGGGCGACGTCGCTGGTCGTCGAAAATTAATGTCTGAACTCCATGAGGTATGATTGATGGACATCACGAAAATACTCAATACAAATCGCGTTATTTTGGACATGAAGGCCACAAGCAAAACGGAGGCTATTGAGGAACTGACGGATATTCTGCAAAAAGATGGGGCAATTAGCTGTCGGGAAACGTTTATTCAGGATGTCTGGCAGCGTGAATCAGAAGGCTCGACCGGCTTCGAAAATCATATTGCGATCCCGCACGGGAAATCCTCGGCGGTGGTCAATACCACGCTGGCAATTGGGCGTACCCGCCAGGATATTCCCTGGGAAACCCTGGATGGCAGCAACGTGCGCTGCATCATTCTGTTTGCCGTACGCCTTGAGGATCAAAACACTACACATATTCGTCTGCTTTCGCAGGTTGCCGGCGCGTTGGCGGATGACGACATTATTGAACAACTGTTAGTCGAAAGCAGTCCACAGAAAATTATTGAGCTTTTTAGCCAATATGCTGAATCCAATGTCTGCTAAATAAAAAGTGGAGCATGTTATGAATATTGTTTGTGTTGCCGCCTGTACGGCGGGTATTGCGCACACCTATATTGCCCGTGAGAAGCTAATTAAAGGTGCTAAAGCGCTTGGTCATAATATAAGAGTTGAAACCCAGGGAACTATCGGCACGGAGAACGAACTGCTGACAGAGGATATTTCTGCAGCTGATGTCGTAATTCTTGCTGTCGATGTCAAAATAAAAGGGGAGGAACGATTTTCAAATAAACGCATTGTGCGAGTGAAAACCGAAATCGTCATAAAATCGCCCATTCAGTTTCTTGAAAAGGTCGAAAAATCATTAGTTAATAATAACCAGTAGCGATCCTCATTCTGGAGGGATTTCACATGAGTGAAAATAAAATTCCGCTATCTCAGGAAATAAAAAGACATTTATTAACGGGGATTTCGTGGATGATCCCGTTAATTGTCGCCGCCGGGATCTGTATTGCTCTCGGGCAAATACTTGGCGGCACTAACGTGGGTGAAAAAACAGGAACCATACCCTGGATGCTCAACCAGATTGGCGGCTGGGGGATGGGGTTAATCGTACCGCTGATTAGTGCGGCGATTGCGTACTCCATTGCCGATCGTCCCGGATTTGCGCCGGGCCTGATTGTCGGCTTTGTTTGCGGCGAAATTCATACCGGTTTTATCGGCGGGATGCTGGGCGGGTTCCTGGTCGGTTATACCGTACTGCTACTTAAGCGCTATATCCGTTTGCCACAGTCGATGCAGGGGCTGATGCCCATCATGGTGTTGCCGGTACTGAGTACCGTCATTGGCGGCCTGTTGATGATGACGCTGATTGGCAAGCCGATAGCCTGGCTGCAGGACGCGTTGATTCATCTGCTGGAGTCCATGCAGGGCGGATCCCGCTTTCTGATGGGCGCTATCCTCGGTGCGATGGCGACATTCGACTTCGGCGGACCGGTGAATAAAACCATGTCGCTGTTTGCTGACGGCATGCTGGTCAGCGGTGTGTACGGTCCGGAAGCGGTGAAGTTTGTTGGTTCGATGATCCCTCCGTTCGGCATTACGCTCTCTTTCCTGCTGACGCGTCACAAATACACCCGTGCGGAGCGCGAGGCGCTGAAAGCGGCATTCCCGATGGGGATCTGCATGATTACCGAAGGGGTCATTCCGATTGCAGCGCGTGACCTGTTGCGCGTGGTGGGCTCCTGCGTGGTGGCCTCGGCGATTGCGGGCGGCCTGATTATGGTGTGGGGTGTCGAAAGCCCGGTACCGCACGGCGGCATGTTTGTGGTTCCGCTCTTTACGCATCCGCTGCTGTTTTGCCTGGCGCTGGGGATCGGCACAGTGATTTGCGGTGTCATGTTGTCGCTGTGGAAGAAACCGGTGACCGAGCGTGACGAAGAGTTTGATGAACTCAGCGATCAAAAATTGAAAGACGAAGAGATCACCTTCACCCTGGAATAACCGGAGGCCGTATGTTTGCCGATATGAAAAGCATGGTGACGAAAGCCTGGCGTGAGCAGTACGCGCTGCTGGCCATTAACTGCATGAACCTGGAAAGCGCCCGCGCGGCGGTTCGGGTGGCAGAGAAACACCGTGCGCCCATCATCCTGAATCTGTATCAGGGGCATCTGGAGCATTTTCCGGCCCCGATAGCCGCTGCGGTCGTCAAAACGCTGGCAGAGGAAGCCTCAGTACCGGTCGCGCTGGCGCTGGATCATGGAAAGGATCCTGTACGCATTCGTCAGGCTTTTCGCGCCGGATTCAGCGGGTTAATGATCGACGCCTCCGCCTTTGCGCTGGAGGAGAACATTCGCCAGACCCGTGCAGTGGTCGAGCTCGCAGCCAGCGTTTCTCTGTGCGTGGAAGGTGAGCTGGGTCATCTGGCCGATGCTCCGCGCTATGACCATGTGACTAACGTGGATTTGATGACTCAGGCCGCCGACGTGGAACCCTTTATCCAACAGACCGGGATCGATTTGCTGGCGGTGTCGGTGGGTACGGCACACGGCATGTACGCGCCGGGTATCACACCTGCTATTGATTTCCTGCGGCTGGAGGAAATAGCCCGGTTATCAACGGTACCTCTGGCACTGCATGGCGGCAGCGGGACGCCGTTTGATCAGCTACAGCGTTGCCCGACGTTTGGTGTCGCCAAGATAAACGTTGGTGCGGCGGTTTTCGAAGCCGGAAAAGCTGCGCTACTGCATACCCTGTGTCGTGACACATCCGGTGAACTCGTTAATGCCCTGGCCCTGATGGAACAGGCCTGCGAGGAAGCCATTATTCCGTACCTGCAGGCCAGCGGCGCTATCGGCAAAGCCTGATTCATTTTCTGTAACGCCTTCTATGCCTCTGCGATGACGCACTGGCAGGGCTTTCTACACCCTGAAACTGGAGAATTAACATGTTAGTTTCGATGAAAGAATTACTGCAACCTACTCGTCAGCACGGTTTTGCTATCGGCGCATTCAACGTGGCGGACAGCTGCTTTGTACGTGCAGTAGTGGAGGAAGCGGAAGCGACCAATACCCCGGCGATTATCTCTATTCACCCCAGTGAACATGATTTTGTCGGCGATGCGTTTTTTAGCTATGTCCGTGATATCACTCTGCGCAGCCCGGTTCCCTTTACTCTGCATCTGGACCACGGCGCTTCGGTTGAGCATGTGCTGCGGGCGATTCAGTGTGGGTTTACCTCGGTGATGATTGATGGCTCGCTGCTGCCGTATGAAGAGAACGTGGCGCTGACCCGCGAAGTGGTCAAGCTGGCGCATGCGGTAGGTGTTTCTGTGGAAGGGGAGTTGGGTACGATTGGTCAGACCGGGACGTCAGTGGAAGGCGGCGTGTCGAAGGTTACTTATACCGATCCTGCTCAGGCAGAGGATTTTATCGCCCGAACCGGTGCAGACACGCTGGCGGTGGCGATTGGAACCGCGCACGGGATCTACCCGAAAGGGATGCAGCCAGAGCTGCAAATGAACATCCTGCGCGACATCGCCGGGCGTGTGGATATTCCGCTGGTGCTGCACGGTGGTTCCGCGAACCCGGATGCGGAAATTGCCGAATCCGTCACGCTGGGTGTTGGCAAAATCAACATTTCCAGCGATATGAAATATGCCTACTTCCAGAAAGTCCGCGAAATCCTGGCGAAAGAAACCTGGTGGGACCCGAACGTAATCTACCCAGAAGCCATTAGCGCCGCGCGGGACGTGATCCGCCACAAAATGAAATTGTTCGGTTCAACCGGCAAAGCATCACTTTACTAACGGCATGCAGGCGGGGCGACCCGCCTCTTTCGCAACAAGGAAAAGTGGAATGAAGCGTTCACATATTAATTATGCCGTCGATAAAGCGCATGCCATCGCCGAGACTTTTCGGGTCTGTCTGCCTGATTTTGCGTATTTTACGATCGATGCCTGGCGGCAACAGGATCAATCTCTGTGGCGTGAAGTGCGCGATCTCCAGCTGGGCTGGGATATTACCGACTTTGGGCGTGGAGATTTTGCGCAAACGGGACTGACGTTACTGACGTTGCGCAATGGTCAGCCAGGGTCAGCTAATTACCCCAAACCGTATGCTGAAAAGATGCTGCAAATTCAGCAGGATCAGCAAACGCCATGGCATTTTCATCGCCATAAAATGGAAGATATCGTGAATCGCGGCGGCGGTGACTTATGTATGCAGCTGGCATGGGCCACGCCTGATGATGGGTATGACGCACGGCGTATTGTTGAAGTTAGCGTCGATGGTCAGCGGCGTACCGTTGACGCTGGCGAGACGCTGGTATTGAAACCGGGACAGGGGGTGTGCCTGCCGCCGCGCTTGTATCATCGCTTTTGGGCGGAGAAAGCGTTCGTGCTGGGCTGGGAAATCTCGATGGTCAATGACGACCAGCATGACAACCACTTTCTGGAACCTGGCGGTCGCTTCCCGGCGATTGAAGAGGATGAGCCGGTGAAGTGGCTGTTGTGCAGTGAATATATTCGTTTATGAGCGTGAGTAGGCCCGGTAAGCGAAGCGCCACCGGGCAATAAATTATTGCGCAGGTGGTGGTGCTGTGACTTCACTCCCTGAAACCACTCCCGCCTGCATAGTCTGCGTGACCTGCTGTTTCTCCACGTTCACCGCATGTAGTTGCCCGTTGACCGTTGGCTTGAACGGCGTATCGGCCTGAATATTGCCGCTGGCGGTAAGCTGAATATTACCATCGCCGGAAAGCGGCAATGCGGGCCAGCCCCACTGCTGCAGGATCGTCATTGGCACGCCGCGTCCGTTCAGGCTGATCTGAGCCTGGCGCTGAGGCAACTGAGAAATGCTGGCGGTGGCCTCCAGCAGCCCTTTTTCCGTATAGGCGCTCAGTTCGCTGATATTGATGGTGCTGTTGTTCGCCGTCAGCGCCAGCGAAGGACGACGTACATCCGTGCGGTTAAAGGTAGCAGCAGCGGCGTTGAGGGTGGCGCTCCCGCTCCAGATCCCCCACTGATTGTTCTGTACCAGCCCGAGGTTAGCGCCGTAACCGTCAAGCGCGGTGAGCTGCCACGGGAAACTCGGGTCGATATCAATTACCAGATTGCGGCTGGCGCTGAATTTCTTCAGCGTCAGGCTGTTTAGCCATGTTGGCAGAGATTTCATCCACTGCTGCTTCCAGTTTTCCGGCAGCGTGTATTCCAGACCGGCAATCGCGGCATCATCGAGGACCAGCGCTTTGTTGCTGCGTAGCCAGTTTCCGGATGTTCTGACCATACCGCCTTCCCAGCGGGTGGTGAACTGGCGCAGCGCAATGCCCTGTGGTGAGAACTCGGCGTTCAGAATCGGATCGAAGAAGTGCAGAGAGCCGTAGATAAACTCGCTGGCGTTCATCGACAATTTTCCTTCCTGAGTTTGCCAGTCGTCCTTGCTGAAGGTCATGTTGCGCAAGCTCAGATCGAGATCCGTCACCGCCCAGTCAGGGCCTTGCAGACGGGCATCCGTTATCTCCAGACGACCAATTTGCAGGGAAGGAATGGTGCTTAACGGGGCAAAAAAGTCGGCCAGCGATTTGTCGCTTTGTAGCCGGATATCATTCAGGCGCAGATTCTCCACTACCCAGCTCCCGTCGGCATTGCGTTGCGCTACGCCGGTTAATGCTCCACGTGCCACGTCTGCGCCAATATTGCTAAGCGTCACCCTGTCATGGTCAATGCTGCCTTCAATCAAGACGTTGGTGGTCGGGACATCGTTGAGCGTCAACGAACTGGCGCTGAGCTGAATTTGCGCTTTGCTGCCGAGAATTTTACCTGCCTCAGGGCTCCAGGGAATGACGCCGCCGTTAACGCGCTGGGCGCTGAGATTCCACTCGCTATCGGGGCTGTTAAGCGCCATATCCTGCAATTGCAGACGATCGGCCTGAAACGGTAACGGCGCGGTTTGCTGGGAAAGATTCAACGTACCGTTTTGCAACAAAATGGTGTCTACATGCAGCGGGTCGGTGATTTGGCGGCTACTGAGTCCAATATCGACCGTTTTGGCGACCAGCGTGGCGGGCTGACCATCCCGGCCAAAGGTGACGTTTTCCAGCAGAATATGGGAAGGGGAAGAAAACCGGTGATCGATGGCATCAAAGGCCAGATGGTAGCTGCTGTTCTGTGAAACCCAGGCACTGACGTGCTCTGCGCCCCAGCGGGTTTGCAGTAGAAAATAAAGGCCGAGGATCGCCACTGCAAGGGCGATCAGCACGTAAAGAAGCAGCTTTCCAATAAATTTCATGGTCTTCCATCCCGCGAAGTGCACATAGTCAAGTTATGCACGATTTAGACGCAATGCTCAAGGCGGGAATGGTGAAAGAGCGTTACAGCGGCGTTGATTCAGAATCAACGCCGCTGTTTGCTTATTGCTTTTCTGGTGGGAACACCAGGTTCAGAACGATAGCGGTAATACCGCCTGCGGCAATACCGGAAGAGAGCAGGTTTTTCACCCAGTCCGGGGCGAACTGCAGGATCAACGGCTGCTGGGAGACGCCCAGGCCGACGGCCAGCGACAGCGCGATAATCAGAATCGCGCGACGGTTCAGCGGCTCGCGGGACACAATACGCACGCCGGATGCGGCGATAGTACCGAACATTACCAGCGTTGCCCCGCCCAGTACTGGCTCAGGAATATGCTGTACAAAACCGCTGACCGCCGGGAACAGGCCCAGCGCGATCAACATCAGCGCCACCACAAAACCGACGTAGCGGCTGGCAACGCCCGTTAACTGAATAACCCCGTTGTTCTGCCCAAAACAGGAGTTCGGGAAGGTGTTGAACACAGCGGAAACAAACGAGTTCAGGCCGTTCGCCAGCACGCCGCCTTTCAGGCGTTTCATATACAGCGGACCAGAAACCGGTTGCTCGGAGACATCAGAGGTGGCCGTAATATCGCCGATGGTTTCCAGCGAGGTGATCATAAAGACCAGCATCAGCGGCAGCAGTAAACTCCAGTCGATACCCAGGCCATAATACAGCGGCGTTGGCACCATTAGCAGGTCCTGACTTACCGGTGCGGTATTTTGCGGCAGCATGTCCATAAACCAGGCCAGCAGATAGCCTGCCGCCATCGCAATCACCAATGACGCAACACGCAGGTAAGGGTTGCGTTGACGGTTAAGCAGGATGATTAGCGCCAGTACCACGCCTGCCAACAGTAAATTCTTCGGTGCACCAAAGGTGTTGTCGCTCATTGCGGCATAGCCACCACCAATTGATGTCAGACCCACCTGAATCAGCGACAGGCCGATAATCATCACCACCACGCCTGAGACCAATGGGGTAATGATCCGCCGCGCCAAATGCAGTACGCGTGAGATAACCATCTCGGTGCAGCTTGCCAGCATCAACGTACCGAACAGCGCCGCCATCATGGTTGGGACATCTGCGCCACCGGTTTTTAGCGCCGTACCGCCCATAATCAATGGCGCAACAAAGTTAAAGCTGGTGCCCTGAATGGATAGCAGCCCTGAGCCTACCGGCCCCCAGGCTTTGATCTGAATGATAGAAGCTACGCCGGAGGCGAACAGCGACATACTGATAATGTGTTGAGTATCCTGAGCCGGTAAACCAAGCGCCTGGCAAATTAACAGAGCGGGAGTAATTACCGCGACGAACATGGCCAGCAGATGCTGACAGGCGGCAAACAAGGTCTGGGCTAACGGGGGGCGATCTTCAAGACGGTAAATCAGTTCACTGTTGTGAGTCTGCGCAACCGGTTGCGCATTTGTTGACTCTACGGCGTTAACGGACATCAGAGGCAATCCCATGGTGGAAAAGCGGTGATTTTATCTGACCAGGGCAGAAAAGCAAACGTTTGCTAGCAGGTATTCTTAATATTTAAAACGGATAAACAAACATTTTTATATAACTTTTCATCATTTTCTGCTTAAAATCCACCCCGAAAACTCAATAAGAGCTAAAAATCGGTCTGGAATGCATCGTGCGTGATTGTGCTAAACGCACTAATGGAGCTGTAAATGTTTTATCTCGATACGTTATCAACGCTGGTTGCGGCAACCCTTGTGTTGCTGCTGGGACGTAAGCTCGTCCAGTCTGTTTCCTTCCTGAAAAAATACACCATTCCCGAACCCGTAGCGGGCGGCCTGCTGGTGGCGATTGCGCTGCTGGTGCTGAAAAAAAGCATGGGTTGGGAAGTTAACTTCGATATGACCCTGCGCGATCCGTTGATGCTGGCCTTCTTCGCCACTATCGGTCTGAACGCCAATATCGCAAGTTTGCGTGCTGGCGGCCGCGTGGTGGGTATTTTTCTGATTGTGGTTGTTGGCCTGTTGCTGATGCAAAACGCCATCGGTATTGGTATGGCGACCCTGCTGGGTCTGGACCCGCTGATGGGCCTGATTGCTGGCTCGATCACCCTCTCTGGTGGACACGGAACCGGGGCCGCATGGAGCAAGCTGTTTATTGAACGTTACGGCTTCACCAATGCGACTGAAGTGGCGATGGCTTGCGCAACGTTTGGTCTGGTATTGGGTGGGCTGATTGGCGGCCCGGTGGCACGCTATCTGGTCAAACACTCCACCACGCCAGACGGTATGCCGGACGATCAGGCTGTTCCGACCGCATTTGAAAAGCCGGACGTCGGACGCATGATCACCTCACTGGTGCTGATTGAAACCATCGCGCTGATCGCTATCTGTCTGACGGTGGGGAAAATCGTTGCGCAAATGCTGGTTGGAACGGTACTGGAACTGCCGACCTTCGTTTGCGTGCTGTTTGTTGGGGTGATCCTCAGCAATGGTCTGGCGCTACTGGGCTTCTACCGGGTGTTCGAACGTGCGGTTTCTGTGCTGGGTAACGTTAGTCTGTCACTGTTCCTGGCGATGGCGCTGATGAGCCTGAAGCTATGGGAACTGGCTTCTCTGGCCTTGCCGATGCTGGCAATTCTGGTTGTGCAGACCATTTTCATGGCGCTGTATGCGATATTCGTTACCTGGCGCATGATGGGTAAGAACTACGATGCCGCTGTGCTGGCTGCCGGTCACTGCGGTTTTGGCCTCGGCGCGACGCCGACGGCGATTGCCAACATGCAGGCGATTACCGAACGCTTTGGGCCATCCCATATGGCGTTTCTGGTGGTGCCGATGGTGGGGGCATTCTTTATCGATATCGTCAACGCGCTGGTGATTAAGCTGTATCTGCTGTTACCGATTTTTGCGCAATAACGGCTGTGCGGCGGGGTAACATCCGCCGCCGCTATGAATCGACTATGCGTTGGAGTAGCGTTCGGTTTCCGGCATCCAGCGCTCTATTAGCGCCACGGCCTGTTGCGGATAGCGTTCGTGAATATGGCGAGCAATGCGCTGAACTTCCGGGATAATCGCCTGATCACGCAGTAAATCTGCGACCTTGAATTCTGCCGTTCCGGTCTGGCGAGTACCTAACAGCTCGCCGGGGCCGCGAATCTCTAAATCTTTTTGCGCAATCACGAACCCGTCGTTGCTGTCTCGCAGAACCTGCAAGCGTTTCTGCGCGGTTTTAGACAGCGGTGATTTGTACAGCAGGACGCAGTGGGAGGCCACCGCGCCACGACCTACGCGGCCACGTAGCTGATGCAGCTGGGCCAGGCCCAGGCGCTCCGGGTTTTCAATAATCATCAGGCTGGCGTTTGGCACGTCCACGCCCACTTCAATCACTGTGGTGGCAACCAACAGATGCAGTTCACCCTGCTTAAAGGCCGCCATTACTGACTGCTTCTCGGCGGGCTTCATACGGCCGTGTACCAGGCCAATATTGAGTTCTGGCAGCGCAATCTTAAGCTCTTCCCACGTTGCTTCTGCTGCCTGAGCTTCTAACAGATCAGACTCTTCAATCAGCGTACAGACCCAGTATGCCTGGCGCGCTTCGTGGGTACAGGCGTTGCGCACGCGATCAATAATATCGCTGCGGCGGGTATCCGGAATGGCGACCGTGGTGACCGGGGTACGTCCCGGTGGGAGTTCATCAATTACTGAGGTGTCGAGATCGGCATAGGCGGTCATCGCCAGCGTGCGCGGGATTGGCGTGGCAGTCATGATTAGCTGGTGCGGGTGGAAACCCTGCTGCTGACCTTTTTCCCACAGCGCCAGACGCTGATGCACCCCGAAGCGGTGCTGTTCGTCGATGATAACCAGTGCCAGACCGTTGAACTGAACCTGTTCCTGGAAAATTGCATGAGTACCGACAATCATCTGCACCTGACCGCTGGCGATGGCTTCCTGTTGCGCCAGACGCGCTTTGCCTTTCTGCTTGCCCGCCAGCCAGCCCACTTCAACGCCCAGCGGCGCGAACCAGCTGCGGAAGTTATTCGCATGTTGTTCAGCCAATAATTCGGTGGGGGCCATCAGCGCAACCTGCTTACCATGTGCGATAGCGCGCAGGGCGGCTAACGCCGCAACCAGCGTTTTACCTGAGCCGACATCACCCTGTACCAGGCGCATCATTGGGACATCCAGTGCCATATCACGTTCGATCTCCGCGGTAACGCGAGCCTGTGCGCCAGTCGGTTTAAATGGTAGCGCCGCCAACAGCTTATCTTTCAGCGCATTGTTTGCGCTCAGCGGCTGGGCATGAAAACGCTGTGCCCCGGCGCGTAGTGCCAGCATGCTGAGATTATGCGCCAGCAGTTCTTCGAGAATCAGACGTCGCTGCGCCGGATGTTGTCCTGTTTCCAGATCGCTGAGTTGCAGCGACGGTGGGGGGCGGTGCAACGTGCGCAGTGCTTCGGGCAGGCTCATCATGCCCTGTAACAGCTCTGGCGGTAGCAGTTCGGCAATGGCGCAAGTATCGAGCAGATCCAGTGCCTGATCGGTCAGCTTGCGCAGCGTGGCCTGCTTCACGCCTTCGGTAGTCGGATAAACAGGGGTCAGCGTTTCCTGTAATTCCGGCGTGCTGAGATCGCCCTGCACACGGTATTCCGGGTGGATCATCTCTGCGCCGTATTTCCCGCGTTTGGCTTCACCGTAGGCCAGCACCCGGCGACCGGTGGCGAGGCTGTTTTTCATTGCTGCGCTGAAGTTGAAAAAGCGCATGGTGAGAATGCCGGAGCCATCGCTGATCTGACAGGTCATCATCCGGCGGCCACCGAAGGTGATATTGCAGTTCAGCACTTCGCCTTCAACGGTGGCATAGACGCCCGGCAGCAGTTCGCCAATTGGGTACAGATGGGTACGGTCTTCGTAACGCAGGGGGAGGTGTAGAAGGAGGTCCTGTACGGTGTGCAGGCCAATTTTCGCCAGTTTACTGCTTTGTGCTGCGCCAACGCCGGTCAGAGAGTTGAGTGGGATGGCATCCAGTAAACGGCCTTTCATCGCGTTTATCTCGCAGACTGCATAGTGGCCCACCACGTTGCATCGGCTTCAATTTCGCCCTGCGTGTTTACGTGAGGGTAGGGAAGACCTTTGCGCTTAGCGACATTCGCCAGCACCGGATAACCGCCTTCAAACAGTAAGCGCTGCTGCTCGTCTTGTGGCAGCATGCTGTTTTCTCGTCGGTACATCCCAGCGTTTTGCCGCTGGCGTTGTGCTTCGTACAGAATCAGCGCGGAGGCGACCGAAACGTTCAACGACTGCACCATGCCAGTCATGGGAATGATGATGTCCTGATCAGCCAGATCCAACGCTTCCTGAGTGATGCCGGTTTTCTCCTGGCCCATCAGGATGCAGGTGGGGCGTGTGTAATCAATCTCGCGAAAATCCACGGCTTTATCTGACAGATGAGTTGCCAGAACCTGCATGCCGCGGTTTTTTAAATGTGTGACCGCATCGCCAATAGTAAGGTGAGTTTTCACCTGCACCCAACTGTTGCTGCCTGCGGCAGAAGAGGCCATGGTGCGCATACGGCTACCCGGCCAGACGGCGTGGACTTCATGCACGCCGACCGCATCTGCAGTACGAATGATAGCGGAAACGTTATGAGGTTTGTGGACCTCTTCCATGCAGACGGTCAGATCGGGCTGACGACGTGCGAGCATTTCGCGGATACGTGCATAGCGCTGTTCATTCATAAAACGTGTTCTAGTTACGGTTACGGGTGACTTTTATCACGTCCGGCATGACGCGAATTTTGCGCATGATATTCGCCAGGTGCACGCGATCGCGAGCGGTCAAGCGAATAAAGGCGCTATAGACGCGACCATCTTTCTCTTCCGTATTCAGGCTTTGAATATTGGAGGTGGTCGTGTTGATTGCCGCCGTCAGGTTCGCCAAAGCACCCTGGTGGTTAAACATATCCACCTTAATCTCGGTGATGAATTCCTGCTCTGTTTCTTTATCCCATTCCACCGCCATAAATTTCTCTGGCTCTTTCTGGTAGCCACGAATATTACGGCAGGACTCATGGTGAATCACCAGACCTTTACCCGGACTGACGTGGGCAATGATGGGATCGCCTGGAATTGGACGGCAGCATTTCGCGAAGGTGATCAGCACGCCGTCTGCACCTTTGATCGGCAGATGACCATGGCCAGATTGTGCCGGTACGTTCGCTGTTGCTTCGCCCTGCTGGAGGTTTTTCGCTACCACCACGCTCATGGCATTACCCAGACCGATTTCTGCGAGCAGATCGTCAAGAGTGGCGAGCTTCATGCGCTCAAGCTCACGCTGGATGCTCTCTGGCGGGATCTCAGCCAGTTTACGGCTACCGCCCAGGGCATGGTTGAGCAGTCGACGGCCCAGACTGACGGAATCATCGCGCTTGAGGTTTTTCAGCAGTTGGCGAATCTTGGCGCGCGCTTTCGAACTGACGACGAAGTTGAGCCACGCGGCATTCGGGCGCGCACCCGGGGCGGTAATAATCTCAACTGTCTGACCGCTAAAGAGCGGTTGTGAAAGCGGGTAAGGCTGTCTGTCGACGCGCGCGCCGACGCAAGCGTGACCGATATCGGTATGCACGGCGTAGGCGAAGTCGACAGGCGTTGCACCGGCGGGCAGTTCGACAATGCGCCCTTCCGGTGTGAAAACATAAATCTCATCCGGGAAGAGATCAGATTTAACGCTTTCAATAAATTCAAACGAGCTACCGGCGCTCTGCTGCAGTTCCAGCAGGCTTTGCATCCAGCGCTGAGCGCGGATTTGCGCAGTGGTGCTGCTTTCGCCGCCGTGCTCTTTGTAAGCCCAGTGCGCTGCGACACCCATCTCTGCCATCTGGTCCATGTCTTCAGTACGAATCTGTACTTCAACCGGGACGCCATGAGGGCCGATCATTGAGGTGTGCAAAGACTGATATCCGTTCGCTTTTGGGATGGCAATATAGTCTTTCACGCGGCCAGGACGTGGTTTGTACAGGCTGTGCATCTGGCCGAGTACGCGATAGCAGGTATCGGAATCATGAACGATGACGCGAAATGCGTAGATATCCATGATGGAGTGAAAACGCTGCTCTTTGAGTACCATTTTGCAGTAAATAGAGTACAGGTGCTTCTCACGCCCGCTTACGCGACACGGAATACCTGCCTCCTGCAAACGCCCTTCGATTTCCGAGAGGATTTTTTGGATCATCTCTTTGCGGTTGCCGCGAGCGGCTTTAACCACTTCTTTAATCACGCGATAGCGGTTCGGGTACAACGCTTCAAAACCCAGCTCTTCCAGCTCGGTTTTAATGTGATGAATACCTAAACGGTGTGCCAGCGGACTATAGATTTCGAGGGTTTCACGGGCGATGCGGCGACGCTTGTCCGGGCGTAATGAGCCCAGCGTGCGCATATTGTGAGTACGGTCGGCAAGTTTGATGAGAATGACGCGGATATCCTGCACCATCGCCATAATCATCTTGCGAAAGTTTTCGGCTTGCGCCTCTTTCTTATCGCGAAACTTAAGCTTATCAAGCTTCGATACCCCTTCTACCAGCTCTGCAACGCTTTTACCAAAAAGCTGTTCCATGTCCTGATAGGTGGCTGGGGTATCTTCAATCACGTCATGCAGCAGTGCAGCCATCAGCGTTTCGTAGTCGAGTTTCATCTCGGCCAGAATACAGGCTACCGCTACCGGGTGCGTGATATAGGGTTCACCGCTTGAACGTGTCTGGCCCTCGTGAGCGTCACGTGCAACGAGATACGCCTGCCGAAGACGCTTAATCTGGTCTTCCGGCAGGTAGTTTTGAATCAGTTGATTCAGGCTTTCAAACAGATACAAGGGCGACCCGCTTTGTGATTAACGACGACCTTCAGCAATAGCGGTAACGGCTTGTAATTCAGCGGCTTCCTGCTCTTGCTGTTCCTGGCGCTCAC
>ERZ1106969.183-NODE-183-length-73109-cov-13.861568_pt1 | contig 73109 bp, 67 predicted proteins | sample MGYA00403685_ERZ1106969 | MGnify/ENA primary metagenome ERZ1106969 (study PRJEB35170, sample SAMEA104062416) | human gut metagenome | biome: human gut; feature: human-associated habitat; material: faeces | place: Denmark | collected 2012-05-18 ...
TTCTGCCCTTAATTTATCCAGCCAAATTTTCTTTTCCAAAGTCTTTCAAACCTCCAACTCCCACTTTCTATGGCTATTTTACCATAAAAAGTGAGAATTGGAATCCAATATCATTTAATTATTACTTCAGTTCTCCGCTTCCCCTCCTCCGCTGCCATCAGCGCCGTGTTTCCCACGCATGCCGCCTCCCTGCTGAGGATTATCTGTTATGCCATTTTCTCCGCCTTTCTCTGGAGCATTATCACCGGATCCACGATTCCGAGGGCCGTTGTTCTTAAAACCGTCCATTCCGGATCCCGGTCCGCCCTCCATTCCGGACCGTGTGCCGGATTGGGTAATGATTCCCGAGACAGTGATTTCCTTAGATTCTTCTCCCGCAGCCAGCTGATACGTCTCCCCGTCCTTTAATTCCGGGGAACTTATAATCAGAGAAGAATACTCCTTATCCGGATTCCCTGACAGCATTACCGTTTCATCACCGCTCGTAAGCGTCCACTCCGTGCCGGCTGTTTTCGTATCAGCAAAATACATGACAATCACATTTTGCGTGGAGTCACTGGAAAATAACTGCAGCATCCCGGAACTGCCGGTTCCCATAAATGTTCCTCCGCTGATCGTTCCGGTTCCATCGTAATCCAGCGTCCCGTTTCCATTGTCTGTCGGGCCCTCTACGATCACGGTGCCGCCCTCCATATAGAAATCACCGTTCGAGTCAATGCCGTCTCCAGAGGCGCAGACCTTTAACTCACCTCCGGTAATTTTGATATAGGCGCCTTCTGTTGAATCAAAAGCGCCGCCTGGGCCTCCCGGCCTTCCTTCCATGCCGGACTCCAGATTACCGGAGCCGTCATTTCCAGAACCGTCATTTCCCCCGGCCGCGTTTAAACCGTCATCTTCCGAGGTAACGTCAATCACGCCGCCATTGATATCAATCGTCAGCCCTTACTATATATCGTGTCGTTCTCCTGCCTGTTCCAGTACCAGCTGTTCCAGGCTTTCGCTGATATAAAATCCGTTCTTTTTCATTTTTTCGAGAACGGAAGCAATCTCCTGAATAATCCCCTCTCTCTTGGCTTTCAAAAGGACTCCGATTGTTCCGGTAACTTTTAGACCCAGATATTTTGCTGTTTTTTTAGCAGCATTGTCATCTATCACGACTAAATCGTCCGCTGTCCCCTCCTGGGCCAGAATCATGACTTCCACTTCTCCATCGTGAAGCTTCGCCTTATACATCTTTTTATCTGACTGGTTTGCGATTCTTTCCACATGTATCCAATTCAATGCCGTCTTTAATACCTGACATGCCGAATCGTCTTTCTCTGTCACCTCACGGTATACAGCCTCCGGGATATAAATCTCTGCATAGAGCGACTTCAGTATATCCAATAATCCAATATTACAAAGTACAATGATGGGGGTGGAATTTACAATCACTCTACGCATTCTCCAGTTCCTCCAAAAACTCTGCTTTATTGTCAAACTGGAAAATACTGACCTTCCGCTTTCCCAGATATTTAATAAATTCTTCTTCTGTCATACCGGCTATCTGGGCACAGTATCCTATGGACACATTATTCTGCGTATAATATCCTACTGCTACCATACATCTGGCAAATGCAGCGGCCTCCTCCTCACTCATATGTGTATCATACATAACTGCATCCGGTATGCGGATTGAGATCTGGCACATAGAAGCCCTCCTTTCTGTTCCAGACAATTTATGCTTTTACAAATCTAATATATCATATCTGCCCTTCTTATTCAAGCAAACAACTTTTACAGGACCTTTAGAACTAAATCATCCTGCCGTTTTCATAGGTTCCTCATCTTCCCTATGGATACAAGTGAGCAGTTTGTCGGCTGCTCCCTGTATCTCATTCTTTAAAAGACCATACAAGCTGGTAAAGTTTCCAATCCTGTTTTCCCGAAATGCATACTCTGACTCAAACGCGCGTATATAAGCGTCTGTCTTGCAAAATAGGATAAACAGATCTTTATCATTGATGTACAGACTGGCTTTTTTGTCACAGATATAACTGTTCTTTTTACAATACCGGCCGCCATTGGAATTTTTCATTGCAATGCCGCGTCCGTTTTGTATTTCTACAAACCATGGATAATTACGTTTATTCCCCTGGGAATCAGTATCATACCGGACAATATTAAGTTTTGTGACAATACTGTAACCCTCCTTATCTGGATTACCAAAAATCTTTTCCTGGGGATAATCAAATTCCCACAGATGATTAAAGAGCGCCGAGTATATGTATTTAGCTTCTTCCGGGCTGATATTGGCATAGACACTCACTGTATTATCCCCTGTTCCTTTGCTGTAATCCAGCATATTAAGACGGATTAAGGACCTTTCCCCAACTTCTGACACGTCTCCGGACGCATGGATATGAGCCGGAAATAAATATGACGCTGGTTTTAAATTATCCATGAGCTCTAACAGTGCCTTATCTGTTTTATACACTGCAATCTGACCGGATACTACGTTAGACCAGTCTCGTTCTTCCCTTTCTGCCATATGTCTCCTCCTCTACCTGATGAACCGGGCGATGAGGCCTGCCAGTTTGACTGGCATTGTATTGAAATCTGCAATATTCAGAAATCCATCTTTGTATATTTCCTCAATCATCTCACGGTCATCACCGATTGCCGCGGAAAACAACTTAACTCCTCTTTTTTCCAGGCTATATTTGGCTTCTTGCAAATCTGCTTTTGCAATTTCGCCTTTATATCCTTGGGCATAAGGCTGACCATCTGAAATCATTAACAATATTTTTATATCCTCTGGCCGGTTTAGCAGTTTTTGTCCTACAAATCTAAGTGCTACTCCATCTCTATTACAATCATAGGTACTAACACTCATGATTCTTAAATAATCCTGATTGTCTACAGAATCAAAATCTGCAAAAGAGTAAATGTCTACCACTTCCGTACATCCCGTATCATGGGTTGTATGGCCATATAGCATAACCGGTATTCCCAGATTCCGGCAAAACGTATACATGACAAGACCCGCTTTTTGTGCAGACTCAATCCTGCCACCGGATGACATGGAACCTGAAAGGTCAAGCAGAACCGCAAATGCGATTGAAAATCCTTCTTCCGGTTTTATTGTTTTTTCAAAAATCTTATCATCCAGCCGGTACAGATTTCCACGGCTTAAACGTTTCCCCATGTAAAGACCTGATTGCGTACCTCCCTCCAACCGCTCCAGCACCTCTTCAAGCGATGCTTCCAGCCGTTTTGAGATTCTGTTTATTTCTGGAGCAATCATTTTATATTCTTTTTCCAATCGCAGGGGAACTGTTGTCATCCGGTGCATTTCAATCACTGAATCTTTGTGGATACCGTCCAATTTAAAATCTGCTGCCTCCTCCTCCAGATTCCTTTTTAAATCCGATTCCTCGTCCTGCAGAGACTTCTCCTCTGCTATTTTCTGCAAAAGATTAGATAATGTCTCATCCATCTCCGGTCCTTCCTCTGTTTCCTCTTCTCCTCCTTCCTGCCTCTGCCCATCTCGCATTTTCTCAAGCGCATTTTCTAATTCTTCGTTCTTACCGTCCTGATTTTGAGATTCCGGTTCTCCTTCCAGTTCCCCGTCCCAGCCTTCAATTTCCTCTTCCACTTCATTCTGTTCTTCCGAAGCACCGATGGTCTCTGAAAGTGCCACCCATAACATTTTACGCTTTAAATACTCCTGAATTTTCTTACTCAGTTCTTCCTCCGAAAGCCGGTTTATTTCATTTTTCAGGCTCTTTGCCGCTGTTTTAATGGCCTGTCTGATGTATTTCCACAACTTTAGCATCAGGCGGTTCGTAGCATAAAAGCGAATATCCGGGTCAGCGCTTACCACTGCCTCATCAATGATTTTGCGGCAGGAATTTAAGCGGGAACAATACTGTTTATCATATTCTTTTTCTGCCTCTGTCCTTCCGGCTCTGGCATAGCGGAAAATCATATCCAGCATAATGGTCAGTCCATCGCTCTTTTCTGCCTTACGCGCTTCCTGCGTTGGAATATGATGAATGATAAGCGCGGCATTACGTTGAATTCCATTTTGAATACTGCCCGAATACTTCTGGCACATAAAACTTTCAATATACACATCTTCCAGTACGTTATTTATATAAGAAGCGGTTTTCTGTATCACCGAGGCCGCTACCACGTTATGGGCATTTAAGTATCCTTTCATCTCCTCCCAGGCTTTTCTTTCGTATACCAGCTGCACCTGTGGAGGCTTTGGATACACACGCCATCTGGAGAATCCGCTTACATACCGGCCCCGCCGTTTGAAATCCGAACATCTAAGATGGCCGCATTCATGGGCTATAAACCCCTCATGGCTCTTTATTTTAGACACCCGGCTCGTCATCAGATTTGTGATTGGATTAGCCGTATTTAAGTAGAGGAGCCGTCCGTTTGTAAACGCAATCCTGGCGTCATCGGACTCTTCATAATCCATGAACAGGGTAATATCATTCTTCTGTCCCAACAATCTGACAGATCTTAACATGGTGTCATGATAGGATTGAGACAGAAAAAGGTCTTTATCCGTCAGCCTTCCCATTCTATTTTTTATTCGATTACGTTTTTGCTGCACTTTTTTATTCATTGGTTCCTCCTCATCTTTTTATGCCGCCTGCGCCTCTGTGAACGCGGGTATCACCAGTTTTTTATAAATTTCCTCCCTTTCCTCTGGTTCTGGCGCTGCTTTCGCAACGAGTGTGCATTTTGCTGCTTTCAATATATCCATCTGTACAAGGTAAGCCCACACCCAGTCCTCATATTCCCGGTATCCGCATACTCCTCCCGTAATCATTTCTGTATTGCAGTGTTTTTGTACTTCACAAACAATATCCGCCATTTTCTTTAAGAAAGTCTCATCGTCAAATTTCACTTTCTTCTTGACCCGAGCTACCATTGCCTCCGCATTGAGCGGCTCTAAGTAATGAACCATACGCATTCTGGACAAAACGGATTCGTTAAATCCCCGGCACCCTTTATATCCCATATTAGTTGTAATGAGGATTACTGTGTCGGGATGCCGTTTCACCACTTCTCCACTGGTCAGTGTGATTGTCGCACCTTCATCCAGCAGTCCATTTAACTTAACCAGAGTACCTGGTTTGGTAATAACAGAAGGCTCCTGTATTTCCACCAGTGATGGTCTTCTGCACCCAGTCACAATAGGAGACTCTACCATGACAAATTTCTTATCATCCTTCCCATTTTCAAATCCATTTTGATAAAACATGGTCAGGATTTTTCTAAACGCTTTTTCTTCACTGATTTCGTTGTCGTACAATCCGCATATCTGCGCCAGAGCGGAAGCCGGGTCCATGATTAGATCCTGATACGTTGGCATGGGAATCTGAATCTTTCCCGGCCGTTCACCTGTATTGGGAACCATGGAAGATACCAGATCCACTTCATCTGTTCCCTCGCTGCATGTAAAAGCATAGTACGGCAATCCTAACAACTGTGCTATAATTTTTGCGTTTGTTGTTTTACCTGTGCCAGCTTCCCCGACACTAAGGAAAACCCGCATGGGGCTGTTGATAACCGCATCCATAATCTCCTGTGCTTCTGCTGATACATTGTATTTTTCCGGCAGCTTTGGAACCAGTTTTTTTTCCTCATCGGTAAGCTCAAATTTGCGGTCATAGTGCTCTTTTAATTCTGCTATTGTTCGTTCACAGTCCTTACATTCCAGAACCTGAAATTTTCCATATATCGTCTCGGTCAGGTTATAATCTCCATCGGCCAGTTGACTGGTAAGAATTAACGGTACATTTCCAGACGCAATACTATCCCCGTCAAACAAAATACCAGACTCACCGAGAGACGCACTATTGACAATTCTTCGGTACAGATTGTCACAGCATAGAAAAGCCAGGTCCGTTGCCTTATCCGCATCCGGATATCCATTTTTTATCTCATCGTTTAACAGCAAGAAGGCTTTGGAAAATTCATCGTCATGAAGAGAACCTTCTGCTAAGCTTGCAAAAATGAACATCATGATAATTTCCCTGCCGCTTGCCCCCCGCTCACCAATCTGCGGATATGCCGCCAGTGTTGTTCCGTTCTTTACAATCCCTTTCCATTTACCATCCTGTGGATGGTACACACCGATTCTTATTTCAGAACCGGCAGCCACAGGCTTTGCGTACTCCATACAATACCATTTAGCCGTTCCCGACACTGTCTGTACACCAAATGCGCCTTCCTGGTCTCCTCTTATAATTGCAGATACGGCCAGCAGTGCTTTTAAAGTGGAAGCGTGCAGGGTTGCACGCTTCATCCTTGACATATGGTTATGGACGGAAAGACAGGATGCCTCCGTTGTGTCTTTTTTCCCGCGTTTTGCAGCCACGCCCGCAAATGGTTCCGGCAAAATTCTGGTAAATGTCCAGTTTTCAAAAATCTTCATCATCTTTTGATTTCCTCCTTCTTATGCAGCCTCTTGTCCGGGAATCAGCCCCTGTCTCTGTGCCTCTGCACGCAACCTTACTGCCAACAGGGTATTTCTCTTGCCGATATCACTGTTGGAAATTGCCATATAGAGCGCTTTCTTTGATCCAACAAGATGAACCCGAAATTCTGCCCGCGTGACTCCTGTATAATAAATATTTCGCTTTAACATCGGCCAAAAGCAGGTAAGTACTGGGATTATCACAATTGGGAATTCAGCGCCTTGTGATTTATGTATACTTGTTGCATATGCTAACTCAAGGATTGATAACTCATCTTCCTGATATGTTTTAATGACATCTCCAAAATCCACGGTCATTTCCATTTCCCCAGCCTTTGATTTTCCAATCTGGACAACCCTTCCAATATCTCCATTAGCAATCTCTTCTGTATTATGCGTCTGCATAACCCGATCACCAACACGGAACAAACCGTACTTGGTTTCCCACTCCGCTTTATCAACAGCAAATGGATTGGCAATTCCCTGCAGCCGGTTATTTAAAGCAGTTACCCCTGCCTCTGTTTTAGCACGTAGAGGTGATAATACCTGAACCATATCCAAATTACCGCCGTTTCTTTCCAATTCCTCCTGATATATTTCCGAAATCTTTTCTGCAGCATCATATGCGTCTTCCACATAGGTAAAGGTAAAATCATCTCCATAAAGAAGATTCTTTTGATTTCTGTTTATCAAATCCGCATTCCATATGATATTTGACCCCTTCGCCTGCCGGAAAAACTCGTCCAGAACCGTAACTGGAATCACATCGGAGACAATTAATTCTCTAAATACATCTCCCGGTCCCACCGATGGAAGCTGATCCGCATCACCTACCAATATAAGTCTGGCTCCTGTCTTGATTCTTGAAAACAGCATACTGGCAAGCTTCATGTCGGACATGGTAAATTCATCCGCAATAATCAAATCCTCTTCGAGGATTTCGGGTTCCATATTGTCCATCTCATCATCCGTTACATATAATGCTTTGTGGATTGTAAAAGCCGGATACCCAGTGCTCTCTGAAAGTCTTTTCCTGGCTCTGCCTGTAGGTGCGCAAAGTAGTACAGACTTATTTTTTTCCAGACGTTCAAATATCTGAAGAATAATTTTGAGGATGGTAGTTTTTCCTTTTCCAGGGCCGCCAGTGATGATGGATACCTGGGACCGAAATACCATTCGGACTGCCTCCTCCTGTTTTTGTGCAAGCGTCATTTTACTTTTTGCTAAAACAGCCTCTAATTCCCGTTCAATATTATATGTGTTCCCCGGTGAACGGAGCAGCCTGACAAGATGATACGTTGCCTCTTTCTCCGCCTCCCGGTATGCCTTTAAATAAATAGCCGTTCCATCTGCCTCCAGAAGCTTATCCTTCATTACCAGCTCATTTCCTGCCAGCTTAATCTGTCCGCGCCTGACTGTATCAGTTGGAAAGCCTGCATTGAGCACCTTATATGCCATATCGACAATGATGGTACTGTCTAAATACAGATTTCCTTCTTCAGCGCCCTTTCTCAAAACATATTGAATAGCCGCTTTAATCCTTTCAGGCTCATCCGGAGCGAGGTCTTTACTGGCTCTGGCAATGGGATCAACGGTAATAAAACCAAACCCTTTGATTTCACAAAGATGGTATGGGTTTTCCTTCAACAGTGTCACTGCTTCCAGACCAAAATGCTGTTTGATTTTTTCGGCCTTTTTGGGTGTGACGTGGTAAGGTGCAAGATACGCCATTAATTCCCTTAATTCCGCACTCTTCTGATAGGATTCAATAATAAATTCCAGCTTCTGTTCAGTAATTCCCTTAATAGCAAGGAGTTCATTGGGATGATTCTCCATAACAGTAAAGGTATCAGTTCCGAATCGGTTGACAATCTCTCTTGCCATAACCGGGCCGATGCCCTTAATCAATTCGGAGGACAGATAACCGATAATTCCCTCCCGGCTTTTGGGAAGGAGAACCCTGGACCAGTCAACACCGAACTGAAGGCCATATTTCTCGGACCTTTTCCAGTCTCCCTCCATCTCAATCTCTACATTATCCATACAAGGAAGTTCTTTTCCAAATGCAGTGAATGTCACCTCTGTTCCATAATTGGATATGACTGCTTCACTTGGAATACTATCCAGCTCCATACTGCTGTATTCAGCCACGGTATAACCATTCCCCGGGTTTATATACAGTCGGCTCTTAAATTTACATACCATCGGTTCTCTTCCTCCCGCTTACCTTGAAACATAAATGTATCTCCCATCATTGACTGCATAAAATCCGTCTTGCTTTAAATATTCGGTAATAGTATTGGCTTGTGCGCCCGGATATCCAGGAAGATTGCCAGCCCGTCTGTAACCCTTTGGGGTGCGGATATTACAGACACCATCGGTACGAATCCAAAATTCATTTTTTCCATGTGCAAATATATTGGTAGATATCGCTTTGATTCGTTCCCTTCCACACCGTGTATACCATTCATATACCGGGTTGTACGTTTCGTCCTGACCATTATTTCCATCATCCGGACCTTCCTCGGCCGCTCCACTTCCACTGCCAGACTGCTCTTTTTCCTCCGATGATTTAATTATCCTGATTCTCCATTTTTTTATGATAAGCAAGTAATACACTGCAAATGGAATCCCAATCGATACCGCATTCACAATAAGTCCCAAAATCATGGGAGCTGCCAGCTGTAACATCACGGCCCCCGCTGTGCACATAAAAAATACCATGATAAATTTCTGTACTTTCTTTTCATTCATCTTCGTTTATCCTCCAAAAGCAGGCGGCTAGAATGCGCCATCACATCCTAGCCGTCTGTATTCATACTGGTAAATCAATTAAACGGAAGACCTTTTTCCATTCCATTCGCTACATTCATAAAGTCATCGCCGGCAGCTGCCCTCGCAGCCCCTCGCTGGGATGCGCTTCTTCCTACCGCGCTTCGGCTAGGTGCCTGACGCTGTGATGTATTTCTGCTGGCAGCCGGTTTTGCGGCGCCCTGATTCGTAGCTGGCGCTGCTGCTCTGGATGCCGCAGTGGCTGCTCTGGACGGAGCCGTGCTCTGCGCCTGCCCATTATCTGTCTCTCTCTTTCCATCAGCGAACTCAACATCGTCCGCTTTCAAAGAAACGCCATATACCTTTTCTCCCTTTTTATTTGTGTAGTTATCATTCTGCATTCTTCCGCTTACCACCACACGCATACCACTGTACCAATACTGTTCCACAAACTCTGCTTTCCTATCGAATGCCACACAGTTAAAAAAGTCTGCTTCTGGTTCTCCCTCTCTCTTTGGTATCCGGTCCACCGCCACAGTGAATCTGGCAATCGACATCTGGGCTTTCTCTGAAAAACTCACCTCCGGATCCCTTGTCAATCTTCCCACAAATATACATCTGTTCATTTGTTATCCTCCTTCGTTTTTATACAAACCCACTTTGGGATTGCTCCATCTTAGCTTCATGCGCAAAAATAGACACGGAAAGATGGTTTCTCTCCCTGCCTTTTTATACGGCAATGCCGCCTTCTCCTGTATCATCTGTTCCCCAGATTTCAGCCATCTCCTCTGGAAAGGCTACTGCAGCCACATCCCGGTACCGTCTTGCTCCTTCATCATTCAACGGGGCCTCCAATGAAGCTTTCGACCAAAAGATTGCTTCTTCTTCCGGTACATGATAGGGACCTGTGAGAAATCCTCCGTAATTCCACCGGGGTACGGAAGGCTCTAAAATCGCTTCCAGCTCCCCCTTTGTATCTGCATTCAGTATCATCTGACTTTTCTTTAACATAATCCCAACCAACAGGACAAATGCAAAACACTCTGCTCCGTATCCATTGACACGTCTTCTGATACTTTCTAAGGCGCTACAGGCACTAAGCTTCATTCTCTCTGTTTTTGTCTCATCACTACGCAACTCTTGTTCCGTATGACGGCAAATTGCTTCGATGATGAATTGTTCTGTCCATCCCATCATATCCAATCTGCTCCTCTTTTTTCTTCAGGCCAGACCACCAGTAATCATCAATTCCCTTATCATTTCCAGCCCAAATCCCATCTTCTCTCTGGTCCCAAGTCTTGCGGATGCATTTTAAGTTTAGCCGGTCACAGCTCTCATAGAGCCTGCAGCAACCCGCACGAATCTGATCCCGCTTTTTCCGTTTCTCTTCACAAATCTTCCTTCCATAGTAAAGGTCCTTGTTCTGACATTTACCACAAGTAGAGGACTTATAATCACCATAGCAGTCGATATCCATGAATTTGTCCATGTCAAAGTATTCCATAACCATCTCAAGACCGTTCTCCTTTAGGACTGCCAAGGCCTTCTCAAGGCTCTTATACTGGTTTACTCCCGGTGTCCCCAAAAAGCTGTATCCGGATAAAGCATGAGCGACAATCGGTTTTAATATTCCTTCCGTTACCCGTACCGTCTTGTCAAATGGATTTCCAACAAAACTGACCGGACTCTTACTGCCGGCACCACGTTTTTTATTGGTACTGCTTAACCACAAATACTTTTTATCATCATGGGGAACATCCAACCGTATCTGAAAACCTTCAATCTTTCCGGATATACTGTAAGCCGGGCATAGGATTCCCTGGTTATTCCGATATAACGCAATATCCCAGTTTTGGTTTTGATTCATGTAAAATCCCGGTATGCCCGCAAGAGAATATCCTTCTTTTATCAGCCTCCTTGCGAGCCCCTCAGTCCCATGAACTGGAGTACTGCGAAAATGGAATGCCTCAATCTGGTTGCTTGTCAGTCCCCGGTCCATCAGTTTTCTCCGGTGAGTTTCCGACAGGGACAGCATCTCTATGAGTCTCTGATAAATCTGACTTCGTTTCTCAAGACTTGCTGTTTCTTCCTCCTCTATCTGTGTCACCATTCCTGTGAAGCTGCTGTCATAGCTGTTTCTGCAGCCAGCGCCCTCATGCAGCGCCGTCTTAATTTCACGATAGGCAATTTTATACCGATCCACACCACAAATTCCCATCAGGTCTGCATAGAGTGTCAGCATATTTCCATGAGCGCCGCATTTAAAGCAGTGATAGGTATTTGCCAACTCACCGTCTTTTACAATACGGAAATTCATTTTTCCTCTGGTATCTCCACAGAACGGACATACGACATTAAAGGAATTTCCTTCCGTCAGTCTCTTAATTCCCAACAAATTTGCTACATCTGATATGTTAAACATCTTTTTAAGGATATCTCTCCCGCCGCTTTCGCCATGCGGCCTACAGCGTGCTCAAAAGCAATCTTGCGCCTTGTCGGATTGTTTCATTTCTGCCGCGGTAATTATAGGCTATCCACTCCAACGCCTTCACCCCTTCTTCTCCCTGATTGAGCAGCTCACTCAGACATTTATTGTTATAGATACCAAATGTGCAAACAATATTGCCAGCTTCCTCAATTGTCATATTTACAGCCGGCTGCGGGCTTACTTCGTTTGGCAGATTCACCATCGTCCCATTCTCCGGCATGATATGGCGGCTCAGAACCGGACGGTTCGTGTCTCCCTTATCTGCCTTCTGTTTATCTTTTGCAGACTTCTTTCTGGTCTTTTTTGCATCTGATTCCATACCCCCATCTTGTTGTTTTGCTGTTTCTTCCGCATCCGTTTCCTCCTGCCCTGATTCTGGGTTCATCTCTGAATCATTCATCATGGAACGTTCTTCAGACGCATCAGCTTCGCTCTCCTCAGCTCCCTCCATCGGTTCTTCCTCCGGTAATTCATCCGGTTCTTCCTGTCCGCCTTCCATTTCAGCGTCCAGTTCCATATCGGTTATTCCAGAGGCATCTCCTGCTATCCCTTCTGAATCCCGATCTGAGAAATCATATGCATCAGAGGACAAGCCATCATATTCCGATATGCTCCCATCATATGTATCCGGTGGAATATCCCGCATATCCGGGTCTACACCGCCCTGGTCGATACAGTATTTATCCATTAGGTAGTATTTCATGGCATATGTGAGCGCACTGCCTTTTGCTTTCTCCGGCATTTCATGGGTACCGATGGCGTGGATTGTAACGGTTACCTCGTCTTCTGGCTTCTCTGCATTAATCCACTTTAGCTCTAAATCTGCCTCATACAGCCACATTTGACAATATGCTAAGAATTCAACATAGACAGGGTCCCCATTCTCGTTTCTCTTTGAAGCGGATTCCGAAACAATTTCAAAGTTCACATTCCATCGGTTCATTGCCGGGGTCAGATAGCGGAAAATATCATCAATCTTTATAAAATCATAATTCACGTCCTCACTGTATGCGCGTTTTACCAATGCAGGTATTTCCGAGCGAATCTTTACCATTTTTTCCTGTAGTGTTAAAATCTTTTGTTCCATGTTCATTCCCTTTCTTAACGTGTGATTTGTATTCCATCATAATTGTCTCCACCCGGCCTCTTAGTCCATATGCCAAATCTCGTACCATCTCAAAATCCATATCCACAAACAATGCCTGATGGAGTTTTTCCTTTACCTTTGCCTGAGTCACAGCCTGCTGCAACTCAGTAAATAAGCGAGATTCTTCACTCGCAAGCACATAACCGCCCTGACCGGAATATACCACATCACATAAGTATTTCTTCGCAGTATCTGTTAGCTCACAGGACCAGTCATTCGAAGTTCTATGGCCGGCAAAACCGGCTTTTTCCCGTTTCAGCTTTCTTAACCAAACTTTAAGCTTTAATTCCAGAAAATGTCTCTCATTATCAGTCAAAATTCCTCCTATGTTATAGTAAGACAGAGGGTATTGATGCAATCAGACTGGCAATACGGTAGGATTCTCCCTGTATTTCTTTTTCCTCTTTTACCACCCAGTCACACCATTCCACTGCAAACCGAGTCAATATTTGCTGAAGTGTACGTTCCTCCTTTTGCATAGCAACCAGGAACTGGCGAAATGGATTGCAAATTTCCCATTCTGTTTTAGATAAATATGCTGCAAACAGCCGTTCAACTGATTCCGTCTGGCGGCCGCTGACCGAAACTTCATTGGGTGCAGAATCCCCATACGTGACCCAAGGCCATAAATTGGTCTTTGAAAGCTCTGGTTTCAGTTTACAGGACAATTTCACACTGCCCTCATTTCGTTCATCCCACTCACTACTGGAGGATAAACATATAAACCACTGCCCAATCAACATCATAAAATTATGCCTGATTCTGTAGTCTTCCTTTAACATAAGCCTCATAAAATCCGTATGGTCCACAATAACAACATTGAGATATCGGCCAACCAAGATTTCCTGTACCTTCTTTCCATCTATCACAGATACCATTTCTTCTGGCTGTCTCATTTCTTCGTCCATTTTCATTTTCCTCCCCTAACTTGCCTTATCCTCTTTAATATAAAAAGACTGTGAGGTATTTGTCTGCGCATACTCTCTGTAAATATCCGGATGCATAAGCTGCAGCACCTCCAGGCTGTCTTTATTGATGGAAGTTGTAACCTTCCTGTTATAGCCGGCCAAATATCTGATATTACCAGTTTCCAGTACCGCTTCCTCAGCGCCCTCCATGGCTTCCTTTATTGGCGCATAGGCAAGTTTCATCTGTTCATCTATCTGATCCATTTGGCGCTTCAATTCTGACTTCCGTTTTTTCAGTTTCAGATAGGACGTCATGTTTTCCGCATATGATGGTGGGAGTACAATTTTTTTATTCTCCTGCACACCATAGCGTCCCAGAATGCTTTTAAGCATTAAGTCAGCCTTCTCCGTATACTTAGGTGGTTTTCTTAAAGCAACACACTGATTCCAGAAATACGATTCCTGCCGAATCAGTTCTTCTTCCTGTGCCAAATCACGCTCCAGGCGCCGTATGATAAGAGAACCCTCATGGTTACCATGAAGGCAGAGAAAAATTATGCCATCTACGTTAGCCACACTCATATAATGAATGCCCTGGAGAACATAGTGCGGCGGAATATTTCCACCTTCCCAGCCATTCATGTGGCGGTAACTGAACGAGGTTTTGCACTCCAACAAATAGATCTTTTCATCAAGCTTAACGAAAAAATCAAAATCAGCTATCATAAACGGATACAGCGGATGCCGGAACATTTTACGCACAGCATACGGTCTGGTATCTGTGCGTTTCATAAAAATCTGAACCACCAATTCCTCCAGACGCTTTCCGATTTCCTTTGCTACCCAGCCATCATCATTCTGTTCTTTGATTTTTTTATGTACCTTCTCTTCATATAAATCCCTGGCTGTTTTCCATGGCGAGATGCCGCACACGGCCGCCGCATCACTCCCCCCAATCCCCAGTGTTCTGTATAATTTCCATTCGTCATGGGATAGGGTTGTTATATCCTCCACCAGCACATCTGGTTCATAATTCAGGTTCAGCATATTGTCTCCTTTCTGACAGAACAGTAGGGTTCCCTGCCCTGCCTTATTTCTATCATTAGTACAGAATCGTTCCTGGGATATCATATTCATGGAAACGATAGGTCAAGCACCGTGAAACCATCTCTTCCAAATCGGTTAATGCCTTTGCACCCATTCCATTGCTCTGTGCCAGAAAAATCGCCTCACAGATTCCACAATAAATATCATAGCCATTACAGATTCCCGGTCCATGTCCGGCCTTAAACTGTTCTACCGTCTGGGCTGTCAGCGCCTTACTGATACCAGCCTTAATCATAACACTAGCCATAACGTTAGCCGGATAGCTGGCATATACATGAAACAGCTTCGACAAATCACCAATGGCCTCCTGATATCTGGCAAATATCTGTCCCATATTCTGAGAGAAATCTTCTATGGATGCATTATTCGTATGCTCCAATTTCAATGGTTTTCCTAAAATCAACGGCTTCTTCTCTGCTCCCAGCAGAAGAGAATAATAGATATTCGCACCACTTACGCCAACATCGGATGTCTGGACACGAATCAAAGCTGATAATACGTTATCTGCCTGTAAGCCATACTGGAGCAGCAGTTCCCGGTATGTATCCAAGAGTCCTTTTTCTTCCAATTCCCAGGACGCCATTGCCATAGAATGACTGAACAGGCCGTTTGAAAAGGTAGCCTTGTCATAGTTTTCTGCAACATAGATAGATGCTACTTCAAATAATTCCGGCATTGGCAGGACGGAATAGTCACTTGGGTCTCCGCCATGTACCGCGCGCACCTTTCCTTCATGAATTCTCACAAGTGCATTTCCCTTTGTCACTTTCAGACAGTCATTTAATACCCGGGCTAATTTCCCCTTCGGCAAATCCAATAGCGCAGAACCTGCAATCCTGGCCCTGCTCTCGATTGACTTCATGGTGGTCTGTCCGACCGGATAATAGGTACTGCCAAGGCATAAGAACAGGCCGGAATTCTTCATTGTATCTTTTATGATTTCCTCTTTCTCGTCCATGTCCTTTATCTTTTCGCAAATCTCTGGTTCTTCCTCTCCGGCAATCACAAGAACGGTATTGGTGGGATGTTTCTGCCATTCTGCCCCGCACTCAATCCCATCCAAAAATTCGAGAAACTCTTCCTTATCACAGAATGTCTTTGAAAAATCATCTGCAAAATTCATATGCGCCCTCTCCTTATAAGTTAATTAGAACAGATACAATATGGCCTCCGCTGATAACAAACTCATAGCCATCCTTTCCCATCTCAACCATTTCGCCGATTGTGAGCTGGTCTCTCCCTGCGTTATCCCATCTTGCTTCTAACTTCATTTGTTTTCCTTCCTTTCTTTTATTTTTGTCCAGGCCTTATGCCTGAAAATCATCATTTTTTGCTACATGCAGTTTCTTATCCGCCCGGTCAAACAAATATACAAGGTCAGAAAGCTTCACTCCTTTATTTTCAATATTTAAGGCATGTATCACAGCTTTCCAATCCGCAATAGAGGTTCTATTTTTTCTGGACGGAATTAATATAATCTCATGAATGTCTACCGGAAGTATAAGGAGGCTGTCATTGCAGCTCTCTGAAATCTGTCCCAACAGATGATTGTCAATCATATTGCTGGCTCCATACCGGCCACTTTGATTTGACAGCACATACATAGAGTTCTTCTGTTCCTGATGGCTTTTGATAGATTGGAGCATCTCACCAAATGTGTTTCCTATTGGAACTGATATCACCTTCCAGTCCTTAATTTCAACCATTTCAATCACCGGCGGATTGAGATCTATATTTGACTTTGCCGTTTCCAGCACGTCCTGTAGCTTCACTTCCCACCGGTCTAAATCCTCGTTTACCACGGTTCTAACATACGATTCTCCATCCACCGTAATAAAAATCAAGAAGTACTCCACCATATCGTAGTATCTGATATTCGGTATATACTTCAGCACTTCCTCATTGTCTTCGCGATTGGCCAATGCACAAACAAGATTGTTTTTTACGTTGCTAAAGCCATCTCCTGTGAGATATGGACCATTTAAGAATCCACTCTTTTTTTTGTACTCTTCTATCACTTTTGTTACCGCCCTTTGAATGTCTTCCTCATTATCCAGCCAATGAAACTCACTGCCGCTTAGGTATATCCAAATTCCAGCTGATTCACCGGATTTTTGGACTCCAACCCTGAGAAATTCCTCGTCCTGTTTTTCCATTCGCTGCGGAAATGTCACTTTATATTCCGCACCCAAGTTCTCCTTTAACTTCTCTTCAAAACTTGTCTTACGGGTTTCCATGTTCATTTTTTCTTTCTCCTTTTCTTTTTTTAGCAAAAAAATAAGACACCAGAAACTTCTTCAAATTTCTGATGTCTTACTTACAAACAGAGATTGCTTCTCTGCCTGGCTTTCTTATGTTAGGCTCATGCCTGAAAAACTTAGCTTCCGGTTGCCCGGAACAAACATTCCAATGCGCTTAGTAAAAAAGCGGCACAAATCAATGTCATGTTTATTTTATCACTATATATAGTGTTTGTCAACATTCCAGTTCTATATATAGTTATCCAATTCAATGTGATTGCTAAATCGTAGCATCATACAATCTGTTTATATCCTCTCCTATAGTTTATCTCTATCCAGCTAAGCAGCTTTTTCTCTCCCAATTCCTCCATACAGAAATCATAAAGCTTGGGATTATATGCTTTCAGCCTTACGAATTTTTCAAAGCTTGTCAGATGACAGCCCACCGGACAGAACAGACAGCCGGTTCTTTGTTCTCCTGTGCACTTAAACGGCCCACATGATGGAAAGAATCCAATCTGACCGGGAACTTGCCCCACTTCGACCACCTCACCATAAGGCTCTGCAATTTCTAACTGTTTTTCCACTGTATACCGGAGCACATCCTGTGCTCTCCAAAATCCCATTGGCTTACTAAGTGGCCTTTCGCTTTCAAAGCCATTACAGCCAGTACGAAGATATGCTTCCTTGCGCCTGGCAGATTCCTCTGCCATAAACGCTAAAATGGGATGCCGTCCAGTCTGCTTCTCATACAGGGCAATCGGCTCCTCATTCTGCTTAACACAGTAGTAGTGTGATATCAGAATATCCGATTCATACAGTGGTAGCCATTTTGTATATCCCTGCCGATACTCAGATTTTTTTCCATTCCGATCCAATCCATGCAACTTGTTGAGGGCCCATTCCTTTCCCTGCCTCGCATACCAGATGGTTTGCGCTACATCCTTGCCGGGAAAGCACCAGCCGTATTGTCTGATAATGTCCTTTAACCCCATTGTTGGTTTCAGCATAACCACGTTATCAAACTTTCCTACAAAACTCCGAATCTGGGGGTATTCCAGCCAGGTATCAACAAATACGGCAAGTATCCGATTGTCTATCTGCCTTGCAATATCCATGAGTACTGTGGAATCCTTTTCTCCGCTGAAACTCAAATAAAAGTAAGATACATTTTCGATATTAAGAAGCCAGCCTTTCTAATTCAGCCTTTACAGACTGGAAAGTACCGTGAACATAATACCGTTATGTTTGCGTGTCCCATGATGTATTGCAGGGTGTTAGGGTTCATTCCCTTATTTGCCATGTTCGTACAGTAAGTATGTCTGAATGAATGGGGCGTGATGTTTGACAACTTGTCCTTATGGATCTTGTTGCACTTCTTAATCAGCCCACGCACCATACTTTCATAATTTCCTGCCACCTTTGGCAATCCCTCACGGTTCAAGAACAAGAAATTGCTGTAACCTTCAACAACAAGCGGTTGTGCTTTTCCTCGGTTCTTTAAAATTCGTTTAAGTGCCTGATATGCTCTTTCTGTCAATGGAAGCTCACGCTTCCCGTTTTTTGTCTTAGGTGTGGAAATATAGTAACCCACCTCTGTATCACGCAATAGCTGGTGGTCTATGTTAATCACACGGTTAGTTCAATGAAGCAAGATATACTTCAGGGTCAGTAGAAGGATAGTATGCAAACAGTATATCTTTATATACCAAATCGCCAGTAAATAAGTATTCTTTGTCTTTTTCCCAAAAGCACAAATGCCCTGGTGAATGTCCAAGTGTATGCAACACTTCAATTTGCCGTCCTCCAATATCTATCACATCATGGTCAGTTACAATTTTTGTTGGTATTCCTTGAAAAAGCTCTTAATCATATACATTGAAGTTATTTGGTAAATCACAACGGTCTACTCTATCTATTGTAAACCAGTTATCCATAGCCTGCATACTCCCTTCAAATAAAATTTATCTTTGGATTATTGACTTTTACAAATTGAGATTTATCCTTTCAAATTCTTCAAAGCAGACGGATTATTCTCTAAGATTTCTCCAACAGTGGGACATCTCTCTAAATCCAAACAATCGCCACAAGTAGCAACACCCTTTTCTAATGCACACTGGCGAATACCACACATATTATCACAAAATACGGTTTTAATTCCGTCAACACGACAGCCTTGACAGTTAATATGCTCAGGAAGAATAGGTGCATTATTTAATTCAGCCCATAGCTTCGCAGTTTTTTTTCGTAATTCTTGGTTGTCATTGATTGTTGCAATATATGCATCACATTTTTCACAATCCAGTCCACAATATGCAATCATTTTTTTCATGGTTATGTACCCCCATAATTTCAAATTTATCAATTTCGTATCTACTTGCATTCTTCTATTTTCAAATCATTACCTTGTTGAATTTTTAGCCAACACCCCAGACAGTTAATATGTACTGTGGATAGTCTGGGGACGGCTCTATCTTCTTTCTTAGCCTCCTTGTGAATGATGTGAGGTTGCTTCCCTTTGGTGCATTCCTATTACCTCCTTATGTATCAAAACTGTTGAATTGGAATTTGTCATAATGAATTAAGGATATTATAGGTTTAAGTAGTAGCAAGACTTTGATTTTTTATCCAGATATAGCAGATAACCACTCCGATTAAGGCTATCCCTCCCGTGGTTATATATGGTAATTCAATATTGCTTTCATACAGATACCCAGCTAATAAAGGAGCAATAACTTTGCTAAGATTTCCGGCGGTACTGGCAAATCCCATCAGTGTTCCTTTATGCTGATTGTCAGTTTTTGAAAGGGTTGCGTTTAATGTGGGTACTGTAATAGCAGAAGATACCGCAAATAAGCCAAAAACCACCAACACACTAACAAACCCAGTTGTCAATACCATGGCAAACGCTACTAAGGCTTTGCAAAACATACCTATCAGTATTAGTCGCTTCTCACCAATTTTTTTTGATAAAGGACCAGTCAAAAAGCCTTGTACTACAATCAAAATACCTGCTAGAGCCATCCATATAACACCAACTTGCTTAGTGGAAAATCCAAACTTATCTACGACATACAGCCCCGTAATTCCTTGCAAGCCTGTTTGACAGAAATGCACGACGAAAATAAGTATCAAAACCATTCCTGCTGAGCCAAAAATTATACTTTTCAGGTCTGAAAAATCAAAGGGTTTTCTTTTTTCCGTCTGTCCTGAACGCTCAATTGACTCTGGCAAAAGTGTTAGAATTAGCAGAAAGGCTATAAATGAAATGCCGGCTCCTGTAAAAAATGGGAACGCAAGCGAATAGCCTGCAAGAATGCCTCCCAATAATGGTCCCATCATTACGCCAACGCTCATTGAAGCTCCAAGTTGACTCATATTCTTGCTTCTTTCTTCCTCCGAGCTGGAATCTCCAACATATGCCAAAGATGCAACGGACGTAGCAGATGACAAAATACCCGATAAACTGCGAGCTATAAATAGCGTCCAAAAGGATGAAGCCAAACCGAACAGGAACAAACTGATGGAATATCCTATAATACCAATGCTGATAATCGGTTTTCTACCAATTCGGTCGGACAGTGCACCCCAAAAAGGTGCGCATACTGTTTGTGCCAGAGCATATACGGCAGTGAGCCATCCAAGCTCACGACCGCCAGCACCTAGATTTTCCATGTAAAATGGCATGACCGGAAGAATTAAGCTATATCCTAACGCAATCACCAAAGTAGCAAGCTTTAAAGCGAAAATCGGCTTTTTATTCATCAATCGTCACCGTCCCCTCCGAGCCGTCCACCGTTATCATTTGTCCATTTTTAATACTTCTCGTGGCTGTGTGTGTCGCCATAACGGCAGGGATACCACATTCCCGTGCAACAATACTTGAATGACTGAGAGGACCTCCAATATCCGTTACAATTCCACTTGCAGAGGCAAATAAGGGTGTCCAAGCCGGAGTTGTAGTAACGGCAACCAAAACACTTCCCGGCTGGAAATTTTTAAAATCTGCCGGACTATTTAGTACGCAGGCACGAGCTGTCACGACACCAGAACTGGTTCCTATACCCCTCAACACGGTTTTTCCATCTTTTTGTTTCTGTGGTGCATGTGATATACTTTTTACTTTCTTCTCAGGTAACTGAGCTGGTGGCACATAGCCCTGATACTTTTTGAGTTCCGCTTTTCGCTCAAGTATCGAATTTCTTCTATCAGATAAAGGTATATTTTCGTCTAACTGTATTATGAGTTTTTCCAATTCCAATTTTGTGAGCCAATAAATATCATCTATATGCGAAGTAGCTCCGCCACGTATAAGGCGTGCTGAAATTTCATGAAACATCCGGCGAATCAGAGGATGCCCCATTCCCATCAAATAAATAGCATTTTCACGCATAGGAGCAGTTTCCTGCGCCCAATGGAGCAACTTCAAAAACAGTTTTTTGCGTGAGCTACCTATATGTTGTAAAATTTCTTCTTCTGCCTGTTTCCTATGCTTTTCAAATTTGGATTGACGTAAAAAAGGACTTTCAACTTTTCCTTCTACAAAGGTTTTTATGGATTCAAAGGTTGGTGTAAGTGTTTCCTGCGGTGTGGAATATGCAAAATCAAATTCATAAGCGGTACGACCAAACTCTTTAAAATACTGATTGATTCGATTTTTCCATTCTATCCATACTTCCAGCGAAACTTCGTCAGGCGGAACTGAGGACATAAAATTTTCCGCTATCTTTGCTGTTGGATTACTTTGCAGATAAAGGTTGAGAGTATTATTTTGCTTTACCCATTCCGAGAGACTCCACAGGTTCTTTTCGGCTTGCAGAGCAATCGTATCAAATCCAAGCAGGAAAACAGAAGTATCTGTTATACCAGCGCGACGAGCCGCTCCCTGAAAAAATTTTGTAAATAATGTTTCGCTGATAGAGGCGGCTGGCAATGTAAGCTGAATCCTCGTGAAATAAATACACGCTCCATAAAATACAGTCTGAATCCCCTCCATTATTTGATGAGCATTCAGCATATGCATGGGCTTTTCTTCCCATTGTTTAATCACATCCTCAAATTCTTTTCGTGCTGTTTCCCAGCGTGCAACACTGTTCGTGAGCGCACGGCGTAAAGATCGGGGGGAAAGGGATTTGACAGCAATCAAAAGAGGCTTTGAATTAGCGGAAAGATAAACATATCCGTTAATAATCGTATATGCTCCGTTTTCTGGCAGTAGCTTTTTCGCACTTTTACCAAACATATCTATCCATAAAAGCGCCGATGCACGGTTGACTATTTCAAGCCCAAGTGTGGCGAATAAGGGCGTAACAGGATTTGGCAAGTGTTCCGCTAGACTGCCTCTTGTATATATAACATCCTTTTCCGGTAACGTCCATTCCGGCGGTAGGACAGTAATGGGGCGAGCCTGAACAATATACAACTTATCTTTTTCCAGTGCCCACTCTACATCCATAGGCATTTCATAATACTTCTCAATTTTTTTTCCAAGCTGTGTCAATCGCATAACTTGATTGCGCGTAAGAGCATGTTTTTTCCTAATCTGTTCAGGAGTTGGGATTTCTTCTGTTCCATCTGAGTTGCGGACTGTCATAATCTCTTTGTTTGCTACTTCATACGATACAATTCGTTCAGCATTTTTATCTACAACGATTGTATCAGGGGTGACTAAGCTAGAAACCACCGATTCGCCAAGTCCCCACGCGGCGTTAACAATCATTTCGCTGCGTCTGCCATTGATAGGGTTTAGCGTAAACATAACGCCGGACGCATCGGAAAACGCAAGCTTTTGTACTACAACAGCAAGTGCGACAATTTCCTGCTTTATATCATTCTTCACGCGGTAAGCAATAGCGCGGGCTGTCCATAGGGAAGCCCAGCACCTCTTTACAGCGTCAAGAACTTCATTCTCACCTTGTATGTTAAGATAGGTTTCCTGCTGGCCTGCAAAAGAAGCATCGGGCAAATCCTCGGCGGTTGCGGAGGAACGGACAGCCACCGCTATATTTCCCAATCCGGCATATGCGGTTTTAATTGCATCTGATACTTCCTGCGGCATTTCTCCATTATGGAAAAGCATCCCTATCTGCGTAGATACATTTTCAAGCTGGCTGGTATTGTTAGAGTCAATACCGTCCAGCAACTTATTAATGTGAGGCTGAATATGGTTCTTTTCAACAAAAATCTTGTATGAAGTAGTCGTAACATGAAAGCCCTCCGGCACAGGGATACCCGCTGTCAAAAGTTTTGATAAAGACATACCTTTTCCGCCGACCATTTCAAGGGTTGCCTGTTTATGCAACAAGGGTAGAGTATAATAAATCATAATAATTCATCTCCATCATTCATAATTCCGTGTAGAAATATATCCATTGTTTCATCAAGCATTTTCTCCGGACTGGCTGATGGTCGGGATGTGTAAATGATTGATATAATGGAGTTAATTAACAAACCCGTCATAAGATCGGCATTCGTCTTACGGAAGACGCCTGATTCCACTCCATTTTCAATTACAGATTTTATAATATCCTGATATGCGTAACGCGCAGTTTTCAGCCGCTTTCGATAATCTTCTTCTAAATAGTCAGATTCTATATTTAACCACATCAGCACCGTTCGATACTGCTTTGGTACTCCAAGATGATTCAGCATGATTTTTCTAAGACACTGTTCCGGCGAGGATTCATCGGCAATAATCCTATGAACCTTTTTAATTGTTTCTTCTATTTCTTTCTCAACTGCATATACAACAATCTCGTCTTTCGTTTTGAAAAAATCATACAGACTGGACTTTCCCATGTTTGCTAAAATCGCAATTTCCCTCATTGATGTTTTTTGGAATCCATTTTTCTCTATGAGCTGCAAAGCAACACTGATTATTTCTTCTCGGCGCTCTTCTTGTTGTTCTGGTGTAAGCATAATTCCTTTTGGCATATTATGATACCTCCTTATAACGACCATCAGTCGTTTCTTATTTCGTTTTCATTATATAGCGACCGTTGGTCGCTTGTCAAGTCTAATTTTTTATATAAAAAATAAGGCATCAGAAACTTCTTCAAATTTCTGATGCCTTACTTACAAGCAGAGACATCTTCTCCTTCATAATCTCATAGATAATGCGTAAATTCATATTCCATAAAAAAAGTAAGGCGTAATTCCTTTCTTTCTCCATTTTGGGATATATCTATTATGATATATCAAATATTTCTTTTAAAATTCCTTGTAACTCTTGTGTTGGTGCTTCTTCACAAAATTGATATAGCCATTTTTCACATCTGCTTATTTCACGTTCAAAGCTATCAGAAAAATCCTCTGCATTCGACTTATCAATATTCTCTTGGAATTGATTATAAAATTCATCCCAGAATTCCATTAATAAATTATAGAATTTCAACTCTATGAGTATATAGGTAATTCTATCGAACTCCTCATACGTTATATTATTTCCTTGAGACATTTCTTTTGCCGTTTCATTTCCGCATAAGTAGTAAAACAGTAATCTTTCAATATCAGCCTTTTTCATAAATAAATATTTTTCACCCCATTGTATAAAATTCGTTATCACGAAACATTATAATTCTTAATGGTTATAAAATCAAGAATATATTTCGTTATTACGAAACTTGCAGACATACCAGGGGGATTATATATGCAAAAACTAAGACCAGATATGGATATTGGCCACAACATTCAATTTCTGCGACATTTAGCTGGTTTAACACAAGATGAAACTGTTGCCAAATTGCATCTTATGAATCTTAATATTTCTAAGAGCACTTATGCAAAATTAGAAACCAATCGCATGAATATAAAAGTTAGCGAGTTAGTAGCATTATCCATAATTTTTAATGCGAATTTTGATGATTTTTTTCGTGGCTTACGTGACGAATTATCCTCACATTTTGATTGATATATTTTTAGGAGTGAACTCCTCATTGTCTAAAGCCAATGGATTTTCTGCTTCATCGACCTCGTAACCTGCTATCTCCACAGGCATAATTGCTCTTTCTCATTCTTTTTCCATTCACTCCTTTTTGATCAAAAAGTAAGACACCAAAAACTTCTTCAGAATTTCTGATGTCTTACTTACAAGCAGAGAAATCTTCCCCGCTAAGTTCTATCCAGTAGTGTGCATCTGCCGGTTTTCATTTTAAACATATTTAAAATCTCCTGTTTCTAACCACATTACTTTTTCCTCCAACAATAGTGGTTGGTTGCATATCAGGGAACCATAAAAATTAACCAGAACACCTTTTCCTACCCTTGCTGGTTCTGCCCCGCTGTCGTCATCGCCCGCCACCTCATACAGATATTTTCCATCTGGTACTGTTGCTCTGTCGATTCTCATATCATAAAATTCGCAAACAATACCTTTGACTTCTACTTTCTCAGTTTTAATCTTCCTGTAATCGTATCTCATACATCCTCCTAATTAAATACTCTGATCTCATATTTGTTCTCTTTCCAGATATCAGGCGTCTTATACTTCTTGTCTCTGTTTACTTGATTTTTAATTATCTTTTCCTGAATTACCACTCTCCTTTTTGGAAGCAAAAAAATAAGACATCAGAAATTCGCAAAGATTTCTGATATCCTACTTTACAGACAGAGACTCTGCCTGGCTCGTTCATATAAAAGGCTTACGCCTAAAAATTAGCTTCCGGTATAGATACCACCGGAACAAACATTTGAATGTGGTTTATAAACACACACAAATCAGTACCACTTTCATGATATCACTATATATAGTATGTGTCAATTTTCAACCCTCCACATATGGTTTGTTCAACTATTTTCAGAAGAACCGTGCCATTTCTGACTTGATGAAAAGTTTTCGTCCATGATTGGGAGGCAGATGGATATACGGGTTAAGCTGAACCCCATTGACCAGCGATTGGCTACTCTGAAAAAGCATATCGAGCCAACGGTCCTCTACATGAAATATAAAAGGAAAAGGCGTTGACCGATACGGTGCAAGCGTATTTGTGGCGGCACACCGCTACCTCAAAATTAATCCCTTACCACCGATAAGACTATTTTTTAGCACCTCAGCCAAAACATCCATCAAGTTCCCCCGTATCCGTGATATGCATAAGAATCTGATGCTTTAGATAATTCATCTTATTTCTCTTAACCGTAAAAAAGTTTCATATAAGTTCAGAGCCCCATATCCCCATTCCCTATTGGGATATGATAGTGCTGGATTCCGTTTTGCTCCTCTTATTAAAAATGCTTTGACAGTGGCTTCGCTCATTGCTATGTTATGTCCTTCTATTATGCCCCAGCTTAAAAGATTAGCGACTGCACCAGCAACATGGGCAGCAGCAACCGAGGTTCCGGTTCGGGTAGTCATGGGAATGGAGTCTTGGTTCCTTCGCCCTATCGATGGCCCGCTTACATTAACCCCTGGGGCTGCCAAATCCGGTTTTATCAATCCGCCTATTGTATATCCACGGCCGGAATGAATGTAGATGCTGTTATTTAAATGATTATAGGCTCCTACTGTGATTGGAGAGGGAGAATCTCCCGGGAGGGTTATGGTCGTATATGGGCTGGGAGTCAGAAACACGGTTTCATCAGAAATCAAGGTATGGGCCGGAAGCCACATATTAAATTGCCCTGTAAGATACTGGGTATTATACACGCGTATTCTCCAAATTCCATTAGTTGGGGCTTTAAAACGGATAAAAACAAGCTGTTTGCCCGCGCCTGTCTCAATCAGCTGGTAATTAACTGTAATGACCGTGGGTTCCAAAAGGAACGGGATAGAGGTTTCGTTTCTGCCTATGATAGGAATGCGGCCTATGGATTCACCACTGGGTGAGACAAATCCAACCGAATATGTATCAGCGGTGTCGGCCCAGAGTTCTACTACAAATCCACGTTGGGATTCCGCATTCCCTACTCGGATTTCCACCTCAACGGACTCTTCCCCTATCGGTACAGCCCCCATGTAATGATGCCCCCGGCCAGTTTCATTGCCTGCAGCAATTACCGTAGCCATTCCTAAATATCGGCTGATATCTTGAATCATTACATTCAATGGAGACGTCCCTTCATGGCTGCCCAGATTGGAGCCGATTCCCAGTAAAATAACCAGAGGTTTTCTCTGGCTGTATGCCTCCACACGCAGGTACTTAATGCCCATCATTATATCATTCTCCTGATAAGCATCCGCATCATTACTGATAAGATAGAAATCGCGCAGATATTGTTTGGCTGGTTTTAATTTGACGATTACCAGTTCACATTCCGGTGCAGCTCCTGTAAAATCCTGATTAGGCAGGATTCCTCCAGCAGCGATACCCGCCAAAAAGGTTCCATGTCCGTTGGTATCGGTAGAAGGCACCACGGCAAACGGATTATCAGATTCCAGTGCCTCGTTAATCTGCTCCTGCGTGTACTCTGTGCCATAGCTTGCCCCGCTGGCATTATAGCGGTTGGGTACACCGGCAGGAAGGAGGCTTTTATCTTCTGGAAGGCTCTGATCCCAAATACTCAAGATTCTGGTAGTTCCATCCTGATTACGAAATAAAGGATTGGTATAGTCAATTCCCGTGTCTATGATGCCGATTATAACACCTCTCCCTTGATTGCTAAGGGCAGGTGATGCATGGGTTGCCAAAATGCCGGAAGCGTCCATGCTGGAACTATCTAACAGTGTGTACAGTCCAGGGATACTATAATAGGTAAACTTACTTAGTGATATGGGTTCTACGGCATCTAGCGGGGTATATATAATGCTGAAATCAGTGCTTACAAAGTCCATACAGAGAATATCTTCTGAATTACCAGGAAATTGCTGCTGGCTTCCATTACGGTAGATAAAGTCAGCAATGGTCTCTGAGGCTGAGTTAATAGGGCAGTCCGCCATGGTATACCTCATGCAGGGGATTTGATACAGTATATGCGGGATTTTTGAAACCTTTCACTATTGGCATCATATAGCAAACAAGCGATGGACTGCTCCTACAAACTGCCAGTGCACATTACAGCAGATGGTTCCCGCCTCACTTTTTCCCACAAAGAAAAATATCATCACGCACCATTTGCCTGTTAGCTGTAATAGGAATATCAAAAAATGTGATCAAAACCAACCTTCTTTTTAGCAAAGAATAGAGGGTAAACCGTATACAAGTGTCCATGTACAATATTAAATGATTTTTCGCTTAAATAATTAGTCCTCAATCAGAGTAACTTTGAAAACAACATACCCATTATCAGGACAAGCCAAATTTCCTTTTGACTTTGGGTTTTCTTCAAAATTAAAGGTAGCTCCATTGTGTAGGGCGACTTGAATAGGAAACAAAGCCATGTAAGCACCTCCACAAAATGGAGTACAGGGAGTATTCATACCCTCACATTGAAATACGTCCCCTACCTTATATCCACATGAACAATGCCCTGTTACCTTTTCAATTTGATATTCAAACTTTTTCACTTTTTTATCCCCATATTTTTATTTGTGGTAATATGCTCATTTTGACACTTGCAGCGTCAAGTGCTTTTACAAAAGGGGCTGCTCCCTCATCTTGAAACATTTTATCAGAAGCAGCCTTGAGTTCTTCCATTGAAGCCCAATGCTGTATCATAGTCCATTCCCTGTTTTCTTCGTTATAGAGAAGTTCCGTGTCAATAAAACCCTGTTGCTTTGAATGATAGTCCTTTTCAAGCGAGTCCACAATGCTGATAAAGCTGTCTTTTGTTACCTCCTGTAAAGTTTTCATTGTTACGATTTCCGTTGCAATAGACATCAAAATACCTCCTGTTTTTTTCATAGTCTACATAAAATAGAACAAGAGGTATAGTAGAAAATCGACTGTCATAGGTATTTGTATTTAACATTCTCTTTTACAGTAGCTTTCTCTGTCTGAAAGGTGCGTGGTGCTGTTCCCGAAAAACGTGTAAACTCTTTTATAAAATATGATTGGTCAGTAAAATTATTATCGTAAGTAATATCGGTTAAACTAATATGTTGATGTACTAATTGATTACATGTATTCTGGAAACGTTTTATACGACGCAAAATTTTCGGAGTATAGCCCGTATGGTATAAAACCATTCTCTCAAATGTTTTTATGTTTATTGACCGTTTATCGCAAAAAGATTTGATAGATATATCGTCACTAATTGTTATAAAGTCTGATATTAGCTGTGCTTTGTCCGCAAAATCTTGCTTTATAGATAACTCCTCAATCAAAGTATTTTCAATTTCAGCTATGATTTTTTCAGTAGTATCATTACTGACTGCTTTTTTTAACTTTTCTCCTAAACTGTATGAAAGCCCGTTTAGATCAACCACTTTGTTTTGAACTTCCTTAAGTGATTTATGCACAAAGGGATATAGCCCATGAGGATAAAATGATATACCAAAAATACGAATGGTTTTTTCTTGATGGATAAAACTGTACTTACTACGTAGTCCATTGATATGAAAAGGGGGTGCTATTATTTTATTACATTCAGTTTCATATACCACATCATCAGCCAAATTCAATATAACATCAATACAATCTGTTGGAAGAAGTTTATAGTGTATGTCTGCATTTGCGGCTTCAATGTGCCAAAAAAATTTCACCCACGGAATGAGACATTCGTTTTTAGTTGCATAACGGGTAATATTCAAAATATTAATCACCTCCAATCGAAACTTTCTATGTATCATTATAAATGTTTGACCTCAAAAATATCAACATATTACTTACAAATACCATGTTCTATTCTAATCAACACTATGATATGTGAACTCATATCCAAAGCAGAAAGGTGAACGGTAAAATGTAATAGGATGAAAAATATGAAGCAGGACAAAGTAAAGTATGATTTTAAGGCTTTCGGGCAAGCCATTAAAGAAGCAAAAAGGGCAAAGGGCATATTGCGCAACCAGTTAGCGGACAGACTGAACATTGCGCCGCGTTATATTGCGTCCATTGAGAACAGCGGACAGCACCCAAGCCTACAAATCTTCTATGAGCTTGCCACCTTTTTAGATGTGTCGGTAGACCAGTTCTTTTTCCCGAACGTGGAAACGGAAAAATCTACCGGGCGGCGGCAGCTTGACAGTCTGCCTGCCGATATGAGCAACCGGGATTTAACAATTATAACGGCAACTGCAAAGGTAATACAGGAAGCCCACAGCAAGGAAACCTTTGCTGTGGGGGGGGGCACGCGATAGAAAGGCATTTTTGAGGGAAAAGGTATATTTCCCTTGCCCGGTCAAAACCGCGCCCGTAAAGCCCCATGATACAAGGCTTCCTTTGCCCCTACTGCGTGACATGAGGGCATAAAAAAGCGGCGTTCCTGTTTTCCCGTGTGGGAATAGGTAACGCCGCCTGTCTGGTGGTGTGTTGTGTTTCTCTATTTGATTGCTGATGTGCCACGCCATTTCCAAACGGCGGTATGGGGTCTATCTTCAAAAGGATTTCGGCGGCATATCAAAGCCAACTCCGTAAGTAGTAAATTGGTAGTAAAATCAGCCTACAATCCTTTGAAAACGCCCGTAAATCAAGGAGTTTCCGAGATAATCATTGAATTTATAGAAAATAAGGACATAGCGATACCTCCTTGATACCGCCGTGTCCTTAAAAAAGGCGAATTTAATACACCCTCCGTAATCCAATTTTTGAAAAAGGAAAACGGCGGTTTTATTTCAACTGCCGTTTTGCGCTGCTACACAGATAGCAGTTTTCCCTTTTAGTTGCTCTTTACTAATCTTCATCATTATGCGGACGCTCTTTGGGATTCTTTTTATCGTTGTATTTTTTCATAATAACCATTTTAAGTAAGCCAACGACAATCAAAATCGCAATCATGATAATCCACCAGTATTGTTCCATAACCTACTTCACCTCCTTTCAGTGACCTTAAATCCTCTTCCCCGTCCTATGCAGAATGGGAAAGTTCATTAGTATTAACATGTACCATACAATGTTTACATTGTGGAAAGCTGTTTTCAATCGCCTGATGGACTCCCTCGGCAATTCTGTGAGCGTCATAAAGAACTAAGCTGCCATCGGCTAATATTTCAATGTCTACATACATTTTCGCTCCAAACATACGGGTTTTTAAATCGTCAATACCCTCAACCCCTTGCTGTTGAAGTACAAGTTCCCGAATCTTTGTTTCAGTAGTGTTGTCACAGCTATGATCCACCATTTTGTTAATGCTTTCTCTGAAAATGTCCAAAGCGGCTTTTAAGATACAACCGCAAATCACAACGCTTGCAATAGGGTCAAGAATGGCATAACCCAAACGCGCTCCTAAAATGCCAATTAAAGAGCCGACTGACGAGAGTGCGTCAGAGCGGTGGTGCCATGCGTCAGCCATAAGTGCGTCAGAATTTGTATGCTTTGCAGCACCTCTTGTAAACCAGTACATCCACTCTTTTATTACAATGGATAAGACTGCCGCCGTGAGTGCGATTCTACCGGGTACGGAAAGTGTATTGTACTGCCCTGAATAGATTTTGTTAATGCCTGAATATCCAATTCCGGCTCCTGTTACAGCCAATGCAACAGCAAGAATGATGGAAGCCACACATTCCATACGCTCATGCCCATAGGGGTGTTCTTTATCAGGTCGTTTTTCTGATATTTTAATTCCAACCATCACAACGATTGTGCTTAATACATCAGAAGCCGAGTGGACAGCATCTGACAGCATGGCGCTTGACTTTCCTATATATCCGGCGACAAATTTAAGCAGCGATAAAATCAGGTTGATGATTAGTGTAATTGTGGAAACCCGGATTGCCGTATTTACATTTTCGTTTGGCAGGATTTTATTTTTTTTCATATATGCCCCCTTATCCTGCCAGCTTCCGAAACAGACGTTTTATAAGGAAGTAGTACCAGATCAAAGCTACTACCAATGCTATGGGAAAATAAAGAACTGCTTCATTCTGTACGGCTTTTGCTACCCAAAATGATGGGAGGAAGCCAACCGCGAACTGGTAGTAACTATCTATAAAGAAAGGAACTGGAATGCCTAACAGTGTAAGTGCAGAAAGTTTTGTTACAGCCATACCCTCTAATTTATTACCGGACAAGGTAATAATCATAAGTGAAACAATGATCGCCTGTACCGAGCCGAGAAGTGCTAAACCAATCATCATACTAGTGGGTAGCTTTTCTAATGAGAAAAGCAAAAGTACGATAAAAGCAATGACCGCTGAAATAATTGCGGGTACTACCAACCTTGTAAAGAGATACCCCGCCTTACCAAGAGGGGTAATTGAAAAGTACCGCGATACTTTATCATCAATTTCCTCTAACGTAATCATGGCAAATGCAAAACAAAGCAGTACAGGAGCCATGATAGAAAGCAATAAATCAAAAATCGGATAGTATCCTTGTAAAGAAAACTTTGTTATTCTTTCAAAAAATGGAATACCAAATTTGATTAAAGCTCCCATAATAAAAGGGGTGAAGCAAGCCGCAAACATCATAGGGTCGCTTTTGATTTGCTTAAATACTTGTATGGCACTGGATAGTATCCTTTTCATAGCTTTACACCTCCCAAACTTTTCCACATATGCTCAACTGTATCCCTTGCAATTATGTAGAGGATAATCAGCGTAGCAATTACAATTACCATATCGAACGATAGTAACATACTTTTTCCAGTTATAAGGTTCATACAAGCCATGAACGGAAAAAAGCAAAACACATTTGGTAAAGTCACAAACAGACCAGCAATAGGTGGAACAAAGCAAACAATTTCTATCGGCATAATTACAATAAGAAACTGGTTCAAGTTTGAAATCTTTGTAGCTGCAATAATTCCAAGCATAGTAAAGATTGCTGATGTCAAAGCAGTACCAACTGCGATACCAAGCAAATGATTGCTGCCGGAAACTAACCCTAATATCAATGCAATTACCGTAGAAATAGCAATCAACGCAACTGTTTTTGAAAGTATATATTCAGATATTTTTACAGGAGATACCACCATAGCATTTAATACCTTTTGACTTTTTTCCAAAAGAACAATCGCTCCCATGAAAAACAATCCCATTGCTGCTGGGTCAGAGTATATCATAATAGAAGCAATATCCGTTTTCCAATGTTCCGGCAAAGCGGCAATCCCACACACATATAAAACGGTTAAAATAAAGTAGATAAAATAGAAACCATATTTCCATTGGAAATGTATATCACCACAAATTAAACGTCCCAATCTCATTGAAGTGTCCTCCCTGTAATATCTACAAAAATATCATTTAATGTAGGCTCACTGCTATGAATGGAAAGCAGACGGTTTTCGGAAATTAAGTTTTTCAATAACTTATCTTCTGTGGTTCTATCAAGCAGACATTCTCCCGTTTTCTCACCTTTGTCATAGTAGGTATATTGTATTTTTGCAGCCCCCCTTGACATAATCAAATTATGGGGACTATCCAATGCGCTTACTTTTCCGGCAACGATAAAGGCTACCTGATCACATAGCTCTGTTGCGTCAAACATATTGTGAGTAGTAATGATAACCGTTTTTCCACGTTTCTTTTCTGCAAGGATAATATCTTTCATCAAACGATTATTCGTAGGGTCAAGACCGCTTGTCGGTTCATCAAGGAATAATATGTCTGGGTCATGTATCAACGCTTTGATAAAATTCAAGCGGGAACGCATACCTTTGGAAAAGTCGCCAACCTTTTTATCTCCGTCATTTTCCAATCCAACCATATGCAATAGTTCGTCAATAGACCGGGGCTGCTTTTCATACAGAGAAGCAAAATAGGCGAGATTTTGTCGTGCAGTGAATTTCTCATAACAGGTTGAAAATTCAAAATCAACACCGATATTTTCATAAAACCGATTTGTACGCTCCCGTATTTCTGTACCTGCAACTTTTACGCTGCCTTTATATTTTGTATTAAGTCCGGTCAAAACTTTTTGAATGGTTGATTTTCCGGCACCAGAAGGGCCCAAAAATCCAAAAATTTCTCCTTTCCCAACATGGAAACTTACATTCTCGACAAACGGTTTGTCAGTATAGCTAAAATACAGTTTTTTTACATCAATCATTATTTTGTCCTCCTCAGACTTTATGACTCATAAAAATATATAGTCATACAAACTGTAAAAAATATGTTTGGCTATCTGCCTGTCAAATAACCAAACAAAATTGTTACTCTGCTACTACTTGTTGAACAATGCCATTCACTAAAAGATTTTGTATCATATTCAGTTCTTTATCCTCCTTGAACTGTTCCAAACAGGATAAAACAGAATACAGGGATTTTATGATAACCGTATGCGGAATCGTAAAAATAACCCCTAAATCTTCAAGCATTTCTAGTATACGTATATCATTGTGCATATGACTGTCAAATATATCTGGCGAAAGTTTCCTTTGCAGATAGTCCATTAAAGACAAATCGATCTGCGAAAGAATAGGAGAATTAATCAACCCAGTTACCCCCAAAGTGATAACATCTTTTGTTAAGTCCCTATGATTTTCATACTTTCTTCCTTTAATTGTTGTTTCAATATTAGTAAATAGCTCTTTCTGTAAGCGAAAATTGATTTCTACATATAAGTGTTCTTTACTCGGATAAAAAGCGTAGAATGAACCTTTCGATATATTTACAGCAGCTACTAAATCATCAACCGTTACTTTTTTCAAGCCGTGTGCTGCAAACAGCTTTTCCCCCTCTATCAAAAGTTTCCTGTTTATGATTTCTTTTTCTTGTTCTGTAAAGCGCGGCAATTTTTCTCACCCCCCTTATGACTAAATATTTTATATCGTCATATAGAATATATCACTTGCTTTCTTTGTTGTCAAGAGATAGTCTAAAATTATTTTATAAAAAAAATCTGGCATATAAACAATAAATCATACAATGATTTTACTACATACGCTTACTGCTATTACTACTGAAGTAGTCAAGCAGGATACAGCTATCTTTGACATACTTCACCCTCAGTTTACTATATATTTCTATAACTCATCACATTTCCTCCACCCCCAGCAAAATATCATTCTTCAAGAAAAACCGGTACACAATCCCTTTTCTCACCCCGCTCTGAACCGGTATCAGAAGCTGCTTTACCCTGCCTTCCCCATCTACCACCTCAATTTCCCAATATCTTTTTCTGCCCTTACAGTTTTGTATCAGGGTCACTTCTCCCACCAGCGTCTCATATTTCTTCTGGAAAATAACCTGACAAAGGTATAGAAAGTAAAGACCCAGGCCGGTCACGCACAGTATTGTGAGTTTTAAAACACCTTCTCCCTCCTGATGAGTCTCCATTAAAACTCCCGCTGCCAGTATGCCCAGTATGACACCTGCATTTATAATTAGCTTTTTCATTAACATTTCCGGAACTCCTATCCATTCATGTTTCATATTCATATATTTCTGCCGTTTCAGGCAGCCTTTCTTTTATGGTCTGGTACATGGCCTGCATCTTATCCTCCGGGTAACCAAATGGGCTGACATAGAAAAGACACCGCCGGTTTTCTCCAAACCCACGGATTTCACTCTCACCGCCTTCTGGAATCTGTAGATAAAAACCACCTGCTTTGGCCTCCCTTATTAGCGCCTGAACTTCCTTAAAATAGATTCTGCATTGCTCGTAGTGTTCCTTCTTCCAAGGTTGCCTTGCAACAAAACAACTGGTCTGAATTTCTAAGCAGCATCCGCTTAATGGCATAATCAACTGCTTTAGCTTCCAATAGCGAATTGCGCTTACAAACATACCACACACACCAAGTACGATGAATGGTCCACCGATGATGGCCGGAAAACGGGCCGCAAGAAAAAGCAGCCCCAATGAGGCTGCTATTCCAAAAACAGGTATCATAATCAATGCTCTGTCCCTTTGATCCATTCTGTGGTACATTGGTTTATCTGATGGCTCTAATCTCATGTGCTTATGCCCCCTTTTATGCAGCTCTTTTTCCTTTCCAATTTTCTAATACTCGCTCACACTCCATGATGGTCTGCTCACACATATAATCTGAAAAGCATCCGATGTGTGTCTCTTTAAGCGGCAGGTTTAAGCTGCAGGATAACCAGGCATAAACTCCATTTTTGCACATGTACCCACTTTCAATCAGTCTGTTCATGGCACGATGCGCGCGGATTCTTTTATTACGAAGTTCTTTATCCGCCAAAGAGCCCATAGGCTTTTTCGTTCCTCTATGAACTCCTACATAGGAATTGCAATCCGGATATCCGCTGCATACATACAGCATGCTTCCTGCAGTTATCGTATCATTACCATACACATACTCGGCTGGCCGCAAAACAGCGTCTCGTCCACAGTAAGGACAAACGGGCGTTGCAAGGTTAGGTTTCTTACGCGGATGTATCCGGACTACTTTCTGTTTTCTTTTCATTTCTTCTATCTCCTTCCTCCTTAATATAGTTCTATTGTATAAAACGGTTAATCCTTAATACAAGGGCATTTCATAATTTTTTTATGGGGAGAAATATGTCCCATTCCTCCCCTCGTTGCTTATACGTTTTGATTCTGCTTCTTTTTCCGATAATAGGTATATCCTGCAGTACCTGCACCAACACTGGTAACACCAATCACGGTGGCGACCACTGCTCCATGGTTCTTTTTAGGTATGTAAACCCCCGTTGCTTTCATGGTGTATTGCTTTACCCCTTCTTCTCCGCTATCATAGGTAGAAATCAGGCGTACCCCTTCCTCCTCCGGAAAATAGGCACTTCCCTCATACATCACTGTGCAGTCACTCACCTTCTTGGTACCAGTTATAACAACCCTCCGGCATAGGATACCCGCTTCATCTGTGTAAGCTTCCCCATCCCACCTTGCTGCTTCTATGGTATAATGCTCAGCATCAGCCTCAATCAGAGAAAGGAGCTGCCCTTCATATCCGGTGAAGTCTGGTTCAGTCCCACTCAGTTTAAAAACCTGATCCCCAATCCAATACCCGTCCAGCCCATATTCATGGAACACGGCTGAAAAGGAAAATGTATCATCCAGGCGCTCCCCGCCAAATGTCTGGCCAGAAATTTTTGCAATAGTCTCCATCATCTGCCCGGTTTTCTCATCTGTTACCGTCATCTTGATTTTTGACGGTATCATGTCCTTGGATTCCACTGCTTCATATAAGACTTCCTCACTTACCGGTACCTCATGAGCCCGTATAACGGCTGCTTCCTTCTGGGATTTTACCAAATGATAAGTAATTCCATTCCGGGTTATCTGTTCTTCCGGCCTAATCTCCACTTTTCCATCAAGAAACGGGTTCGTTGCAATTTCAAAAGAATTTCCAGAATTCCTTTTCCCCTGTTCTTCCAGTACTTCTGTCCGGATTTCTGAGAGACGGTATTTTTTTCCGTCTCTCTCAATTTCTTTTTCAAACAGCTTTTCTGCTTCATTAGAATCGGGTTTTTCCGTTGTATACTGGTGTTCCTCATATATATTTTCAATTACATCTTCCGCTGCCTGAGTCTCCATCACCGGCGTACTAACTGCCATGATTGCCAACAATAGAAACATGCCAGCCTTTATCCCTGTTTTTGATTTCTTTTGTTTTTTTCTCCACTTTGAGAGAGAAACAATTAACAGACTGACTACTGATGCAAGCCATGCCATGAACACCCCTACAAAATAGCTGGTATCTCCTGTCTTTGGTGCATGATTAAGTTCACCGACCGTCAAATCACCCTCTCCCCTTCTATTTGTCTCATAACTGGCCGTGATTGTTCCATAATGTTTCTGATTGGTAATGGTATTGTCGCCAATTATACTGCCGTCCTCAAACACCGTGAATGAAAAGACCGTCTCGTTTCTGTCATACCCTTCCGGTGCTGTCAGTTCCCTGAAATGATACTCCCCCGGAGACGGGACCGGAAAATACACTTTTCCCTTTTCATCACTAATGCCGGAGAAGATATGGTTTCCGTCCTGGTCTGTGACCTCAATCTCGGCGCCAGGCAGTTCCTCTGCTGTTGTTACATCCACTTTAGAGATTATCATTTCTGTTTTACTGTAGTTTTCCATAGTCGTATCCCCTTCTATGGTCCCATCTTCAGTTACTGCAAACGCATGCAGTACCTCATTTAGATAGTATCCCTCTGGTGCCTCCGTCTCTTTAAATGTATAGGCTCCTTTTAAAGGTTTCTTAAACCGGAATGTTCCTGCTGAATTTGTAATTCCTTCCGCATAGACACTGCCGTCTGGATTGTAAACGGTAATCTTTGCCCCTGCAAGCTTCTGTCCAGTTCTTCCATCAATCTTAAACAGTTCCATATACTCCGCTGAGGGTCTCGGGTAATTCGGAGTGCTGCCACCGCCGCCACCTGAATGGGTGAGTTTATAGTTCTTGACCACAAATTCCTGTATCGCCTCAATATCTTTTATTTCTATTTCCTGCGGCTCCATTTTCTTATAGCCGGAGGGAGCCTTCACCTCACGTATTATATACGTACCGCCCGCAAGGTTTTTAAAGTGTTCAGCCTCACCGTCCCTGGATGTCCATTTCCGGATTACTGTACCGTCCGAATCTCTTACCAGTTGAAGAACAGCGCCGCCCAGCAGTTTTCCTGTTTCTCCGCTGACCTTTCCTATCTCTATCTGAATTGGCTGGTTTTTAATATCAAAATGCTGCATGGTCTGATTAGGAAGGATCTCAATTTTCATATCCTTCATTGGGACATATCCTTCCGGTGCCTGTGTTTCCCTTATTGTATAGATACCAGCCGGTATTCCTGTTAGAATAAGTGGCCCCTTTCCTGACACCCATTCTTTCATTACAGTTTCCTCGTTTGTCCCCGCGGCCTTTAGAAGCTGAAGAACCGCCCCTTCCACTGGGCTGCCTTCCAAGGTGTCCGTCTTCTGGAGTTCCACCACAATCTTTTCATTTACCAGGATAATCTCCTGCTTTTCCTCGGTTCCACTCACGCAGAAGTTTAAATGCCCTGTTACTGCATAGCCCTCTGGAGCCGTCAGTTCCCTGATTGTATAGTCTCCGGCAGAAAGTCCTTTAAAAATTTCAGGCATCTTCCCGCTTACCCATTCTTTCAATACCATGCCATCGGCATCTCGAATCAACTGAAGTCTTGCACCCGCCAGGTTTTCTCCGGTCTCTTTATCTGTTTTTGCCACTTCCACTTCAAGTTTCCGGTTTGTAATGGTAACGGTTTGTATTCCTGCTTTCTCCGTAATCTCGATTCTCACTGGTTCCTTTAAAAGCAGGTAGCCGTCTGCCGCCTGGATTTCCTCCAGTATATACCAGCCTGCCTTTAAGCCGCGGATTAGTTCCGGTTCCCCAGTGGTAACCCATTTCGCCACCTGATTTCCTCCCCCATCTGTAAGCTGCAGCACTGCTCCTGTTACCGGTTCCCTGGTCTCCTCGTCCAGTTTGTCAATCATCAATTCGGTCATCCGGTTCTCCATTACGAACGTCTGTTGCTTATAATCTTTGGTCACGGTAATCCGCATGGGACCTTCCGGTATCTGGTATCCTTCCGGAGCCTCTACCTCTTTCACTAAATACACGCCTGCCGGGAGACCGAAGAACTGAATCGCTCCGGTTTCATCTGTAATCCATTCCTTAATGCTTTCCCCGGATGCTTCCAAAATCAGCTGCATCTTCGCGCCCTTTAAAGGATTTCCGGTTTCACTGTCCACCTTTCTGATTTCAATCTTGGTATCATCATCAAACATCTCCACCATAGGGATGTCATCCACTGTCATGTTCCCGGATATTGTAAAGTACACTTTCTCTGCTTCTATATACCCTTCCGGTGCCCGTGTCTCGATTAGGACATACATCCCCTCTGTCAGGCATTCCAGTTCGTGCGGGACCTCCGTGGAAATCCAGCTTTCAATCACATCACCGTCAATCCGTATAGCCGTCCCATCCTTGTCAACCATCTCTGTGACTCTGCGGACCTCTAAGCTGGCGCCTGGCAGTTCCTCCTTTGTTGTAAGCTGCTTTTTAGAAATGATAACCCTATTAGGGCTATCCGCTGCTTCATACTGATAGGTGAGCGTCTGGTACTGTTCTGTCTTTATATTAAACTGGAAGTCGTGGACTGTCGGGTCAAGCAGATAACCGTCAGGCGCTTCCACCTCCTGTATCCGGAAATGATAGAGGCTTACCGCCCCATCCGTTCCCATCCCTCCAATGGGGACCGGGGAGCTGACTGCCCGGCCATCGGAATCCGTTATCAGAATGGTCGCCACATTGGTATCCAGATTGGACAATCGGAACCTTGCACCTGATAAAACTTGTTCCGGATTCCTTTTATCGGTCTTGATAATCTCAACCTGGCCCAGAATCAGTTCATTTACCAGTTCAATCTTTTGAATATCCAGTGTATCAACAATCGCAAACGGCAGTTCTGCAGCCCTCACATATCCAAAGGGAGACTGTTCCTCAACAAAATAGTAATTCCCTGCGGCCGGCTGACTTAACTCATGAAGCCTTAAATCCCCGATTTCATAACCTTCCGGTATCCTGCCTTCTTTCTGATCCCGCTTCGTGTATGTTCCGTCTGAGCCGGAAATCCAGCGTTCCACCAGATACGCATCTTCGTACTCCATAGCCGGAATATGGTTCCCATCTTCATCCTGCAACAGATTGCCGTCCGTATCGGTTACATACAACAGATTCCCGTTTTTGTCTTTCATTTGGTGTTTGGCAAGTGTACCATCTTCCTTTGCACGGTAGACGGCAACTGTGGCTCCGGTAATTTCTTTTCCACCTGCCACATTCACTTTTGTCAGGAGTACCTGAATCGGTTCGTCTGTCATGGTAATGGTCTGCACCTGTTCCTTAGAACCCACATCAAGGACTGGTACATAAACCGGTGCTGCCACTGTATATCCGTAAGGAGCCTGCTCTTCTACCAACACATATTTCCCCACAGGAAGATACTCAAAACGCATGGCTCCTGTCTCCGTGATATAGCAAACCGCCTGACTGGTTCCCGGAACCTGCTCTATCTCATAATCATAGGCCGTGTAGCTGTGTCCACCCGGTATGGTAACCTGATGGGCCGTTTTTCTCACCTCCCTTCCATCATCTGTCTGCCATTCATACACCTTCTTTTCCTGATGATAGAGTATCGTTCCATCATCTCTATACTGCACTTCCCCATTCTCATCTACCTGGGCTTCGTATAAAGCCAGTGTGGCCCGGTGAAGATTATCCATCACAGCCCCGGTCCGGGAGTCCAGCTTTAAAACCTCTACCGCTGTATGATCATCTTCCATTACATAGCCCTGTACTTCACCGGTTTCCAATATGGTGACTTCCACATCCTCCGCCGTCACATAGCCGGCCTTTGTTGGTACTCTTGTTTCCTGGAGAATATAATCTCCCGGCATGATATGGTCAATCCAGTGTGGAACGTTTCCTTCTGACACCCATCGTTCCGCTACAATCGGTTTGTCCTCCATATCCCGGAGAATTTCCAAATGCCACCCCCGGTCGGAATCATCATAGACGCGGTATGCTTCGTAGAGTGTTAAAACCGCGCCCTCAATCTCTTTTCTGGAAGTCATATCAAGCTTTGATACCTCAATCTTTGTGTAATCATCCTCCATCACATAGGACTGCTTCTCGCTTACATCACGGACAATCACACCGACTGCTGCGGACTGTACATAACCGTCTGACAACGGGGCAGCTGTCTCCTCCAGGATATAGGCGCCCTGCCTTACTCTTGCAATTTCACAGGCACCATGGTCCGTCACCCATTCATTCTCAATCCATGTAACACCGCCATCCTTATAATAGATAGGAAGCCCGTTTTCATCTGGTACTGGCTGCAAATCCATGTTGATAGATGAATTTCCTTCCCCGTTGGTATATACTTCTACGGATTGGGAAATGATTTTATCCCCATTTTCATCAAGCGGCCAGACAATCACTGCACCGGTTTTATCTGTCACATAAGCCATACCTGTTTCTGAATCCAACATACAGAGACGGTTCCCCCAGTCATCCAGTCCATAGAGGATGCCGGTCTGTTCATCAAGTTCTGTGGGATCATATTTTAAGTCAAAATACCATATGTCCACGGGTGGATTATCCTCTTCTGTAATATCCCACTCCGCCTGCCCTGCTGCGTTTGTCCCAGTCTGTCTTATATCGGTATGCACGCCGGTATCATACGCCTGGATTCCTATTACTGAGCCAAATAGATTTCTCTTCACCTTGACTTTCTCATACTCGTGTTCCCCAGTCTGCTTTACTTCCAACCCCTCATACAATGTCAGTGTTGCATTCTCCACATATATCTTCTCCTGACCGTTTTCAAGGCGTTTTGTCACATAACCAAACCCGGCAAATTCCCCATTGGGTTTATACTGTAAATCCACGTCCCCGCGGTTATTTAGCTGCTTTTCATCTCCCTCTACACGGTATGTGACGGCATCCGCACGGTTTTCCAGCTTATGTATTTCTATATGTGTAGGTGCATTCTTTACAATAATCTGGTGCATATCCTCTACAACGGTTTTCCCGTCAGCGCCAATGGGACGCATGTACTGGTATTTTACCGCCTGCGTCCTTTTCTCCTGATTGCCGTCTTCATAATATTCCACCTTGTCGCTGTATACCGTAAATGCAATAGGTTTCGACTTCACATATCCATCCGGTGCCTCTACCTCCACCAGAACATAAGCGCCGGCGCCTAACGGCTGATACGTTTCCAGATACCCCACGCACTGCTTCTCTGTATGCAGGCTTCCGTCCTCTCCTTCAACTTCTCCGTCCCGGATTGTGGTATAAGCCTTAAAAACCCCTACTTCCGCTCCGGTGTCGTCCTGCATGAAAATCTGTTCACGTTCCTCATAGAGAGGCGTTCCCTCCTCATCAAACAGGATATCCCCGCTTCCTGTCACACCGGAAGCACCATTTCCAATCACGTCCCTTTTGGCTGCATAAATCTTAAAGAGTGCTCCTTCATGCAGAATATTTTCTCCAGTTTCAGAATCCAATTTCTCAATCCTGAGTCTGGAGCTGTAAAACTCATTCTCAAAATCCTTGACTGCAAAGGAAATAAAATTAAAGGTTCCATTTGTCTCCAGGCCAGCTTCCCGGTTTCCGATATCGCCGTCATCGTTGATTACTTCTCCATATCTGGGATCTAACACACTCCAGGGTACAAGTGCTTTCGCGTACATCCGGTCCACGGCAGTAGACTTTCCGGTCATGGTAACCACTCCATTCATTGTTACACCATAATCCGCTATCGTTCCATCCCGGTCGTAATAAGTTTCATAATACACCTGGTCTGCACTTCCAGCATCCTCGCTGATAGAGCCGTAATGATAATACCTCGCTACTGTCTCATTCTGGCAATCCCTTCTGCGGTCCGGCTCCAGACCATACTTAAACACTTCAAAATCGCCGTCATTATTATGCGCATATATGATATGGGTTTCTTCATTAAATCGAATCTGATAACGCTCAGTCAATTCCTCCGGTGTCATGGCAGAGTCGTAAAGATATTCCATAGATGGGATTTTATCATGTACTGTACCATCGGCATCTATCTGTGGAACAAAAGGAATCTCTACCTCCTGAGGCGCATCAATCTCATAATGTTTTTGTGGGATGCCTGTTGGCTGCTGCTCCACCAAAACATATGTACCGTAAGGAAGCATCCTGCTTTGTCCCCAGTAGTCGTCCTTCCCGCCGCCCCGGTTTGCATGTACGGTTGTCATATCCCCGTCTGCATCATACTTTTCCAAATCCCACTCAATTGCAAGCTCAGACGCAGCATCGGGATTTTCCTTGAAAAATGTTACATAGTCATAACTGCCATCTTCCTTTTTCATAAGCTTGTCTGTTTTCTCTAAATCAGAACGCAGATACAGTTTAAAGAAAAAGCCGGGAAGCGTCTTCGTCTCCTGTGTTCCGTTATACCCTCCAAAAAGAACGGTAAACGGGTCACGGTGAATCTCATAGGTATTATGCTCATAGGAGTCCAGAGCAATATCCTTTTTCACCTCGATTGCCTGCTTAATCACCCGCTCCAGCATAATAACCGGCTCTTTCCGTGTGCCGTTATCTTCATAGATTTCATACTGGCCCGGATAGAATAATACAGGGAACTTTAGATAAGAGCCACTCTTCTGTGCAGGTTTGGTCGTCATGACGTTCACGGTTGCTGTATATTCTGTTATTTTCTGTTCTGTCACTACACGGTAAGTTCTCTCATGTTTTTCCCCCTCTGTAAATTCCTCGTCCGTATCCACATGGATGCTCACCTGGCCCTCCACTGCGGTTGTCTTTACAGGGGTCAGAATTTCCTCATAGGAAACCACCTCCTGGCTGTTATAGATTGGAACCGCCTCCAACTGCGGGATTTTCTGTCCTTCACTGTCCAATATGAACTCCCCAGCCGCATAGGTCTCATAGACAGGTGCATAAACCGTCTTTAACAGAATTTCGTCTTGCCCCAAAGCCTCCAGGTCCAGTTCCTTTTTCTCTACTGTGAAGCGGTAACCGTCCATATCATACTGTCCCTCTTCATAGACTGCATAATAAACCCCGCCCTCATATTCCTTTCGGATTACTAAAAGACCACTGCCGCTTTCATAAATGGCTGGCTGGTTCGCCAATGCTTTATATCCATAACGAATTCTTGCATACCAGGTTCCCGCCTCCTCATATACTGCATCTACATCATATGCATCCCAAAAACTTTCCGAGGAGCAGAAGGTCAGAATTTCATCTATCATCTTCCCATTTGTCTTTCCAGATAATCTGAGTTTTTTAAACGGGTAATCAGACAGCCCACTCTTATACCCCGAAAGGGCAAGAGCCGATGACGTCTCCCATAAAATATAATCCTCGTCAATATCTTCTGATTCTTCCATATCCAAATCGGACGGTTCCTCCCGCTCAATGGATGAGATATAATCATTTAATCGGTTCACTGCCGAAACCGTTTGGGTGAGCGCCCGGTCAGACAACACCGGATTGCCGCTATCATCTGATTTTATAATCTTATTCCCGATTTCGTCTAACTTGTATTCTCCACCCTCGGCAGTCCGGTACAGGATATTTCCCTGCGCATCTTTTTTCTCTACGCGCTCTGTTCCAGTTATCACCTGCTCCTGTGATGCAGTCTCTTTTCTTGTCACCTCATATGCCTTGACACGCTCCGGGAGACCGGAAAGCAGAATATCAAAACCCTTTGTTTTATAATATTTAACCGTAAAATCATAGGAATCCTCAAACCATTCATTAATACTATGGGTAAATCCATCTGTATAGGCACTCCCTGACGCGGTTAAGACAATAGGCTTTCCTGTTCGATTGCTCTCAGATAAGTTCTTGCCGGTTACAGAACGTTCATAACCTTCAGAGCGTGAGATTTCTTCTATACAATAACTGCCTAAAATAAGCGGACGTCCAATCCAGCCATTTCCATTCCGCACTTCATTATTCGTATAGAGATTCGGTACCTCTCTTGATGTTTCTGATACTTCTGTTATGGTTAAGAATGAAGCATCACCATTTTTATCCGTTGTGGCAATGGATACCAACTCCCCCGCAGAAAATACAACACCGGTTTTTCCATCTGGATGCCTGATGTCCTCTGCCGCATATAGTCCATATACAGCGCCCTCTAAGGTTGCATCTGCTTGGGCTTTTCCATAGCTGTCCTCTTCCAGCTCAAAGAGTTCTTTATCCCGCTTATTAATATGCAGCTCTCCTTCTGTCCTGTGATCCTTCACCAGATAAGCGTAACCAATGTACCCGGACGGATAGCTGCCTTGCTCAATCGGTGCCACCTCACTGCCTTCCTGGACACCATCCCATTCCCAGTGTCCGCCTGTTCCAACTTTTATAGAGGCCGGGCGTGAAACCAAATAGGTGGACGCATTTGACGGTGTGGCCACGTCCTTTTCTATCCCTATCTGGGATCTGGTTGCTACGGTAGGAAGGTCCTCTGTTATGGTCTCTTCTTCCACTGATTCAGCTTCATTTCCAGAATCCTGCGTTTCAGCTTCAGGACTGGCCTCTTCATCTGTTTCCTCTCTGTTTTCCATTGATGGCTGGGATGCCTCATCAGACTCTTTTATTTCTGTTGTATCTGCTGTTTCCTCTGACCCGGCCTCCACTTCCTTCGCCCCTTCCTCGCTGGTCTCTGCTGTGTCACCGGAAGATTCCGATTCATGTTTCTTTGTGTTCTCATGCTCCTTAAAAGCATGCTCTTGTTCATTCCCTTTATCCTCAGGTATTTTTTCCTGTCCGATAACTGAATCACTGGTTTGATTCCCTTCATCTGACATTCCCGCCTGAACAATATCTGCAACCTTCTCCGATTTTGACAACTGCGGCACATCCTCCATCTCTCGAACCGAAGTTGCCCGATTGCCAGGGTAATAGCCGGTAATGGCACCCTCTCCTTCTGACTGAGAAGATGAAAATTCAACAATTTCAATGGAGACATCATCATTGTGCAGGTCATGAAGAATATACCCGGTTCTGGCGTCTGTTTCCCTGACTGTGTAAATACGCTTCAGGTGAATATAGGTATTCCATGCCTCATCCCGGTCCTCCTTCATTAAGTCTCTGGCAACGCCCTCATCGATGGAATGGAAATCACAATTTTCCTCACACCAGTCCACGCACTCCTGCCAGGCTTCCCAGGCTTTCTTCTTCCGGCGTTCATTTTCTTCATCGGCCGAGTCAGAGTCTCCATCCACATAATGAATGACTGGATCTGGGTGTCCCCCACAGTAAGTCTTCTCATATTTATAAAGCTTCTTATCCGAATGCGAAAAATGTCCGTTGGCATCTGTACAAAGCCCCACATCGCACACAGTTAAATCTTCAAATTTCCCTTCTGATGTGGGCACCATTTTCATAAACTGGTCTTTTTCCAGATTTGTCCCGTCAAGCTGCGAAAACTCAAACTTTTCTAATACTTCAAAGGTGGAGTTTTCCAAAGTTTTCCCTGTCTCGGAACACTGCTTTTCCAGTTCAATAACATAATCCCGCTTAAAGGTCTCCTCATGAAGGTACTGGGTATATGGAATTTCATAGTCTCCTTCCCCGCGGTGTGTTGTACTTTTTCCAAAAGACAGCCAAACCTCCCACGATTCCTGTTTCCCTGCCATTGTAATCATGGCCTGTTTCCCATCTACTGCACTGCTCTCGTTCCAACCATCCGGATACCAGATTTTAAAGCTATTTGGCTTAACCCAGTATTGAGCCCCCAGGGAGCCCTCCTGAAAATGTCCCCTCACAAGGCCAATATCGGGATTACCTGTCGTACATGTAAATGTAATTCTGCCATGTTCCAGAGACACATTCCACCCTTCTGGCAAATCATAAACAAGCGTGGACTGCCTCCAGTCATCACCGTCAAACTCCAATGTAATACTATAGGTCCCATCCCCGTTTTCCTTCATTTTATGTACCGGCGCCTGGCTTTGAAATTTAGATGCAAAGGGTGGAACGGCTCCTTCCTCCACGGCACCATTAACCTGTTTAAAAAATTGTTCCAATGCTCCTCTTGTCAATACCGCAAGCATAGGATCTTTCAGGTTCTCGATTAGGACTTCCATCTGGCTACGGAAATCATCTAACCCATTCCAATTTCCTGACGTAATGGCCCAGGTAGCTGCCTGCCCCAAAATATAATGTCCCTGACCAATTTTCCCATTTCCCGAAATGCCTCCTTCAAAATTACCTGATGATGAGAGGGCGTACCATAAAATTTCCGCATCCTCTCTTGTCAGCCCAAGGGGCAGGTTGTCACCATCCATATCAAGGTCATATGTTACAATCGTTCCCGGAGTGCCTGAACGCATGGACTTATTCGGTTCCAGGCAGTATCCAGGTGCTGAATGGCCGCCTTCTACATTGGTAATCCCATATGGCCAAAGGCCAACCCGATTATGTTTTTTTCCATAAAAGGGAAAACTTGCTCCCTCTTTTAAAAGATTCTGGGAGCCATAATAGGCAAACGTACTTCCTCTGTTTTCTCCCTCCGATGCATCTGCTGAAATAATACCAAATCCAACATTAAAAAAAGACTGAACCGCAAGTAACACCGCTAAAAACAGCGAGCCACCACGCTTCAGCCTTTTGAAAAAGCTATCGTGTCGTATCATATTTTTCCTCATTTCCAAAAAACCGGCACAGGCTAACATTGCTGTGCCGGCTTGACTTAGGCTATTTAATTCATATCAGGATTATACAACTGCGCTTTGCAGTTTGGACAAGGGTGGCAAACCTCCCTTAATCCGAATACATTTCTGTAATCGCAGAACGGACATTTGAGTTCCACTACATCCAGATAAAAACACGCATCCGTTCTCGTTGATGATACATCAATGCTCTTTGCCTGACCATCTATATATACGGCATTCCACATGTGCACGTAATCCTCCCGAAGCGCGCACTTAAGCCCTACTGCATTGGCCAAAAGTTTATAGGTCCTGGCAAACCCAACACACTTGCCAGTCCCATTCACCAGAATGCTGTAGACCTCATCATCTGCCTGTGTATATTTTCCCCGGTTGTAGGTCGCACGTAATGTAATCTCATCATAAATCCTGGTCGCCTTTTCATAATCACTGGCGCCATAGTCAAAACCAGTCAGAAACCTGCACACCTCCCCATAAACTACCTGGTTCTTTTCTGACAGCTCCGATGCAGGGATAATTCCCCTGACCGCAGCCAATACCCGTGTGTCATTCACCCACGCATAGTCCGTATCTTCATCAAAGATATATACCTGCCATTCTGGATCGTAATAATAAGGCCGGTTATCATACGGGGTTCGGACATAGCCGCCAAGCGACTGCTGTTCAGTCACCCAACTGCCGTCTGCTGCCACCAGGTATCCGTCTGGTGTAGTAGTATTTACAGCCATAATTCCATTCTGATTCAGATAATACGATGTTCCATTCTCTGTTATCCATTCCGCCCTCGCATAATTTCCATCATCTTTCTGGTATTGACAGCCGGCTGAAGTATTCTTCCATGTTCCTGCATACGCCGACATCGGGTTTAGGGTAACTGTCAGGAATATGAATGCCAGCTTCCAACCTGTACTTTTTCTCATTATAAGCACCTCCTTCTATCCATAGCATACAAAGTCTCTGGAATCTATGTCGAGGGCATTTCTGAATTTTTTTAAAAAGGGATTACTTCAAAGGCATTCCTTTCCTGTAAATCCAACTCTCACGAATCCAGCGCCCAATAACTCCATAAAATGGCTACAAAAGAAAAGGCATGAAGATACTCTCTCCACACCTTTCCTTCCATATACAATTTTACCAACTACTCTACCCAAGCCCCGGACGCATCTACCCGGTATCCGTCTGGCGTCTGGCGGTTCATGAATAAAGAGCCCTTGGTTCCGTCTGATGTGGGGTTAAAATAGTACCACACTCCGTCAATCAGGTTCCAGCCGGTATACATACGTCCTCTGGTCCCGTCTGAAACGACATGGAGGTAATAGCGGTTCCCGTCTGTATCTGTAAACCATCCGGTCTGCATATATCCTTTCTCATCAAAATGGTACCACTCACTTGTCCCATTATAGGTAAGCAGCTGCCAGCAGGCAGCCGGATAGCTTCCATCTTTATTCTGATACCACCAGCCGGTACTATCCTGAATCCAGGTTCCAGCACTGTCAGAGTTTGGACTCATAGCACTTCCTATGACAGAACGGCTGGAACCGCCTCCACCACCACCGGAGGAACTTCCACCCGATGAACCGCTTGATGGCCGCTGTGTCTGATCTGTTGTTTTAAACGCTACAATGACTTTGCACTCTGCGGACTTCTGCCCATCCAAGGTAAGCACCTGAATACTGGTTTCCATTGTTCCCGCCGCCGTGGATACATAATACTTGTCCCTTGCAAGATTATCTGCATCGACCTTCTCAAGGGCTTTTATCCATGCTGCTTCCGGCAAAACTGTCACCAGACCATTACCTGATACGGATACCACTGCTTCATTCTCCGAGTTCCAGCTTACCTCCTTATTCTCCGCCTCTTCTGGCATCACGAAAGCAGTAAGCTGCTGGGCGTCCGTCACCTGATAGGAAACAGACGGGTTGGCCCGGCTGCCGGTCATCACCTTCTCTATGCTGAACTTAAGTTCGCTTTTATCTAAGGCTACCGATGCTACATGTGCTATGGTTCGGTCATCGGTACGGAAGGAAAGATTCACTGCACATACCGACTGTTTTCCTCCATCTTCCGTTGTAACCGTCACATAATTGGAACGGGTACCAGACGCTTCCTTTTTTGCGTAAGGGTGCTCTTCATTTCTCTCTTCTTCTGCCCTGATTAAATCTAAAATCCACTTAGCATTCTCTTTGGTACTTACAATACCATCTGAATCAATCCGGAGCATATCCGCATCACCTACAGACCACTTCACATTTTTGTTGTCCGCATATTCCGGAGTAATCGTTTCATAAAGACGCTTTGAAGGTGTGACGGAATAACGTTCTGTAGGATTCAAACGGTCCCCTTCTAATGTCCTGACAATCTCAAATGCCAGTTCAGACTGGTCGAGCTTGACATCTGATACCGGGACAACCGTATCGTCAGTAATCTTGAAATTCACCGTAACAAACGCACTGGAACGCTTCTGCCCGGCTTCTGTGGTTACCGTAACAGACGCATGATTGGTTCCCTCTGTTGTTATCTTTTTGGACGGATATAATTCCTGATTGGTCACACCGGCTTTTATCAGCTCCTGAATCCACTTTGCCGACTGGTTGACCGATACCTCCCCATTTTCTGTAACATGGATGATATCGGTAGATGAGCCATCCGTATCTTTCACATTCCAAATGATGTTCTTGTTTGCCGCCGTATCCGGTATCACGGTAGCCGTCAGTTTCTGCGGATCAGTAACCTTCCAGCCTATCTGCGGATTCCAACGGGAACCGCTGCGTATCTGTTCTACCTCAAACGTCAGCTCCGTCTTATCCAGGATAACACCATTGGTCATTGCCCGGTATTTAGCAGACAGGGTAATGTTTCCTTCCGGCATGGTAAAGGAGGTTTCAGCCCCATTGGTATGAATGATTTCCTCTTTGTCAAAATCATCGGTTGTCCAGAACAGGGAATCCGGCACCAATTCATAATATACTGGGGGCTCTGACTCCGTTTCATTTAAAGGACTTGTATACACCAGGACTTTGGCTCCCTTCGCTACGGCTCCCGGGTTTGCCCAGTTGATTTCTTTTGCAAAATTATTCTTGGATTCCAGCACAGAAAGTGTACCATGGTCCACAGCCGGAATTGTAATCAAATACCCCCTGACCGGATCTCCAGTCTTACTGGGAGCATAGTGATGGATATTCTCTTTTCCAATTTCCAAAACTCCCGTTTCCAGTTCCTCATAAAAATAACGGTTTGTCTGCTTTATAAAACTTCCCATCTGGTAAAGGGAAAAATCCCGCTGGTTGGAATAATATGCTCCGATGTGATGTTCCAGCCGAATTTGCGGTGTTAATTTATTTCCAAAGGGATTTAATGAGTACTTGTCCTCACTATCCGTATAGAGATAGGCGAGGTCATCTCCTAAATCAATGGTCCCACCTTCAATATATCCCACAAAGAGTCCCGCTGTCTTTAATGTCGATGAAGTAGATGCTCCAATGGTCCCTGCAAACCGGCCATTCTTAACCTGGCCGCTCTGCATCCTTCCCACCAGACCACCGATATAATCCGCTGACGTGCTGCCAACCTTACCTTCCACATATGTATTATATATTTCTGTTTCGTAGATATTTCCTGCAATTCCGCCTACATATCCTTCTGAGTAAAGGGCGCTGTAGCTATCTGTGGTATCACTGGTGCAGTCACTCATAAAGGAGGATTGGGCAGAGCCGCAGATTCCTCCAGCGTAAGCTTCATTTACGCCGTCTGCATCGGTTCCCCCCAAGACTCCAGCTGTATTGGTACACTCCAAAATCACGCTGTCATATGCTTCCCCAACAATCCCACCAATGACACCTACGCCACGCACCTGTCCTCTGGAGCTGCAATTACTTATGGTGCTGTCGTTCGTCTCTCCAACCAGAAGTGCCGCCTTACTGTGAGCATTCACCTGTCCGTCCACCGTCAGATTTTCAATCACCGCTCCATGGACACTGCCGAACAGCCCGGCATAATCCTGAGTCGTATCACTAATTTTCAGGTTATACACGCGGTATCCCTGTCCGTTAAAATTCCCCTTAAATGGTTTCGGTTCGCTGTCCCCGGCTTCTGTAAAATATCCAATCGGCAGCCAGGAGGCAGTATCGCTTAAGGATATGTCCCGTGTCAAAGCAAAATAGCATCCCTCATAACCGTCCACTTCCTCATTGGCAACATGATACGCCAGGAGTTTCAAATCCTTATCCGAGTTAATCTCGTAAGGTTCTTCCTCGGTTCCCTCTCCATCAAAATGGTCACTCATTTCCATACCGCCCCAAATATTCAAGGCACCTTTGTAAAACATGGCATTGGAAGGAGTAGCATTGGAAGGAGTGGCCGGAATAAGCTCATCTTTATCTGTAATGACTTCTGCTGCCCCTGCCTCTGGTTCCTTGGTTTTGATTTCCTCCGTTCCTGCCTCGTTTTCCTCTTCTTCTGCTTTTGGTTCTGTTTTGTCCTCTAAATCTGAAGTTCCTGTATCCTGGTCCGCCTTCTGGTCAGTCTGGGTGATACCTGCTTGCGCCATTTCCCCTTCTGCGCTGTCTTTTTCTTTCTCCCGCCTGGCTTCTGACGGACTGGCCATTGGAGCTGCACCGGCTTCTTCTACCGCCTCGTTAACGGCCTCCTTTGCATAAACGGTAGCGATACCGTTTGGATATGATACAGAAAGAACCGGAGTTACCCCCATTGCTGCAATCAAGGTCCATGCAGATAGAACTGCCTGCCCCCTCTTCATCTTTTTCTTCATCTTGTTCTCCTTTTTCTCAGAAAATTCCCTATGTGCAAATTTTTATTCCTGAACTACCACAAACGCCGGACGGATACCGATTTTCTTATTGGTTATATCCTCCGGTGCCACCCGGCCGTCATAGGTAACAGCATAACCCTTCGTTCCATCGCCGGCCGCAGGTGTACGCAGCCAATAGCCCGCCGTGAAGGTTCCTGCATTTATAAAATTATTCTCTTCTGCACCACCAAGCCTCCATAAGATATCCGGATACCGGAGCGCTTCTTCCAATGAAAGGCAGAATATCTGGTCCGTGACTTTAATTCCCGGGCGGCTGCGCTTTGTAAATCTCCGGGCTGAAATCTGGTAATTATTACTTTTTCCCGCATAGGTAAACGGGCAGGTTGTAACTGTTTCCGCAAGCTTTTCCCTATCCTCCAATTCCTGGTTTAGCCATGCCCTTAAATCAGACGCTTCCCAGGCATTTTCCCTCCCGTCAAAAGGGCTTTCGTTTCCACCAATAATGGTGTCACAGAGAAACAGCGCTCCATTCCGGTTACTTCCGGCATCACAGTAATCCGGGTCAATACAGCGGAAGGTATATGATTTCCCGGCAATTGACCGTTCCATCGTATCCCCGGTATACCAGATTCTGCCCTGTGTATTATCTGGTTCTCCCTTCTGTATGACAAAGGCCGGGCGGACCCCGGCTTCTGTTAATGATACCCGGCTGGAAGCAATGTGTCCGTTGTATTGCACCATATAGGCCTGGTTTGTCGTGTTCTCTCTAGGCGACCTGGTCCAGTAGTAGCGCATTCCTCTTTGCGGTGTCCAGATTTTTCTGGTAATCGCTTTGTAGGCAGGGTTCTTTACTTCATCAACAGACAGGCAGAAAACCCGGTCTGATATGGAATCCCCAGCCTCTGAAAGCTTTACGGGGAGCAGGTCCCCTGATACTGACAAGGTATCAGCAAACTGCTGGTTAAGCCATGTCCTGACATCCGAGTAGGTATAATCGTTATTAGAAGCCGCATAACGGACACACAGGGAGTAGGGAATGACCTCATCCGACACAAACAGATACCCACCCCGGTAATCCGTATCCAGACAGGTGAATCCCAATGTGCTGTATCCAACACCAAGGCCAGTCTCAACCTCCAGTGTATCTCCTGTCTCAAACCTCCCCTCCTCACCTCTGACTGTCTCCGCATGGGCTATAAAGCCAAATAGATAGCTAATAGCAGAACAGGTGGCAACCAAAACAAACAAGGCATGCCGCTTTTTCATCCTGATTCGCCAATTCATTCCTGCTCCTCCACCGTCACTGATAATGCAACACTTCGTTTCCTGTCATCCTCCCCTGGCTCAAAGTTCACTTTCTGCCCCTCCTTCAACCGTTTAAAACCATCTCCCTGGATTTCGGAATAATGGACAAAATAATCAATGTTGTCCTCATCTGTAATAAATCCAAACCCCTTCCGTACATCAAACCATTTCACGATTCCTTTCAGCATATTAAAACTCCTTTCATATTTGTGCAAATAAAAAAGACAGCATCTGGTACTGTCTCAGGTACAAAATTCCTATTTTCTTTTAATAATTCTTGTGATAATCCCCTCTGCCACTTCCCGCTCATCGTTAATTCTGGTTACCAAAAAGCCAACCTCATCTCCCTGCCCCGGAAGGCTGGCTGTATTACAGGAATGTGCCACCGCATTGACCCTGCAGTCCAGTTGGATAAAATAGGTGCCCTTAAATACATCTGTTATTTTTCCTACATATTTTCCCTGGCGGCGCAGGCGCATTAAATTTTCCTTGTTGACATTGGTCTTTGCCTCTTTGGCACTTACCTCTACCTTCAGATTCTCAATCGAATTTCCGGATATCTTCATCATCATCACGCTGACAACATCCCCGATGGCGAATTTTTCATTGGCATCTGCCATCCATTCCCAGGACATATCCCTCGCTTTTAAGGAGCATTCCACGCCAAAGACCTCTAACCGGACCGCTTTCTGTGCCACGGCAATAACTCGCGCTTCCACAACACGGCCAGGCACAATCATAGGGGGCCCCTCCTGTTGTCCCAGGTAAAACTGCTGGCGTTTACGAAGCATCGCCTCTTTTCTGGATGCAACCACGCTTCTTGACTTTTCCTCCATCTCCCGGATTATAAAATCCAGTTCTGCGCCCAGCATGTTGTTAGCAAGACGGGTCTGACGGTTTAACGTATTGGAATTTTCTCTTCCGTCTCCCTCCAAGTTAATCATCATTTCTTCCATGGGGATTAATACACGGTAATCTTTATAGTAGACGACTGCTACTACCCATCCGCCATCCAGGCGCTCGATACCACTTAATCCTCCAGACAGGATTTTCTTTGTGCGGTAGGCATTCACCATTTCATGCCAGGTTATATCCCCGCTCTCCTGCCTTGCCGCTGCTCCGGAAGCATCTACGGTAAGGATTCCCATTTGATGGACATGTCCACGCTTTTCCCTCTCCTGCACCTCCTCTGCCAGACGACCTTCACTGTCTTCCCTCATGCATATACCACCTTTCTTGTTTTTTTGAGTCAGAAAAAGCAGCCGGCGAACCAGCTGCTTTCTCTATCCAGATTTTCAAATCCGATGATACCATTATAAAAGATTGAAAATCGCAAGTCAATTCATGTCAGGACGCAAATCAGTCTCTTTTTGGTTCTTTTTCGGTGATATCAATCAGAAACTTATCAATGCAGTTTAGAAAGGTCTTGGACAGTTCCTGATATAAATCCTCCTATCCCTCCAACATCAGACGGACAATATTTACTTTTCTTGTAATCATCCGCATTTATATGCAGCATTCTATCCCCCCTTCCTCCTTGTTATCATTCCCAGTTACTCCCTTTATTCATATGTTCTGCTGAATACGGCTCCAACTCGCATACAACTCGTGCTATTTATACATACTATTCCAGAAACATTTCTTTCTTAATTCATTGTTTTATTTATCATATGACTTTACATTCTTTTCACTTTTTATGATATACTTCATTAACAGAAACGTATGAAACAAACCATTTTCATATTCTTAAATTTCAGTCAATATTAACCCGGAGGATATTAATATGAAATCAATTTTTGAGTCTGCAAAACAGCTAAAGCCAGAACTAATATCAATCAGAAGAACATTACATCAATATCCTGAAATAGGTTACATCTTACCACGAACCCAATCATTTGTTTTTAGTAAACTGGAAGAGTATGGATATTGTCCTCAGAAAATATGCGAAAGTGCTGTTATTGCCACTATATCTGGAAAGCAGCCCGGCAAAACAATCCTTCTTCGCGCTGATATGGATGCTCTGCCGATTAAGGAATCTTCCCCTGTTCCATTTGCATCCGAAAATGGCTATATGCATGCATGTGGACACGATATGCACACAACTATGCTTCTGGGCGCAGCTAAATTATTAAAACAATACCATCAGGATCTGGTTGGAACCGTCAAACTGGTATTTCAACCTGACGAAGAGGGATTCACCGGAGCAAAGGCATTGCTTAAGGCCGGCGTTTTGGAAAATCCCCATGTAGATGCAGGCATTGCTTTCCATGTTGTTTCCGGCATTCCATCTGGAACAATTATGTGTGGTTCAGGCACCTGCATGGCTGGGTGTACTTTATTTCAGATCCATATAAAAGGTACTGGATGCCATGGTGCAATGCCGGAAACCGGAGTTGATCCCATCAATATTGCGGCCCATATTTATCTGTCTCTTCAGGAAATCATCGCAAGAGAAATTGCCCCCACCCAGCCTGCCGCACTTACCATTGGCAGGTTTTCTGCCGGCAAAGCTCCAAATATCATCCCTGAAGATGTGATTCTGGAGGGAACCATCCGTGCAATGGATTTCAAGATATCCAAATATATCTTTGACAGAATTGAAGAAATCTCCATTCAGACAGCTTCTCTCTTTCGCGGACAAGCTTGTGTGAAAGAAATTGCTTCCGCACCACCGCTGCAAAACGACAGTGAAATGGTCAAGGAGCTTGCCAACTACATGAAGGAATGCTATGAGCCTTATAAAATAGTATTGTTTACACAAGGCGGTATGGGATCAGAGGATTTCGCCTCTTATACTTATGAGCGGCCATGCTGCTATATGTTAATAGGCGCCGGAACCCCAGAGGAAAATCCGCTATTCGGCAAACCGATGCATAATGACCACGTTGTATTTAATGAGGAGATTCTTTCCCTAGGCAGTGCGCTTTACGCATCAAATGCCATAAACTGGCTGCGAAACCATAACCAATAACTTTTTCTTTGTTTACTGAATATACTAATAAAAAAGGGTATTCATATGCGTACAAAACGATATACCGTTGTCATAGCGGGACTAATACCGGAAATCGTCACTCAGAACATCCTAGTTAAGATTTGGGGAAAGGCCGCCAAAAAAGTATACGCGAGTACAGGCATATATGTAAATGCATGGTTAAGCGAATCTTATTTCCTTTGTGGGGATAAACGAGGACCTGATTTGGATGGTTTGACCGCTAACTTTATAATTATATGGAATCCAGTCGAAGTGGAAAGTTATGAAAAATTCCATGAAGCGTTCACACAGGTTGTAAACGGTGTAAGGGACATATTGGGCAATCCATATGTGTGGATTACGATAGATGACATAGAGTTCTACTATTTTGTAAAATGCTGAAAGCTAGGAGCCGCCTTTGGGCGGCTTTCCTATTCCCCAAAGCGCTGACTCATTAAGTTGTCTGCCGATTCAGACAGGCGTACTGTTTGTGTTGCACGTAAAAATGAGCGTGTAAAGCTAGGTTTTAGAGGCACAAAGATAATTCTTCTTAGTGTTTGTCTAGTCTTTATTATGGTCCTGACTCCCCCTATTGCTATTAAGCTGCTTAAAGGACAAGTATCAGATACCCTTGAAATAAATGTAGCAGTATACATAAAGATAATTACTATTAAAGGAAAAGGGAATACCTCTGCCTCTGCATGCTGTATTCCCTTACTCTCTGTCTCCTTAAAGACTCATAGTTGCTGGTCCTCCTGTCGTTAACTGCGAATTAAGAAGGAAATTCAGTCTTATTTTTGCTCGTTTTCAGTCCCCTCAATAGAAAACTGTTCAATACAGGATACAAAGGTCTTAGAAAGTTCCTGATATAAGTCCTCTGAAAATATTCCTTTGATTCTGGACCTGCTTAACACCATGGGACGGTACATCAAAAACAGTTCCTCTCTTGCCCCCTTGTCTCCCTGCTTAGCCTTCATTAACAGTTCTTTAAAATTCATTCCGTATTTTCCATCCTTTCCTCATTTTTTTCTTCGCATAGTTGAAAACAGAGCCGGCCTTTTTATAGTCCATGCCCAAATGCCTGCCGATCTCTTGATATGTCAGCTGTCTAAAAACCTTCATAAACACTACAAGAATTTCCATATCTGTCAGAGCATCAAGCGCCGTTTCTCCTGACTCACCAATCTGGCTTTCCATATACTGACGAACTTCATCCGGTATCAGTGGAATCTGCTCCGTTTCTTCCCATAAAAATGGCTTACTGTCCGTTATATCACACAACGGTTCTGGAAGCAGCTTCTCTAACGGGCTTTCATGATTGCTTATTTTTATTTCACGGCATATGTAATCTCTCTTGGCACGTTTTAAAGCTGCTAATACATACCCCGTAAAACGGTATCTGATATTATCTTTCTTTTTCACTTTCATAGTCCCTCCGAATGTAGAATTATCTCTTTTCAGAAAGACTATGGTGGGCCACGGACCTTTGTCCTATATATTCCCCTGCTCATGAGGGTGTATACTGTTATTTTGAAAACAAAAGAGGAACAGCTTTGTACTGTTCCCCTTAAAAAGAATTGTTGATATTGGCTTTTTGCTATATCGCATTCTTTAAGTCTTTGGCTCTTTGCTACTCTTCCTTTCTCTAAGTTATATACCTTTATACTTAGGGATAATAGTTTATGTTTAATTTCCGGTTCTATATTAACTTAATAAAATAGTGTCCATCATCCATAAAGAGGTAATGTACTTGAAGAGTCCAGACCATCAGCTAATTTATTGTTTTTTGATACACTGCCTTTTCTACAACACACGTAAGGAATACCGACAATTCTTAATTAATAGCATAGGCAAAGCCTACAAATCAATCCATAGAGGGATAGCAGTTGGTTTTGTCTCTCAAAGCCTTTCATAACGCCTCCAAAAACAGATTACCAGCCTGCTCTTTGCTAAGCCAATTTTAGATAATCATCATAACTTTTTAACTGCACACGGTCTCATAATTCGCTCAGGCTTAATAAATTATCCTAATAGTCATCTGATCACATTTTTTAGTCAGTATACTATAGGATTTTCAACGAGGCCCTATCTGTTCAAATTCTCAAAGGAAATGAGACTCAAAGGACCTCCAGTACTCTATTATAATTCTCATCCTCCCTAAGAACAGAATAGTTTCCACACAACAAAGCACCTGACTACCAGCAGCTAGAATCTTATCCTATCTAAAGTTACATTAGGCCATGACTGATAGGATGATCGCGGCTCTTGCAATGGGTAAACCGCCTCCACATTTAAGTCCGCATTTTCCGAGAATTGAATAGAACATTGTTAGTTCCACCAATTTCTGGACTGGCTTCTGATTTTTCGCTTTGAGAAGATGATACCCAGAAGCTAACCTTCTCCTACATCAGGGTACCCAAGTGAACACATAGCTTACAGTAACTTTAACAGTTCTGTATGGATAGATCCATTTGTTCCCACCACACTGCTCCCCTTTTTCGGTTCAAGCGGTTCTCCTGTAAAATCAGTTACCTTGCCTCCTGCTTCCTGAATCATAAGCATGCCGGCTGCATAGTCCCAGGGATTTAGGTAAATCTCGAAATAGCCTCCCTGTCTGCCGCAGGCGGTATATGCCAGTTCCAGAGCGGCAGAGCCAATCCTGCGGACATCCTGGCACTGACCAAACACCCTGCGGAACCGGGCAAAATTTTCATCGGCCACTTCTCTTTTTGCTGTTCCCAGCCCAATCATTGTGTCGGATAGTTTTTCTGCATTTGATACATGTATGGGCTGCCCATTTAGAAAGCTGCCCTTTCCCTTAATTGCAGAAAACACTTCATCGCGGAAGGGATCGTATATAATTCCCATAATAATATCCCCCTGGCAGCAAAGGGCTAAAGATACAACGCTGTGCTGATAGTCGTGCATAAGGTTTGTCGTCCCGTCAACAGGGTCTAAAATCCAAAAGCTATCCGCTTTTATTTCCTGCAATCCGGTTTCTTCTCCAAGGAATTGAATATCCGGCGCAAGGGCAAACAGTTCCTTTTTTAAGAAATTCTGTACGGCAATATCTACCTGCGTTACATAATCTGCAAGACCTTTCTCTTTTACATGAGCGGCCATTTCACGGTTTTTAATTAGCCCTTGCGTTTTTGTTACTAAACTGATAATTTTCTGAATATCCATATGCGTTTCCTCCATAGGCACCAAATACCTGGTTGCAAAATAGAGATTTGCAAACCATGCTTATTAATTTAAAGGGTTAAGAAGATACGGTTTGAAAGAACTCACCAAACACGAATTGACAAAGCTTAACATTACACCTTGAGAACCAGCCGAACTAGACCAATAATTAGCAAATGAATTGGATAAAAGGCATAAAATAACCAACGTGGAACCTTCAGGTTTGTATAGGTACGGGGGAAGATAAACAAAGCGGCAAAGGCCATTGCAAAAGTCCAATCCATTGTAAGACCACCCAAGGTGAGATTCCGAAAATCACCGGAGTGGACGAGAAGCGCTGGCGGAACCGTAAACAGCAGATAGAACATGGCCCCTACTACCGGATTGTTGCGGCAGAGATAGAACACCAGCATCAAAAAAATCCCGGTGCTGGAGTAATCGAAGTTCCACCATGAAATAACGAAAAAGGATAGTGAGAACAGCCACCATTTGCGTTCTTTCCATCCATACATCGCCAAAAGGCTTAGAAACAAAGTGAAGAAAATATTCCAGTTAGTAAACTGCGCCCAAAAGTCATACGGATGAAAAGCAAAGATATAACAGGGTTGTGAAATCAGTGCAAAAATTCCCAAACGGAATAAATATTTCTTGATATCGTGGGTATATAGCAGTCCTACTGTCATGCAATAACAGAAAATTGGAAACGCCAGCCGTCCGATCCAACGCAGCACCCTTACCTCCGGAAAAAAAACGCTACCAATGTGGTCGATGAGCATTGAAACGATAGCGATTAGTTTGAGAAAATCAGTATCCAGATTTGTTTGCAGTCGGGCCTGATTATCTGAAAAAGTGGGTGGGTTAAGCAAAAGTTCCTTCACCCGCATTAAGTTTTGTGTTATCTTCATATGGTTTCTGTCCATTTTGTTTTCATATTCATTGCAGATAAATCAATTCAAATTTTCCAGTTCTACAAACTGGAAGTTGTTATTCTGACAAATTACTTTCTCCACTCCACTACATCATCAATCTTCTTGCGTGGCCTTTCTTTAGGAAATTCATTTGGATAACCAAATGCAATAGCTGCAATAAGTTGTCCGTCACTATCCAACCACTTACACAGTTCTGGATATGCAAAATAAATATCACATATCCAAAGACTACCTATTCCCTTCTCAGTCGCGGCGAGAAGCATATTTTGTATAGCAGCACTTATAGATTGAATATTACAGATTTCATAAACACGTTCTTCTGTTGTTAATTCTTCCATAATACTTTTCCCCAGTGAATTAACAACAAAGACTATAGTTGGTGCTTCTGCCTTAATATCAATAGTGTATTTTGCAGAAGCTATGTGTTGTCTGCTTTGCGGTAACAATGCGCTATCGTTTTCTTCCCTCCCGATTCCCAGCCGGAAAACATTTATCATGTCTTCCTTAGCATTTCCTTGTATCACAATGAACTTCCATGGTTGTCTATTTTTAGAAGAAGGGGCTTTTATTCCACTTTGGATAATATCTATAATATCTTTTTGAGATATAGGTTTATCTATGAATTTCCGTGTGCTTCGTCTGTTATAAATTGATGAAATCATTTTTAATTTTATCCTTTCAAATATCGACTTGTTTATTCCTCCACCACATCCATTTTCATAGAGACTTCCTCCATCGTCAGGGCGGAATCAAGAAAGCGCTTGACCACCACTTTCATACTCTCTCCAACCTCTATAAGATGCCCATCCAGATCTCTGTTGTGTTACTCACCGACAAACCTGAAGTTGTCTTAGAGCTTTAATACGGCAATCTGTTCTTCTCCATCTTTTTCTCCGGTTTCTATAAATCCAAAAGAGGCATACAGCGATTTGGCAACCGTGTTCTCTGGCTCATATGACAGCCAACAGGAATCGGCTTTACCACAGGGAAATGTTCTGATAAATCTTAACGCAAGTTCTACAGCCTTTTTCCCATATCCCCTGTTTTGATAGCTCTTATCTATCATCAATCTCCACAGGTTATAATTTCCTTCTGCTATAGCAGGTGCATCCTTCCAATAATCATCTTTGCCATAACCAATCATCACAAAGCCGACCGGATGTTTATCTTCATAAATTCCAAACGGAAAAGCATACCCGTTGGCTGTAATAGTGGTATACGCTTCAATAATGCTGATATCATTGCCAGCAACAAAAGATCTCTGACTATCTGAGACTTTTAACTTTAGAATATCCCAGACATTTTCGCCATTTATCTTTTCCAAATGAATCATTCCATTCACCTCTGAAAATCCCGATTTGTTAAATTGTTATAAGCCAACTTTTTTGAAAAATACTCATTATCTAATTTAAGGTAGCGTATTTAATAAAATTACTTTGCTTTCAAATACCTTTCTTTTCGTTAATTGAAGTCCAGTTCTACAATGTGCATGGTCCCTATCCATCGGCTGCCATCTGAATTGTGAGCCAAACCTGCTAATTTGACTTTTAATGCAACAGGATTTACTTTAATCCCTTTTATATACTCAAAATATTTAACAGACTCATCATGCGTCAGAATCGCAACCGCTTCGACTATTTCATGGGGAATTCTGGGTTCAACTTTTCAACGGAAAAATGCTCAATGATGCAATGCCAATTTATATAGGTTGTTTACTTGAAATAAGGCCGGATCTTATCTGCACCTTGCCCTAAAACTACATTCCAAAATTTCTTAACATCCATCTCTACGCTCCTGTCAAACTGATTCGTCATTTCTTACTTTTCGCTTGAAATAAATGGAGGAAAGGTATCGGAGCTATCGTTACGCCGCATAGTTTTTGAGTCCACATCAAAACACTTGCCGTTGTATTCATAGTGTAGCTTATTAGCTTTAACATAAAAACGATGTTCCGATTGAAATGCAACAGGCTTAAAATGCCCTTCTTGTATCGGCTGATCCCGATACAAGACCTGATCTTCCGATAACTTCAGCACATCATTTTCAAGACGCACATCATAAATTCCACTTACGATAGCCTCTGCTGCCACATTTTTCCCTGAAGCTGAAATGAAACGAAAACAGCCAGTCAAACTATTGGTGCTTTTTCGCTCCGCTAGTTCAAATCGGAACAGGGATACACCACTGAAATCTTTTCGCAATTTTTCCCGTTCTCCATCCTTTCCCATGAGCCATATCTTCTCATTAGATACAATAAACATATCTAACTGAAATCCGCTCTGAGAATATTTTAGATTAGAGAAAGATATTTGATCTGAGTAAACGCCCTGTAACGCACCATTTTCAAGTTCGTAAACTAATTCCTTTGTAAACAGCGTTTTTCCATCCACATTCGCTTCAATGAAGTTGATGATTTCTTTCATTAGCACCCGACCATCCTTTCAATTTAAAATACACCTTTTTACGCCAAGAACGCATAAAAGCAACTTACAATTTTCAAGCCACACAACTTCTTATTTTCTTTCCCGCTCAGCTACACGGCAGCTTTTCTAAATCCCCGCCAGCCTCTATGAGATGCCCCTCCAGACCTCTGTTGTGTTACACTTACCGTCAAACCTGAAGTTATCGCATTACACAAAGACTATCACAGAATACAGTTTTAATTCCATCAACACGACATCCTTCACAATTGATATGTTCAGGCAAAGTGTGAGCATTATTTAACTCGGCCCACCGCTTTGCAGTTTTCTCACGCAACACCTAATCGTCATTGATTGTTGCAAGATATGCCTCGCATTTTCCACAATCCAGCCCACAGTATGCAATCATTACCCATAATACTGATTGAACTTTGAGTAAAGTTCTGTTTCATGTCGGTTTTGTACTGCATACTCAATCATAGTCTCATTCTATATGATTCCCGCGCAGAAAACCGATAACTCCAATTTCCCATTCAAATTCTTCAGCATATCATTTTTTATTTTGCATCCCCGTTTTTGTACATATTGAAAAACAGTTCTTTAAATTCTTTCTCCGAAAGACTTAACTCTGTTTCGTTATAATAAGGGGTACCATCTTTAATTCCGAATTCAAGAGCAGTAGGTCCGTCTAAGTTGTAAGCTTTATGTGCGTAGTCAATCGCTTTTGCTTGTCGAACATAATCTACTAAAGCCTTTGCTGCCTTTCTGGATTTTTCGTCCGATATACCGCCAACTGCAAGACCTGAGCCCGCACAGTAAATATCTAAGTAAACTTCTTCCGCTTCTTCCGATGTCGCCAGAATACAGTATGAAAAAAGATTCTCCAGATTTTTCGTTTCATAAATCGGTTGATCAAATAGCGCTTTGATTTTACCGCATATGAGTGAAAACTGATTTCCATAATCTGAAAAGTCTTCAATGAAATTATATAGTTTACTGCTATCTGTTAATATTTCCATGCTTTTCACTGATTGAAATGTATATGGCATTTTATCCTCCTCTGTTTTTGAGCATATTTGAGAATTTTATTTTTTCTCGTTATTCAGAAGTTTTGTCAAATCCTCAATAGATACGTCCATTTTCGTAGATACTTCTTCCATAGTCATTCCAGAAGCAAGGAACCGCTTTACTACCATCTGCATATCCTCTCCAACCTCTATGAGATGCTCGTCCAAGTCATAGAACCGGATCACACGTTGTCCCCAGCTATGCTCAATGACTTCTCCCAAATATTCGATGTCCGAGTATGCTTTCAGCTTATTCAGAAAACCATCAAAATCCTGTTCCTCAAAGACGATCTCCGCATTGTTGGATTTCTTCAGTACCTTTTCCTTTGGTATACTTACCAGCCAGTCAAAATCCTGCTGTAATGCCAGACCGCAGGTAAAAGCGATATTCCTTCCGTAATCCTGATAGACTTCTAACCCGAACAGTTCCTCATAAAACTTTCTTGCAGCGCTGATGTCCGCTACCGATATAACTGTACATACATACTTCATATAAACGCTCCTCAATCTAAAGCTGTTCTTTATTTCTGATAAAGCCTTTTGTATAGCACACAACTAAATGAAATTATACTGCTTCCTTTTTTATAACCATACTGACCAATCTCCATAGTCAAATGTACCGCTGCCGTGATGTAATTTACCATCTTCCCGTAACTGCCTAAACGCATTTCTCATTCTGATTAAAATCTCCGGCTGAATATCCAAACTATGATGCGCAGGAAAAACCTTTTTGACCGGAAGCTCCGAAATCTTTTCAAGAGAAGCAAGGTATGCGTCCGGGTCTGTTGACGGATAATAGGCAAATAAAGTGTCCTTGTAAACCAGGTCTCCGGTAAACAGATAACCTCTGTCTGATTCCCAGAAACACATATGCCCCGGAGCATGGCCCGGGGTATGCAATACCTGTATATTCCGTCCACCTAATTCAATGTTCTCTCCATCCTCCAATACCTTAGTTGGCGTCCCCTGGAAAAACTCATAAGTGCCTGTATCGTAACCGTCTGGTAAATCGCAGCGGTCTGCCACCATCTCTCTGATTGTTTCTATTGTCAGCGGAAACTCACCATTCAGCCAGCTCAATTCTTCCGCATGGGCATAAAAGTCCGGAAAATACTTATGGCCGCCAATATGATCCCAATGAATATGGGTGGCAACAGCCGTAACAGGCTTATTTGTCAGCTTCACTACTTCATCATAAATATTGCAGATTCCCAGACCCGTATCAATCAATAAGCTGCGGCTGGAGCCATTTAACAGATAGCAATGCGTCTCCTCCCAATGCCGGTATTCGCTGATAATATATGTACCTTCATCAATCTGATCAATCGTGAACCATTTATCCATTTGCAAGGATACCTCCATAATTAATATCTGATTCCCTTTGCAGAACATCACTTATTTTTCTGCCAAAGGGCGTTTATACTTTCACTCATCTATATTATTGACTCTTTTTCCGTCTCTTCCTCTACAGGGCGCCACGCCTCTCCAAATTTTATATCCCTGAATAGCGCGGCAAGACCTGTAATCTGCATGAGACGCAAAATTTCATCTCTATCCATTCCCAAATGCTTTGAAATCCAGGCGTCTGATCGCCCAAACTCATGAAGTTCCTTTACGATGTTGATCATCAGATCCACATCGATTGCGGTTTTGTTTTTCCATGGCTCTTAATCTCTTTCATTATAATTTTACGGTTTTATTATAACTATTTACCTGACATATTGGCAATAGTCGTATTGGTAAGGTATGCAAATAGGTTGGTACATTTTGATACTGACAGAACTAGTTTGCCATGGTATAATTCAGGCAGAGAGAAGGCTAGTTATGAAACCACAAGAAACAAAATTTACTTTTGTATATAACGAAATTAAGCGGTGTAGAATGCATTTTACAGGTATATCAGACTTTTGCTCTAATATTGCCTTCACTTATGGTTTTTGCTTTGCAGGGATGTGATGTGGAGATAATGTATGAACTTTCCTTTAAATTCTTTCTTATATTTTACGGAATAGGGGATAGCTGCTTGTCAAAATCATAGTGTTACTTTATAATTGTAAGATTCAGCTTTTAGTTCTGCACTTTTTTAAACTGTTTCATCAACAGTTGTGTTGAATAGTAATAGCTGTCCATTGTTTCATACTTTCTATACTCGCACTCCAACGCTATCAAAAGCATTAAATACATATCATACCACAAGGCTCTCCTCTGCTGATTTTCTGTTAGATTTCTGATTCCATAGCCTTTTTGAAAATAGGTATTATCAGAATACGTGCGGAATCCCACTTCCATGAGGGGATCACCCCAAAGGCTTCGTTCCCAATCTATAATACCTGTTACTTTTCCAGACTGAACAAAAATATTTCCTTCCCAACAATCCCAATGAACCAGCTTCGGCTCCGTCACTTCATCAAAAATAATCTTATCTCTGTCAAGGCAGCGCCACATCTGGTCGATTGATATTTTCAAATCAACGTTTCCTTGTCGTGCGTCATTCACCCCGGCCTCCAACATCTTACGAAAAATCGGATACCATTCTTTTCCCTGAAATGCAGACTGTCCGGGATATCCAAACACAGGGCAGGGTATATCATTTATTCTTTTATTTATTTTTCCCGCTTCAATATAGATGTGGTTAATCTGTGCTAACGGAAGGCTGTCTTTTACAGCATTAAGGCTTTTTCCCTCTAATTTTTCCATAAAGAAATAAGGTGAATCGCAAATGGTGCAACTGTTATCATAACCCATGACTTTAGGTACAGGTATCCCGCCATGACGAATAGCCAGTTCCATTGCCTGCACTTCACTGAACATGATATTTTTTTCATAAGTCATAACGCGCATTTCTTTTGAGGGCGCAATTTTTAATATTACCTGTTCCCCGTTACTCAAATGGATTTCATAGGCCATATTAAAATACCCTTCTGTTAGTTCGTGAAAACTCACCATTCTAAGCGGTGTAAAGTATTTTTCCACCATTTTTGATATAGTTTCCTTGTTCTGCTTGTTTTTTGTCAGGCTCTCCATTTTTTATTGCCCCTTTCTCTCAATTTTATAGTTATATACGGCCAATCCAGCAATCAGCCATTCCGCAAAGGCTAACAGCCACCATACAATATCAAAGCTATTCGACCACCATGCTGCCAGTAAAAGCGGCAGACGAATAATAAAAATACTTTCCAACGACAAAAGCAGGACTTTTTTTCCATATCCCAGTGCCAGAAAGTAAGCCTGAATTACAGGCATTATGCCGCCAATTACCAAAGAACAGCATATAATCTGTAATGCAGATTTTCCCATTGCGATAATTTCAGCATTTGCAGAAAATAATTTTATAACGTCTCCTGCGCCCCAATAGATACATACTGCAATAATGCAGCCATATACAAATCCAGAAAATATAGCATAGGACACAGTTCTTTTTACCCGCTCAAAACGCTGGCGTCCCCAATCAAAACCAAACATAGGTTGGATACCCTGCATAATTCCAAAGAACGGTGTAGAAAGAAACGACTGTATTCTTGATATCAATGTATATGTACTGATTGCTTGCGTACCGCCTATTTGTCCTAATATTTGGTTTCCAACGATACCAGCCAAACTACTTCCGAGGCTATTAAGAAAAGCAGGCAGACCAATATACAATATTTCTTTACACGCCTGCCCACTCCACTTTATGTCTCCCAGTGTCACCCGACAGGGGGTTTTTTTGCGGACAAAAAAGTAGTAGATGCTGATTCCAGCAGAAAAAAGCTGTGCAATTAAGGTTGCTATTGCGGCACCTGAAATATCCATTTGAAAGCCATATATAAACAGTGGGTCTAAAAGCAGGTTAATAATTACCGGGCAGCACCATTGTATAGTAGAATAAAAGACATCTCCCTCTGCCCGCATAATACCAGAAAAACCGGTGCTGATGATAGTGCCTATCAGCATAATCTGCCCATATTCTACGGCATATGGATAAATTTCAGAGGTACAGCCCAATAACTGCAACAACGGTTTCAAAAAAACAAGTCCTGTAATTGTAATTGTCAGGGAACACAGAGCCCAAAGCCACATCATACAGCCCACTACCTTTTTCCCGCCAGCCGGATTCCGCTCGCCCAACCTGCGGGATATAGTAGAAGCGCTACCCGTTCCCAAAGTAGAGCTGATACCATTCACTAAGAGTAGAACTGGCGAAAAAACCCCAATAGCGCCGCTTGCTACACTTCCTATTCCTTTTGATACATAAAACGTATCTGTAATGGTATAGATATTGTAAATCATAATGGAAAACGTCGTCTGTGTACATAGCTCCAGCATGAGTTTTCCGATTGAATCCTGTTCCAATCTATTCTTAACTTGTTCCTTTGCCATAATAGAGATTCCTCTTTGTAAAAGTATTAGAGTGCAGTCTTTCATCAGGTCACATCTATACATTTTACATATAAGGGCAATTATATTCTATTCATTGATCTGTGGAATTTTCTATACTCATTTTACTATAGTTTTTTCGATATTCAGTAGGTGAACACCCAAACTTTTCTTTGATGCCTTGATAAATGGGGACAGCATTTTGATAGCCTACCACTTGTGCAATTTTTTCCACCGAATAATCAGAGCTGCTTAAAAGAACAGCCGCCTTTTCCAGCCTGCTTTCTCTGACTAAATCCTGAAAATTCATCCTGCAATTTTCTTTAATAACTCGGCTCAAATAACTTTGACTAAAAGAAAAAACATGAGCCAATTCTTCCAATGTGACATTTTCACTGTGATTGTAAATATATTGAAGAATTGCACCGGCCTGCAAGGAACTGTGGGGCAGGCGATACCTGCAGCACCTGTATTCTCTGGGTCCCCTTTCAAGAAAAATCATTAGAAGTTGCAGACAACTTTTTATTGCGGCCTCATAACAACTTTGTTTCAAGTAGTATTCTGTCATTATCTTTTCTATGAGAAGCTTCCCGCCACCCATACAATGACAATATTGTAAATAGTTATAATACTCTCTCTGTGGAGATTTTGCGCTCACGAAAAAATCAAACAGGGGACTATGATGATTCATTTTTTGAATAAAATCATAGGAAATCCATTCCATAGGAACAATCATTTTAATCAAAACAGACTGTTCATCTTCCTGCTGTAAAGCATGAATAACGCTCTGATTCAACATGAATAAATCGCCTTCCTGTAATACAATACAGGTTTCAAGGTTTTCTATGAATTGTTTGCAGTGTCCCTTATATACATAAAGAATTTCTACAAAATCGTGCTTGTGAAAATATACGGGTGTTCTCTTGATATGGATTTTTGCCGAAAACTGGTTTTGCACCCTTATTAGAATCCACTTATTTATTTCCGCCTGTAAAGCGTTTGGAAATTGATAGGTGCCATCTTTCAATGACTTCTGTAAATCATCGTCCAATTCATATTCGTCCTGCATAATCACATTCAATTCACGATCCAGCCGTTCTGTTTCCAGCTTTTTTGATAAAGCCAATATGTCATTAAAATTTTTCGTATTTTCCATATGGCATCACTCCCTCGCCAGCAAGAGTATCTAGCAAATTCTATCGGTTATTTATCAATCTGACTTTATTAATAACCAAAAGTACTACTTTTCTGCCAATCATAGCATAACGAATTATAAAGTGCAATATAAGCACATGCTCTATGCCAATACTTCCATTTATCGCCTTCTTCCTTCCACTGATCAGGCACCCCCATAGTATTTAAAATCTGCCTGTTTTCGTTTTGAGACATAACCGATATACTCCATTGCTTATTGAATTTGCTTTCTGCACATCAGTATATGTCGTAAAATTCCTCAGCGTCTCTTATAACGTTTACCTGGGTATAATGGGGAGTTGCATCATATAGCCAGTATTCAGATGCCTGGTCTGCATTAGGATCAATTATTGCAGCGATACTTCCCAGTAACTGAGGTATATACTGTTTATAACTCTGCGTTACTTAAGACGCCGGACTATGTTCGCCTGGTTGGCTCCCTTTCACATATCTGATTCCTCCATTACCAACCGCCTCACCATTAAGATGTAGCGTACTTCGATTTTTAGCCATCTTTCCCTCCGCCTTTAATTTTTAAGCATTTTTCCTTATATGCCGTTTTCGTAATATTTTACCATCCTTCTACTTTTAAATAATCTTTTATGTCATCAACCTCCAAAGGAATCAATCCTTCTCCTCCTCTCCATAAGGAAATCACAAGCATTCCATCTTGTAGAAAGAATGAATTTCTAAAAAGGAGTGGACCAAGTGACTCTTCAATTGGAGCGTAGCCATTTTGAATCAATTCCTCTTGTGTATAGGAACATTTATTAAGTTCTTCTAATAGTTCAGATGATGAATATTCACTTAAATCTGCCACCCATCTCCATGGTTCCAGATCATCCAGCGTCTTTATAATATCAGGATTCTCCTGAAGAAATTCCACAAACTCTTCATTGACTTCCAGTAAATCATCAAGCTGAACACGCTGACCGGTCATCATGTCTATTGTAACATAATCATTGATAAAATCCTCACGAACGCTCTGATATATAAATGAGTTCCCGACCGAAAGATATTTACCCACATGACAGGTAATTTTCAAATTAACCGTGTTTGGTGTTAGAACCTTTCCTCTAATCCAGGAAGTCATCGCTTCTTTAATGTTCTGATTAATTATATTTTCAAGGGGCAATTTATCTTCTTGCATATCCCTGACTTGAACAACCTGAAATGAAAACTCATCACGCCACGGCAAATCCTTGAATTCTGATGTATCAACTAAAGATATGCTGTAAGAATATTCTGTATCCGCATTTCCTTTATCTATGTTAACGGCTTCCTTGTTAATTTGCAACAAATCCCCCGTCACCACGCCGTTTTCTTCATCTATATTAACAGCTTCCATAACTGGTTGACTATCATTCATTTGCTCTGTATCTGGGGTAGCGCAACATTCCGTAAGCAAAAGTAAAAGCATAAACATTATTATTACTTTATGGAAAAGAGTTAATTGCTTCATTATATGTTTTCTCCCTATTATAGTTATTGGAGGCATCATTCCAGCCATTTGGAGCTCTGCCTACATCAGCCCCATTTACTAAGACTCTTCCATTTGGTACACTAAATGTCTTTTTTCCATCCCTAATGTCAGATAAGATAACTCTTCCATAGTCATTCCAGAAGCAAGGAATCGCTTTACTACCATCTGCATATCCTCTCCAACCTCTATGAAATGCTCGTCCAAGTCATAGAACCGGATCACACGCGGTCCCCAGCTATGCTCAATGACTTCTCCCAAATATTCGATGTTCGAGTATGCTTTCAGCTTATTCAGGAAGCTTAAGCATACCATTGATGAGCAGGCAGTTTTTTAATTTGAGATAATTGATTTTCTATGGAATGGTAAATGAATGATTAAGAAATTCCTAAGGCGCGGTGATAATAATCCGCCTTAGTCTGTCTGCCAAAATCATTATTACAGACGTGGCAGACCGGACGCAGACTTTCATAATTGAACATAGGGTAAAAAGCCAGCGGAGCCGCCAGAAGCCACTCCGCTAATTTGGATGTTATTTATTGATTTGATAGAGAAAAATCACTCACGTCCGGAGAAATCAACAAGGACAAGATAAGCCTTGGCGCTGGGACAATCACGTAGCCATCCGCAGAAATGACATGGGTCACGACAGACGGCGACATGGAAACCATGAACCGCTTGACGGACGTAATCTTTACCATGAATATCCCCGCTGACCGCAGGAAGCTGTTCAGAATTCATCAAGCTACTTTACAGGCTTATGGGCTTTCCTTTTTCCGGGAAAGCCACTAATTTTTACTTTCATGTTATAGGGGCAAAAGAGTCTTGATTTACAAGGCTTTGCAGGCACGTTTTGAGCATGGCAAGGGAAAGATACCGTTAAAGGCAGTGCTTTTCAATGCCCCGTCCACCATAGACAGTGAAGTTGACTGCCCAGACGATGCAAAAGGCTGGGCGCGGAACCGGCGCGTATCTGCCACACAAACCGCCTACATAGCGCAGGAGAACCGCGAGGACGGGGACGCAGCACAAAGGTAACAGGCTTGCGCCCCTACCCTTGCTCTAAAAGCAAGGGCGCACTTATATACCACATTGTATGTGGTATGTACGGTCTTGAAGACGGCGTTTTGTACCTAACGACACAAAAAGAAAACAGGGGCTGTCGGGAAATAGATAGTCCC
>ERZ1106969.184-NODE-184-length-73018-cov-35.039678_pt1 | contig 73018 bp, 68 predicted proteins | sample MGYA00403685_ERZ1106969 | MGnify/ENA primary metagenome ERZ1106969 (study PRJEB35170, sample SAMEA104062416) | human gut metagenome | biome: human gut; feature: human-associated habitat; material: faeces | place: Denmark | collected 2012-05-18 ...
CACACTATTTTATTTTGCGTCGACCCTACAAAACCCTAAAAATTTTTATAGAGCCCATAAATATAGATTTATTATTAAGCTTCTTTTCTTAATTCTTCGATTAAAGCTTTTTTTCTATTTTGGATTTCTTCTCTAGCTTTTTTAATTTCTTCTCCATGTTTAGATTCGAAATCACTAAAGAATTTATCTTTATCTTCATTTAATTTCTTTTCTGTATCTGCAACTTTTTCTTCAATTTGTTTAGTTAAATCATCAGGTAATTCATTTCTGATTTTTTGTAATGAAGCTAAACAAGTTTGAATAGCTTTTCTAGCAGTTTCAATAAAAGATAATGCAGCTTGGTGAGCAGAATCTAATGTAGCTTGGCTACTATCAAGAAGTTTATCAGCAGTATCTAAAGCTTCATTTGCTACTTTAATTTGAGCTTCAATAGCTTTATATTCTTTACCTTGCTCTTTTAATTCATCTAATTTAGCTTGTAAATCATTTACTTTCTTTCTATTTGCAAGCACTTGATCTTTATATCCACTTACTGCTTTAGATGCTTTTGCATAAGCTGAATCTTCACTTACTAAATAATTGTAAACATCTTTATCTAAATCTGTATATGCTTTAGATAACTTTTCAAAAGCTTGATCATAAAGTGATAAAAAAGTTTTATAAAGAGTATTTGTTGTTTCTATAGCATCTCTAACATATTGATTTTCACTTAAATTAATTTTTGATTCTTTTGCTTGGTTATAATAATATTCAAGTTGTTCAGAATAAATATCTGTTCTTTCTAATTGATATGCTGCTACTAATTTAAGTAATTGTTCATAGCTCATCTTACTAACTTCTTCTTGCGTTAAAGTTGGATCTTGTTCCATAACAATTCTTTCTAGTTCACTTCTAGCATAACTTTCTATATTTTTTATAGTAGTGGTTATACCATATTTATCACAAGCATCTTTAACATAAGTTGTTACTTTATCTTGTAATTCTTTAACTGCTTCTTCATCGCTTGAAATAGAAATATTAATAGAATAATTATTAACTGATACTTCTCCATTTAATAGATATCCTGTTTCGTTTTCTACTTTAACAATAATATCCAAAGCATCATCTAAAGATTTACCTACAATTACTTCTCCAGAAATAATCATTTTTCCATCATCATTAACTCCTCTAACAGAAACAACTTTGTTATTAGAATCAACAACTAATTCAATATTAGGATTACCACTTGTATTTTGATCTTTTTCTAATCTAACTAAACTCTTAGTAGTAGTTTGTTTTTCTCCTAATTCAACATTAACTAATGCTTTTGGAGTAGCGTTATTTTGAGGAATAACTAACACACATACAGTAATTGCACAAGCAGCTACTAAACCACCAGCTAAACAGCCAAATAAAACTTTCTTATTCATAAATAAACTCCTTTGCTTTGTAAATTCAATTTGTGAAGAGATTTTTGAATACATGTCAGGTACAGGAAATTTTTTTTCAAAATCAGATAAATATTTTTTTTCTTCTTTATTCATATAATTTCTCCTCCTCATAATATTTCTTTAAAATCTTCATTGCTCGATAATATTTTGCTTGAATTACACCTAAGGTTTGATTCAATTCATCGGCAATATCTTGAAAACTATCTTCTAGAACAACTTTCTTATAAACAATTTTTGCTTCCTCCGGACTAAGCAACTTATTTAAAGTAATAGTTAATTCAAATTTAGAATAGTCTTCATTATAAGAGGCATCTAATGGCACTTGTAAGGTTTCTTTGTTTTGCTTTCTTTTTTTATATGCATTTAATGCACAACTTTTAGCAATTGAAGCTAAATATTGTTTGAAACTTCCTTTTTCTTGATAATTAGAGATATCATTCATTAGTTTTATAAATGTTTCTTGCAAGACATCTTGTGAAACTTGTTCATCTCTAGTAATGTCTAAGGCAATGTAATAAACTAATCGATAATATTCCTGATACACAAGATCGAAAGCATATTTCTTTTTTAACTTCAAATCTAAGATTACCTTTTCATTGATACTCATTTATCTCTCCTACACTTACTATAACAATCTAAACACTCAAAATTATTTTAAAAATTTAAATTTTCTATCTTTATATTAGTTTTTTTTAAAAAATTGTCTATAAAAAAAGAAGATATGTAACACTTTTATCTTCTTTGTTACTTAATTTGATTTGTTTTTTCTATTTATTTGATAAAAATTAAGAACGATATATATAGCAAGTAAAACAACAATAGAAGCAATTAAATAATAATACATCATAATTATACTTACTTTTTGATCAAAGAAATAAATATTACAATCTAAAGCATCTTTTAATGCTTCTATTCTTTCACTTGGCCAAGATAAACCATTAATTTCATTAATCGCGCTTTGCATCATATGATTTTTTATTAATGATGTACCATATGTCCCTGGTAAAAAAGATAATATTTTTCTTAAAGTTGGATTAAATGAAGAAATAGGCATATACGCTCCACATAAGAATCCATATCCTGCACTGACAATTGTTCCTACTGCCGAAATTTGTCCTTGAGTTTTTAAAAATAAATTTATAATTGAAGACAAAGCTGTTCCAAATAATACTAACAAGAATATATCTAACATTATTAATAAAATATCACTAAAAGTTATAAACCAACCTATACATGCAATATAAATAAAACAAATAATCATTGACACATAACAAACAATTAAAGTAACAATAACAGTTGATATATAATATCCAAACGCTAAAGTTGATTCTTTAATTGGACTAATTGTTAAATCATTTCTTGTTCCATTAACTTTATCTTGAACCATTAATAAATTTGAACAAAATGCCACTGTAACACATGAAACTGCTAATAAAGCAGAAGATAATTCTCCACCTACAATACCATTAATTATTAAATTAGAAGTATCTTTAGGAACAAAATCTAATAAAGTATTTTTATAAACATTGGCTAAAAATGTTATATATAACACAAGTAAAACTGCAGGAGATATTAAAGAAGCTAAAAACATTCCTTTATCTTTAAAAAACAATTTACAATTTCTTTTAATTAACGCTAAAAGTTGTTTCATTTTTCGCCTCCAAGTAATTTTTTACCTGTTACAGATAAAAATACATCATCCATCTTACCTTTTACAATCTCATAATCAGTAAATATTTCCGGGTATTTAATAATCAATTCTGTAGCAACTTTAGTATTACTTACTTCAATTCTAAATGCTTCATTAATTTTTTCATAAGGCATATTCAATTCTTTTATTACATCTTCTTTTTGATTATAGATAGTTATAAAATCTCCAGAATATTGATTTTTTAAAGAAATAGGTGTTCCTTCTGCTACTATTTTACCTGAATCCAAAATAATAACATGATCAGCATCACTTGCTTCTTCCATATAATGAGTAGTTAAAAATACTGTCATATTTTTTTCTTTTTTTAAATAATCAATAGCTTTCCAAATAGTTTTTCTAGTTTGAGGATCAAGACCTGTAGTAGGTTCATCTAATATTAATATTTTGGGTTCATGAAATATTGCTCTAGCAATATCTATTCTTCTTCTTTGACCGCCCGATAATTTTTTTAAAGGCCTTTTTAGAATACTTTTTAAATCTAATAAATTACTAATTTCTTCTAATCTTTCATTAAATTGTTTACCTGTTATATTATATAAAGCTGCTCTACATGCTAAATTATCTAAAACTGATAAGCTTAAATCTAAAGTTGAATATTGAAATACAACTCCTAAATCATTTTTAATTGACATAATATCATTATCAATATCATATCCATTAATAATAACATCGCCTTTATCTTTATTTAAAACACCACATATAATTCCAATTGTAGTACTTTTACCTGCTCCATTTACCCCCAAAAAAGCAAACAGTTCACCTTCTTTAACTTTAAAAGATAAATCTTGAACTGCTTTAACATTACCAAAACTTTTATATAAATGATTAATTTCAATAATATCCATTTTCTTTTCCTCAAAAAAAATTATATATTAATTAATTTACATAAACAATTTTTCTATATCAATTAAATAACATTTATTTTCTTTTATTAAACCATTATTAAAACCACTTTTAGAAAAAGCATATAGATATTTATTTTCTTTATCTATACAATAAGAACTAGTAACTAAATTATTAAATTCTTTTATATCAAATTTATTATTTGTGTAATTTACTTTGCCTATTAAAGCATTATTAGAAGATAATCTTTTAAATATAAATCACAAAATTTATCTATACTAGCTTACTTTAAGAAAAGAATTAAATTCAATTAATGAACTTTAGAGTTCATTATAAACAAAATGTCATATAAGGAGGTATCTTAATATTTTTCCCTTCAATAGAAAATTGTTTAGGGTGAATAATAATAGAATAATCTATTCTTTTAGAAAATTTTTCTTTAAATTTATCAAAAGAAATTTTAGTGTAATTTTTTGATGATTTTACTTCAACGGGAATAACTTTCAAATTAGTTTTACTTCCATTAGATAAAAGAAAATCTATTTCAATATCATTTCTATGTTTTTCTTCAGAATAATGAGTATAAAAATACAATTTATTTTCTTTACTAACAAGTTCTTGGGCAACTACATTTTCAAATAACATTCCTTTATTTAAAGAACTTTTACCATTAATAATATTTTTATACAAATTGCCAGAAGCAATTTCTTTTTTAGAAAAAGCTAAACTAAATAACAATCCTGTATCACAAAAATAACATTTAACAGCTGAATCATCTTTATTAAGTGCAAACCCAACATTGGGATCTAAACATTTATAGCACAGCAAACACATCATAGAATCATCAAGCCAAAATAATGCATTGTCAAAATAGTCTATCCTCTTGTTTGATTTATTAAAAGAAATTTTTTTCTCATGTGTAGAAAGATAATTAGGTATATTATCGAATAAAGAAGCAACTTTAAGTCTATATTTCTTTTCTGCTTTTTTTATATCATCTCTATATAAAGATAAAATTTGTCTTTTAGCGTTATCACATTCTTCAAAATCACGATTATTTTCAAAATATTTAACCACACTTTGAGGCATTCCACCTACTAAAATATATTCATTAAATAAGCGCATTGCTTTTTTATGAAATTCGTTTTTTAAAGATATTTTTTTATCGAAACAATCTTTTATATAATCTAATAATATATCTTCATTAGCCGCAACTAAAAATTCTTCAAAATCCAATGGATACATTTTTATTTTTTCTTCTTCAGATGGAATAACGATATTTTCAACATTCTCTTTTATTGAAATTAACGAACCTGTTTCAATATAATCATATCTACCATCTTTGACTAAATATTTTATCATTTCTCGTGCTTTAGGAAATCTTTGAACTTCATCAAAAATAATTAATGATTCTTTATTATATAATCTTACATTATATTCTAAAGAAATATCTTGAAATAAAATGTCCAACTTATTTGCGTTTTCATTAAAACTATCTTTTATCTTCTTAGAGACAATAGCAAAATCAATAATAACATAAGACTTATAATTTTCTTTGGCAAATTTTTCTGCAATAGTGGATTTTCCAATTCTTCTTGCTCCTTCTATTAATAAAGCTGTTTGGCCACGTGAAGTGTTTTTCCAAGATAAAATTTTTTCATAAATTTTTCTTTTTAGTTCCATTTTCAAAGCTCCTTTATACAACATTAATATATCACAAAGTGCAAAATACGCAAAGTAATTATTTGGCAAAATATACAAAAAGCGCAAAGTAACAAGTGTTTAAAATATACAAAATACGCAAAGTAAATTTATAAATTAATAATACAATTTAATAAATTAAGATAATCATTTAATGATAATTCTTCAGGTCTAGCAGTTTTATTAATATTAATTTTTGAAAAAATATCATACATTTGATCTTTATCTTTAAAATATGATTTTAAATTATTAGCTAATGTTTTTCTTCTCATTAAGAAAGCATTATTTAATAAATTATATAATTTCTTTTCATAATCATAATTTCTATTTTTATTAAATGTCAATTTCATAACTACTGAATCAACATTTGGCGATGGTAAAAATTTATCTCTAGTTACTTTACATACAATTTCTAATTTACCTAAATAAGAAAGCATAATTGGTAAAGGTCCATAATCTTTATTACCTTTTTTTGCACTTATTCTTTGACCAGCTTCTTTTTGTAACATAAAAACAAAACTATCTATATTTAATTTACTTTTTATTACTTTTTCTATAATTGGAGTTGTTAAACTATATGGTATATTTGAAATAAAAGAAACTTCTTGATTATAATTTAATTCTTGTTTTAAGAAATCTCCTTCAATTATATGAAAATTAGATTTATTAGAAAAATAATTATTTAAATGTTCTACCATAGTTTTATCAATTTCATAAGCATATACTTCTTTATTTAAATTAATTAATTCTTCTGTAAGCGCACCTAAACCTGGGCCTATTTCAATGATAGTTTTAACATCATTTAAAGCTAAACATGATTTTTTTACTATTTCAAAATCTGTTAAAAAATTTTGTGAATATTTCTTTTTAGGATTAGCTAATAAACTAACCATAGTTTTAATAACATATTCTCTACTTGCAATCATTAACAATCTCCTTTAATTCATCTAAAGATATATTTAACATATTAATTCTTTTTAAAATTGTTTTACTATTTCCATAACCTAAAGATAATTTTTTACTGACTTTTTCTCTTAATAAAGAAGAATTTTTATCTCCACTTAATCCTAATGATATAAAATCTTGCATAGAAATATTATCTTTTTCTTCACCTAAATAAACATAATCTTTTAAAGCTTTTAATATTTCTTCTTTTTCACATTCTGCTATACCTAATTTTTTACCATTACTAGCTTTTGTTCTATCGACAAAAGCATGATAAACATTTTTTATTCTACTAGATATTTTATTTCTAATTTGTAAGCCTGGATAATCTGGATCAGTAAAAATAATTACTTTTCTAGTATGAGATAATTCTTCAATATAATTTATAGTGTCTTCACTAATAGCCGATCCATTACAAATAACAAAATCTGCATTAATCAAATTTTGTAATCTTTGTACATCTGTTTTACCTTCTACAACAATAACTGGTTTCATATAGAAAAGAATTTCCTTCCATTTTCATAACATATTTTAGTTAATTCATCATAAGAAATTCCTTTTAATAAAGATATTTGTTGAGCAATATATATTATTTCACTAGGATCATTTCTTTTTCCTCTATGAGGAGTAGGAGTTAAATAAGGTGAATCAGTTTCTAATAACAATCTATCAAGAGGTACAACACTTGCAATATGTTTAGGTGTATTAGCATTTTTATAAGTAACAGGTCCATCTAAACCAATATAATAACCTCTTTTTAAAATAATATTTAATATTTCTTCACTATAAGAAAAGCAATGAAAAACACATCCATATAAAGGTTTAATTTCATTCAAAATATTAAGGCTATCTTCACATGCATCGCGAGAATGAACAATAATAGGTAATTTTAATTCATTAGCTAATTCTACTTGTTTTTTAAACCACAATCTTTGTTTTTCTCTATCGTTATCTTCTTTATAATAAAAATAATCTAATCCTATTTCACCGATAGCTTTTATTTTAGAATTACTTTTTACTAAATCTTTTAAAATATTTAAACTTTCTTCTAATGATAAAGAAGTTATTTCTTCTGGATGTACCCCTACTGCACAATAAATAAATTCATATTCATTAGCTAAATCAATAGCTTTATATGAATTAACAATATTATCACTAGGTACCATAAATAATTTAACATTATTATTTAATGAATTATTTATTACTTGCTTTAAATCATCTTTAAAAGCATCATCATATAAATGGCAATGAGTATCAAAAATCATTTTATTTACCTACACAAAATCTTGAAAATATTTCTTCAGATAAATCAGTATTAACACTTAACCCAACTATTTCTTTTAAAGCATCATAAGCTTCTTTAATAGAAACACTGATTAAATCTATTGATAAATTATTTAAAGCATCTTCATTTGCTTTTATTAAATTATCTCTTGCTTTATTTAATAAACCAATTTGTCTAGAAGAACATAAAGAAGGAGTAATATCTTTACTTGTTAAATTAAATAAATTTAAGATTTTATTTTTTAAAGGAGTAATATCTTTATTTAAAGCAGAAATATATAATTTATCATCATCTTTATGATTTATTAAATCTGCTTTATTATAAACAATTAAATAATTCTTATCTTTAATTTTAGTTAATATTTCTTTTTCTTCATCATTCATTTCTCTACTTGCATCACAAACCATAATTACCAAATCAGCTTCTTCAATACTTTTAGTAGATTTTTCAATACCAATTTGTTCAACTTTATTATTTGATTCTCTAATACCGGCTGTATCAAGTAAATGTAAAGGTAATCCATTTAAATTAATATTTCCTTCAACTATATCTCTAGTGGTACCAGGAATATCTGTAACAATTGCTTTTTCTTGATTTAAAAAAGCATTTAATAAAGAAGATTTACCAGTATTAGGTAATCCCACCAAAGCGACTTTTATGCCACTTATAATATATTGAGATTTTTTAGATTGATTTAATAATTTATCTATTTCATTACTAATTAAAGTACATTCTTTTTTTACTTTATCAAAAGTTACTTCTTCAATATCTAAATATTCTGGATAATCAATATTTACTTCAATATTTGAAAGAATATCTGCTAATTTATCAATCAATGGTTTAATTAATTTAGATGTATCACCTTCTAAAGAATAAAGTGCTAATTTCTTAGCTTCAATAGAAGTTGCTTCTACCATAGACATAATTGCTTCAGCTTGAACTAAATCAATTTTATTATTGTAATAAGCTCTTGAAGAAAATTCTCCTCTTTGAGCTAATCTAGCACCTTTAGCAATAATTAAAGAAATAACTTCATTAGCAATTAACATTGATCCATGAATAGATATTTCAACAACATCTTCACCAGTAAATGATTTAGGAGCTTTATAATAAATTAGTACAACTTCATCAATAATTTCATTATTATTAACAAGTTTACCAACATAAGCATAATTTGGTTTTTCTATTTTCCTTGAAAATATATTTTGAGCAATTTCTAATGAATTATCACCAGATAATCTTATAACTGCTACTGCTGCATTAATTGGTGCAGTAATTAAACTAACTATTGTATTATTCATCTAATCCTCCTAAAGAAAATAAATCATTATAGAAATTAGGATATGATTTATTTACACATTCACTATTTAAAATAGTACATTTACCATGATTAATCACACTAAAAATACTTAAAGCCATTGCAATACGATGATCATTATAACTATTAAAAACATAATCACCATTATAACTAGCTTTCCCATTAATAATAACATTATCATCAATATAAGCAATATCAACATTAGCTTTTTTTAATTCATTAATCATATTTAATAATCGATTAGATTCTTTATATTCTAAACGATGAACATTTTTTATTATGCTTTTACCATAACAAAAAGCACATAAAACAAAGATAATTGGTCCTAAATCTATAATATTTTTTAAATCTATTTCTATACCTCTTAATAATGATTCATAAAATGTTATATTATCTAATGAAATATCTATTTTAGCACCCATATCCATTAATATCTCTATTATTTTTTTATCACCTTGATAAGACACTAAATTTAAATTAGAACAACTTACGTATCCTTTTAAAGAACCTAAACATGCAAAATATGCTAAAGATGAATAATCAATTTCTATTTCATAATTTAAATAATTAAATTCAGCAAAATTTTTAACTATTAAATTATCTTTAATAATAAATCTAACACCAAATTTTTTTAATACATCTAAAGTCATATCAATATAAGGTTTAGATTCAATATTATTTAATTTTATATAATGATTCTCAATTACATCACTTATTAAAAATAAATATCCAGTCACAAATTGACTAGATTTATTACAATCTACAATAAAATCTTCACACTGTATTTTATCATTAATTTCTAAATAATTATCACCTTTAATATAATCTATATTTTGTCTTCTAAATAATTCTTCATAAATATCTAAAGGACGAGAAAATAATTCTTTAGAGCCAACAAATTTAACTTTCTTTACATGATAGCAAACTAAAGGCAACAAAAATCTTAAAGTTGAAGCTGATGAGCCTACATCAATAATAATTTCATTTGGATAATTTTTTTCACTAGAAAAAAAAGTTATCTCATTACCATTAACATTAAATTTACCACCTAATTGTTTTATTGCATTTAAAGTACATTTAACATCATCACAAAAATTAACATTTTTTATACAAGCACCTTTATTAGCAATAAATGCAGTAATTATCGCTCTATGAGAATAACTTTTAGAAAATGGCAAAGTAATTTTTCCTTTTGGAATAAATTCTTTAACCACTTGATTCATTTTAATATATTTCCCTTCCAACAGCTTTTGCTACTAATCTTGCTTTTTCAACGATTCTATTATATTCAGCAAAATTAACACATTGAGCGCCATCAGACCAAGCAAATTGTGGATTATTATGTACTTCTATCATAACTCCATCTGCTCCTGCTGCTATTGCAGCTAAAGTCATTGGTTCAACTAAATCTCTTTTACCAGTACCATGAGAAGGATCAACAATAACTGGCAAATGAGAAACTTTTTTAATATATGGTACAGCAGAAATATCAAGAGTATTTCTAGTAGCTTTAGCAAAAGTTCTTATACCTCTTTCACATAAAATAACTTTTTTATTTCCACCAAGTAAAATATATTCAGCTGCCATTAATAATTCTTCAATAGTAGCAGCATATCCTCTTTTTAATAAAATAGGTTTATCAATTTTACCTAATGCTTTTAATAATTCATAATTTTGCATATTTCTAGCGCCAACTTGAATTATATCTACATTTTTAACAAATTCATCTAATTGTTCTACAGATAAAATTTCACTAACAATTGGCATTTTTACAATTTTTCTTACTTTAGCTAAATCTTCTAAGCCTTTTTCTCTTAAGCCTTGGAATGAATATGGAGAAGTTCTTGCTTTATATGCTCCACCTCTAAATATAGTGCCACCAGCTTCTTTTACTCCTTGAGCTATTTCAATAGCAGTTTCTTCACTTTCAATTGAACATGGTCCACCTATCATAACAATTTTTTCATGCTGACCTATTTTTATTCCACATACATCAATAACCGTATCTTCTTTTTGATAATCTCTTGAGACTAATTTATATGGATGAGTTAATCTTTTAAGATCACTAACGCAATCAAAAGATCTAATTGCGTTATCATCAAGTAATGATGTATCTCCAATAACAATAGCAATTCTCATATTGTTACCTTGAGCAATTTCTAACATTAAATTTTTTGATTGAACATAGTCTTCTAAAGCTTTAATTGTACTTTCAGAAGCATTTTCTTTAATTGTAATAATCATATTTACTTCTCCTTAATTTTCTTTATCATTTCATTAATTGCTATATGATATCCTTCTATTCCTTGACCAATAATAGACATAAAACAATAATCTCTTATATAAGATTTTTTTCTAAATTCTTCTCTATTATTAATATCACTTATATGCACTTCTATTGTGGGTAAATTAGTAGCTTTCAAAGCATCTAAAATAGCAATAGATGTATGAGTATAAGCGCCAGGATTAATAATAATTCCTTCATAATTACAAAAATAAGCTTCTTGTATTTTATCAACTAAATCACCTTCATGATTAGATTGATAAATTTCACATTCCACATTCTTTTCTTTGCACCAAGAAGAAATTAATTCAACTAATTTATCATATAAAACAACACCATAAATATTTTTTTCCCTTATTCCTAACATATTTAAATTAGGTCCATTAATTATCATTAATTTCATAAAGGCTCTCCAATACATAATTATTTCAATAATTATTGCATTTATATTTTAATACAAATTAACATTTAATTTCAATGTTATATATATTAATTTATAATGAAAACTCAAATATATATTAAATTTTAAAATATAATCATATAAATGCATTTAGATTATATTATTAAATATAAAGTTAACAACATTTACAAGTATGTTATTTATCTTAGTATTTTTTCAAATAAAAACTTCATTTAGTAATGAAGTCTTATTTTCTTTTCTTTTAATATATTATAAATTTCATTAATATCAAGGTTATTATTATATATATAAGTTAAATATCCACTAACTTCTCCAGTTAATGCACATACTGGAATCACTCTAGTAGCTTCCCATGTTTCATCATCTAAACATGAAACAATTCTACCAGCTGCAAAAAGATTTTTTATTTTATTATTAGTCAAAATACCTATTGGTAATTCATACCATTCACCAATTTTATTAAATACACCAATTACACCTATAGATTCTTTTTGATGTTTGCATAAATCTTTTTTTGATAATTGATAATCACCAATAATAGTAGATATTTTTCTTAATTGATTCATTGAAGGTATCATTGATATGTCATCAATTTTTCCTTCTTCATATTCTTTTAAGCACAATTTTTGACCTAACAAAATGTATTCATTAATGTCTTTTTGATTTGCATTAGTAAAATAATGTAATCCATGAGGATGATTATATCCACTTAAAGAAGCACCAGAATATTGGAAAATAGGCTTTTTTAATCCATTTTTATAAGTGGAAGTAACATAAGTTAAATAATTTAACCCATTTCTTGTTTCTAGTTTAGCTTGTTTAAAAATATATGCACTTCCTGTAGCGTCAACATAAGCTTTCCCAACAAGTGTAATTTTTCCTTCAAGAGTATAAATATCAATTTTAGAAATAAGATTATTAACTAAATGTACTTCACTAATTTGACTTTCAAAATAAATATCTACATTTTCATTAGACAATAAATTTGTTAAAGAAAGAGCGAATAAATTAGGATCGAACCATGTTGCATATCTAGTTTCATGTTTATCATTATTTTTATATAACCAACTATCTTCAAGAGTATGATATCCATATTTAATTGCATATCTTAATAATTCTTCAGCATTAGAATAAATTAACTGATGTCCTAAACCATCACATAAAGGCTCATACCAATTAATTAATCCACTAGTTGATAATCCACCTAATAATGCATTTCTTTCAATTAAACATACTTTTTGTCCCATTCTAGAAGAAGCTAAAGCTGCACTAATGCCTGCTATACCTCCACCACAAACAATTACATCATATTCTTTCATAAATCATTCTATTCGAATTAAATCACCAATTAATCCAATATGAGCATTTTTATTTTTTGCTTCATAAGAATCTTCTCTAGCCAATAACCATTTATTAGTAGCGTAAAGCATTGAATCAAAAGAAGAATTAACATTTCCAACATTAGTGCCTTTGATAAGTGCTACAAGCATTATAAAACCTTGTTTCATGTGACATGGTGCAAAATGTAATGTAGTAGAATAAATTTCAACAGCAATTTTGCTAGGAACTAAAAAAGCTTCTAAATTTTTAGAATCATAGTTACCATCAACAATATCTTCTATTTTACCTAATACCAAAATAAAATCTTCATTAGCAATATTAATTTCACTACATTTATGATATTCTAAACAATAAACACTTTTATTATGTCCAGAGCAATAACCAAATTGAATAGGCATATATCCAAACATGTTTTTACAAACAAAATCAAATTCTTCTGTATTTTCTAATTCTTCATCACTAGCTCTATAAATTATTCTATCTAAGCAAGGTTTTGTTTTTAAGATTTCTAAAGTTTTATTGAATGGATAATTAATTATTTTTCCATATTTTTTAAATGATTCATCATATATTGATTGTATTTTCATAAATAATTTTTAAATAACTCCTGCATATCTTTATTAATTAGTCTTACTCTACTTCTTGTTCTTCCACGATGAAAAGGAGAATAAATAGAAACACCTATTGTTATTTTCCCATCTAATTCTTTTATTAAATGAATAGTTGTTTCATAATCATCCAAAATACCAAATATCTCATTATAATCTTGTTCATTTTTAATATTATAATATGAATTATTATGAAAATAATTTAATATAATTTTTGTACAATTATCAACATTTGTTTTCACCTTAACAGGGTGTAATGATTGATCTTTACTATCTTCATCACTAGTAGAAAAAGTTTCAAATATCGCTAATTTCATTATAAACTCCTTTTTAAATTCGATTTGTAGTTGTAGGATCAAAGAAATGAACTTTATTCATATCAAATTGATAAATGAGTTTATCTCCTTGATTAATTTCATTAGCAGAACTAGTTTTAATAACAACTCTTTGTCCACCAATATAACCATAAACAATTGTTTCATGGCCTAATAATTCAGCTACATCACATTCAATATTAATTGATGCACTAGGATTTTTATTATTGATATCATTTTCAATATAAACATCTTCTGGTCTTACACCTAATATTATTTCATGAAGATTTTTAAGTTGTAAATCATGTTCATTAGTTAAATTATCTTTTTCTTCTTGATATTTCACATCAAGATTTTCAATATTCTTCTCTCTAGCTTCTAATTGCTTTTTATGTTCTTGAGGAATATTTTGATTAACTAATTTATTTCTTTCTTCTTCATATTCATTCTTTAATGAGTTTAAATTTTCTTCAAAAGTTTGATTGATTTTTATTTCTTTATCTTTAATAAAATCATTTAGCATTTTTACTTTTTCTTTATCTAAAACTATTTTTGTTTCTTGATTATTTTCATCAGTAATAATAAAACTATTTTTAGATAATTTTCCTTTAAAGAAGTTCATAGCAGGGCTACCAATAAAACCACCCACAAAAACATTAGCAGGCATATTATATACTTCTCTAGGAGTACCTATTTGTTGAACATAACCATCTTTCATAACCACAATTCTACTTGCCATTGTCATAGCTTCAGTTTGATCATGAGTAACATAAATAGTTGTTGCGCCTACTTTTTTGTGAATTTTAGCAATCTCTGTACGCATTTGAACACGTAATTTAGCATCCAAATTACTTAATGGTTCATCCATTAAAAATACTTTTGGATGTCTAACAATAGCCCTACCTAACGCAACCCTTTGTCTTTGTCCACCAGATAAAGCTTTTGGCTTACGATTTAAATATTGACTTAAACCTAAAATATTAGCAGCTTCTTCCACTCGACGAGCAATTTCATCACGGGGAATTTTTTTCAATTTAAGACTGAAAGCCATATTTTCATAAACAGTCATATGTGGATATAAAGCATAATTTTGGAAAACCATTGCTATATCTCGATCTTTTGGTTCTAAATTATTAACTAATTTATCATCGATATAAAGATCTCCACTTGTGATTTCTTCTAAACCTGCAACCATTCTAAGAGTAGTAGATTTACCACATCCTGAAGGTCCTACAAAAACAATGAATTCTTTGTCTTGAACTTCTAAATTAAAGTCAAAAACAGCTTGTACATTGTTATCATAAATTTTATTAATATTAACAAATTTTAATGTCGCCATAAATGATACTCCTTATAATTTCATTCCAGTTGTTGCAATACCTTCAACAAAATAATTTTGAAAGATTGCATAAATAATTAAAATAGGTGTGATTGTTAAAATACTGCATGCCATTATAGATGGATAATTTTTACCTGCAAAATCTTTAAAGTTAGCTACTACAAGTTGAAGAGTAAACATATCAGGATCTTGTAAATAAATATATGGACCTAAATATGTATTATAATGTGATATAAATGATAATAATCCTTGTGCTAATAAAGCAGGCACTATTAATGGTAAAATAATTTTAATAAATATTTTAAACCAAGATAATCCATCCATTTTAGCTGATTCAATTAAGCTATCAGGAATTGCATACATAAATTGTCTTAAGAAAAATATTGTAGATGCACTTCCCCATAATCCAGGAATTATTAATGGTAAAAATGTATCAATCCAACCAAATGAATCATACATTAAATAATGAGGAACTAATAATATGGTACCAGGTATCATCATAGTAAATATCAAAATATTAAAGAATAATTTACTAAATTTAAATTTAATTTTAGCAAAAGCGAAAGCGGCTAAAGCTGAGAAAAATAAAGATACAAGGGTTGGTACAACAGAAACTAATAAAGTATTTAAAAGGCCAGTTATAATCAAAGGAACACCATTGCTATTAACATAATTAAATACTTCTTTATATCCTTGAATAGAAAATCCATCATTCGCACCAATAATAGTAAAAGTATCTGACATTGCATCTGACTTTGTTTTAAATGATGTAATAACAATAATCAAGAAAGGAAGAATTACCACTAATGAAGCAAATATTAATCCTGCATAAATAAGAGTTAAATACACTTTTTTTGTAACAGATTTTTTCTTTTTATTATTTTTTTTAGAAGTAGATAATGTATTAGTCAACATCATAATTCACCCACTTTCTTGAGAAGAAGAAATTAAGTCTTGTTAATAAGAAAATAAATAAAGCAAGAATCATACTAGCAGCACATGCTACACCCATTTGAGGAGACCCTCTAAAAGCTTTATTAAAAATATAGAAAACAATTGTCATACATTTTTCTCCACCAGGATTAATAACAGATATTCTAGTAAATTCTTGGAATATACCAATTAATCCTATAACTAAAACATAAAATATAGTTGGTGTAATAGATGGAATTGTTACATGAAAAAACACTTGAATAGGATTTGCTCCATCAATTTTAGCAGCTTCTTTTAAAGAAGTATTAACATTAGTAATTGCCGCTGTAAATAATAAAATTCTATATCCACTGACAGACCATAATCCCATAACCATAATCGCCCAAACAAAATATTGTTGATCAGCAAACCATGCTATATCTAATCCAAATATTTTATTAACTAAACCATAATTTCCATCCAACAGCCAGTTCCACATAAAGGTTGTTGCAGCTACTGAACATACATAAGGAACAAACAATATTACTTTAAACACTTTAGTAAATTTAACTTTTTTTGATAATAATTCAGCAATAATAATCGATAAAATTATTGATATAGGTAATTCTAAAAATAATATAAAATTATTTTTTAATGCTTTATAAAAATATTCATCACTGAAAACTATTTTATAATTGTGAAATAAATCACCAAATTCATAAAATTCTGCTCCATCAAAGTTCATACCTGGCATATTCATAAAAGACATAATAACAGCCATTATAAGTGGAATAAATGTAAAGATAACTAATCCAATAATAGGAATTGAAGTAAATAAGGTACCTGTTATTTCATCAGTTATTTTTTGTTTACTTTTCTTTTTTTTAATTAGTTCCATAATTTAAATTCCTATTTTTCAGTATATTTTAGTAATCTATCAAAAGTTCCAGAATAATCATTAGTACTATAAAATCCAGCTAAAGTTGCTTTATAATTACGAACAGTTTGGTTCAAATAATTTGCCCAGCATCCTTCTGAATCAATCCAATCTCCATCTTTTAAATACCACCAGTCTCCAGGAGTTTGATATTCTGCTCCATCAATAAATATTTCAAGATTTTGAGGTGATTTTCCTTTTTCAACATCAGCTTTTACTAAATCATTGGCGATTGATTTTTGATTTGGAATAATAGTTCCAGCCTCAGCAAGAATTTTTTGTCCTTCTTCAGTAGTAGCAAATTTAGTAAATAAATAAGCAGCGTTTTTAATAGAAGAATTACTCCATACACACCATGCATTAGAACCACTATGAGCGCCTTTAACACCTTCAACAGTAACATTATTGTTTTCATCAAATTCTTTATATACAAGCATTGGGGCTACATCCCATGTTCCATCATCCATAGCATCACGAAAATCTTGAACACATGCTCGAACATCAACTAACATAGCAACATGTTTATTAGAGAAATAGCCTGCTCTACCATCAGTAGTAAAAGTAGCAGGATTTGGTGAAATACCTTTATTCATAATCTTAACTTGAGAAGTGCCATATTTTTCACTATCAGTAGGAGAATAAGTAGTTACTTCATTTTTCATAATTTGATTATTTTTTTCAATACCGCTTTCTTTTCCACCATTAAGTTTATAAGGAATTAATTCCCAAAATATATCAGTTACACCTTTTTCAGATGCATAATAATGATTAGCTTTTTCTCCACTAGTTAAGCCAGATAAAGACATATATTCACTGAAAGCACGTCTTTGAGAAGGTAAAACAAAACATTTATTTGCTAAATCATCAGTTAAGAAAAATTTATCTTCATAAGAAATCATTTCATTAGCGTTATAAGAATTATTATTAACTATTATATTTTCTTTTGTTTTATAATTTATTGTTGCATCAGCTAAAGTAAAAGTATAATATCCACCATTAAATTTAGCATCACTAGAATCTAAATATTCAATGCAATCTCCACCAACTGAATAACCATAATTAAACCACCATGAAGTCAAAAATCCATCATAGCAACCAGCTTTTTTATTTAAAGGATTATTTTGTAATTTAGTTGCTAGTTCACTACATTCTTGCCAACTCATTTCTATTTTATTATTAAAATAATAAGAACCATCACTATATAAGAAATATGCTTTTTTAGGATAAGATGTATTATTTTTAGCATTATATGTATCAATATCTTTTTCATAAATAGATATTTCTTTAATTTTAGCATTAGCTAAAAATGTTTTATTATAATAAATTGCTGTCGATCCAGTTCCTTTAGGAATTCCATAATAATGCGCGCCTTCACCAGTAGAAGTAGTAGTAATTGGATCATATTTATATCTTCCAACTCCGCCTTCAAACATATCATTAATTTGAGTTTGCATATTAAGTTCTTTATATTGACTATTAATATATGGATCTAAGTTTTCCATAAACCCTAAAGTAACAAATTGTTTATAATATTCATCAGATGCTAAAAAAACATCAGGTCCTTTGCCTTTTTTACTAGCAAGAGTTGTTTTCATTTTTTGTTCCCAACCACTTGCAGCATAAGGAACAAATTTAGCACTTATATTATATGTTTTATATTTTTCATTAAAAGCATCAACTAGTGATTCCATTCTGCTTCTTTCATCACCATCACAATATCCCCAAACTTTAATATTTGTACCTTCTTTTGAAACCATAAGATTTCCATTTTCATCAAATGAAATATCTTCTCCAGATACAGTTGAATTACAGCCAACAAGTGCTGTTAACGCAACTAACATTGAAACTATTAAACCTTGTTTTTTCATTGTTTTTCCTCCATTTCTTTTATAAGGCTATAAAATTTATCATTTGCTTGTTCTTCTTTTAATAATTTATAATTACTATATTTTCCCGTTGCTGCATATGAACAAACACCAATTATGCTATCTTCAGTAAAGCCATCAACAGTTTCAACTGAATGAAGTTCAATTTGTTCTTTCGGGGCATATTTTTTATTGTTATATTCTATTTCATTTGTATTAGCAAAATATAATGCATCATTAACTAAGAAACAAAGTAAATCATTATTTCTATATAAAGCAAGTTTTACTCCATTTTTAACAAAATCATCATTTTCATTAACAAAATTTTCATTAGTGTAAGTTCCACCTTTTTCCACAGTCCAATTCCAATTTAAATTATCACTAGATCTTTGAGTAACTCCACATCTATTTACTTCATTCTTTTTTACATATAAAGTAATTCTATTTTGAGAAAAATAAGTTGTTAATCCAATTTTAGGTGAACTAGATTTTAATCCATCAATATCACTAATAAATGTTTCAAAATAATAATTAGTTCCTGAATAATCTTTAATAAAAGCAATTGAAGAAGCCGATCTTGAATTTAAAACAATTTCTCCATTTCCATTAATATCATCTTTACTCATATCAAATCCATAACTAGGAAAATACATTCCGTTTTGACCAAAGAAATTCCCTTTAGGAGTAACATTTGTAATTTTGTTTTCTATTTTTTTGATTGGCACCCATGTATGAGGTGTTGCTTGGAAAGCTAATTCTTTAGTAGTTCTAATTCTAAATGTTGCTGTTTCGCTATCACTAGTACTAGGAACTCTATTATAAGCTGGATAAAACATTAATCCTTGTACATCTTTAATATCATTAAAACCTAGTTCATACCAAGGAATAAATACTTCTACATTAAACCCTTCACAAGTTTTAGTATTAAATTCACCATATAATTTAGTAGCAAATTGGCCATCAAAATAAGATGTTGTATATCTACTAGCATTTTTTACACCACATAATTTAGTAGAACTTCCACCTGCTGCAATACGATATTGTACTGTTTTATTATCAATATATGTTTTATTTATATCATTGAAGAATAGCTCAACAGATGAATTATAATAAACTTTTCTATGACTATTATAAGCGATAATATTATCTTTTACTTCTACAAAGCAATGCAATCCTTCTTCACCAAAATACATATAACTATCCATATATATTTTGCTATTAATATCATTATTGAAATATAATCTATGAATTTTTTCTCCATATTCATTTTCTTTTTTACCATCAATAATTAAACCATCAGCATTAGTAAAATCTTTAAGATTATAAGAAATAGGATCATTATTTTTATAATTATAATCACCAAATGGATTTGAAGAACAGCCACATGTCAATAAACATACAAATAATATAAATAAATTCTTTTTATGATTCATTTGCTTCACCTACTTTCCTAACACTGCTATTTCTGGAATAGCAATCTTATCACTATTTTTACTAGAAGAAATAGTGATTTGAACTTGCTTTATTAACATATCTTGATATTCAATAGCAATTGAAGATCCTACAAAAATGCAATTATAATCTTGATCAGAAAATATATCATAATTAAATATTAAATTACCTGTATCAATATACCCTTCTTGATTGTTATGTTTATAAAAAATACGAATATTATCAACTTGAGTAAAACTTGTATCAAAATCATAACTATTATAAACCATGATAGCTTTTGAAGTTATATACTCATCCCAATTAAGAGTTATAACACTTTTACCTTTATTAAAAATGGTTTCTTCTACCAAAGATTCTTCATGCATTTTAATTGTTCCATCATTTAACCAATAAATATTACTATTTTTATCGACATTAGTAGCTTTTATAGAAGCTTCTATAGCTTTATTTTTATAGCCACTAATTAATGATGGTAATGGTTGAAGAGTAACCGTAGGTCCATTGGCATAAATAACAGGTACTCCATCTTGATTAACAATAAATGATATTTTATCAAATCTAATTTTTCTTGCTTCAACAATATCACTATCATTTAAAAAAGTATGATAACTAATATATAATTCATCGCCAACTTTAATAAAAGAATGATGTCCTGATGAATTAGTGTAAATATTTAATCCATCAGTAGTAATAATTGTTCCACCTTTATCAACATCAATTTTAGTAAATGGTCCCATTGGTGATTTACCAACTGCTTGTCTAACTTGATATGTTGATTCTAAATAAGTGTTGACAGAAAATGTTAAATAATATAATCCATCATGATATAGCATGAATGGTCCTTCATTAACTGTGCCTTCATCAATTTCATTTTTCCCACCAATAGAAGTAATACCAGTTTGAGAAATGCAAGTAACACTATTATAATCAACATCCCACCAATCATTCATTTTCATAATATATGTTGATGAACTTGTATATCCAGCTCCTTTATCATGAGTAAATAATAAATATTTTTGGTTATCAACTGGATCAACAAATGGTTCGGCATCAATAGCAGAAAAATATCCGTTTTCTATTCCACTTTCAGGTGAATGATATTCAAATAAAGGATGATTAGAAGGAATATTTTTAAAATTAATTAATGGTTCACTTCCATTATGATATTCATTAAATGGTCCCATTGGTGATTTACTTGTAGCTAAAGAAATATAATGAGAAGAAGAATATTTTTTCCATGTAGCACTATAATACATATAATATGTTTGATCTTTTTCATCATAATGAACTGCTGGTGCCCAAAAATTTAAATATCCCCAATGAGTGTCTAAATTAGGTCTAAATACTGCTCCTAAAAATTGCCAATTTGTCATATCTTTAGTTCTCCAAGCATTAATAGTAGAAGTAGCAGTTACATAAGCATAATAATATCCACTATCAGGATCATTTTCTTTTTCTTCAACATAAATTAATGATGGATCTGCTCCTTGCATTGTTTTTACATTGCCATAGAACACATTTGTATTAAACTCTTGTCTATCATTATTATAAAATTTAAACCATGAAGTGTTATTATTACAAGAAGTCATAAATAATGAACATATAATTAAACCAATTTTTGTTAATAAATTATTTTTCATTGTTACGCCTCCTTAATATTAGGATATTTTTCTTCAATAAATGATTTATCATTAGAAAATTCATAATCAAAGAATGTAAATGTCGCTGTAAATGCTGTTTCAGCATATAAACCAAATTTAACTGATCCATCTTCATTAACACTAAACCCATTCTCATAATGATGTTTTTAAAATCTTCATTTTTTATATTAGCTAAACCATGTGAACTAATAGAAACATCATTTCCATTAAATTTATCTGAAGTTGGATCACCAGTTGGTCCACCCATAATAGTTTGATACCCACTAATTACACTTCTTGAACCAGTTTTATAACTAAGTGAAGCATATTTTCTTCCAACCATCATATTTGTATTAGCACTATATTTTTTAAAATAGTAACCAATAGTAGCTAATTTATTTTGATCTCCAAAGAAAATACCTACTCTATTTTCATATGTATTAGTTATATTTTCATAATTAGAAATAGAAAGTGCTGTTGAAAAATAAAAATATTTTTCTTCAGTATGGAAATAAGTAAATCCTGCATCTCTTTTATTATTTGCATCTCCACTTCCAGATAAAGTAATAGATGTTTTTTTATTATTTTCATCATCTAAAGAATAATCCCATTTATCAGAATTAAATGATTTTGTTTGAGCATCAAAATCACCAAAAGTTTTTCCAAAATTCAAATCCTCTTTAGCAAAACGCATGCTTATTTTTACATCAGTATCTGGCATAATAAATTTAACTGTTGTTGTTGAATATATACGACTTTTATATATTTCTGAATTATTAATAGATAATGATCTTTCTATACCATAATGAGCAAAATCAGGTGTAACACTAATATTTACTTCTTCTCCATATTGAGCACTTTTTTTATCACAAACAATTGTACCACCTACTACATCATCAATAACAATATTAGAAATAATTGGAGTAAATTTTACACTAATATTAGCATTTTGATTAGGCATAACAAAAGTTGCATTATCAATAAGATTATTGTTAACTTTTATTTCATCAACTTTATATCCTGTATCACTAACACAACTAACAAATAATAAGTCATTTTCACAAGCTTTAGTAACATTTTCTCCTTTTTTAATAATTTGAAAACTACCATTTTCTGTTTCGTTAAGAATAAGATCATGGTAAATCTTTTTAGTAAAAGAAGTTTGTCCACAACTAGTTACAACTAATCCAAATAAAATTAACATTAAGTTTTTTATAAATCTTTTTTTCATAAAACTAACCTATTTTTAAGACAACTTTACCAACATTTTTATTTGTTAATAAAATATTATGTGCTTCTTCTACTTGAGCAATATCTAATATTTTATATATTGATGGTTTAATTGTTCCATCTTTAAAATATTTAAAGAAATCTCTTTGTAAATTTTTTAGTAATTTTTCTTTTTCTTCATTACTACGATTTCTTAACATACTACCAACTAAATGTAAGCCTTTAGTTAAAATTGGTCTTAATTGTATTTCACTAGTAACACCTGCTAAAGTTGAAATTATAACCCAATATCCACCTCTAGCCATATAACTAAGAGCTTCTCCCATATCTTTACCAGCTAAACAATCCATTGCTACATTAATAGGGTGCCCTTCTTCTTCAAATCTTTTAAATACTTCTGGAATACTTTCTTTTTCTTGAACAATAACATAATCAGCATTTAAATGATTAATTTTTTCTTTTATTTCATTAGTCATTACACTAGTTACTACAGTTGCCCCATAAGCTTTAGCCATAGGTATTGCAGCACTTGCAAGTCCACTTGCACCAGCAGCAATATAAACAATTTGTCCTTTTTGAAGTTTTCCTTCTTCAAATAAATTTAAATAAGAAGTTACATAAGCTTCAGGAATTGCACTTGCTTCTTCCATAGTTAAGCCTTCCGGAACAGGAAGTACTAATTGATAAGGAATAGCTATTTTTTCTGCATAAGCTCCTCCACCAACTAAAGCACATACTTTATCACCAACTTTAAAATTAGTATTTTCTTGAGCTTTTTTACCCATTTCAATAATTTCTCCAGATAATTCTAATCCCATCCAAGTTGGCCAGCCTTTAGGTGAAGGATATTTTCCTTCTCTTTGAAGTAAATCTGCTCTATTTAAAGCCACTGCATATATTTTAACAATTATTTTATCTTCTTCTAAAATAGGATCTTTGACTTCACTCCAAACAAGATTTTTATTTTTATCAACTAACATTGCTTTCATGTTCTTTTTCCTCCTTAACTATATCTTTCTTTTTAATTTGTAAATTACTTAATAATATTGCTATACTGACTAACAAAAATGAAATTAAATGTTCTATAGTTATTTTACTATTAAGTGGTAGCAAAACAGATATTACTGCTGCAAATAATGGTTCAGACATTTTTACAATAAATAATTTTGATAAATCATATTTTTTAACCACCGAATACCATAATGAATAACTGATAATTGTAACAATCACTAAATAAATTAATATAAACATTCCAGTAATAGTAATATTTCTCAACCTTCCACCAAAACATAAACCTATTATTAAGAGTACTATTCCACCAAACAATTGAGAATAACCAGTTACTGCTATAGGAGAAATATCTTTGATAAATTTCTTATATACAACATTATATATTACAGTGCAGAAACTTGCACCTATAACTAAAATACTGCCTATATCAAATTTAATTTTAAATGCATCCATATTAACTATAAGTATTGATGCTACCCCTAGTAATGCTGCTAATAATTTTAAAATAGAGAATTTTTCTTCTTTAATAAATAAGAACGAGAAACAAACAAATATTAATACACCAGATTGTTTTAATAATGCAGTTGAAGCACTATTAATTTTTGATAAACCTATATAAGTAAATGAATAATGAAGAATAATAGCAAATAAACCTACAAATAAAATTCCTACAAAATTATTTTTATTTTTTAATGTTTTATATTCTTTATTTTTTATTGTAAATAAAGATAAAATAAAGCCACTAAGAGAAAACCTTAATCCTGCAAATAAAATTAAATCAGGAACAAAATCTGTTTTTAAATAAAACTCTTTAAATCCCCACTGAACAAACGGATATAAAGATCCCCATAAAGCCATAACTATAAGACTTATTATAATAATTTTAATTGTATTATTTTTTTCATTACTAACCGAATTATTAACCACCATATATTATTTATCGAAACAATATCCACAAGCTTCAAGAGTTAATTTATGAACTAAATATTCATGTTCATAAGAATATGGGTTTTGTTCTTCTTTGTTTATCATTCTATATAGGTGTTTAAATTGATCAATATATCTTCCATTTTGAGGTTCTATTTCCACCTCTTTTCCACAACAATTCCATGCTTTTGCATATTCTTTATTGCAAATTACTACTTTAGAAGGAGTTTCTATTGGTTGAACCATAATAGTTCCTTGATCACCACAAACAGTAAATTCTCTTCTTTCCCAGCCATTAACTTCTGAACAATTAATTCTAACAGTTGCAATTCCTTTATCATATTCTAAAATAGCAAATCCACTATCTTCTAAATCAAGATTATCAATTCCAGTTTTTTTATTAAATGGAATAACTCTTTTTGGTTTACCAAGTATAGATACAATCAAATCAATTAAATGACAACCATATATATACATTGATGGAGCTAAAACATTATATGACATCAATCTTTTTTTGAAATCAACATTTAATCCCGTTGACATAGAAGCTTCAATAGATAATGGAGTTCCAACAAATCCTTCTTTAATTTTATTAAATGTATATTTAATTGCATTATTATATCTATACATATACCCCATTTGAATAATTAAATTCTTTTCTTTAGCACTCATTAATAAATGTTTAAATTCTTCTAAATCAATTCCAGCAGGTTTATCTAAATGAATATGATAGCCTCTATCTATACATTTCTGTCCAAATTTAACAAGATTTTCTACAGCAGGTTCAACAAGCATCAAATCTACATCTTTGATATTAAATAATTCTTCTTCAGTAAGAAATTTTAAACCATTATAGCATTTATCTATCCCACGTCTTTTTTTTACTTCTTCATTTTCAGCATATACACCAACTATTTCAAATAAATCATTCATCGAACGCATTTCCATTACTTTAGCAGCACAATGATTATGATCAATTCCATATATTCCGACTTTAATTTTACCCATAAACTTACTCTCCTAAAGAGAGTATATTTTGGAAGCGCTTTATTGTAAATGTTAATAATGATATTATTTATCAAATTTGATACGAAATTTTATCTTTATTATTAAAAAATTCATGTTATTATATTTATATAAATAGGAGAAAAATTATGAAAAAGAATAATTTAGATTTATCCAATTTAGTACTTTATAAAATCTTAGCGGCTAACACAATTAACAAAGCAAATAATCAAGTTGTTATTCGTAAAGGAAGATTCACATACGCTTTAGCTTTAAAAATAGAAGGAAGTACAATTTATAAATGTAATAATAAAGAATATATTTCTGATTGCCATACTTTATTAATTATATCTAAAAACACCAATTATACATGGTATTGTGAAAAATTAGGTAAATGTATAATGATAGAATTTGATGCCGATTTTGATAATCAATTATTTGATTTTTATCCAGTCAAATTAAACATTCAAAATGAACAAGAAATAGCAAAATTGTTTACCATAATGGCCAATATTTGGAATTCAAAAAAGAAAAATTATATCTTAAAATGTAAATCATTATTTTATGAAATAATATCAAAAGCAATGACAAGTTTTGAAGACATTTATGTTCCTAAATACATGATTAAATCCATTGAGCCTGCCATGAAATATATGCTTAACAATTATGATGATATTGATATATCAAATGAAAGTTTAGCAAAATTATGTGGCATTTCAGTAGTTTATTTTAGAAAACTATTTTATAAAATTTATAAAGTTGCTCCTATTAAATATCTTAAAAAAATACGTTTAGATAAAGCAAAAGAATTACTAATAGGAGATTTCTCTTCCATTAGTGACATTGCGACATTAGTAGGTTTTTCAAGTGTATACACCTTTTCTAAAACTTTTAAAAAAGAAATTGGTGTAGCACCAACTGAATACGCTAAAACAATCAATCTTGAGAAAGTAAAAAGTTCTACCAATTAAAGTAGAACTTTTTTCTTATTTATTTACATATTCATTTGTACAATTACTTACTATAGCAGTACTTACCAAAAAACCAACAATATATCCAACTCTTTTATTATTAGCATCTCCTTTTTCTTTTGTTACTATACCATCAACTTTAACATTATTTTTATTAATACAATTATCTAATTTAGATGTTCCTCTTACCATACCAACTATACCACCACACCTATATCCACCATTAGAATTTTCTACAGTTGCCTCAACAACACCTTCATTTGTCGCATTCGATAATGTTGATATAATTTTCGTATTATCATATCCAATCGCTCCCATAATACCACCCACATAACTTGTTCCTTTGACATATCCTTTATTTATTGCACCATCAATTGTAACACCAGAAAAATTTAATATTCCGATTACTCCACCAGTGCCTTCTTTTCCAGATATAACACCTTCATTTGTTAAAGTTTTTATTTCAATACCGTTTTTTCTTCTTATAACGCCTATTGTTCCGCCAGTACAAAAGCCTTCATTTCTTACATATCCATAATTTTTTAAATCATTTACCGCAGTTACTCCTTCTTCTACAGTACCAATAACTCCACCTACACCTTGAAAATCACTAAATTTTGTAACATTCCCGTATACAAATCCATTATTTGTTAAATTAGATACTGAACCAGTTTGTAATAATCCAATAACTCCTCCAATATGTCCTTTACCAGCTAAAATATCAGTTTCTTTAAATTTCCCAGTAACAAATGCATTGTTTGTAACATTTTCTACTGTTCCACCATTTAAATAACCTACTACTCCACCAGCTACTCTATTTTGAGTATAAACAATACCAGATGTTGTAACATTTTTTATTGTACCTGAACTTGCATTAAACAAGCCTGCCATATATGATTTATTAACGCACAATTTAACATCATGATTATCTCCATCAAAATTTCCTTTAAATTCTTTTGTAGACCATTTACCATTTACTAAATCACCATCACCAATTCCAGTAAACTTTGGATTCGTCATATCTAAATCTATTGTTAATTTTATATATTTACCTTCAAATCCATTACCATTTTTTACTTCATTAGCAAAAAAAGCCATATCGTTGGAAGTTTTAATTAAGTATGGATCATTTTCAGTTCCATAAGTATCAGCGTTTTGACCTTCTGATTTTGTAAAATCATTTTCAGTTATTCCATCCCATACATCATATTTTTGAGCATTATTTTTTTCTTCATTTAAAGATTTTGTTGCCGAGCTTCTTTCTTCATCATTAATTGAAACAAAAACTGATATATCTTTATCTTTATATTTAGATGTATTTGTAAATTTTATTGTATAACATCCCCAATAATAATCAGTTTTTTCACTAACAAGTTCTCCATTATCACTATAATAAGAAATTTCATCACCATTTTTTATTCCATTATAAAGGCAATTAACTGAAAACATTTTAATTGGTTCAACTTGGTTATCTATAGAACTAATTACTCTTGTATATTTAACTGAACTTACATCACCTTTTATAGCAATTGCAAATCTTAAATATTCATTATCAGCATCTTTACCATATTGAGTAAATATTTTTGAACATTGATATTCATTTACTGTATTTTCTTGATTATTTTGAAGTAATTTAATTTTAGTATCATTATTTTTTATTGTTGTTGTTTCATTTAATATTTCTTGATTATTTTTTTGATTATTACTAACAATACTTATCATTAATAAAGTACTAAATAAAAAAATTAATTGTTTTTTCATTTTTAGTTCTCCCTCTATAATGTTTCATCAAAATTATAAATATCTTTTGTCTCTTCAGTTTTGGTTAAACCTGAAGATAAAACTATATCTTCTATTTTAATTATTATTTCTTTAATTAATGGCTTATTATATTTTTTCATTTTATTATTCCTTTTCCAAATTATCTTTTTATTACTTCTAATTTTTCTTTATCAACTGATATTTCACAAATTCTTGCAGTTCTTACATCTTTATTTTTAGTAAATGTATCATAATCTCTACCATGATAAATTAAATAATAATGTCCATTTTCAATAATCATTGAATTATGGCCTGTTCCTTCTTCAAATTCATTTTTCCTCAATAATGGATGATATTCATTATCATTTGGATATTTTTTAAAATCTAAATCTAATAAATTATCTGTATTTCCTTTAGCTACACTATAACCAATATAATAATTTTCACTATTGAAACAATTACCTGAATATAAAATATAATGATAATCTCCTTTTCTAAAATAATATGCACCTTCTATAGTGTGCCAATGTTGTCCTTTTTTAAAACGATCTTTCATAAATATTTCTTCATCAAGAGTAGCTCTTACTACTACTTTAGGTTTATTTTCAACCTCTAAAGGATCTTTCATTTTATCAAGAACTATTAATGTTCCAGCACGTTTAGCATCATAATCATTTAAAGAATAAAAAATATATAAATCATTACCAGATTTAACTACATGTGGATCAATTGAAAAAGGTTTCAATATATATTTAATAAACTTAAATTCTTCATCAGGTTTATCCGCTATCGCTACTAATATTCTTTGTTGATGAGTATCACTTTCATTAATTGGCATAGTTGATACATACATATAATATTTATTATTTATTTCAATAACTGCAGGTGCCCAATATTCTTTTTCATCAACTTTAGTAAAGCATATTCCTCGATATTCCCAATCAATTTTATCCTTACTTGAATATAAATGCACGCCTTCATTATGAGTACAATACATATAATATTTTTCTTTTACCTTAATTACATATGGATCACCTTGTGAACGATTTTGCTCAATATTTAATTTCATAAAATAAAAATCATAAATAATTAAAAATTACTCATGAAACCCCTTTCAAAATTATTTTATCAAACATATATTTTTTTTAAATGGCTAAACTGGTAATTTTATCTTTTTTGATACTAATTAATTTTTTAGTAACAATGTAAAAAAATATATTTATAAAAAATTATCTTCATTTTATATCACAAGCTTTTAAAACTAATTTATGCAATGTTAATTCATAATCATAATTATAAACATCATCACTAATACCACATAAACGGTCATAAAATTCTTTAGGGAATTCATCATATCGATTATAATCAGTTGGGAAATTTAATGTTTGCATATCAGCCATTTTATCATAAGAATCTTCTTTACCATTTTGTAAAGCCATCCATTTAATAGAAGGTCTTTCAAAAGGAGATATGCAAATTGTGCCTTTTTCACCAACAACAGTTAATTCTCTTCTATTATGTCCACCAGTTTCAATTGCAGAAGTACGAATTACACTAATTCCTTTATCATAATAAAATAAAGCAGTAGCATTATCTATTCCATGAAAACCTTCTGCTCCAGAACGAAATAATAAAGGTTCAATTTTTTTAGGTTCACCCATAATACGTAAAACAAAGTCAATAATATGACCACCAAAAATATACATAGTACCACCTTTAAAAGTCTCTAAATATTTTAAATATTCTTTACTTCTTGGTGCAGACATTGCAGTTTCTACATATAAAATATTACCAATAACCCCACTTTCAACTAAAGAAAAAACTTTTTTTACTGCTGGATTAGTACGATATAAATAGCCTAAATGAACCACTAAGCCTTTTTCTTTAGCGTCATTAATTAATTTAGCAAAATCATGATAATTTTCTCCAGTAGGCTTATCTAAATGAATATGTTTATTTTTATCGATACATTTTTGACCTGCTCTTAATAAGTCATTTACTTCAGTTTCTATAACAAGAGCATCACATTTATCAATCAATTCATCTTCATTTAAGCGAGGTAAGCCTTTATAACAATCTAAATTACCTCTTTTGTTTAACCAATATTCATCATTTTCAGAATATCCAACTATTTCAAAAAGTTCAGGATGTTTTCTAAAAGTTTCCATGTGTCCTTGAGCATGATTATGACCTATACCAATTTGACCAATTTTAAATATCTTTTTCTCCATAATTTAATTTATTTTCACTTTTATATAATCTTCATCATATTCTAATAATTGTTCTTCTTTTATATAACTTTCCCAATCTTTAAAATATTCTTCTTTTGATGTATAAAGAGGTTTATATTCATTTATAACTTCTTTAGCAAGTTTAGCATCATCACTAAGTAATGCATTTAAAATAGATAATTGTCCTTGAGCAGATAATACACAAGCTTTATCTACATCAGCAATATGAAAATCAACACCATGACTAGTTCCTTTAGCTCCTGCAATATAAGGATGAACAACAGGCATAATGCAACTTAAATTACCCATATCTGTTGATCCATTTCCCCAGTTGTTAGTTAATCTTATTTTTTCTCTACCAACTAACGTTGACATAACATCAACAGTTATTTCTCTTAATTTATTAGAATTATTTAAAGGTGCAAAACCTGGATAATCATTAATAGACATTTTTGCCCCCATAGCTAAGGCTCCAGATGCTAAAGCACGGTTAACTTTTTTATTAGTCATTTGAATTGTTTTTAAAGATTTACCACGAATAAAAGTAGAAATTTTTGCAACACTTGGAATAATACTAACAGCTTCTCCTCCATTAGTAATAATTGGGTGTACTCGAATATGATTATCTTCTTTAAATGTTTCTCTTAAAGCATTAATAGCATTTATTCCAAGAGTAGCAGCATATAATGCATTTATTCCAAGATCAGGGCAACTACCAGCATGAGCACCCACACCATAATAAGTAACATCTTTCATTAAGCACCCATTACATCCAGCATGTAAATCTAATATTGTCGCAGTATTTGTGCCAGTATGAAACATATAAGCTATATCAACACCATCAAAATAACCACGATATAAAAATTCATCTTTTCCACCTAAAAAATGTATAATACCTTTTTTCCTTAATTCATTTCTTTTTTCTAATTCTATACCTTCTTCAGCTGGAACGCACACTAGTCTAATAGAGCCACTTAATCCATCTAATGCACCTTCTTCTTTCAACGCTAAAGCAATTCCTACCATTGCAGCGCATTGAGCACAATGTCCACATGCATGAGCGTTACCATTTACAGCAGCAAAATGATTAGGTACTGCTAAAGCATCAAGTTCAGCTAAAATCATCACCTTAGGTCCATCTTTTTCTGTATCAATATCAGTATAGAAACCAGGAATATTATTTGCTTTATGTAAAATATATCCATTTTTTTCAAAAATATTTTCTAAATAATGGCTTGTTTCCCATTCATTATACCCAGTTTCAGGATGTGACCAAATAAATTCTTCAGCCTCATAAATTTCTTTTTTATGTTTATTAACAAAATCTATATATTTTTGGTATTTCATATTACACCTCTATCAAAATTATAACAAAAATATTTATTAAAAAATTATAGACCAAACAATTTAATATCAAATTTGACAAAAAATAATTTAATCTATTATGTATGTTTTATAATTTTAAATATTTTAGCAAAATAACATATTTATCTATATAAGATATTTACATAATTTTTAGATTAAAAATGTCTTTTTTTACTAATCAAATAAATTAATCACTTTCTGTTCCTCTTGTAGCAAGGTTTCTACCACCATCAACAATTAGATCATGTCCTGTAATGAAACGAGCTTTAGAAGACGCTAAGAACATAATTGCATTTGTAATATCTCTAGGAGAAGGTGTCATATGCAAATAATTAGTATGATTTAAATTACCATTTGTAGCGTTTTGTGTAGGAATCATACCTGGGCAAACACAATTAACATTAATACCAAATTTACCTAATTCTTTTGCCATTGACTTACTCATTGAAACAACGCCTCCTTTAGCGGCCGCGTATTCACTATGCATAACATGTCCTTCTAGACCCACAACTGAAGAAGTATTAATTATTTTACCATGTTTTGCTTCAATCATATATTGAGCACATTTTCTACAAAAATAAAATGTTCCAAACAAGTTGACACCAATTATATTTTGAAATACTTCATCACTTTGTTCATAAAAGAAATGTCGATTTTTTCTAGCAGAACCACCAGCTAAATTAATTAAAATATCAACACCACCAAAATCTTTGATAACTTCTTCTACACAATTATTAACTTCATTAGAGTTTAAAATATTTGTTAAATATAGTTTTGATATTCCACCAAAATCTTTGATTTCATTAACTACTTTATTTCCTAATTCTTCGTTGAAATCAACAATAGCTACTTTTGCTCCACACTTAGCAAATTCTTTAGCGCAATCAGAACCTATTCCACCAGCACCACCAGTTATAATAATAACTTGATTATTAAATTCATTTTCCATAAAATACCTTCTTTCTAATTTCAGTATAAAGAAAATGATATTTTTCAAAATAGACAAATTGTTTATTTTTATAAATTTTGCTTTTTTAATTTTAATATGTTATTATTTACATATGAAAAACATATTGATTACTAATGTCAAATCAATTTCTTGCACTTTTTCTTCTAGTGATTCTGGAGGAAGAAGAAATAATCGTACAAATCACGCTTTGATTTTTAAATTTGAAGGTGAAACAATTTACGATTCTAATCATAAAATAATAATTTCTAATGCAGAAAATATTGCATTTTTGCCTAAAGGATGCAATTATATTTGGAAATCAAAAAAAGAAGGGCACTTTTATTCAATCGAATTTGAAGGTGAAGTTGATGAAACTGAAATAAAACTATTTAAATATCCATATAAAGATAAAATATTAAAAATCTTTAATAATTATGAGCATGATGTTTTAAAAAATAGCCAAATAAAAAAATTTTTAATGACGAAATGTGCATATGATATTTTATACGAATTGCTTATTTATGAATTAAGCAAACAATATTTACCAACAAGTAAGAAAAATGATATCGATAAAATAATAGAATACATAAATAAAAACATTGCATCAAATTTATCTAATGAAATGTTAGCAAAGAAATTCGGTTATAGTGTTTCTTATTTTCGCAATGTTTTTTATAAAGCCATGAATATATCGCCTATGCAATATGTCAATAAAATAAGGATGGAAAAAGCTATAGAAATGCTTGATAGTGACTATGGAACAATAACTAATTTAGCAGAATCATTAGGATATCAAAATGTATATCATTTTTCTTCTGCTTTTAAAAAATATTATGGTCTAAGTCCATTACAATATAAACATGAATTTTTAATGTAAATTCTAATTTTTCACAATAAATTAGTTATTAACATTAATAATATTAGCTAATAATATCTTTTTTATAAATTTATTTCATGTTCAAACCAATTTTAGTAATAATTTAAATCTAGAAAAAAAGTTTGACACATTTTACTGTATCAAACTAAATAATGTAATTATCAAAAATTTTTTTAATAAATTTATTTACCAAAATTATTTGTGCATTCTTCTACTTTACCTTGTCCTGTTTTATATCCGACAATGTAACCAACATATTTTGTTTTCAAAGAATCATCATATTGATCAGAAGGAACAATAATTTTTTCTTCTTCATTTTCTTTATATTTAACTATTACTTCTCCATTATTAACACATTTATTTACAGTTGAGCCATATGCCATACCAGCAATACCACCACATCTATATCCACCTTTAGTGTCTTCTAGTGTTGCTTCCACTTTACCATCATTTGTCGAATTAGATAATGTAGAAGTTCTATTACCATCATATCCAAGAGCTCCTATTACTCCTCCAACATAATTTGTTCCTTTTATATCACCATAATTATGAACATCATAAATTGTAGTATTAGAATAATTAAGTACTCCTATAACTCCACCAGTATTTGTTTTACCAATAACTATACCATGATTATATAACTTACTTGTTTTAAAATTTTTTCCTCTTCTAAGTAAGCCTATTACTCCTCCAGTATTATATCCTCTATTATAAACATATCCATTATTAGTTAAATTATCTAATGCAGTTACTCCTTCTTCTACAGTACCAATCACTCCACCAACACCTTGAAAATCACTAAATTTTGTAACTGAACCAAATATTGAGCCATTATTTATTGAATTAATAACTTCTCCGTTATTTAAAAAACCTACTACACCACCTATATGTCCTTTACCATTTTCATAAAATCTACCCGCTATATTCGCATTATTAATAACATTTTCTACTTTACCACCATTTAAATATCCAACTATTCCACCAGCCACTCTATTTCTAGCAAAGATAGTTCCAGATGTAGAAACATTTTTAATTGTACCTGAGCTTGCATTAAATAAACCAGATACATACATTTTATATATACGTACTTCTACATTATGATTATCTCCATCAAACGTTCCTTTAAATTCATTTAAGACATATTCTGTAGTTTTATCTTTGTTTGTAACTAAATCGCCATCACCAATACCAGTAAAATTAGGATTACTCATATTTAAATCACAATTTAATTTAACAAATTTATTTAAATAATCATTACCTTCTTTAACATCTTTTGCAAAGAAAGCCATATCTGAAGGAGAATTAATTAAATATGGATTAGTTTCAGTTCCTTCACCAGTTAATGAAGTTGAATAATCTATTCCATTCCATCTATTTTCTTCATATTTAGGCTTTTCATAAATAATTTCTTTATTATTTAAATCTTTAATAACTAAATCTATATTCTTTCCAAATTCTTCACCTAAATTTAACATTGCATTAGCATCTAAATGAGCATAATCTTTATTATCTTTATATGTTGACACCCATGAACTTGATTCTACATCAATAAAATAATTTTTATTACTTTTAGCAGCATAATCTTCTTTTATTTGATTAATTACATTATAATTACCCCAATAATTTGTTATACCAGCATCAATAATAGATAAGCCATTAGGTGTAATATAATTTTTACTTTCCCAATTAGCCTTTAAATCATTTACATGACATTTCCAATTATTCTCGTATTCATCATAATAATCTTTTGCATCATTTTCTCCTTGCATCCAGCAATAAGAAATAATTTCAGGATATTCATTATTTTCTTTTATTAAATCCATACTTTCATCAGTAAATTTAAGTAGAAAATTAAACAAATTGTCATCTTTCATTTCTTTATTAGAAGAAGGGGAATACCAATTATTATGTAATGTTGTCCCTCCTGTAGCAGTTTTAATAATATAAAATTTTTCATTAGGATAATTTTTACTTAAATAATCAGCAATTCCAATCTCAGGTCCAAAAGATAATAATGTTGTATCACTAGGTTTTCTTCCTTGTCCTAATTTAACAGGCACAAAACCATCAGATTTCTTATTTGCAGAATCAGAAAAAGGACTTAAATTATAATTAATTTTTATATTATCAAAGCCTAAAGAAAATTTTTCTTGTTGCTCTAATGTTAAATGACTTGCGTAAGAATGTCCAACAGCATTAGATTGTCCTGCTAAAACAATTACTTTTACAATATCTTTTTCTTCTTTATAATCACAATTTTCTCTTTTGCAATTTGAAACCATTTTTGATCCATCTTTATTTCTTGTATAATCACTTAAATCATGACCTAAAGCAGGAATTGTTTCAGTATAATTTTTAGAAGCATCTTCATTACAAATAAATGTTTTTAATCCTTCATTTGTGCATGTTGGTTTTTTTGTTATTTCTTCTCTATATGTATAATTTGTATTTGTACCAGTGCTAGCGTTTGAACTAGATGTATTAGTTGTAGTATTACAACCTGTCATCATCATTAAAGTTGCACATAAAGGTAATAATTTTTGTTTTTTCATATTCTAAAATGTTTTTTTATTAAAACCCCTTTCATAAATATTTTATTCTATATTTATTTTTTTAAAAATGGTCAATATGATATTTTTATCAAAATTGATAAAATAATATTCAAATATTTAATATAGATTTTCTGAATATAAATTTATATTTTCTTTTTGTTATCAAAACAATAGTAGATATTATCCAGAAAAATTAAAACATTTTATAACTATCATTTGTCTTATATGTTCAAAAACATAATAAGTAATTAATTTTTTTCAATAAATTTTATTATACAAATTGATATTAAAATAAATATAATAATTTAATTAATATAAAAGCAAATAAAGCTCCAATATTAATAAAAATCAAAAAATATAAAAATCTTTTATTATTATAAAAAGTAACTCTTGCGTTTTTACATTTTTTTCTTAATAAAAGCATCATAATAATTGTTGGATTATTAATTGATACTAATTGTTTGAAGTTTTTATCAAAAAGCACTAATTGCGGCTGCTTAAGATTAGTTTTAAAAAACTCTCCATAATCATATGTAATATTAACTATTTCATTATAGTTTATTTTTTTATATTTCCTTTTACTTCAATAATAAAGTATTCATCATTTACACAATATTTAGTTTTTATAAATATTTTGGCAATAAAAGAAATTATTATTAAAACGACATTTATTACTAATATCATTAAAGGAATAATTAATAAAGTAGAAAATATTTCATTTATTTTATCTATCATAAAAAATAGATAAATAAATAATATCATTGGTACTAAACTTATTAAAATCTCTGTAATAACACAAGCTAAAGTGATAGTTATGTTTCTTTTAAACCACATTTATATATATCCTTATCATATTCAAATTTTATTACATTTCCTTCTTCATCAATTTCATATAAAGGTAAATTATCATTATCAAAAAATAAATAATTCTTTTTATTTTTACCATCTATTAATGTTGTTAAATTCTTATTATATAAAATTTGTAATGGATGAGAATAATTAAATTCTTCATCATATCCTTTTATAATCTTTATTACTTTGTTATTTTCTATAAATAATTTTATTCTATATAATGATATCTTATCTAAAACAATTATCTTTTCTTCATCAATAACAATATCTATTTCTTTAACAATTACTCCATTTTGTTTATATTTAACATTTGAAATAATATTATTTATATATTCTAATTCTACTACTTGCAACTCTTCATTATTATGTTTATATATTACTTTTCCATTATTTAAAATAAAACTTATTTCATCATTATATTCATTTTTAATTGTTTTAATTTCTGAAACAAAATCTAATGTTAATTTCTCATTATTTATATATATAAATTCTGGATACATTAAATCTTCATAATATTCTTTTTTATTCCCATATTTATCTTGTAAACAATAATGTTGATGAATATCATAATCATCTTCTGAAACAATCATTAATGATGCATTTGTTTCTTTATTTTCAAAATGTTTATCAAATAAATATGTATCAATACTTCCATCAGCATTTTGATATGTTAAATCTGTTCCATCAATTACTTTACCATAATAATTTAATTTAGTTCCTAATCCAAAATATCCATCTTCACTTAAAGATAATTTATTAAATATTAAACTACTTGAAAAAGGATTTACTACTATTGTTTCTAGTAATGGTATTTGTAAAATTACATTATTATCTTCTTCATTTAAATTAACATTTATAATTACATTATTTACATTTTCTTGTATTTGTTTTGTATAATTTTTTAATCCTCTATTCATAATTCTCTCCTCCTTAAATTCTAATTAAAAAATATTTATTTATTTTTCTTAGCCATATTCAGAAATAATTATTTCTTCTACTCTTTTTTGAGTATTAATTAAGTTTTCTTCTACTTTTGTTAATCTTCGTAATAAATCTTGATATCTTTCATCAACATTTGACATTTTCTTTTCCATTCGATCAACACATGCTTTGATATAACCAATATCTGATAAAAATGAACCTTCTTCTTTACTTAATTGTTTATGTTCTCTTATTACATTTCTTTTATATGATAAAAGAGCAATCACTACACTTATTATCGATATTGTTATACTTGTTATTTCTTTTATTTCCATATTTTCACCTCCAATTTATAAATGGCGAAAATATCTTTTTTCGTATAAAAAATAGAAGTTTTTTTCTCCTATTTATATTTCTCATTAACTTTCTCGTAAATTATATATAAATTATGAGATTAGTTAATAATTACGAGAATATTAATAAAATAACAAAATAGCAATAAGTCACCTTATTGCTATTCATTAAAACTAAATAACTTCTATTTCTTTAATATTAAATTCATTACCTTTTAATAAATATGTATGTTCTGAACCACATTTTGGACATATTTTACCATATTCAACAGTAGAATAAGTATTTTCACAATCTTCACAAAAAGTAATAGCTTTAATTGTTTCAATATTAAGTTTACAACCAATCATCATTTCATGTTTAGTTACTGCCCAATTCCAACAATCAATTAAGTATCTAGGAATAACCATTGATACTTCTCCTAATTCAAGAGTAACAGACTTAATATGTTCAACATTATTTTCTCTAGCGACTTTTTCCACATCATCAATAACATGGAAAACGACTCCTAATTCATGCATTATTTTGCTTCCTTTTTCTCTTGCTTTTTCTTTTTCATGTATTCTTTATGTTTCTTTTGAGAAAGTTTTTCAGCTTCTGTTTTCTTACCAAAAGTAATCTTTATAGCACGTTTAGCTGCATAAGGAATGATATGTTTAAATTTATCTTCAGATTTAACCATTTTAGACATTTCTGGATGATCTCTTACTAAATGAATTGCATCAAATTCACATTTTGTTGTACAAACACCACAGCCAATACATTTATTTTCATCAACAACAGACGCTCCACAACCTAAACATCTTGATGTTTCAATCTTAACTTGTTCTTCAGTTAAAGTCTTATGAGCATCTTTAAATGATTTACGATAATCAACATTTTCATCCATTCCAGCTTCTTGACGAGGTGAAGCATCATAACTACCAATTTCTAAATCATCTTTATTTAAAGAAATAAAGTCTCTACGATTTCTACCAATAGTTAATGATGTACCCGGTTGAACAAATCTATGTAAAGAAATAGCGGCTTCTTTACCTGCTGCAATTGCATCAATAGCGAATTTAGGGCCAGTGAAAGCATCACCACCTACAAAGATATCTTCTTGAGCAGTTTGATAAGTTAATCTATCTGCAATTGGATAATTGCCATGCCAATAAGTAACTTTTGAACCTTTTAATAAATCTTTCCATTCAACTTCTTGTCCAATAGCAAAAATAATCTTATCTGCTTTAACTTCAATAGTTTGGTTTTCATCATAAACAGGGTTAAATTTCTTTGTAGCAACATCAATAGTTGATAAACATTTCTTAAAGATAATACTTGTAACATGATTATTTTCATCAACAATAATTTCTTTTGGTCCCCAACCATTATTAATTAAAATATTTTCATCTAATGTTTCTTCAATTTCTTCTTTAGAAGCAGGCATTGTTTCTCTTGATTCTAAACAGAACATTTCAACTTGAGAAGATGATAATCTTGAAGCTGTTCTAGCGCAGTCAACAGCAACATTACCACCACCAATAACAACAACTTTACCTTCAATTTTTTCATCTTGATGTTCAAAAGAATGTTTTAAGAAATTAACAGCAACTTCTGTTCCAATTGCATCTTCATTTTTAATTCCAGGTCTCTTACCACCTTGGCAACCAATAGCAATATAGAAAGCTTTAAATCCTTGTGCTCTTAATTCATCAAGAGTAATATCTTTACCAACTTCTACACCACATTTAATTTCAACACCTAATTCTTTTAACACTTCAATTTCAGCGTCAATTACATCTTTTTCAAGTTTATAAGAAGGAATACCATAAGTTAACATACCACCAGCTCTAGCATTCTTTTCAAATACAACTGGTTCATAACCTTGAGTAGCTAAATAATAGGCACAGCTCAATCCAGCAGGGCCTGCACCAACAATAGCAATTTTTTCTTTCCATTTTCCTAAATTAGATGGAATAACAATTTCAGGAATATATCTATTTTCAGCATTTAAATCTTGTTCAGCAATAAATTTCTTAACTGCATCAATACTAACTGCTCTATCGATATTTCCTCTAGTGCAAGCATCTTCACATTTTCTATTACAAATTCTTCCACAAACAGCTGGGAAAGGATTATTCTTTTTAATTAAAGCTAAAGCATCTTTATATCTACCTTGAGATGCTAATTTTAAATAACCTTGAACAGCAATATGAGCTGGACATGCAGTTTTACATGGAGAAGTACCAGTATCATAACAATTAATTCTATTATTATCTCTATAATTTTCATCCCATTTATCTTCGCCCCAAGATAAATTATCTGGCAATTCATGTTTTGGATAAACAATTGGACCATGTTTAGTACATAATTTTTGTCCTAACTTAACTGCTCCAGCAGGACAATATTCAACACATCTACCACAAGCAACACATTTACTTGCTTCAACTTTTGCAGTATAAGCTGATCTTGATAAATTAGGTGTATTAAATAATTGAGAAGTTCTTAATGCATTACAAATATTAACATTACAATTACAAATAGCAAATATCTTATCTTCACCATCAATATTAGTAATTTGATGAACAAATCCATTATCTTCAGCATTCTTTAAAATTTTCATTGCTTCTTCATAAGTGATATCATGACCTTTACCTGTTTCTCTACAATAATCAGCCATATCACCTATACCGATACACCAATCATCACTAGAATCCCCACAACCTTCACCAAGTTTAGCTCTACCATATCTACATGAGCAAATACCGACACCTAAATGTCCTTCATATTTCTTTAACCAATATGAAATATGTTCAATATCTAATGTTTTATTTTCTAAAGAAATTGCTTTTTCAACTGGAATAACATGCATTCCAATACCCGCTCCTCCTGGAGGAACAAGTTCAGTAATACCTGCTAAAGGCATAAATGTCATTCTTTCAAAGAATTGTGCTAATTCAGGGTGTTCATCTAATTGAGATTTAATCATATTAGTAAATTCTGCTGAACCAGGAACAAACATAGGTAAAACATATTCTCTGTCTTCTTCTTTGAAGCTTGCTTTTTTACGATCTTCTTCATCTTTATAATGATCACCATAATGATATTCAAGAATACCAATATCAGCCATCTTTTTAACTAATTTTTTAAATTCATCAACTTTATCTTCACTAATGTCATTTAACTTAATTAATTCATCCATCTTATATGGTGTTCTTAATTTCATGCTTAAAGCAATATCAGCCATTTCATCAGTTAAAATACAAGCCAATCCCCAATATTCAGGATCATTTGTAGTTAAGCCATGTAATTTATGACCCATAACATCAGTAATTTTTCTTCCTAATTTTAAAATTTTTTCCCTAGGATTAGTATCCCCCATAAATTCAGGGACAAACGCTTTGCTCATTTCTGGCATATTAAAAAACTCCTCGTGTACAATATATAATTACATTATATACAAAAATTTATTTTAATTTAAGAACTATATTTAAATTATCTTATTTTTTATTATATTTAAGCTCAAATATAAGCATATAATAAGCATTTTAAAATATCAAATTAGAGATAACAATGTTAAGTATCCATGATACAAAATAACTTAAAATATTTTGAAATTTTTATAAGCATATTTTTTTACTGATAAAAACAATTTTTATTAATATTCTTTTACTAATTTTATAATACATTTATATTAAATTGATATTTTAAAGAATAAAAGGTAATAAATAAAATGGTTTTAAAAATATTGCCCCATCTTTTCCAATATCTTTTTGTGACAACAAATATAAATTTTTAATTGAATCAAAATATATTTTAGCAAAAACATTAATTGAATCATGCTTGCTAATTCCTGAAGATTTAACTTCAAATACATCAAGTTTTGAGCCATTAGAAACTAAAAAATCAATTTCATAATAATGAGTACTATTTTCTTTAGACCATGTATGATAATACAATTCTCTTCCTGTTGAATTTATTATTTGCGCAACCAAATTTTCATATAAATATCCCAAATTTGCTGGAAGCTTATCAGAAAGCAACTTAGCATATATTTCATTTTCTATAATAGGTCTATCAATAAACATTAATGTTACAAATAATCCAGTATCAAAAATATATAACTTAAAGTTATTAAAATCTTTAGTATTAGCTAAACTAAAACGAGGATTAGTTGAATTATAGCATATTAAAACTGTTTTTGAATCAATCAAATCATACATTTTTTCTTCAGAAATTTTATTTTTTCTTTTTCCAATAGCTTCAGAAATACTATATTTTTTTGTATCTTTTGCAAGTTGAGCAGGAATTGAATGAAACATAGCTGACATTCTACCTGAAGGATCAATTTTCTTAAAATCACTTTCATACAAGTCGATAATTTGTCGTTTAATTTGATCAATTACAACAAAATTATCACCTCTAATATAAGCTTCAACTGCTTGAGGCATTCCACCCACAGCCATATAAATTCTTAAATTTCTCATCAATTTACGATTAATATCTTGCCCAACTCCTTTATTAGTTTTAGACATCTCTCTTAATAAATTGTAATTATTATTTGTAGCTAAAGAAAATTCTTCATAATCCATTGGATAAACTTGAATTTTCATTTCTTCAGATGGAATAAGAATATCTTTGACATTTTTTTTAATAGAAATTAAAGAGCCAGTTTCAAGATAATGATATCTACCATCCTTAACAAGATGCTTTATTGCTTGTCTTGCCTTAGGAAACAATTGAACTTCATCAAAAATAATAAGTGATTCTTTTTCATATAATGTAACTCCTGTTTCTAGTTGTAATCTTAAAAAAAACATATTCAAATCAGTAATATCTTCGAATACATTAAGAATTTTTTTTGAAACATTTGAAAAATCTAACATTATATATGACTTATATTCATTTTGTGCAAAATTTTTAGCAATAGTAGATTTACCTACACGTCTTGCACCTTCTAACATAACAGCATAATTATTTGCATAATTTTTCTTCCAATCTACTAATTTTTTATAAACTTTTCTTTCAAAATACATATTAATAAACACCATCCATTCACTAATATAATACAATGTCTAATGCATTAATTCAAAACTATTTTTTATAAAATCATACATTTCTTCAATGTTTTATATTATTATTTTATACATTTCTTCAATGTTTTAAGCATATTAATCATAAAAACATTTTCAAAATTATAACGCTATTTATATCATTTTCTTGATACAAGCATCATTTTATAATAAATGTTGTAAAAAGCTTGATACATATTTTCTTTGTATCAAACCTATGTTTTTCAGCAATGATTAACTATTTTAATGCAAAGTGCGTAACGCTGATTTTTTTGCGAAACATTTCTATTAATTTACGTAACCCTACCTTCATTTTGCGTAATAAAATAACATCTATTTTATCTTATAAAATTAAAAAATGCTACTTAATAATTTTCCAATAACCATTTTTATCAGAGCCATTTCTTTCGATATATCCTTTTCTTGCAATGATTTCAAATATCGTTCAGCAGTTCTTTTGGTTTTATTAATTTTAATTGATATTTTTTCTGCCGTTAAAGTAGGATCATTTAAAATTAATTCTATAATTTGCTTTTCATTTTTGTTAAGATTTACACCGACATTTACACCGACACTTTTTTTAAAAGTACCTCAAATTTTCTTCCATTATAATTATGTAGATTTATAGTCCTTTTTAGCTTTCGTTTTCTTGATGATACCTTTTATTTTCTAGTTGATTATAAAAAGAAAAAAATAAAGCCTAAGAAATGAAGCAAAAATGTTCAAATTTCAGACTGCCACATTAAAAAAGCCAAAAAATGCCTCAAATAATACTATTTTAGGCATTAAAAAAGTTTGATACATTATTTTCTTTGTATCAAACCTATGTTTTCTATATGGTGCACCATATAAGATTTGAACTCATAACCTATGGTTTCGAAGACCAGTGCTCTATCCAGTTGAGCTAATGGTGCATAAATAAAATATACTACTTTTTAATAAAATTTAATATCTAAAAACACAAATCTAATATCATCATAATTAAAAAGCCAATTATAAATGATAAATTAATTAACCTTTTTTCTTTACTATTAGATGTATAAACAATTAATTCATCAATAATAACATATATCATTGAACCTGCTCCAAAACATAATGCCCATGGCATAAGATATACAACTTTTGTAGCGAGAAAATAACCTAATAAAGCAAATAATGGCTCTATACTTCCTGATAAAGATGATAATATAATTGCTTTCTTTTTACTTTTTGTACTTTCAAATAAAGGTAAAGATAAAGCAGCTCCTTCTGGAAAATTTTGAATTCCTATTCCTATAGCAAAAATCAATCCAGAAATTAATGTAACATTTTCAAAATGACACATTGCTAATCCAAATGTTAACCCTACAGACAATCCTTCTGGAATATTATGAAGTGTCATAGCTAAAAATAGTTTTTTATCTCGATAATTATTTTTATTTTTTTTAGAAATAATGATATCAAATATCATTATAAAAATAGAACCAATTATTATTCCACCTACTGCTGGTAAAACATGAGAAATATTTATTAATGTAGAATAAGTAAAACTAGGAATTAATAAAGAAAAAATAGACGCTGCAAGCATCACTCCACCTGCAAATCCTAAAAATAGATTTTGTGCTAGGTCATTTTGTTTTTTATTAAACAAAACTGTTAATGATCCTAAACAAGTCATTAAAAAAATAAAGCTAATACCAAAGATTACAATTAAATTTTCATTCATACAATTTAAAATATGAAAATAGTTTTTATTTGTTAATAGTCAAATCAATATTTTTATTTTATAATATGTTAAAGGCTTGAAAACATGAAAAAAAATATATTATTTCAAAAAAGATCTATTGATACAAAAAACTTAATTATCAAAACAGCTGAAGAATTATTTGTTAAGTATGGATACAAAAAAACTTCAACTATTTTAATAAGTAAAGAAGCAAACATTTCTGTTGGTATTATTTATAATTATTTTAATAACAAAGAAGAATTGTTTGAATTATGGTTAAATAATTTATTAGAAAGACTCGATAATTATTTATATAATCAATTTAAGCTAATGGATTATAAAATCGAATTACCTTTAGTTATTTCAAATATTCTTGATAAATTATCTTCTTCATTCTTTTCTTTAAATTTATGTAAAGAAGAAAAAACATTATATTTAGATAAAACATTATCTTCTTTTTTTGATAAAGGAGAAAAAATATTTTTAAAATGTTGTTTAGATAATAATATTTTTTTAAAATACCCTAATGAAACTACTCATTTAATATTTCATTTAATTCAAAATTATAATGAAGATTTACTTAATAACAAATTTAATAAAACTACATTGAAAGCTAGATATGTTGAAACTATATATTCTTTAATTACTCGATAGCTTTTAAACTATCATTCATATTAATAGAAACAATTTTTTTTCTTAATAATAACGTCACAATAGAAGTAAAACCAAAAATAATAAATGGAGAAATAACCCATATATACCAACTTACTTCTTTTAATGAACCAAAGCCACAAATGTTAAATAAAATAGAAATAAATAACATTCCTAAGCCATAACCAAATACTATACCCATTATAGTGTTAATATATATTTCTCGATAAATATAACTAGTTACTTCTTTATCATAATAACCTAATACCATTAACGTTGCTATTTCTCTATTTCTTTCAGAAATATTAATATTAGTTAAAGTGTAAATAACAATTATAGTTAAAAAACCTGCAAATACTACAATTAATGTAGCAATTCCTTCAATTGTTAAAGAACCAAAACCATGAAATAAACACAAATCTAACAAACTAATTCCTGCCATTACTAATCCCATTGCTCCAGCAATAGACACAATAGTCATAATACATCTATTTTTATATCTAAAGACATTTCTAAAAGTTGATTTATATCTAAATGATAATTTGTTCCAAATAAAAGGTATTCTTTCTAATAAAACTTTTTTTCCATCTTTTGGAGCTTTTGGTCTTAACAAAACACTTGGCATTATTTTTGTCATATTATGTCCTACAAAAATAGTAGATATAAATATTGTTAAAATAATTATAGAGAACGTAATAATATAAAATGTAAAACTAAAAGCACTTATCATTTTAGGCATCACAAAACAATAATCAAAAGCTTTATAAATAAAAGTACATAAGCCTATTCCTACAAAATAAGCAATAAATCCACCGATAATAGCAGGTAATAAACTGAAGAAACTATATCTAGAAATAATACTAAAAGAAGAATATCCTAATGTTTCTAAACAAGCAATTTGCCCTCTTTCTTCTTCCATTAATCTTGACATATTAGAAACTACAACTAAACTTGTTATTGCTAAAAAAATAAAAACAAACATATAACTAATTGCAGTCACTTTATCACAATATGCATTTATAGAATAAAAAGAATAATTATCATATAAAGAAATAAAAGAAATATTACTTAATTTATTTTTAATTATTTCTTTTTGTTCTTCAAAATATTTTTTATATTCATTAGAAAAACATTTAAATTTATTTCTATTATTAAACGCTACAAAAATATCACCAGTTGATAATATTTTTTTATTCATAGATGTAGGAATAACACTACTTGGTAAATAAATAATATTATCTAGAGTAATCAATTTATTAACTTCACTAACAGTAGTAGGAACTTTAGTATCTTCAGGATTTAAATAACTTGGTTCACCATCTAAAGCAAATGTAAGTGGATTTTCTACTATTTTTGAAACATAAATATTTTGTTTTGGTAAATATGAAAGAAATAATTTTTCCATATCCGATAATTCAGAATTGTTTTGTTTAGCTAATTGTTCAAGAATATCTTTATAATCTAATATTATTTCTTGATTTAAAGATAATTCTTTTATTTTGTTATCTTTTTTTTCAGCATAACAATATATTTTATCTTCCTCTAAAGATGATAATTCATCATCATATTTAAATTTATTAATTTTATTATTTTCAAAATTATCATAAAAATATATTCTAGTTAATACTTTTTCATTATTTATATTCAAATATACATCAATTGACATACCAGTATTAACATTATCTATACCATACAAATTAACAATTTTTTGAATATCATCTTGAGAAAATCCATCTTGATTTTTACTTTTAATTATTAAATCTGTAACATTACTTTCAATATAATAATTATTTATAGATGATTTTATTTTGTCACTTGATGCTCCAAGTCCTGAAGTAAAACCAACACTTACTAAAACAATAAATAAAATAGAAATAAATCTTGAGAAATGTTTTTTTAACATTCTTATAACTGTCTTATATATCGTTTTCATATTTATCACCATTCAATATCTTCTATAGGAGTAGGATTTTTATTTATTTCTATATTTTCTACTTTACCATTTTTGATATGTATAACTTTATCAGCCATGTCTTTTAAAGCAGAATTATGGGTTACTACAATTACTAATTTATTATGTTTTTTAGATACATCATATAATAATTTTAATATTTTTTTACCAGTAATGTAATCAAGGGCACCAGTAGGTTCATCACATAATAATAATTTAGGATTTTTAGCTAACGCTCTAGCTATTGAAACACGTTGCTGTTCTCCTCCAGATAATTGAGAAGGAAAATTATTTAATCTATCACCTAAACCAACATCAATCAGTGTTTGTTTAGGATCTAAATGATTTTTACAAATTTCAATTGCTATTTCAACATTTTCTAAGCTTGATAAATTTGGCATCAAATTGTAAAATTGAAACACAAATCCAACATCATTTCTTCTATATTCACATAAACCTTTTCTATTTAAAGAAGTAACATTTTTATCTTCAAGATATATATTTCCTGAAGTTGCTTTTTCCATGCCACCCAATAAATTTAATAAAGTTGTTTTCCCTGCTCCAGAGCTTCCTAAAATAATAACAAATTCACCATCATTCAATTCAAAAGAAATATTATTAACTGCGTTAACAATAATATTACCGTTTTGGTATGTTTTACATACATTTTCTAATTTTAAAAAAATCATTTTGCCACCCCTTTTCTATCTATATTTTATCACAAAATAATAAATGTTTTAAATAGTCCAATTTCCATTTTTAAATATTTGATGTGGTTTATCGTTAAAATCATAACCAATAATATCTAAATCTTTAGCGCCTATCATAAAATCAACATGAATAACTGACTCATTTAAATTTAATTTTTTAAAATCTTCTTCTTTCATATTTCCATAATCTTTTAATGTTTCTAAATATGTATCACCAAAAGCTAAATGACATGAAGCATTTTCATCAAATAAAGTATTGTAAAATAATATACCTGATTCATTAATTGGTGAAGAATATGGTACTAAAGCAACTTCACCTAAATAATGAGAACCTTCATCAGTATTTATTGCATCTATCAATACTTTTTCATTTTTTTTACTGCTTATATTTATTATTCTTCCATTTTTAAATTCAATTCTAAAATCTTCTATTATTTTTCCATTATAAGATAATGGCTTTGTTGAATAAACAACTCCGTTTACACCATCTTTTTTTGGCATTGTAAAAACTTCTTCTGTTGGAAGATTAGCGCAATATGGGATTCCTTTTAAATTATTACTTCTAGCTGATAACCATACATGACCTGGTTGTAATTTTAAAGTTAAATTTGTTCCATTACTTGATTTATAAACTAAATAATCTAAATTTAAATTATTTAATATTTCAGCTTTTTTATTTAATTCTTCTATATGATTTTCCCAAGCTAAGAAAGGATTATCGTTATCTAATCTAGTTGTATGCATGATTGCAGATAATAATTTTTCTTCAGCATTTTTACATTTTGGAAAGACTTTTTTTGCCCATGAAGGAGATGGTAATGCAATAATTGTCCATTGATTATATAAACTTTCTTTATCTCTATAAATTTTAATTTTTTTAGCTTTAGCAATTCTTGCTTCATTTATCTTTTTTAAATTTAATCCTTTAAAAGCATCTGGATCATCATCAATAACATGAATTAAGCATGGTAAATCTTCACTTCTTTGTTTAAATTTTAATATTTCCCATTCAGAAATATCTTTTAAAGTTTTAAGACTTTCATGTTTATATTTTAATTTCATTAAATCTTCATCAATATATTCGATATTGACTCTTCTAGCCCCATTTTCATAACAAGTTTTGGCAATAACATCAGCAAGTTCATAATGTCGAGGTGAAATAAATATAATTGCATCTTGACCTTTTTGTAAATTAACTCCTATTTTAACTGCTACATCAGCAAATTTTTTACATGTAATATAATCCATATTTCCTCCATTCTAATTAGTTTCTATTTTCTTTAATATTTTTGGTAAGAATATTAAATAACAAATAGATGTTACTATTGCACTTATAATATCACAAATAGGTTCAGCAAAAAATGCACTTTCAACACTATTTGTTAATAATGGTAATAAATATATACTTGGAATAAAAATTACTACTTTTCTAATAAGTGATAACCAAATAGAATATTTTGCTTGTCCAAGACCAGTTAATCCATCTACAAAAACATATTGAAATGATAAAGGAATAATTCCTAACATATAATAAAATATTATTTTGCTTGCTTCATTTACTATTTCATAATTAATATGATCTTTACCAATTCCTATAAACATTATAGAAAATGGTTTAGCTATAAAAAATGATAATATAAAAAATGAACTAGTAAATATCAAAGCAAAAATTAATAATTGTTTTTCTGCTTTAATAATTAATTTTTTATTTTTTGCTCCATAATTATAACCAAGTATTGGTTGAGTTCCACTACTAATTCCTAATAAAGGTCCTGTTGCTAAGGTTTCAAATGCTTGTACAATAGTAGCAATTTCTATATAAAAATCACCTTTATCTTTACCATATAATTTTAATGAATTATTTAATAATATTAAAATAATAGAGTCTGTAGCCATAATTATAAATGGTGAAATGCCTAATTTAATTATCATTAACATTATTTTTTTATCATATCCACCAAAAGATAATTTTATTGTTGTTTTCTTTAACAAAATAAATATAACAAAAATAAATGATATAAATTGAGATATAATAGTTGCTAAAGCCGCTCCTTTAACTCCTAAATGAAAAAAATACATAAATAATGGATCTAAACCAATATTTAAAACACAGCCAATAATTATGGTCATCATAGCTTTTGATGATTCTCCTTGAGCTGTTAAATATTGATTTAATCCTAAAGTTAACAAAGAGAAAAAAGTACCAATTAAATATATTCTTAAATATGATAAAGCATAATCTATTGATAATTCACTAGCGCCAAACAAAAACAATATTGGTTCACTAAATAAATAAAATATTAACATTATGATACTAGAAATAATTATTAACATTAATAAAGCATTTGATAATATTTTTTTAGCTTTATCATTATCTTTTTCACCTAAAGCAATAGAAAACATAGGTGCGCCACCTAAGCCCACTAAAAAAGCAAATGAAGTTATTAAAGTTACAATTGGTGAACACACACCTATTCCAATTAAAGCTATTTCACCAACATTAGGTAAATTACCTACATATATTCTATCTACTATATTATATAAAACATTTATTAATTGTCCTACCATAGATGGTATAGCTAATCTAAATATTGATTTTAAAGTATTTTGATTTCCTAAATAAGATTCCATAATATTAATTCCAATTTAGATATTATAGTTATTTAAATTTATAAAGTATACATAATTTTTACTCTAGTAATAAAATTAGTTTTATTGCAAAATTAAAATGATACTCTATTGCAATTAATATTTAAATTAATTATTATATTTTTAGGTGATTAAAATGATTTTTGATTTTTCAGAATATGAACTTAGTAATATATCTTATGGTGGCTCAGAAAAAAAATTAGGTATTTTAATAAAAAATGAACCATATATGTTAAAATTTCAAAAGAAAACACCTTTTAATTTAAGATTTAATCATATATCAGAATATTTAGGATGCCATATCTATGAATTACTTGGTTTAAAATGTCAAAAAACATATTTAGGTTATTATAACAATCAGCAAGTAGTCGCTTGTAAAGATTTTGTAGCTGAAGGTTTTCAATTTGTACCATTTAATGATGTTGGCGAATCGACAATTGAATCTAATAAAGAAAAATATCAATATTCATATAGTGATATTATTGATTTATTAAATAAAAACAAAAAAATAACTAACATTGATGAAACGATTTCTATTTTTTTCGATATGTTTATAATAGATGCATTCATTGGTAATTTTGATAGACATGGAGCTAATTGGGGATTTTTAAAAAGAAATAATAAATATATTATTGCACCAGTGTTTGACAATGGATCTTGTTTATTTCCAAATATAACAAATGAAGATGAGATGATTTTTATTTTAAATAATCAAGATGAATTAAATAAAAGAATCTTTAAATTTCCAACATCTCAAATTAAACTAAACGGAAGAAAAAGTTCATATTTTGAAATAATTTCTTCTTTAAGATATAAAGAATGTAATGAAGCATTAACAAGAATTTTTCCGAGAATAAATATGAATGATATTTTTAATTTGATCGATAATATAGAATTAATTTCTCAAATTCACAAACAATTTTATAAGAAAATATTAAATGAAAGGTATGAAAAAATCATAAAATATTCTTATAATAAGCTACGAGGTAAAAGCTATGAATAAATTAATTTCCACTGGTATGATTTGTCTAAAAAATGATTTAAATATTGAATTTTATGTTTGTAAAATCACATATATTTTAAATGAAGATGAATCATTTAAATATATATTTGAACCAAATTATAATGTTATTTCTTTATTAGATAGTGATATTTTTCAAGGTATTCCTGGATTAAATTTAGATTTAAAAAGAAAACAATATATAAGAACTTCTCTTCCTGTCTTTATCAGTGAAAGAGTACCACAAAAAAATAGAGAAGATTTTAATGAAATATTATCTTCTTTAAATATGGATTATATGAATCCTATTGATTATTTAATAAAAACGAAAATGAAATATTCTGGGGATAATTTTTATGTAAAAGAATTTGAAAACAAACAAAAAATTATTATTAATAAAATTTCTAACAAAAATAATACTGCTAATACAATTAAAATTATTTTAAACAATATTACTAAAGGTAATGATGTCATAATAAATAATTTAGTTATTAATGATAAAAATAGAAAAGATATTTATCAAACTTTAATTTATATATACCAAAAAGCATATAATTTTATTTATTCTAAACAAAAAGAAGGTATTAAAAACACAAATCATATTTATAAAGGTAGAAAGCCTATTTATGTTGATAAATTAGAATTTTTAACTTTACAAGATAAAATAAATAAAAAAGAAATATCAATAAAAGATGCTTGTTTAAAACTTGGAATTAGTATTGATAAATATTATCGTTATAAGAAAAGTCTTGATTAACTTATTACTAGTTTATTTTGTTATATAATATCGTTTATCTTGAAATATAATCTTTTTATTAATATAATTTTATTAGTTACAAGACATAGTTCTTATTATTTATTATATAAAATAGAAAGGTAGATTTATGAAAATAAAACATATCAATCGTAATGAAACAAAAACTCCTACTTGTACTATTCAAATCAGTACTGAATATTTAGTTAAAGAATCTTATACTCCTGAAGAAGCTGAAAAAACAATTGCTCAACTTTATTCTCTTCATGAAAATGAAGGATTTTCATTAGAAGATTTTGAAAAAATTAAGAATAAAATAATTGAACATACAAAAAATGATTAAAATACTTGTTGTTTCTGATTCTCATTCTAATCAAGAATTATTACAAATTCTTGCTTTAAAACATCAAGATTGCTCTTATTTTTTACACTTGGGTGATTCTGAACTCCCAAGTTTTTTTCTTTCTCCATTTATTTCTGTTAAAGGTAATTGTGATTTTGAAGAATATCCTTTGTATAGAGAAATATCTTTACCTATTGGTAAATTATTTTGTGAACATGGTCAAAATTATCAATTTTTAGATATTGATTACATTAAGTCATTAAATTGTAAAATTTATTTGCATGGTCATACTCATAAACATTATTTAAAAGAAGTTGATGGTATTTATATTGCTAATCCTGGATCATTAACAAGACCTAGAGATGGCAATAAAGGAACATATTTAATTATTAGTATTGATGACACAAATATTAATTTTGATTTTAAATACATTGATTAAATTATAAAAATAAGTTAATACTTAAATTATGCTTGATATATTTATTGATTCTTTATTAGATAGTTTAAAAATTTTATTAATAGTATTTATATTTAATTTAATACTATCTTTTTTTGAAGCACATATATCTTCTTTATTTGAAAAAAATAAAAAATTATCTCCTTTATTTGGTTCATTAATAGGTTTAATTCCACAATGTGGATTTTCTGTATTAGCTAGTGATTTGTATTTAAAAAGACATATAACTATTGGTACTTTAATTGCGGTTTTTATTTCCTGTAGTGATGAAGCATTACCTATTTTATTTACTTCTATAAATAAATTGCCATATGCTTTTTTATTAATTGGTTTAAAGTTTATTTTAGGTTTTATTGTAGGCTTTTTAGTTGATTTAATATATACTAATTCTAAAAAAGAAGTTCATGACCATCAAGAACATTGTCATCATCATAAAGAAATCCAAAAAGGATGTTGTCATCATGAAATAAATAATGAAAAAGAAAACCCTCTTCATGCTCATTTATTACACCCTTTAATTCATAGCCTTAAAATCTTTATTTATGTTTTTTTAATAACATTTATTTTTGGTATAATTCTTTATTATATTGGTGAAGAAAATGTTATTAATTTCTTAACCAATAATAAATATTTATCTCCTTTATTTTCTATAATAATTGGTTTAATTCCTAATTGTGCAAGTTCTGTTTTAATTGCTAATTTATATATATTAAACGCTATACCTTTTAGTGCATGTTTATCTGGATTAATGGTAAATGCTGGATTAGGTACTTTCTTATTATTAAAAAATAAAGAACATAGAAAAGATGCTTTAATTATTTTTGGTATATTAATATTAGCTAGTTTATTAGCAGGTTATGGATTTATCTTCATTAGAGGTTAATATATGGATTTAAAAGAATTAAGAAACAAAATAAATGAAATAGATGAAGAATTATTATCTTTATATTTAAAAAGAATGGATATTAGTAAACAAATAGGTCAATATAAAAAAGAACATAATCTTCCTATTTGTGACTCAAAAAGAGAAGAAGAACTTATAAATAATTTATTAAATAAAATTAATAATAATGAATTAAAAGAAAATTATAAAAAAATAATCCAATTAATTTTAATTGAATCAAAGAATCAACAATAAAACTTGATAGTTTTTATAACAAAATTCATGATAAAATTTAAATATAAAAAGTAAAGGTGGCGATTAATAAACGTCACCTTTTCAGGTGCCGTTTATCTTAATAAACGTATGGATAAGAAGCAAATCAGAAAGAACCTAAAACTTTGCAAAAAAAATTTAGATTCTTATAATGATGAACTTATTAAATTAAAACAATTTCTCAAAGAAATATATGAATACGAAAAAGATACATTAATAAGATCATTCATCTATTTAAGTTATATTGAAGGATTAAGTAATCAAGCTGTCATTAATAAATTACCAATTTCTGAAAGTTCATTTTATAGAATTAAACATAATCTTATAAATAAAATTTTTGAACTTTACATTTTAGAAAATAAAGTAAATAAGAATGAAATACTTAATGAAAGTATTTTAGATTAAAAAGGCGGTTAAATAATGGATTACTTAAAAATAATTATTTCATTTTCAAGTATTTGTTTAAGTTTAATTATATTATTAATAACATTTATTGCTAAAAATTTAAAAAATAAAAAGGCTAAAAATATTGCTAATCAATCTTTAAATGTATGTAATATAATTCTAAATTTAATAAAAAAAGCAGAAACTTTTACAAATTATTCTGGAGATGAAAAGAAAGAATATGTGCTTACAAAAGCAAATCAATATGCATTAGAAAATAATTTAAATTATGATTCTAAATTCGTTTCAGATAAAATTGAAGAATTTATAGATTTAACAAAAAATGTAAATGTTAAAAATCATTTTTCTTTCCCTTTAAATAAAGGAGATAAAAATCGTGAATAATTTTATTTTAGGAAAAGAAAAAAGCATTAAATTAAATAAAGAAAAATTTTATATATGTACAATGATAAAAGATGAACACCAATATATAAGAGAATGGGCTTTATATCATAAAAATTTAGGTTTTAATCAAATAATTCTTTATGATGATAGTAGTTCTCATTCTTATGAAAAAGAATTAGGCGATTTAATAAAAGATAATTTTATTATTATAAAAAAATGGGAAGGCAATCAATGGAGTAGACAATCAAGAGCGTTTAATAATTTTGTAAATAGTCAAACTTGGTCTAATGAAGATTATTGTGCATTTATAGACATTGATGAATTTATTTTCTTTGATAACGTTAAAACCATATCAGAATTTATGAAATTATATAAAGAATTTGCTGGTGTTGGCTTAAGTTGGAAAATATATAACGCTAATGGAAGAATAAAAGCACCCTCTAATTTATCTACTTTTGAAGCTTATACTCAAGAAGTTCAATATTCTGAACCACGTATTAAAGTTATTGCTAGATTAAAAGATATCCTTTCTTTTCCCACAGTTCACCATTTTATTCCTAGACATGGTAGATTAGTTACTACAAATAATAAAACAATATACGGAATGTTAGGTTCTTATTGTGATTTTACTAATGGTCATATTAAACATTATATGACTAAAAGTTGGGAAGATTGGATTAGAAGATTAAAAAGAGGTAATATCACAAATGGGTTAAGAACAATTGATTTTTTCTTTAAACTTAATCCAGACTTAGAAAATCAAAAAGAGGTATTAATTAAAAATTTAAATTATTCAGATTTTCCTTCTATAAACAAAGATAAAAGAATGTGGGATGGTGATTTATGAAAAATATATTAATTGTAGGATATGGTAATATAGGTAAACACATAGAAAAAGAATTTAAATCTTTTAAGCCTGATATTTATGATCCTTTTAAAGAAAACTTTAACAAAAAAATTAATAAATTATATGATTTCGCTTTTATTTGTGTTCCCACAGATAAAAAAGATTATGGAGAATGTGATATTTCTATTGTTGAACAAGCTATTAGTGAAACTAATTCTAAAATTATTATTATTAAATCTACTATTCCTCCAACTACTACAAATTATTTATTAAAAAAATATGATAAAAATATTATTTTTTCACCTGAAAATTATGGTGTTACTCAGCATTGTAAAGAAGATTATGGTTTTGTTATTTTAGGTGGTGAAAAAGAATTAACTTTATTAGTTGCTGAATTATATCAAGAATTAAAAAATGCTTATTATAGATTTTACTTTACTGATTCAACAACTGCTGAATTATGGAAATATATGTTAAATTGCTTTTTGGCTTTGAAAGTTACTTTTTGTTGTGAATTTGCAGATATTGCTAAAAAATTTAATATTAATTATCAAGAACTAAGAGAATTATTTATTGCTGATGAAAGAATTAGTCCTTCTCATACATTTGTTTATAAAGATAAACCTTTTTATGATAGTCATTGCTTTAATAAAGATGTTCCTGCTTTAGTTTATTTTGCTAAAGAATACGCACCATTAATGAATTTTGTAAATCAAATAAATATTTATAGGAAAGAAAACAATAAATAAATTTTATATTGGTGCTAATTCTAAAATATCTATTAAAAATAAACAATATTTAGCTTATCAAAAAGAAAATTTAAAACAATTATTAAATAAAACAAATTTTAAATATTATATTTCTCTTTGTTTAATCATTAAAGACGAAAATGAATATTTAGTTGAATGGTTATCATGGCACATAAAATTAGGTATTCAACATTTTTATATTTATGATCATAATAGTAAATTACCAGTTAATAAATTTTTAAACAGTTATAAACAATATTTAGATAAAATAACAATCATTCAATGGAATAAGCAATATGAAGATGCACAAGTTGAAGCATATAATCATTGTTTAAATAATTATAAATTAGAAAGTCGTTGGATTGGATTTATTGATGTTGATGAACAAATTAATCTTAAAAATAATAATATTTTTAATTTATTGAAAGATTATGAAAATTTTGCTGGTTTATTTATTATTTGGGTCACTTATGGAGCGAATAATCAAATTTTCAAAGCAGATGGATTATTAAAAGATAGATTCACCAAAATAAGTACTTCAAGTAAAAATTTAGATTCAATAGGAAAAGTAATCGTACAACCTTTACTTATGGAAAAAATAATTATTCATAATGGCCTTCCTGTTAATGGTTTTGATATTGTTAACGAAAATAAACAGAAAATAAATAATTATTCTATGGTTGATTTTTTACCATCAAAAGAAAAAATTTGTTTACATCATTATTACACTAAATCGTATGAAGAATGGTTAATAAAATTAAAAAGAGGCTGTGCTCACTCAAAATATCAAAGAAAATATAATGAATTTTTTGAAGTAAACCCTGAAATGACATATTGCAAAGAAGAAATAAATTTAATACAAAAATACAATAAATAAAGGAGAACAAATCAAATGAAATTAACATTTGGAAATAATAATATATTAAACAAAAAAGAAGAAACATTAAAATTAATAAAACAAGACAAAAAAAGTAATACTTTTTTCGATGGAGAAAAATTTATTGCACGTTATTATAAAGATAATATTAATTATTTTGATAATAATTCTTTTAAACCGATTGAAACAACTTTAATAGAAAATGAAAATGGTTTTGAAATTAAAAATAATTCTTTTAAAATATCATTTTTTAAAGATATTATAGACAATAAATTATTAGAAATAAGAAAAGATAATTGTAAAATTATTCTTTCAGCTAAAAATTCTTTATTTAAAAGTCAAAATAATAATTCAATTATTTATCATGATGAAATAAATAATATTGATTTAGAATATATCGTTAAAACCACTAAAATAAAAGAAAATATTATATTAAACAAAGATTCAGATATATCAAATATTGTTTTTCAATTATATTTTGAAAACTTAGTATTTTGTATTTCTAACGATGGAAAATGTTTAGAATTAAAAAATAAAGAAAATGGTAAATCTTTATTTTCTATTCCTTCACCTTACATGATTGATAAAAATGGAGTTATGACAGATGAAATATATTATGAAATAACTCAAGAAAATGATAATTTATTAACTTTAAAATTAATAATCAATAATGAATGGTTAGAAAATAGATCATTTCCAGTAAAAATAGATCCAGAATTTGATTTTTTAGATGGAGAAATTGATTTATATGGTTATTATAATACTACTTATACAGGTAGTGCTGATGAAAATGGTAATTTATATAATGATTCTATCTTTTTATATGATTGTTATATTTATAGAGGTGCAAATTATAATACATCACTTACAGAAAATATAGGATCTTGGTGTGGAAATGATTTAAAAATTTATTGTTATTGCGAAGAAGGAGATTTAATTCATGTTGATTCTTCTTTAACTATTTTAAAAAATAGATTACCAAAGAATTTATTATCAAATATTGTTAAAGCAAAAGTAATTCTTAAAGTAACAAATAATACTGATGGTGGTGATGTAGCAATAGATGGAGATATTATTTATTGTTCTCCAAACCAAGAAATAGAAATAGATATTACAGAAAGATTAACTTTAGGAAATGTCACAATTCCTCTTGTTGACTTTCATGATCGTGGTGGTTTTTCAGATAAAAACATTACTTTTGAGCCACCTATTTTAGAATTATATTTTTCTGATTATATTCATAGATTAGAGGTTGAAACACCTCCATTTAAAACAAATTATATTTCAGGAGAAAAATTCGAATCAGATGGCATGCAATTAGCTTTAGTGTATTATAGTGAAAATAAAAAAGAAATTATTTTACCAGATGCTTGTTCAATTTCACCAAAAGATTCATTAACTACTTATGATGATTCAATTACTATTACTTATGATGAATTTAGTATTAATTACCCTATTTCTGTTTTAAGAAAAGGATTTAATGATAGAAAACCTGATGATAATTTTGAAAATGTTTATTCTGTTTGTGAAGTTGATCCTGCAACAGGAAAAAATATTGCTAATACATTTAAATATATTCGTTTAGAATTACATGATGGAGCAAATAATGATCCAAAAAGAAGAGGAACTCCACTTAATGCAGAAAACTTTAATAAGAATCTTATAGTGAATGCAGAAAATATTTATGGAATTATTAACGATAATAATTTACCTGAATATTTAAGAAATTTAAAAAAATAGGTATATTATATGGAAAAATTAAATCGCTTAAATCATTCAAAATTAAATTTTTCATGTAATGCAGGAACAGCAAATGTAAATATATTCAATGGCAATCTTTCATTTTTAACTAATGATTTATCACTAGGCTTAAATTCTTATAATTTACAAATTTACCATGTATATGACAATCAACAAATTGATAATTATAATTCAAAAATGGGTAATAATTGGAAATTAAATATTCAACAATATTTAATTAAATCTGATACCAAAGATACTAATGGAAATATAATTTATAAATATATTGATGAGTCAAGTTTTATTCATTTTTTTGAAAAATATTCTAATGAAGATTCTTATGATTTATATTATGATACATTAGGAACAAATCTTATACTTTATATAAAAGATGAATATGCTTTTATTAAAGATAAACAGGATAATATTTTATATTTTGATTCAAATCCAATTAGGAAAAATTTAATTAGTATTACTTCAGGTGTTAATGAATCAATAAAAAAAATTATTAAATATGAAAATGATAAAATAATTTCTTTTTATGATAATAGATTACCATCAAGAAAAATTGATTTCTTTTATAATGAAGATGACTTATTAGAAAAATTATTTTGTCCAAATAATGGAAAAACTATTAATTATTTTTATGATGATAAATTAAACTTAATTTCAATCAAAGAATCAATTTCTTCAATAAAAAAATTTTCTACTGCTTTTGCTTATCAAAATAAATTATTAACAGTTGCAACTGATATTGAAAGTAACTCTTCTTTAAAATTTATATATGATAAAAATAATCGTGTTATTAATGTAATTAATGGATTAGCTAAAGCAGATTTTATATATAGTGAACCTTTAGATGCACTTTTCTGTGGTAATCATATTTGTAATACTAACAATTATTGTGGTCAAAAAGAAAAGAAATTTTTAGGTATATCTATAAATGAAGATAATTTTCAAGATAAAGAAATTTTAAATAACATAAATTATTCTAACAATAATACAATTATAAAAAATGAAAAAGGAATTAAAACAATTTATTTCTTCAATAAAAATGGATATACAACAAGTATATTAGAGAAAGATAATACTGGTTATAGAACTTTATTTAAACAAACTGGTCTTAATTTACCAACCTTAGGTCAGGGTACAAAAATAAATAATAGTCATTCTGTATCTTTTAACCATGATTATATTTTTTCACAAGATGATAATTATTCTTTTAGAAAATATATTAAAAAAGATAAAAATAAAGATAATTTAGATTACACAATTTCTTTTTTGGTAAAAACTAATGAAGATAGTAACATTACAGTATCACTTTTATTAGATTATTATTTTGTCACCTCTGAAAAAATTTATAATGAATCTAAATCTTCTTGCAAAATATTTTTAGACTCTACTGCAAATAATAGTTGGCAATATATTACAATACCTTTTTCTATAAAAAATGAAAAATTTATAGCAAACAATCAATTATCATCTTTTTATTTTAATAAATTAGTTTCATTAAATTTTGAAAATTCAACAAAACCAATAGAAATATCTAATATTAATATATCCGCCAATTGTGTACATAATATAAAATTATTAGACTTAACAAATGATAAAAATTATTTAGATTTAATCAATGTAAAAAAAGTAATTATTATTAGAGATAACAACTTATCTTATACTAAAGAAATCAATAATAATTTCTTTTTTAATGAAAATGACATTTCACAAATAGGTTATGATCTTTGTTTATCTAAAAAATTAAATAAAAATTATTTTACTTTAACTTATAATTCTGGTACTAAAAAATTATCTAAAATTAAAGAACTATATTTTGTACGTTATGATACAAAAATAAAATTTGATTGTATTACATCAAATGATACCTTATTTGATAATAATATTCTTTACCAACCATCTTATGCTTTTTCTAGCGAACCATCAACAGGAAAAAATCGTAATTATTCTTATTTTGGTTATAGTTTTGAAAATAATAATACACTTAAATATATATTTATTCATAATAAAATATTTAAATATTCAGATAAAGCTATTTTACAAAAAACTAATGAAACTTTTACTTGGTTAAATAAATTTAATAATGAAATAAAAAAAATAGATGAATATAATTTAATTTATGAAATTTTTTATGATTTATATAATAATTTAATAAAATCAACCACAAGCAATTCCATTGATGATGAAAAATTTGTTACCATTTATGAATATGATTCTAATAAAGAATGTCTTATTTCTTCATATAATCTTTTAGATGATAATTCAATATTTTGTAGAAAACAATTTAATTTTAATCCTTTATTTGATGTATTAGTGCAAGAATCTAACAATAAAGAAGAAACCATTTATAAATATAATCATTTTTTTGATAAATTAAATACTGTTGAATTAAATGTAAATGGTCTTCTATATGGAAAAAACACATTAAAATATAATAAAAATGGTTATTTAGAAGAATTATCACCTTCTGAAAATTGTAAATACACAATTAATTATGATAGATTTGGTATGGAAGATAGTTTCTTTTTAAATGGCACACTTTTATTAACAAAATCTTATGATACAAACATAAATAAAACATCAACAACTTATTACCATTCTAAAGATAACATTGAGATTATTACAACTGAATTTGATAATTATGGAAGAATAAAAAAATTAGATAACAATGGTGATAAATTATTATCATTATCTTATGAAGATGAATTATCATCTTTCAAAGAAAGTCCTTCTATTGCTAATATTCAAAAAAAGATTGATTATTGTTCAAATCTAACTTACACATACACTTATGATAAAGAAAATAATTTACCAACAGAATATAATATCGAAAGCTCTGATTTTTCTTTAAACGTTAAATGTATAAATAACAATAAATTACTCTTCCAATTTGATAATAATTATTTAAATTATGAAGATGAAATAAAATATGATGAAGACAATTTAATATCTCCTAGAATTATAGAAATTACAAACAATAATTCGTATGGAAATAAATGTTCTTTTAATTATGATAATTTAGGAAGATTATCTTCTCGTTTTTGTGAAAATGATTTACCAACATTATCATTTTCTTATAAAAAAGGAACTAATTTAAAAGAAAAAATATGTAATTCTTATTCATATCAAAAAAGTTATAATTCAAAAGATATAATCACAGAAACAAACATTATTGAGCAAGAATATGATGGAAATGGAAGCATAACTTCAATAAGTGAAAAATATAATTATAACAATATCAAAAATGATTTCTTTTATTATGAATATGATGATATTGAACGCTTAGTTCATGAAAAAATAACTGGATCATATTCTTTAAACCGCCATTACTATTATGATTTTGAAGGAAATTTCTCTCAAATAATAACAAATGACATAAAAGAAACATTTACTTATGAAAACGGAAGATTAATAAAAATAAATAATGATACTCTATTTCAATATGATACATTTGGAAATCCTATTTCTTTTAAAAGTAAATCACCAAACATGACTTGGACTAGAGGAACATTATTATCAAAATATAATGACATCAATTATATTTATAACGCTGATGGAACTATACATAAAAAAATAATAAATAACGTTACTACAACAAATTATTATGACGGAAACAAATTAATTGCACAAAAAATAAACAATACTTTAATAAGATTTTTTTATGATTTAGATGGAATATTTGGATTTAAAATAAACACAAATGACAAATATTACTTCATGAAAGATGCTCAAGGTAATGTAACAGGTTTATATAGACATAGTACTCTAATAGCAAAATACATTTATGACGCAATAGGCAATTGTTTAATATTTGATCTTAATGGAAGCGAAATTACTAATATTAATCACCCTGCTTTAATAAACCCAATCCGTTATAAAAGTTTATATTATGATACAGATTCTAAATTTTATTACCTTGATAATAGATGGTATGACCCTTCTATTGGTAGATTCATTAGTGCAAGTAGCCCAGAAAAATTATTATCAAAAGCAAACATAATATTTGGCTTAAATTTATATTCACTTACCACTAAAAATCCTTTATCCCTAATTATTATTACTAACAATTTATCACCTTCATTAAATTTTTATTATGATGGAGAATATAAATCATGGTGGGATAGATATGGTAATTTAGTATTATTTACAATAGGATTAGTTTTATCTTTTGCTACATTCATTTTTACTGCAGTAGCATGTGGTTTATCAAATGCCATTATAACTTTAAACACATTAATACAAATAACTACTTCTTCTACTATTGCAGAATTAACTTTAAATGCAGTTATTATTGGTTTTCAAAGTGCTTTATATGGATTAACATATTGGAATGAATTAGATAATTATTTAACATCTTCTTTCATAGATACATTAGTACAAAATTTTGTAAGTGTTGCATTTTTAGATTTTATTTATTTTAGTTTAATTAATCCTCTATGTTTTAAAGAAGGAACATTAATAACTACAAAAGATGGATTAAAACCAATAGAAGAATTAACTCTTAATGATGAATTACTTTCTTATAATCAACAAACAAATCAATTAGAATACAAAAAAATAACAAATATAATTATTAATAAAACATTTACATGGTGTCACATTTATATTGAAGATGAAGAAATCATTTGTACTGAAAATCACCCTATATTTATTTATTCTAAAAATCAATTTGTTGCCGCTAAAGACATATTACCAAATGATACAATCTTGTTATCAAATGGAAAAACTGCTAAAATTAAATCAGTTGAGATTGAATATCTTAACCACCCTGAAACAACATATAATTTTGAAGTAGAAGATTTTAACACTTATTTTGTTTCTTCTTTACAAATATTAGTACATAATCGTTGTACATTAGGAAAAAACATGGAAAAAGCAGGTGTTGTCTTTGAAGAAGGTGATGATGCACATCATTTGTATCCTCAAAAATTTAGAGATAAATTTGAGTCACTTGAAGGCATTAAAAAACTTGATATCGATGCAGCTGAAAATGGTTACAAATTAAAAAGTCACAAACATAAAAGTGGTGCTTGGAAATATAATAATGAATGGAAAAAAAGACTTCCAAATATAAAAACTATAGATGAGGCTAGAAGCGTAATGATTAATTTAATGAAAACAGTTTATGATGTAATTATTGAATAAAAAATAGGAGTTAAGATTATATGGAAAACAAACCATTTTACACAAAAGAAATAATTGATAAATCATTATTAATAAATAAAGAAATGACTACACTTGATGACAAAGGTAATGTATATATATTTTCTTATAATGAAGAAACAAGACATTTTATCTTAAAACAAGATGATAAAATTTTCTTTGAAAGTAATCTATTTAAGTTAAAAGAAGTTGATTTTTTACCTGTAAGTCCTTTCATTATTAATAATAAATTATATTTAGTTAATTATGATTTGGGAACTGAAATTCATGATTTAAACACTAAAGAAACACAATTTTTTCGAATTTGTGGTTCAACAAAAGTGCTTTATTCAAATAATTTAATATTCTTTGAAAAAATAAGAGAACTTATTGTTTTTGATGTAAGCTTAATGAAAATAATTTTTAGAAGTCCAGCTTCTGATTCACGTTTTAGGATTAATAAATACAAAAATTTTATTTTATTTCATTTATACAAATATAATGATTCTTATTTATACGATGCATTAAATAAAAAAGTATATGAATTACCTAATTTTTGTAAAGATTTTATCCCTCTAAAATTAGTTATTAAAGATAATAAAATTGTAACTTTTTATAAAAGTTATCACAATAACTTACCATTTGATTATGGTGTTTATATTTATGATTATCAAACTAAAAAAGAGCATTTTTTTTGTAATTTTATTATTGGTTCAGGCGCTTGCTTTAATTTCTTACATTTTTTCGAATTTGAATTTAATGAAACAAATTATAATCAACAATTTATATTTAACGAAGATAATTATGAAGAATATTTAAAATTCTTATTAAACAAATTTGGATATTATTGTTTGATATATAAAATAAATAAAACACTTTTAGAAAATTGCAAAGAAACGCCATTTATTAAAGAATTAAAACTACAATATGATTATATGGATAAAAGATTAAGGTATTATCATATAAGTTCTAATAGTGAATTAAAAGAATTATATGATGATATAACTGAAGGCACTGAAAGATTGAAAAATTTAATGTAATAAAAAATGATTAAGTAAATAGAATTTACTCTACAAACTTAATCATTTTTATTTAATTAATTTATTAATAATAAGATCTTACTGGGGTAACAATTTGTACTAAAGAATTATCATTAGGAGAAGATACTTTAAATGCTGACATTTCACCAACAAATGATAAAACAACTTCTTCACTTTGAGCAGCTTTAATTGCATCAATAACATAATTAACATTAAATGATATTTCAAATATATCACCAGTATATTTATAATCATCAATTGTTTCATTAGCAGATCCAATTTGTTCTGATTTAGAAGATATTTCTAATTTTTCATTGGATACAGATAATTTAACAATATTTTCTCTTTCAATAGCTAATAAAGAAACTCTTTCCATTGCTGAAATAAATTTATTAGAATTAACTTGTAAAATATATGGATAATTTGAAGGGAACATACCAGATATCTTTGGGAAATCACCTGCAATTAAACGGGAATAAATATTTGTTTCATTATAAGTAAAGACTGCTTTAGTGTTTGAAATAGTTAAACTAACTTCTCCTCCTTCAACAATCTTAGAAACTTCATTTAAGGTCTTTACAGGAATGTTTGAATTAAAATGAACTACTTCTTTAAGATAATATGTTTTCTTTGCTAAACGGTAACTATCTGTCGCTACAAATTCAATAGTAGAACCATCCGCTTTAGCGTTTATTGCAGTTAATACAGGTCTAACTTCTTTAGTTGATGCTGCAAATGCAGTTTGAGAAACAATTTTCTTTAAATCTTCACATGTGAAATTTACTTTTTCACCAATAATATCTAAATCTAAATCTGGATATTCATATGCTCTAACAGCATTTAATTTAAATTCGGATTTATTATCAGAAATTCTAGCAATAACATCATCAACAATTTCAATTGTTACAAAATCAGATTCGAGTCTTCTAACAATTTCTAATAAGAATTTAGCAGATATTAAAGTTGTACCTACTTCATAATCAGTAATGATATATTTATCATCTTCTTTAATTGGACATGAAGAAGTAATTGTTAATTCACCATTACTACCTAATAATAATAATTTATCTTCTTGCATATCAATTTTAAAATTTAAATATGCAGGAGTTGGTGATTTAGGTAAAATTGCAATATTTACTGTATTTAATAATTTTAAGAATCTTAATCTATTAATTGTTAATTTCATTTTTTATTTCTCCTTTTTATATTTAATAATTTATATTATTTATATTTAATAATAATAAAGGGTGTGGATAATGTGGATAAGTCAAATATTCACAACTTTTATTAATTTAATTTTATCATAAATTAGTATATAAAACTATGTTTTTTCTACTTTTTTAAGGCTTTTTTGAGGTCTAAAATAGCTGATGCTAATTGATTATCAGTTTTAATTTCTCTCCCCACTTTATCCACACCTGTAATAACAGTGCTGTGGTCTCTTTTGAAAAATTGACCAATTTGAATAAATGACATACCAAGTAAAGATCTACATAAATACATAGAAATTCTTCTAGCTAATGCAATTTGAGCATTTCTAATAGGAGACATAATTTGTTCTTCAGAAATAGAATAATATTTAGCAACTTGTTCAACTATATCTTGAGCAGTAATTAATTTCTTTTTATCATTTTTAGGCATCATGATATTAACTGCTTCTTGAATTTCTTGTAAAGATATTTGTTCATCATCTTTTAAAGAAACGGTATGGAATAATAATCTATTTAATGCACCTTCTAATTCTCTAACGTTTTTAGAAAAAGTTTCTGCTAAAAATTTTAAACCATCTTCATCATAATTATCTATATTTAAACCACGTGATTGAATTTTCTTCTTTAATATTTCAAGTAAAGTATCAGTATCTGGATTTTGAATATTAACACTTAATCCCATGTTGAATCTAGAAACTAATCTATCTTCTAAATCTTTTAAATCACGAGGATGACGATCAGAAGTTAATACTATTTGTTTACCATTATTTACTAAAGAATTAAAAATATAGAAAAACATTTCAGATGTTTTAGCTTTGTTTGATAAAAATTGAATATCATCCACTAATAATAAATCAACTGTTTTAAAAAAGTCTTTTAAAGATTGATTGTCTTGGCTACCATGTACATATTTTACAAATTCATCAATAAAAGCATCAGTAGTAATATATAAAACATGAGCATTAGGATGTTTTTCTTGATAATAATTACCAATTGCATGCAATAAATGAGTTTTTCCTAATCCAGATTTAGAATAAATAAATAATGGATTAAATAATTTTCCTGGATCATTAGCGACCATTAAGGCTGCTGTAGCAGCTTCTTTATTACATGGACCTACTACAAAACTATCAAAAATATATTTCGAATTTAATTTACAATTAGAAAAATAATTAACATTTTCAATTGGCATAACATTAGAAGAAATTTTTTTAGTTGGTTTAGAAATTGTTTCATCTAATTCATCTTCTAAATAGAAAGAAAGATTATAATCCTTACCTAAAACATTTTTAATTGTTTCATTTAATAAATGAGATTGATCTTGAGTTGATAAATAAGTTTTAACTAGCAAAGATGGAGCAAGAATTTTTAAAGAGTCATCATTCATTTCAATTAATTTTAAATCAGCATAAAAAATACGATAATTATGCATATCATTTTTTAAAGATTTTTCTAGACTTTTTAAAACTTTGTCCCAAGTTGCTTTTTGTTTAGTAACTGTGATTGGCATTTGCTTGCCTCCTGTAAAACAACAAAATAATATCATAAATAAAATAAAAATAAAGCAAAAAATTTATTATTTTTTTTATCCACAATAAAAAAAGCGTAAAAAGACCTAAAATTAGGAAAAAATAAAGTTATCCACAATTGTATATGTTGATAAGTATGTGTGGATTAATATGTTGATAAATTATTGTTGATAAAGTGGATAAGAATTAACAATGTAAAAATTACTGTTGATAAAAAAAGCCTTAAATTAGGTAAAATTTATATTTAATCCACATAAAAATGAGAGTTTTAAACATTATGTTAGAATTGTTTATATTATGTTGATTGATTATAAAAATAAAAATAAATAGTTGGTAAAAAATGAATAATTTAATAAAAAAATTCATTTTCTTTTATTAATAAGGTAAATATAATAATCAAACAATTTCTTATTATTTAAAATTTAAAATATGGATATAATAAATTTATATAAAAATTTTTTAAGTAAATATTTTAGTTTGTGTTGACTTAACTTTTATATATATATATAATCTAAACGTATGTTAGTATCTATCGGAGGTGTACAAAATGAAAAGAACGTATCAACCAAGTAAAAGAAAACACACATCCGTAAATGGTTTCCGTGCTCGTATGGCAACCCCAAACGGTCGTAAAGTGTTAGCAAGAAGAAGACTTAAAGGAAGAAAAGTCCTTTCTGCTTAATTCTTAATTACTTAGACTTAAACCACTAGGGGCAAATACTCTAGTGGTTTTTATCAAAATGGAGAAAAAATGAAAGAAATCGAAAGAGTAAAATCTCAACAAGACTTTCAAAAAGTAATATCTTTAAAACATAGAATAAATTCAAATATTTATGTCGTGTATTATATAAAAAATGAACTTGATTTTCCAAGATTTGGAATCTCTGCTAGCAAGAAACTTGGTAATGCAGTAGTAAGAGTCAAAATAAGACGTCAAGTAAGAGCGATGATACAACAAATAAAAAAAGTACATACATTAAAAAATAAAGACTATGTAATAATAGTTAAAAAAACATACTTAGATAACGATTATAAAACTAATTTACAAATTTTAGAAAATATGCTGAAAAAAGCGGAGGAAAATTAATGAAGAAAATCTGGAAAGTTGGATTACTTTTCTTGGGAATATTCGTTTTAGCTGGTTGTACAAGATCTTTTGTTACAATTCAAGATAAATCAAATATGATGGTTAATTATGAAAATGGTATTGCTGAAGAAAATAAAACAAATTTAGATAAAATTATTGAAGATGTTAATAAAACTGGTGTTTATTTTGCACCTTCTAATGATTATTTTGATTATGTTGAACATAAAATTGTTGATACAGTTAAAGTTAATTATGGAACTGCTACATTAAAAATTGATGCAGAAGAAAAAACATATGACAGTTTAACTAAAGAAGAACTTTTAACTGAAGGTGCTACTAGAGATGCATTTAAGAAATCAAATGAATATGCATTAGTTAAATATGCTAAAGAAAAAACTACTTCTTTGGATGACTTATGGTCAAATTATGATTTATGGAGAAATAAAGCTCTTGATGATAGTAAAGATGTTATTGGTAAACAATTAACTTTAAATGATGTAGGTACAGATTATTTTTATACATATATGAAAAATAGTTTTAATGCTTACGCTAATAAAATAACAGCTTGCATTACTCCTGAAGATGGAACATTTGATGGCTTAAAATTAGAAGGAAAATCATGGGGTGAAGCTTTTGCTAAAGTTGGATTTATTGAAGGATTACTTGTTTGGCCTATTGCTGCTATGCTTTATTATTTTGCTAAAGCATTTTCTGGTTTAGGTGAATGGGGAACAATTTTATCAATTTTACTTGTTACAGTTATTGTTAGAGGTGTGTTATTATTATTAACATTTAGACAAACTGCTTCTCAACAAAAAATGACTCAATTACAACCTGAACTTGCTAAGATTCAAGAAAAATATCCTAATGCAGATACAAATCAATATGATAAACAAATGATGGCACAAGAACAAATGGCTTTATATAAAAAATATAAAATAAATCCATTTGGAATGTTGATTGTATTATTATTCCAATTCCCAATTTTTATTGCTGTTTGGGGTGCGATGTCTGGATCAGCTATATTAAGAGTAGGTAATTTATGGGGATTAAATTTATCAGCAATTACTGGTGAAGCAATTCTTCATTGGAGTGGAACTGCTTCTTGGGTAGCATTAACTATATTTATTATAATGGCGTTATCTCAAGCTGTTTCTATGTTATTGCCTCAGTTTTTACAAAAAAGAAGAACTGCTAAAGTAAGTAAAATGGGTGTTAATCCAGCTAAAAATAAAACAAATAATCAAATGATGATTATGAACATTGTCATGCTTGTAATGATTATATTTACTGGAACTCAACTACCAGTAGCTATGGCAATATATTGGATTATTACTGCTTTAATTTCTTTACTTCAATCTTTAGTTATTTCACATATAACAAATAGAAAATTAAAACAAAAATAGATTTTGGAGGTAAATAAAATGCAAAGATATACAGCAAAAACATTAGAAGATGCAATTAAAGAAGCAGCAGAAAAAGAATATTGTACTGTTGAAGAAATTGATTATTTATTAGTTAGTCAAACTGAAGAAGAAACAACAATTGATGTATATACAATTATGGATGTAATTGAATATGCAAAAGATTATGTACAAAAAAGTATTGAAGCTTTAGGTTTTGATAATAAAGTAAATCCTTCTTTAAATGAAGGAATAATTAATTTAAAAATTGATTCTGATCGTAATTCAATTATTATTGGTAAAAATGGTAAATCACTTCAAGCTTTAAATGAATTAACTAAATTAGCAGTTAATAATCATTTTAAAAAGAGATTTAGAGTTTTATTGGATGTTAATGGATATAAACATGATAAATATGGTAAATTAGTTTCTATTGCTAGAAGATTGGCACATGAAGTACAAAAAACTCATACAGATGTTGTTCTTGATCCAATGCCTGCTGATGAAAGAAGAATGATACATAATGCTTTAGCAGGAATGCCTAATATTAAAACTGAATCTGAAGGATTTGGTAATAAAAGACAAATACATATTAAATTTGTTGATTAATTAAAAACACCGTTATGGTGTTTTTTTTAATTTGTAAAAAACAATTAGAACAAAAATGCATATATATGAACAAATTTGCACTTATAGTGATTTATAGTTATGATATAATATAAAAGAATATAGAGGTAATATGAATGATTAAAATTGAGCATTTAAATAAATATTATAACAAAGGAAAAAGCAATGAAATACATGTAATAAATG
>ERZ1106969.190-NODE-190-length-71908-cov-47.026039_pt1 | contig 71908 bp, 65 predicted proteins | sample MGYA00403685_ERZ1106969 | MGnify/ENA primary metagenome ERZ1106969 (study PRJEB35170, sample SAMEA104062416) | human gut metagenome | biome: human gut; feature: human-associated habitat; material: faeces | place: Denmark | collected 2012-05-18 ...
GTCAGTCGCGACTGCGTCGCCTATACAAGAATTTCAAGAAATTGCTTTTCAAGCATGCTTGAACGCAATTTTTCTCTATTACGTAGCGTGCACTTCCAAAAGCTCCGCTTTTGTCAGTCGCGACTGCGTCGCCTATACAAGAATTTCAAGAAATTGCTTTTCAAGCAAGCTTGAACGCAATTTCTTAAAATTCTTGTGCACGCTACTTGGTTGCCGCATAGAATGCTTCTATTTGGGCTTGTTCGCTGCTTAGGCCTTTTTCCTCCATCTGTACTATCATGTTAAGCATTTTCTTGTAATCATGTGGCATTATCTTCTTGAATTTAGGAAGATATTCACTGAAGTTATCAAGCACTTCCTTGCCCTTCTTTGAATTAGTGTATGCTACATGCTCTGTAATAATCTGTTTAAGTTCAAGTACGTCATATTTATCTGTGACAGGTTCTAATGATACAAGCTGCTTATTTACTCTCTTGTAAAGAGATGTATCTTCATCAAGAACATAAGCTATTCCACCACTCATACCTGCTGCGAAGTTCTTTCCTGTTGAGCCGAGTACGACAACTCTTCCGCCTGTCATATACTCGCATCCATGATCACCACAGCCTTCAACAACAGCTGTAGCACCGGAATTTCTTACACAGAATCTTTCACCTGCAACACCATTTATAAATGCTTTACCACTTGTCGCACCATATAAAGCAACATTACCGATTATGATATTTTCGTCTTCTTTATATGTTACTCCTGTTGGAGGGTATACTATAAGTTTTCCACCTGAAAGGCCTTTACCGAAATAATCATTACTGTCACCGACAAGTTCAAGTGTAAGTCCCTTTGGTATAAATGCACCAAAGCTCTGTCCACCTGCTCCGTTACATTTTACAGTATATGTATCCTCTGAAAGACTTTCACCAAATCTTCTTGTTATCTCTGCTCCAAGAAGTGTTCCAACCGAGCGGTCTGTATTAGTTACATCAACCTCAACACTTCTTCTCTGTCCATTTTCCATTGCCTGTTCAAGCTTCTTGATAAGAACTTTTTCATCAACTGTCTTTTCAAGTTCAAAGTCATATACATTTTTCTTATCATAATGTATCTTAGAAGCTTCCTTAACATATGGATTATCAAGTATCTTTGATAAGTCAACCTTTGATGAATGTCCACTGTTTTCAACCTGCTTAGGTTCAAGGAAATCTGTTCTTCCAACAAGTTCATCCAATGTCTTAACACCAAGCTTAGCCATATATTCACGAAGTTCTTCTGCAATAAATCTCATGAAGTTTACAACATATTCAGGCTTTCCTGTAAATCTCTTTCTAAGTTCAGGATTCTGTGTTGCAACACCAACAGGACATGTATCAAGGTTACATACTCTCATCATAACGCAGCCCATTGTTACAAGTGGAGCTGTTGCAAATCCGAACTCTTCTGCTCCAAGCATTGCTGCAATAGCTACATCTCTTCCGCTCATAAGCTTTCCATCTGTTTCAATGATAACCTTATTTCTTAAGCCATTCATTGTAAGTGTCTGATGAGCTTCTGCAAGTCCAAGTTCCCAAGGAAGTCCTGCATTATGTATTGAACTTCTTGGTGCTGCACCTGTACCTCCGTCGTAACCAGAAATAAGAATAACCTGTGCTCCTGCCTTTGCAACACCTGATGCTACTGTACCAACACCTGCCTCTGATACAAGTTTTACTGAAATTCTTGCATTCTTATTAGCATTTTTCAAATCATATATAAGCTGTGCCAAATCCTCTATAGAATAAATATCATGATGAGGTGGTGGCGAAATAAGAGATACACCCGGTGTAGAAAGACGAGTCTTTGCTATCCAAGGATAAACTTTCTTTCCAGGAAGATGTCCGCCTTCACCAGGCTTAGCTCCCTGTGCCATCTTAATCTGGATTTCCTGAGCACTTACAAGATACTTGGATGTTACACCAAATCTTCCTGATGCTACCTGCTTAATTGCTGAACATCTGTTAAGTCCGTCAGGTCCTACAGTAAGTCTGTCCTCATCTTCTCCACCTTCGCCTGAGTTAGATTTACCATGAAGCATATTCATGGCAATTGCCATAGTCTCATGCGCTTCCTTTGATATAGAACCATATGACATAGCTCCTGTCTTAAATCTTCTTACAATCGAATCAACGCTTTCAACCTGACTTATATCTATTCCTTTCTTAGGGAATTTAATATTCATAAGACCTCTAAGATTCTTAACTCCGGTCTCCTTATTAACAAGCTTTGTATATTCCTTAAATGTATTGTAATCACCTGTTCTTGTTGCGAGCTGAAGAAGGTGTATAGTCTGAGGATTATACAAATGTTCTTCTTTTCCGCTTCTTAACTTGTGTGCTCCGACACTGTCAAGTGTTGTATCTGTTGATAATCCCAATGGGTCAAATGCCTTTGAATGTCTGCTCTCAACATTCTCCTGAATATCTTTCAAGCTGATTCCTTCTATTCTTGAAACAGTGCCTGTGAAATATTTATCAATAACATCTGAATTAATACCTATTGCCTCAAAAATCTTAGCACCCTGATATGACTGGATTGTAGAGATACCCATCTTCGCCGCAATCTTTACAATTCCACTTAATATAGCGCTATTATAATCATCTACTGCTGCATAGTAATCTTTATCAAGCATATTCAAATCTATTAATTCCTGTATGCTTTCCTGTGCAAGATAAGGATTAATAGCAGAAGCACCATATCCAAGAAGTGTTGCAAAATGATGAACATCTCTTGGCTCACCACTTTCAAGGATAACAGCCATGCTTGTTCTTTTCTTGGTTCTTACAAGATAACACTGTATTGCAGATACTGCCAAAAGTGAAGGTATTGCAACGTGATTCTCATCAACGCCTCTGTCTGAAAGAATAATTATATTTGCACCCTCTCTATGAGCTCTGTCTGCTTCAACATACAAATGATCAATAGCTTTTTCAAGTGATGTATTCTTATAATATGTAATAGGAATTGTCTCAACCTTAAAGCCTTCAACATTCATATTCTTGATTTTTAATAAATCTGTATTGGTAAGTATTGGATGTTCAATTCTTAACTGCTTACAGTTTTCTTCCTTTTCTATAAGAACATTTCCATCTGTACCAAGATATACATCTGTAGATGTAACTATTTTCTCACGTATTGAATCGATAGGTGGATTAGTTACCTGAGCGAACAACTGCTTAAAATAGTTAAATAATGGCTGATGATTGTTTGAAAGTACTGCAAGTGGTGTATCAATACCCATAGCTCCTATCTGCTCAGAGCCGTTAAGTGCCATAGGAAGTATTGATGTTTTAAAATCTTCATATGTATAGCCAAATGCTTTCTGTAATCTTGCTCTTTCTTCCTTAGTATGATCAGGCACCTTTTTATTAGGAATTTTTAAATCATGTAAATGCACAAGATTATTATCAAGCCATTCACCATAAGGCTGGCTGGTTGCATACTTTTCCTTAAGTTCCTCATCATCAATAAGTTCGCCCTTAACCGTATCTACAAGGAGCATCTTTCCCGGTCTTAATCTGTCCTTTATCTTAATTCTGCTCTCGTCAACAGGAAGTACACCAACCTCTGATGAAAGGATAAGGTATCCATCATTAGTAACATAATATCTTGATGGACGAAGTCCGTTTCTATCAAGAACAGCTCCCATTATATCTCCATCTGAGAAAAGAATTGATGCAGGTCCGTCCCAAGGCTCCATCATAGTTGCATAATACTGGTAAAAATCTTTCTTTTCCTGTGCCATAGCCTTATTATTGCTCCAAGGTTCAGGTATTGTTATCATAACTGCAAGTGGAAGCGGCATACCATTCATAACAAAGAATTCCAATGTATTATCAAGCATTGATGAATCCGAACCATTTACATTTACAACAGGAGTAATCTTAGACATTTCCTCTTCAAGATATGGAGAATACATAGTTTCTTCTCTTGCAAGCATTCTATCTGCATTACCCTTAATTGTATTAATTTCACCGTTATGAACAATGAATCTGTTAGGATGAGCTCTCTCCCAGCTTGGATTAGTGTTAGTTGAGAATCTTGAATGTACAATAGCAATTGCTGATTCGTAATCTTCATCTTCAAGATCTCCAAAGAACTGTCTTAACTGTCCTACCAGAAACATTCCTTTATATACTATTGTTCTACTTGAAAGAGAAACAACATATGTATCTTCGCAAGTCTGTTCAAATACTCTTCTTGCAACATACAGTTTTCTATCAAAATCTATTCCTTTTTCCACATCATCAGGTCTTTTCACAAATCCCTGAAGAATATAAGGCATGCAATCTACAGCTTTCTTACCGAGAATATTAGGGAATGTAGGAACTTCTCTCCATCCTAAAAATTCCATGCCCTCTTTCTCGACAATAATTTCAAACATTTTCTTTGAACGATTACGTGCAAGTTCATCCTGCGGAAAGAAAAACATTCCTATTCCATAGTCTCTTTCTCCACCAAGTTTAATACCGGCAGTCTTTGCTGCCTTCTTAAAGAACTTGTGTGATATCTGAAGCATGATACCAACACCATCACCTGTTTTTCCCTCAGCATCTTTTCCTGCTCTGTGCTCAAGGTTTTCAACAATGCTTAAAGCATCTGATACAGTCTGATGTGTCTTAATGCCTTTAATGCTTACGACAGCTCCTATTCCACAGTTATCGTGTTCAAATTGCGGACTATATAATCCAGGCGTTCTGTTTTGATTTTCCATAGATTTTGTCTTCCTTTCGTAGTTTGTAGCATATGAGTTTTATGTTGAAATTAATATACCTCTTTTTTTATTGATTGTAAACATTTTCTTATGTTAAATCGTCTGATTATTCGTCTATTATCATTTTATTATTATATTGTCTGATATTTATTAATATTTTTTGTTATAAAAGAGTTGTTTTAGCGCAATTCATCTTCTTTTTATGGTTTTTCTCAAGCTTATGAAGCAGCTTATTGCTGGTTTATGAACACATTTCATCAAAATTGTGTCAGAATTGTTTCTCATTTTCGCGTGTTTTTCAGCCCAAAAAGGGGTCACAAATAAAATTCCATAAAAAATAAAGTGATAATCTCCTCTCAGTGGTACTGATAGAAATTATCACTTTAAATTATTAAGTCCAACTTTTATTTTTAATGTTTTTACATTTTTTTCTTTCTTTTTTTAATCAAAAAGTCAACCGCACTTTCTTTTACATTGAAGCATATGTCTGTATGATCACCACCATATTCGCCATCCAATGTCCAACTTACCTTCTCTTTACTCTCAAATCGTATATTTTTGGTTTTAAAAGAATATACCATGTCACATTTATCAAAATTCTGTGAAACAAATGCTGAAACAAGAGACTGTATATCAAGTGCCCCCTTAATTTTCTTAATCAGCATAACTTCAAACAATCCGTCCTGCAAGTCAACACCTGTTCCTGTAAGACCTTTCATTCCACCTACAGACTCTGTATTGCTTATCATTCCATAGATAAAATCATCTTCTGTCTTTAACTCATCACATATAACTTTCATCCGGTATGGCTTAACATCTGCAAGTCTTTTAACACCCTCAATAACATATGCCTGATGTCCAAGTATATTTTTAAGATTCTGAGGTGTTGCGTAAGACACTTCTGTAAATGCGCCAAATGCCGCTACATAATTAAACGAACGCTCATTATTCATAATTCCTATATCACAGCTGAATCTTTCTCCGTCCGCTATATATCCTGCTGCTTTAACCATATCCTTTGGTATATGAAGGCTTGTAGCGAAATCATTGGTTGTTCCACTTGGAATATAGCCTATTGCAGGCTTATCTCCCGAATATTTAAGTATAGCTCCAACTGTTTCATTAAGAGTACCGTCTCCACCGCTGCAAGCTATTACATCATATTTCCCTTCATTTTCAAGAATATGATTATATCCATCCTTCGGTGCTTTGGTAGGATAAACTGTAACCTCATATCCCGCCAATGAGAAAATCTGTATTATTCTTAATAATGAATTTTTTATTTGTGCTTTACCCGAATTGGGATTAAAAACAAAAAGCATTTTTTTCATATGCAGCCTCCGATTTTGAAAGTTTCATATTATCTGTCCCACTTATCGCACAAAGAATTAATCTGACCTGTAAATTTGGCTAAATCTTTATTAGCGCCTCCCTCATTATGAGAAATTACTGTCATAAGTCTCTTTCCTGCCGCAACAAGTCTGTCAAATACAGTCTGATTACGTTTATTAATTACAGTTCTTCTTGCCTTCTTCTCCTTATTACCTGCAACAAGCATAGAGCCGTCTGCCAGGTCATAAACTTCGCCTGTATAAGGAGCTACAGCATTATATCCATATTCGTCTTTAAGACAGTCCTTAAATTCTTCACACACACTGTCCTCGCCATGTACAACGAATACCTTTTCAGGCTTCTTTTCAAATGCATTAATCCACCTTAAAAGTCCTTCTTTATCCGCATGGCCACTGGTTCCGGCAAGTTTAACTATCTCTGCATTAATCTTTATAGGCTCACCAAATAATTTAATCTCTTTTGCTCCATCAACAATAATTCTTCCTGTCGTTCCTACCGCCTGATAACCTACAAAGACAATTGTACACTCAGGTCTCCAGAGGTTATGTTTTAAATGATGTCTTATTCTTCCGGCCTCACACATACCTGATGAAGATATTATAACCTTAGGATTCTGGTCAAAATTAATCAGCTTTGATTCCTCTCCTGTGGTTGCATATTTAAGGCCTTCAAATGACAAAGGATTAATTCCCTGCTTTACAAGTTCAACCGCTTCCTCATCAAAACAGCTCTCTACATTTTTGTAAAATATCTGCGTAGCTTCTATTGCAAGAGGGCTATCCATATATACATCAAACTCGCGTCCTACAAGATTGTCCTGTTTTATTTTTCTTATTATATACAAAAGCTCCTGTGTCCTGCCAACTGCAAATGACGGAATAACAACATTTCCACCCCTGCTAAATGTTCTCTTAAAAATATCAGCCAGTTCTTTAACATAGTCAGGAGTTCCTCCGTGGCTTCTGTTTCCGTATGTAGATTCTATAACAACATAATCTGCTTCTTTTACGTGTGAAGGATCTTTTATTATAGGTTTATTTATATTTCCTATATCTCCGGAAAATACTATTTTCTTGGAAACATCCCCTTCAGTCGCCCACACCTCTATGCTTGATGAGCCAAGAAGATGTCCTACATCTTTAAATCTGATTTTAACGTTATCATTAACAGTTATAATCTTGTCATATTCACAGCCAACGAACTGTTTCATAACATTAACAGCCGCATCCATATCATACAATGGTACAAATTCTTTAAGTACTCCGTCAGAACGTTTTGCTTTTCTGTTACGCCATTCTGCTTCAAACATCTGAATATGTGCACTGTCTTTAAGCATAATCTCGCAAAGCTGTACCGTCGCTGTTGTACAAAATACTTTGCCCCTGAATCCATTTACATACAATAGTGGAATAAGTCCTGAATGGTCTATATGTGCATGCGTAAGTAACACATAATCAACATCAGATGCCGGTATTGGCAGCTCCTGATTCTCATACACATCATTTCCCTGCTCCATACCACAATCAATAAGAAAATTAACTCCGTTTACTGACAAGTAATGGCAACTGCCCGTAACTTCATGATCCGCTCCTAAAAAGGTAAGTTTCATATTGCGCCCTCCATGATATTATATTGTCCACTTCACTCCGCCATGCTGTAAGGCTTTCTCCCTATCATATAAAGCTAATAATAAATGCTTTGTATAAGTACAGCATTTATTATTTGTTTTATGTAGCACGGCTAATTGCTTACGCATAGTATACCACATCGGGAAGGATATTAAAAGATAATTGTATTATTATTAATACAATTTTTATACAATTCAGACTTTTAGTGCTTAATATAACAAATTTTTATTATATAATATTTATTTTTTTCCTGACTGACACTCTTTATATCATCTTTTCTTTTAACCATTTTCCGCTTAAGAATCTTCCGGCAAATATAATGCCTCTTATTGTCCAATCTGCAAACATTCCATACCACACTGCCATGGTTCCAAGTCCAACTACCTTTACAAGGAATACGCACAGCGCAACTCTCATGCACCACATTGTAATTATTGAAGTAATCATTGAAAAACGTACATCTCCTGCCGCACGCATTCCATATGCAGGCACAAATGACAATGTCCACACAAGTGGCTTAACAATAGTGATTGCCCCTATCATTTTCATGCATAATGAAGCACTTACCGGTTCCATTCCACCTATTATGGTTATTGGTTTTGCAAGTGCAAATACTAAAAGACATGAAGCAATAATCGCAAGCTCAGCTATCCCGGTCAATTTAACAACATAATATTTAGCCTCTTCTTTTCTTCCGGCACCAATACATTGTCCTACCACCGTCATCAGCCCTATTCCTACAGCTATTCCTGCTATACCGTTAAGATTTTCCATGATATTGGTCATTGCCTGTGCTGCAAGTGCCTCTGTAGGAAGTGTTGATATTGTAGACTGTATGGCAAGCTTACCGAACTGGAACATACTGTTTTCCACTCCTGCCGGTATTCCTACCGAAAGCACCTTTTTAATCAATTTAATATCCGGTCTTATAGCAAGATAATTATTTATAACAATTATCTGTTTTGGCTTTCTTAATGCAACAAATATTACCGCCGCACAGATTATTCTTGAAACAAGGGTAGATATGGCTGCTCCAAGGACTCCAAGTCCACATGCAAATATAAATACACTGTTTCCTATTATGTTAACAATATTTGATATAAATGCTACCTTCATTGGAAATTTTGAATTTCCGCCTGCCCTGAAAAACGCTGCACCTGCATTAAATAAGGCGAGTACCGGATATGAAACCGCAGTAACCAGAAAATATATTATGCAGTTTTTCATAACCTGGTCTTCTACTTTTCCGAAAACAAGCCTTAATAACGGTTTACAAAAAATCATTCCAAATATCATAATTGTAAGTGAAATCGTAAGCACTGTTATAATAACCTGTCTTGCAGCATTATTGGCGCCTTTTTTGTCATTCGAGCCTATATAATGTGAACAGATTATTGAACCTCCTGTAGCCATCGCAGAAAAAAGCATAATAATAAGATTATTAATTGAGTCTACAAGGGAAACTGCGGTTATTGCTTCTTTGCCGACATTACTTACCATAATCGTATCTGTCATTCCCATAAGTGAATTAAGAAGCTGTTCAATAATAATAGGCACTAGTAATGCTACTAATGCCCTATTACTGAATATAAGATTATTTTTATCTATTTTACTTTTATCATATAAACATATCTTTTTATTCATATCATATCCATTTCTGCACACATTTCCTGTGCATAACAATTACTATATTGCCTGATATTTTACATTCATAAATGTAACATCTGCATTACGGGATACAAACATTCCAACATAAACATGTTCAGGGTCAATCGCTGTAAGCTTGAAATCAAATCCACCTGTAACCTCAGGTTCATCACCAAATTTCAGCGCATATCCGTCAGAAGTTGAGCTGATTCTTAGATCAACAACTTCCCCCTCCTTATACTCTCTGCTCACAGTACCACCGTTTATTATCTCGCCGTTTTTTCTGGCAAAGCAGTTAAACGCTTCTTCTTTTCTTGTTATCTTAAGTGGTGCTGCTGCCACATAATCTCCAAGTATATCAGGACTTCTTCTGTCAATATACATGTCATCCCTTACCATAAGTCCAAATGATACCTGATCATTATAAAACATTCTGTTAATCTTCATCTTAGCTGTAAATATGAAGTTTTCATCAGCAGGGACCTGCTTATAATACATCGCAATCCCATCTGTAACCTCTGATATTTTACCCTTATCATTTCTTACTTCTATATGTATATTTCCGTCTTTATCTTTTTCAAGCGTAAAATTATCTTTATTCACATCACATAACACATCGCCAAATACAGTACCCTTAAAACCTTCACAGTCCTCCCATAAAGTACTGTCCTGTAAATCAGAAGAAAATACTGTCGGCTTATAATCTTTATTACTTTCAAGATACTTGTCCATTGACGGAATCGGATAATCATTTTCTATATTACAGATATTCTCAGACAATCCGGGAATATTCATATCTTTAATAGCCGACATAACCATATACGCATTAACTCTGGCTCCCCAAATATTTGTATGTGTATTATCAACACTCTTCTCATTATTAGAAGGCCATGCATGAAGATAAATCGTCTTATTTTCTGTAAGCTCTTCATATAACTTCTTTGTCTTTGATGTCATATCAACTACAGGTATATCCAATTCTTCTCCCAGCTGTAAAACTGCCTTTGAATAATCTCCACCTTTATATCCCGGAACATCCTTAGTTATATGTAAGTCTGAATCCTTCCACTTTCCTGTAACACTTCTTCTTACAATAGGTGTACACAATATTACACTGCATCCGCTATTATTTGCAGGAACTATATAATTGTTATACAGCGAAGCAGCAAATGTACCTTCGCTCTTGTAATCTGCTGATGGCGAAGTATATCTTCCAGCCTCTGTTTTTTCATCATTATGTCCGAAACCGATTATAAGAAAATCTCCCTGCTTCATATTTTCAAGCAGTTCTTTATACTCAGGTTCTTTTGTATAACTTTTGCTGCTTCTTCCTGATAATGCGATATTTCTTACTGTTACTTTATCATTAAGATAACATCCTAATTTAGTTCCATATCCATATCTTGGATAGTAATACTTATCATTAAAGCTGCTAAGTGTTGAATCTCCGATAACCCACAATGTGCTCATGTCAATCCCTTTCCAGGCTACGTCATGCCTCTGTCTTACCTCTGCTTTATATCTTACGGGCATTTTCCTTGCATCAGCCTTCACTTCCTGATTTCTTCTGATAATTCTACAACCCACCTATAAATACTTCAACATTATATTTTTTACATTTTTAAGCAAAATACATATTTTGTGCAATACAGACACTTATCATCAAAGAACTCCATATTGTTCCTTCAATTCCCTGTCTGCGCGTTCCACTTCTTCTTTAAAATCCCTTGCCGACAGCAACAGACACCCTTGCCCTCTTATAATAACCTGCTCAACTCCGTCAGACGTTGCTACTGTAACATTATATTTTCTGCCATTTTCATGTGCAAATTTTTCTATATAATGGTCGGCTGTCTCAGCTTCTTTCGTGTACACTATATGAATATTATGATAATCAAGGAACTCCTCCCTGTGTCCCGAAACCCTGTATGCATCAAATACAGCTATTAATTCACAGCCTTTAATTCCCTGATAATTACACAGAATATCTATAAGTCTTCCTCTGGCACTATCCATATTTATCATTGCCAGTTCATGAAGCTCATCCCATGCATGTATAATATTATATCCGTCAACCAGCAGATAATTTTTTCTTTTTTCGGATGTTTTTTCTGTTCCTTTATAAATAACAGGCTGCGTAGATTCTGTTTTTCTTTTAGACAGCTTCTTTCTTTCGTTATCACCATTTCTGCTGTTTGCAAAATATGTTTCCCTTAATATGGCATCTACCTCTTCGGTTCCTATCCATTCATCAGAAACCACTCTTCCTCTTCCCTTCTGTGGAACATATAAATCTTTGTCATTTCCACCTTTGTCAGGATTTAATATACTTTCAAGATGCATATATTCAGAAACTTCATTCCATGGCACAATAAATCCCGAGCCATGTGCACAAAATACCGAATCAGCCGGATTTCTCATGTCACCCTCTGCAACATATCCGATTTTTTCAATAACTTCCTGCTGATTATGGCAAGGCATATAGCCTGCCATACGGCATGTAACCTTTCCTCTGCCCTTTGTAAATGCACTTACATCTTTCTGATAATTAAGGAATTCAGATACCGGAGCTGTACCTGTTACAACTGCTGTTTCTTTCTCACTTATAAGCTTGCATTTACCTGACATTTTTTCTATATCCGTCATAACTCTTCCAATATTTTCTGAAGGAAGAGTTATCTCAAATTCATAATAGGGTTCCAAAAGTACAGACTCCGCCTGCATAAGTCCCTGACGCACAGCTCTGTAAACAGCCTGTCTGAAATCTCCACCTTCTGTATGTTTTATATGCGCCCTTCCTGACTTAAGTGTTATCTTCACATCCGTAAGCTTAGAACCTGTAAGAACTCCGACATGGCTTTTCTCGCATAAATGCGTATATATAAGTCTCTGCCAGTTTTTAGCAAGCACATCTTCACTACAGTCACATTCATACTGCATACCACTTCCTGCCTCAAGCGGTTCCATAAGCAGATGAACCTCTGCATAATGTCTTAAAGGTTCAAAATGTCCGACACCCTCAACAGTATCTGCAATAGTTTCCTTATATACGATATTTCCAGCTCCAAATGTTACATCAATACCAAATCTTTCTTTTATTATGCTCTGCAAAACCTCTATAAGCACAGGTCCCATTACCTGAACCTGTATTTCATTAAGCATCTCATTCCATTCTATATGAAGCTGAGGTTCTTCCTCCTCTATCACTCTTAATTTAGGAAGCATCTGTACAGGGTCTGTTCCCTGTGGCAGATTTATTTTATATGTTAAGACTGGCTCTAAAAATGGTATGGAAATACCATTATCGCATCCAAGCGGTTGGCCTGCCTGCGTTTTAATAAGCCCTGTTACCGCACATATGCCACCTGCTTCTATTTCAGGAACAGTTGTAAATTTATTGCCTGAATATATACGTATCTGATTAATCTTTTCTTCCTCAATATTCATTCTGGCTTTTAATGTTCCGCCTGTAACCTTTAAATATGTAAGTCTGTTATTCTGCTCATCTCTGGCTATCTTAAAGATTCTCGCGCCAAATTCATCCCCATATTCCTGCGCCTTTATATATTTTGAAAGTCCTTCAAGAAATTTATCCACTCCATCAAGCTTTAATGCCGAACCAAAAAAACATGGAAACAATGCCCTTTTGCTTATAAGTTCACAGACATCTTCATCTGTTAATTCTTTTCCCTCAAGATAATCGTTTAATGTCTTTTCATCACAAAGTGCTATTTCTTCATTATCAGGCATTGTAAAATCAACACATGAATCCGAAAGCTTATTTTTTAACTGCTCCATAATTCTTGTTTTATTGGTACCGGACATGTCCATTTTATTAACGAATATAAATGTAGGAATATGATGCCTCATAAGAAGACGCCATACTGTTTCCGTATGAGCCTGAACTCCATCTGTTCCACTTATAACCAGTATTGCATAATCAAGAACCCATAATGTTCTTTCCATTTCAGCTGAAAAATCCACATGTCCCGGAGTATCAAGCAAAGTAATATCATAATCATCAAGGCTTAAATGTGCCTGCTTTGAAAATATAGTTATTCCTCTGGCTCTCTCCATTGCTCCTGTATCAAGAAATGCATCCTTATTATCTACCCTTCCAAGCTTTCTTATTGCTCCGCTTCTGTATAACATTGCCTCCGAAAGCGTTGTCTTACCAGCATCTACATGTGCCAGCATTCCTATGCTGATATATTTACTACTATTCACAAAATCCTCATTTCTGTGTAACTTTATCTGTCACACCTGAAATATATCTCGGGTCTTCTGTCCCTAAAAAGTCCCCAGCTTATTCTTAAATCTCTGTTATCGTCTAAATCAGATTCCCCATATACTATTTCTTCCTTATCCCTTGATGCCTGCATAACAAGTTCGCCTGTTGCATCTGTCACAAATGATGAGCCATAAAATATAAGAGAGGATTTCTGTCCCCCATTAGCTTCTGATGGCTCTACTTTCTCTTCACCTATTCTGTTAGCTGCAACCACAGGAACTACATTGCATGCAGCATGTCCCTGCATACATCTTCTCCAGTGTGGCATACTGTCTACCTCAAGTATAGGCTCTGAGCCTATTGCTGTAGGATAAAATAATATCTCTGCTCCCATTACAGCCATAGCTCTTGCAGTTTCAGGAAACCACTGATCCCAGCAGATTCCCACACCAATCCTTGCATATCTGGTATCCCATACCTTAAAGCCTGTATCACCGGGTGTGAAATAGAACTTTTCCTGATAATAATGGTCATCAGGAATATGAGTCTTTCTGTATATACCAAGTATTTTACCGTCTGCATCAATAACAGCAACTGTATTATAAAATACATTTTCACTTTTTTCAAAAAAACTTATCGGAAGAACTACCGACAGCTCTTTTGCAAGCTTCTGAAAATGTATAACTGCCGGATTTTCATCTACAGGTGTTGCATACGAATAATAATCATAATTTCTTTCCTGACAAAAGTATTTTCTCTCAAACAATTCCGGAAGCAGAATAATATTAGCACCGTTCCCGGCTGCCTCTCTTACCATTTTATCTGCCTTATTAATATTCTCCTCTACAGAATCACTGCACTGCATCTGTATACCTGCATATTTAACTTTTCTCATGCCATTTTCTCCTTGTACGATTTTATAGCGGTATCTGCTGTGTGATACAATGTATGTTTCCACCGCCTACTATTATATCTCTTGCATATATTCCGATAATTTCCCTGTCAGGGATAAGTTCTTTAAGCAACTGCACAGCCTGCTCATCCCTTGCATCATTAAACTGTGGAACCAATACAACTCCATTTGCTATATAGAAATTAGCATAGCTGGCTGCAAGTCTTTCTCCTGCTTCCCTTATATCTTCGCCGTCTTCAAACTCAAAGCCTTTAAGCTCCTCCTCTGTTATACACACCGGATTATCCGGAATATATAATTTATGAACATTTATTTTTCTACCTCTGGCATCCGTAGTTTCGTTTAACAGCTTATAATCTGCCAAAGACATTTTGTACTGAGGATCATTTTCATCATCAGTCCATGCAAGTACAACATTTCCCGGCGATGTAAATGCGCATACATTGTCAACATGTTCGTTAGTCTCATCATTATATATACCGTAAGGAAGCCATATTACCTTGCTTACATTAAGATACTGCTTTAATTTATCTTCTATCTCATCCTTCGAAAGCTGTGGATTTCTTCCCTTGCTTAACAGACATCTCCCGGTTACTATTGCAGTTCCCTCTCCGTCACAATGTATTGAGCCTCCCTCAAGCACAAAATCCTTTGCATCATAATAATCAACATTTATATTTTCGCAAAAAGCCGAAGCCGCCTTATCATCATTCTCCCAGTCAGGATATAGACCGTCATATTCGCCGCCCCACGCATTGAACTTCCAGTCAATACCTCTTATGTCCATGTCCGATTTATTCAATTTTTCGCAAGGAACCACAAAGGTTGGTCCTACATCTCTTGCCCATGCATCATCCGTTTTTATTTCAATAACTTTAACAGCTTCAGGAAGCATATTCTCTGCCTCCTCTTTATGCTCTTTATCTGCAAGCATATACACATCTTCGTGTTCATTAAGTATCCCGGCAATTTTTGTAAAAACTTTTTTGGCTTCTGTTCCTTTGTAAGGCCATGAACCGGGTCTTACCGGCCATATCATTAATGTTCCTCTGTGTGGGGCATATTCTGCCGGCATATAATATCCGTCCCCGGCAGGAGTGCCTTTAAGCTTATGTATCATATCAGCCACCATTTCCGGCATCTGCCGGTCTTTCTAATTTACGACAACCGGTTCTTAAAATCCTCATATCCGAAGCTTTTTATAACCGATATTTTTCCTTCTTTATCGAGTAAATCTATATCGGGAAGTCCTATTCCGTTAAATGTATTATTTTTAACCATTGAGTATATTGCCATATCTTCAAATACCAGCCTGTCACCGATTTTAATTTCATGGTCAAATGCATAATCACCTATTATATCTCCCGCAAGACAGGTATATGAGGATAATCTGTATCTGTATTTATATGCAGATATAGTTTTTTCATCAGATTTATATTTATTGTCAAGTTCTTCCTGTTTTATAGCATTCATTAAAGGTGGAGTATACGGCATTTCTAAAACATCCGGCATATGGCAGGCTGCTGATGCATCTAATATAAGTGTCTTTATGTCATTATCAACTATATCCATAACCTCTGTCACAAGATATCCTGCATTAAGTGCCACAGCCTCGCCCGGTTCTATATACACTTCCACATCATAAGTTTCCTTAACATGATTTATGCATCTTATAAGCCTTTCAATATCATAATCCGGTCTTGTTATATGATGTCCTCCGCCAAAATTAATCCATTTCATTTTATGCATAATTCTGCCAAATTTCTTTTCAACCACCTTTAGTGTTTCTTCCAAGTCATCAGAATTCTGCTCACATAATGTATGAAAATGAATACCTTCAACACCATCCATATCCTCTTCACAGAAGTTATCATAAGTAACTCCAAGCCTGCTTCCCTTTGCACACGGATCATATATGGCGTGATCTCCCTGTGTTGAATATTCAGGATTTACTCTTATTCCTATGCTTACTCCTGCCTTCAGGCAATAACTTTTATATTTTCTTAACTGTGCAAATGAATTGAATACTATATGACCGCATATATTGACAAGCTCTTTCATATCCTCTTCTTTATAAGCAGGTGAAAACACATGGTTCTCCTTATGCATTTCTTCAAACCCTAAGCGTGCCTCATAAAGTCCGCTTGCTGTAGTTCCGCTTATATATTTTCCTATAAGCGGATACATCGCATATGCAGAAAATGCTTTCTGGGCAAGCAGTACCTTACAGCCTGTGCGTTTTTCCACACTCTGTAATATTTCAAGATTATTTATCAGCTTTTTCTCGTCGATAACATATGCCGGTGTTTTGATTTCATTGAATGTTGTCATATTAATGCTCTGCAATTGTTCCTCCTATTTAAGAATGCTGTTCACACTCTTTTCAAACCTTTTCCATAAATCTTTCATATCATCAAGGACTACGATTCCTGCCATAGTTATGGAATAATACTTTCTCACCATTTCTCTTTCCTTTGGTTCACTCCATTTACTTACAACAAGACCTTCGTCTTCAAGTCTGTAAAGTATCGGATATAAAGTTCCTTCTTTTACCTTAAACATGCCACCGCTTTTTTCTTCCATCTCTGAAATAAGCTGATATCCATATTTATCATTTTCTGCAAGTAAAGAAAGCACAAGTATTTCAAATATTCCTTTTTTCAACTGTCTTTCATATTTTACATTCATTTATCAGAAACCACCTTTTTACATTCAATTACCCACATTTTAGTCAACCATTGCAGGATTTTCATCCACTACCCATGGAAGTCCCCACTTATTAAGTGCTTCCATATATGGATCCGGATCAAATTCCTCAACGTTAAATACTCCCGGTTTATTCCACATTCCTGACACTACCATCATTGTTCCTATCATGGCAGGAACTCCTGTTGTATATGATATTGCCTGTGATTCAACTTCTTTATAACATTCCTGATGGTCGCACACATTATAAATATAGATTGTTTTTTCCTTACCGTCTTTTACGCCTTTGAAAATACATCCTATGTTAGTTTTACCTACAGTTCTTGGTCCAAGTGTTGCAGGGTCAGGAAGTAATTCCTTAAGAAGCTGGATAGGAACTATCTCTTTACCGTCTACCATTACAGGATCTGTTCTTAACATTCCGACATTTTCAAGGCATTTCATGTGTGTAAGATAGCTCTGTCCAAATGTCATGAAAAATCTTATTCTTTCAACTCCCGGAACATTCTTTGCAAGTGATTCTATCTCTTCATGATGTAATAAATACATGTCCTTCTTTCCTACCTGCGGAAAATCGTATTCTCTCTTAATTGACATTGCAGGTATTTCTACCCAGTGTCCGTTTTCCCAGTAAGAACCCGGTGCTGATACCTCACGTAAATTAATTTCAGGATTAAAATTAGTTGCAAATGGATAGCCATGGTCGCCACCATTACAATCAAGAATATCTATTGTCTTGATTTCGTCAAAATAATGCTTAAGTGCGTAAGCTGTAAATACACTTGTAACACCTGGATCAAAACCTGTTCCAAGAAGCGCCATTATACCTGCCTTCTCATATTTTTCTTTATAATTCCACTGCCATGAGTAATCAAAATATGCACTAAAGCCCTCTTTCTTACATCTCTTCTCATATATAGCACGCCACTGTGGATCTTCTGTATTCTCAGCCTCATAATTAGCTGTATCTATATAATTAACCTTTGTCTTTAAACACGCATCCATTATAGTCAAATCCTGATATGGAAGAGCAAGATTAAGCACTGCATCCGGCTTATAGCTTTCAATAAGAGCAACAAGCTCATCAACATTATCAGCATCAACCTTGGCTGTTGTTATAACTGTCTTTGTTTTATTTTCAAGTTTCTTCTTTAATGCATCGCATTTGCTGACAGTCCTGCTGGCTATACAAATTTCTGAAAATACCTCGCTGTTCTGACAACACTTATGAATAGCAACCGATGCTACTCCACCACAACCTATAATTAATACTCTGCTCATTTTAACATTCCTCCTGTTCTAATAATTCCTCAACATACTTCGGCAGCATAAACGCACCTGTATGAAGATTAGTTGTATAATATTCTGTATGTATATTTCTTTTTTTCCACTCAATAGGATTAAAATCTTTAAGCGGATGATATTTCTTTGACGCAAATCCAAACAGCCAGTAGCCTGATGGACTTGTCGGTATATGTGCCTGATAAACACGGCTTATAGGAAATGTATGAAAAACCTTCCTATGCATGCTTCGACAGGCTTCCTCATCTTCATCATAAAACGGACTTCCGTGCTGATAAACAAGTATTCCATCATCCTTTAATGCTTTATAGCAGCTTCCGTAAAATTCTCTTGTAAACAGTCCTTCCGATGCGCCAAACGGATCTGTCGCATCATTAATAATCAAATCATATGCGCTATGTTTTGAACGTAAGAATCTTAATGCATCCCAGTTGTAAATATGCACTCTTTCATCATCAAGTCCTGCTGCTGTCTCCGGAAAATACTCCCTGCATACATCAACAAACATATTATCCTGCTCAACAATATCAATATTTTCTATTGAATCATATTGGAGCAGCTCCTTTGAAACGCCTCCGTCTCCACCACCTATTATTAACACACTCTTTACGGATTTATGGACAGACATCGGAACATGTACAACCATTTCATTGTAAATGAAACAATCCTGTTCGGAAAAAATAACGCTGCCATTAAGTGTTAAGAATTTTCCAAACTCAGGTGACTCAAATACATCAATTCTCTGATAATCACTTTTCCCGGAAAATAACTGTTTCTCAACTCTTATATCAAATTTCACATGTGGAGAATGTAGCTCCGAAAACCAAAATTCCATAGATAATACCTCGCTATTTTAATACATTAAGTGTCTCAAGGCTTGAATCTTCCATTCCCTGCATAGAACAGCCTTTTTCAACCGAATATTTTATGTAATCTATAATATCATCTGTTATTTCTTCACCCGGTGCAAGAATAGGTATTCCCGGAGGATATGCCATAACAAATTCTCCTGATATATGACCTTTTGCCTCTCTTATCGGCACTCTCACTTTGTCTGCATAAAATGCTTCCTGCGGTGATGCCAGTACATTTGGAAGAAGCATCTGTCGGTCTACCTCAAATCGCTTTTCTTCCTTGGAATACAATCGGCTTATTTCTGCCAATGCACCTACAAGTCTTTCAATATCCTGTATTCTGTCACCTATTGAAATATAAGCCATTATATTTCCTATATCACCAAACTCTATCTGGATGTCATATTCATCTCGCAATATATCATACACTTCAATTCCATCAAGTCCTATATCTCTTGTATATACGCACAGCTTCGTAACATCGTAATCATATACAGTTCCGCCATTAATAAGTTCCCTGCCGTAAGCATAATAGCCACCGATTGAATTAATTTCATCCCTTGCATACTGTGCCCATTCACTTACCTTTTCAAACGACTGTCTTCCCCTAAGTGCAAGATTTCTTCTTGATATATCAAGGCTTGTCATCAAAAGGTATGATGCACTTGTAGTCTGTGTAATATTAATTATTGTCCTTACATAATCAGCGTTCATGCCATTATTGGTAAGAAGTATTGAACTCTGCGTAAGTGAACCTCCTGATTTATGCATGGATATTGCTGCCATATCAGCCCCCGCCTTCATCGAATTCATTGGCAGATTATCTCCGAAATACAAATGTGTTCCATGCGCTTCATCAGCAAGCACCTTAAGTCCATATGAATGTGCCAGCTCACATATTCCTTTAATGTCCGAACATATTCCATAATATGTGGGATTATTAACCAATACCGCAACAGCCTTAGGATGTTTTTCAATAGCCTCCCTTACCTGTTCAACAGTAACACCAAGAACTATCCCCAGCCTTGCGTTAATTTCGGTATTAATATACACAGGAATTGCCCCACACAAAATCAAAGCATTTATCACACTTTTATGTACATTTCTTGGAACTATAATCTCATCTCCTGCTTTACATACTGAAAGCACCATATTCTGGACAGCCTGCGTTGTTCCTCCTACCATAAAAAATGCATGTTCAGCCCCAAACGCATCTGCTGTAAGTTCCTCCGCTTCCTTGATAACTGAAACCGGATGACACAGATTATCAAGTGGTTTCATTGAATTAACGTCTATTCCTACGCATCTTTCACCAAGTAAATCCACAAGTTCCGTGTTTCCTCTTCCTCTTTTATGTCCCGGAACATCAAATGGAACTATTCTTTTTTTTCTGAATTTCTCAATCGCCTCATATAGGGGCGCTGACGCTTGTCTTTTTAAATCCATTGTACGTAACCTTTCTCAACTCAACCAACTTGTGCCAGCACTGTCGGTTTCCTTGTGGAATGTTTCTCATCGCTACTCGCGCAAAAAAAGGCGCGATTGATTTTATCAATCACGCCTGTATCATATTCTATCTTCTTTTTAGAGATTATCCGTGTGTATATGATAATCTTTCTGACCTTTCAGAGTTTATCCAAGTAAGTCACTGTTACCGCTCTTATTGACCGTTTCACAAGATGATATGCATGTTGCATGATAATTATAAAATCAACTTATAAAATTTGAGCTTCTAACTCAATCAATAATGTGTGCCCTAGTCACACTCGGCAACCGACCCGCCCGTCCGCAAGGCTTAACATATAAACATGTGGTCTGCGTACTGGATAATTCTTTCCAAATACTATTAAACTATAATATATAGTTTTAAACTTGTCAATAATTATTATCACTACTTATAATTACTGTTTATAATTATTTACAACTTTTTAACACACTGCTTATCAAAAGCTTAGATATTTCAAATGCATCATCAGTCAATCCATATGAAATATATTTTCTTTCCCACCCGTTCTCTGACCGGTTTTCAAGAAACATTTTCATGTCATTATTAAGATTAACAAATACATCAATCCATTCTCTAATATCGTTTTTACTGTTATAAAAACTTGTGCCGGTTCTCTTAAGCTGTGCATCTGCCGTTGCTATAATCTGAAGTATTATGTGAAGCTCTCCTGTTACATCAGAAGCCTCCATAAGCACATCAGGACGTTTCTTATAATAGTCCATAAAATATTCTTTTGCACCTTTTATATCATCTTTTTCAAGAAAACCTGATAATACTTCTTTAAGTTCTCTTGTTTCTGCTTTCTCTCCAATCATTCCTACCTTGCACTCTTTAACCCTTAAACCATTTACTCTTACCCACACAAGTAATAGAAATTCAGAAATAAAGCCAAATACTCTTCTGTGATATGCATCCTTATCCGTTTCCATGTCTATTCTTTTCTGAACTTCAAAGAATATGTTAAACAGCCATTCTGCATATCTGTCAAAATATGTTTTCGTCGTGACAAACATATTTCCAAAATAAGTTTCATTTTCATTTACCAATTTAATAAATGTATCATAATACTCAGGATATATTTCTTTTATAACCTCACCTGTCATATCAAGTGCTGCAACATTATGATTAGCTGCAAATCCATAGAGATATGAATTATTAAGAACAACTCTTTTTGTAGTAACCAAATCATAATCTTTAAAGATTTCCAGATATTGATGTTCATTCATTATATTTTCTGTATCATCAATAAGATACCTTCTGTAATGACATGTTCCGACATAATCAAGATTATGGACATTTTTCCATATCCAGTACAAACCGGTCAATTCACTATAATATCCGTTAAGATGTGATATATTATCTCCTGTATTATCCTCCAGATAGCCTAACGGCTGATTTAATGCTGTTCCCACCTGAAGCGGAACATATAATTCATCATCTGGCTTTGAAAATTTTTTATGTGTAAGTGTATATATTTTCATCTGCATAATAAATCTCTTCCCTATAAAGAAAAAAGAATACCGCAACAGCGATATTCCTTTTATACTAATGTTTATTATCTCGTAGCTCTTGAAGTTCTGCTAATAACTTAGCATTTTCATCTTTTAATTCACTGTTTTCATCCTTTAAATTGTCAACTTCCTCTTTCAACCTGTCAACCATTAAATTAGCAGTATTTCTATCCAATATTCTTAACGCCTCTGAAAACATATTAACTTTTCTCCCCCTCTGATTTATGCCAAAAATCTACCGGCTCGTATTCCTGCAATTTTGCAAGGAAACCAAGTTTTCCAAGCTCTTCCTGTATTAAATCAAGGGTTTGTTCATCATCTGCGACAACGGTATGATAATGATAACCCGAAGTAACATTTTTTAAGAGGCTGCTCTTTCCGCTCGCAATCTCTTCCATATAATTTCTGATGTCTCTTCTGGATCTGATATTCATGTCTGCTCTTATTACACCATATACCTTATGATATACAAAGACATCCCTTACCCAGCCGCCGAGGTCAACAATGGCTTCTAGCTCAGTCTCGACCTCATCATCTTCATGTATAACCTTCAATATACGGCTGTATTCCTTTTTATCATTTATAACATATCCTCTGTTAGTAGAAAATATATCTATATTCTTAGCCCTGATAAGTGCTATATCCTGAACAATAACCTGCCTGCTGACATCTAATATCTGTGCAAGCTGTGTTCCGGGCACAGGACTTGATGAATGCTTCAATATATCCACTATCTGTTTTCTTCTCTCATCACCATTCATTGCCTAAACACTCCCCAACATTGCTCTCTATACAGTTTACTCCTGTACAGGATGAAGATTCTTTAAAGAAATATCCATAATCGGTGCTGAATGAGTAAGTGCACCACTTGATACAAAGTCTACACCAAGGTCAGTTATTTTTGCAATATTTTCTTTGGTAACATTTCCTGAAACTTCAACCTGTGCTCTTCCGTCAATTATATTCATAGCCTCCTTCATATCCTCATGACTCATATTATCAAGCATTATTATGTCAGCACCGGCATCTACGGCTTCTTTTACCATCTCAAGATTTTCCACTTCGACTTCTATCTTTCTTACAAAAGGTGCATATTCTTTCGCCATTAACACAGCTTCCTTTACGCCTCCTGCTGCCCCGATATGATTATCCTTTAATAAAACCCCATCAGTCAGGTTATATCTGTGATTATTTCCTCCACCTACTCTTACAGCATATTTTTCAAATATACGGTTATTAGGTGAAGTCTTTCTTGTATCAAGCAGCTTTGTCTTAGTACCGTTCAAAAGTTTTGCAACACTGTTTGTGTATGTAGCAATTCCGCTCATTCTCTGAAGATAATTAAGCGCTGTTCTCTCCCCACATAAAAGAACCCTTATATCACCTCTGACTATAGCCATTTTCTGTCCCTTTTTTACCTCATCCCCATCTTTAGCGAAAAATGTAATCTTTGTATTTTCATCAAGAAGCTCAAAGGCTCTTGCAAATACCTGAAGTCCGCATATTATACCGTCTTCTTTACATATAAGTTCTACCTCTCCCGTCTTTGCTTCTCTCATAACGCTGTTGGTAGACACGTCCTCACTTGTAATATCCTCCTTAAGCGCCATAAGAATAAGTGGGTCAACATTTAACTTCATTGTAACTTTATCAAACATATTAATCCTCATTTCTGCAATATTTATGCGTAATTTTTCTTTATGCTTTCCTCGTATGCCTTGTCTGCCTCTTCAATTTTCTTATTAACCAGTGATGCATACTCCTTATCTATAATATCCTCATTTTCATATCTTGTCATATCAAATGCTTCAAAATATTCATTCTGCTTATCAGTCAGGCTTCCAACAACATTTTCACTTATATCAAATGCTGCTCTTTTAGCAAACACCAGACTTTCAAGCAAAGAATTGCTGGCAAGACGGTTTCTTCCATGAACTCCGTTACATGCAGTCTCACCTACTGCATATAAATTGTCCATAGTAGTCCTGCTTTCATGGTCAACCTTTATACCTCCCATGAAATAATGCTGCGCAGGAACAACCGGTATACACTCCTTTGTAGGATCATATCCCATGCGCTTACAATGTTCAACAATATTTGGAAAATGTGTTTTTAATTCCTCTTCCGGTATGGTTCTTAAGTCTTCCCACACAAATTCAGTATTGTCCTTTGCCATCTGCTTCTTTATTTCTTCTGTAAGCAAATCTCTAGGTAAAAGCTCATTGACAAATCTTTTGCCATTCTTATCGTATAGCTTAGCGCCCTCGCCTCTTACAGATTCTGATATAAGAAAACTTCTGTCTTCCTGCTTCTTTGAATAAAAGGTTGTAGGATGTATCTGTACATAGTTAATATCCTTTAACTCAACATCATGCTTTATTGCTATTGCAACGGCATCCCCCGTCAAATGTCTGAAATTAGTTGAATGTCTGTAAAGACCTCCGATTCCACCTGTTGCAAGTACGACATTTTCTGCCTTAACCTTAATTAAGTTTCCATCTTTATCTCGTATGACTGCGCCGAAGCATCTGTTATCACTGCTTATAATATCAAGAAGTCTTGTATATTCCATAATTGTAACATTAGGAAGCGTTTTTACCTTTTCAAGCAGATGACTTGTTATTTCTTTACCTGTTACATCCTCATGAAATATTATTCTGTTTGACGAATGCGCACCTTCCCTTGTATAAGCAAGACTTCCGTCCGCTTCTCTTGCAAAACGCGCTCCACACTCGATAAGGTCTTTTACAACCTCTCCTGAAGAACGTATCATTATTTTTACTGATTCCTTATCATTTTCATAATGTCCCGCCTTCATTGTATCTTCAAAATAGCTGTCATAATCATCTTCACTTTTAAGCATGCACATACCACCCTGTGCAAGAAATGAATCGCTGCTTTCACAATCAGATTTGGTTATCATAAGTATGTTTTTTTCCTTCGGAAGGTTCATTGCCATATATAAGCCTGAGCAGCCACATCCGGCTATAAGTACATCTGTTTCAATAAATTTATTATTCATAAACATTCTCCGTTTCCTTGTAACTTGATTTTACTGTGCAAGTTCCAACATTCTTGTAAGTGGTTTCATTGCTTTCTTTGCAAGGTCTTCCTCTACAAAAACTTCATTATTTTCCTGTTCAAGTACATCAAGCACTTTATCAAGAGTTACCATTTTCATATTGACACATACCTGATCAGGCTTTAATGTGTACAGCTTCTTACCCGGTGCCCTCTTTCTTATCTCTCCGAACACTCCGTCAACCGTGGCGATAATAAATTCCTCACAATCTGTATCTACAACATAATCAATTATTCCTGAAGTACTTCCCACATAGTCGGCATATTTAAGCACTTCCTCTGTACATTCAGGATGTGCCGCAAGCTTAGCATCAGGATATTTCTTTTTAGCCTCTATAACCATATCCTCTGTTATTGCTACATGTCTTGGACAAAATCCTTTATTAAGAATAATATTTTTCTCAGGAACCTGCTTGGCAACAAATCTTCCGAGGTTCTGGTCTGGAATAAAGAAAATGTTCTTATTAGGAAGCTTCTTTACTATCTTAACCGCATTAGATGATGTAACGCATACATCCGAATATGTCTTTAACTCTGCTGTTGAATTTATGTAACAGACTACAGCCAGATCATCATACTGTTCTCTCATTTTTAAAATTTCTTCCTTGGTTGCCATATGTGCCATAGGACAGTCAGCTCCCGGTTCAGGCATAAGCACCTTTTTATCCGGATTAAGTATCTTAGCGCTTTCCCCCATAAATTCTACTCCTGCAAATACTATTATATCTTTATCTACCTTTGTTGCTACTTTACTAAGGTAAAATGAATCCCCAACATAATCAGCTACCTCCTGAACATCTTCATCAACATAATAATGTGCAAGGATGACAGCATTCTTTTCTTCTTTTAGTTTTAATATATCGCTTGTAACTGACATACAATTTCTCCAATCTGTTTTATATTTTTGTATTGTGCTACAGTATACTACAAAAGTTTACAGGTGACAAGACAGTTGTAAATATTTTTTGTACAGTTGAGAAAATGGTAAATAATTTATGTTTGTGGAGAATGGGAGGAATGAGGGGTTTAGACGGGCATATAATAAAAGATGCTGAAATAACTCAACTCTTCACAACATGAAAATTGGTGAATTTTTTGCAGGTTAATGAGGATATGACGCAACCAGCCTCAACTCGCCCTCCTGGCTCGAAGAGGCTTTTTTCGCACATCGTGTGCGAAAATTGCTGGCTTCTACAAAAAATTCATCAATTTTCTATGTCGTTTCGCATTCGTTTTTTCAGCATCCTTTATTATATGCTTGACCACTACTTCCTTGACATTATACCCATTTCATTAATTAATGAATATAGTTCGACATAAATTATTTGGCATGGGAATTAGCGCATTAGGTGATGTGTGGGGTATAAGGTGGAAAAATCCCCTCATAAAATTACATTGCTTCGTCGTAATTTTATGAGGGGATTTTTCTTTTTTTATAAAATGCTGGATTTTCCACCTTATCATTGGCTTTGAAAGATTTCGTTTCTTTGTTCTTGTTTAATCTTCTTCTATGTGTTCCCTGCCTTGTGCGATTATGCTTCTTACGTGGTCGTCGGCAAGGGAATAGAATATTGATTTTCCTTCTCTTCTGTTTTTTACAAGTTTGTTCTGTTTTAATATTTTTAACTGATGAGAAATCGCTGACTGTGTCATATTAAGTGCCTGTGCGAGGTCACAAACGCATACTTCTGCTTCAAATAAAACATAGAGTATACGGATTCTTGTTGAATCACCAAATACTTTAAACAGCTCTGCAAGATCGTATAGTTCATTTTCATCAGGCAATGTTTCGTTTACTATTTTTAATAAATCCTCATGTACTTCAACTGAATCACAGCACTCACAATCTGCCATTTTCACACCATCCTTCTTTATAATTTCTTTACAAATAACGCTCTTATAGCATTAACTACAGCAATTACCATTACTCCGACATCAGCAAATATTGCTACCCACATGTTGGCTATACCAAGTGCTCCAAGTACCAGGCATATAAGCTTTACACCTATGGCAAAATATATGTTTTCATATACTATTCTTAAGCATTTTCTTGATATTTTAATTGCTTTTGCAATCTTTAACGGATCATCATCCATAAGTACTATGTCGGCTGCTTCTATTGCCGCATCGCTGCCTAATGCACCCATGGCTATTCCTATATCAGCTCTTGAAAGTACAGGAGCATCATTTATTCCGTCACCTACAAATGCAAGCTTTTCCTTGGAATTCTTCTCTCTTAATAATTCCTCAACCTTGGTCACCTTATCAGCAGGTAATAATTCACTGTATACTGCATCTATATTTAACTCTGATGCTACTGCATCTGCTACATTCTTGGAATCTCCTGTAAGCATTACTGTCTTTCTTACACCTGATTTCTTAAGTGCCTCTATTGCCTGCTTTGCATGTGGCTTTAATAAATCTGATATAAGAATAAGTCCTGCATATGCATTATCAACAGCTATATGAACCTGTGTTCCAACTTCATTACACTCGGCATACTCAAGTCCATATCTTCTCATAAGCTTTCTGTTTCCGGCTAAAATTTCATGTCCGTTGAACTTTGCCTTAACACCCTCACCACTGATTTCTTCCACATCTGTGACAAGTGATTTATCAATGTCTTTTCCATATGCCTTCTGCAAACTCTTACTTATAGGATGTGTTGAATAGCTTTCTGCAAATGCAGCATATTTTATAAGCTCATCTTTATCTATTGTGTTATTATAAACACCGCTTACCTCAAACACACCCTGTGTCATTGTACCTGTCTTATCAAATACAACAACCTTGGTTTCAGCAAGTGCCTCAAGATAACTTGAGCCTTTTACAAGAACACCCTGATTACTTGCACCACCTATTCCTGCAAAGAAGCTAAGTGGAATACTTATAACAAGTGCACATGGACAACTTATTACAAGGAATGTTAACGCTCTGTATATCCACATTCCCCACTGAGGAGAAACATTTAAAAATATCAGGCTTACAAGAGGCGGTATTACAGCAAGTGCTAAAGCACCATAACAGACTGCCGGAGTATATATCTTTGCAAACTTACTTATGAAGTTCTCTGAACGTGACTTCTTAGAGCTTGCATTTTCAACAAGATCAAGTATCTTGGATACTGTTGATTCTCCAAATTCCTTGGTTGTACGAATCTTAAGCACCCCTGACATATTAATACAACCACTGATTACTTCGTCTCCTGCCTTAGCTTCTCTTGGAAGACTCTCACCCGTAAGTGCACTTGTATTAAGTGTTGTATTACCTTCTTCTATAATACCATCGATAGGTATTTTCTCTCCCGGTTGTACAACTATTACCGTACCAACTTCTACTTCGTCAGGGTCAACCTGTTCAAGTTTTCCGTCCACTTCAATATTTGCATAATCAGGTCTTATATCCATAAGCTCACTTATATTCTTGCGGCTCTTTCCGACTGCAATGTTCTGGAAAAGTTCTCCAATCTGATAAAACAGCATAACCGCTATGGCTTCTGTAAAATCACCGTCATCAACCAGCGCAATTACAATAGCACCTACTGTTGCAACCGCCATAAGAAAGTTCTCATCAAATACCTGCTTGTTAAGAATACCTTTAACAGCTTTCCTAAGTATATCGTAACCAATTACAAGATACGGAACCATATACATGACAAACAGTAGTATTGTAGGTATGTTAACCAGCGAAGATGCAACTTTAAGCCCAATCATGAGTACTGATGCTATTATTATTCTTATTAACATCTTTTTTTGCTTTTTATTCATATTAACCCTCATTTCCAAGCAAATCTGCTGCGAACACTTATAAGTTCTTATATTAAATTAAAGATATATTTCGCAATCATCTTCTACTTTCTTACAATTCTTTAATACATCCTGCATAACTGCTTTTACGTCAGCTCCGTCTTCAAATTCGACATTCATCTTAAGTGTCATAAAATTAACTGTAGCATCTTTAACACCGGCTGTGTTCTTAGCTGCATCTTCCATCTTATTAGCACAGTTTGCACAATCAACTTCAATCTTATAACTCTTCTTCATAATAATCTCCTTTTCTAAGTGGCTGTATTAAAATGCACACTATTTAAATAATATTTTATCGTTCATACATATGAATAATTGTTCATATGTTCTGTTATTATTATATCATTATTCATTTACATGTCAATATGTGCTTTATATTTTTATTATTTTTTTATGATGCTATGTATTCAATGCACTTTTGGGAAAGCACCAGTATCTTTTCCTGTATTGCTGATGCCAATGCTTTATGCCCATTCTCATCAAGATGCTCTCTGTCTATTGTGCTTGGTCTTGCCACCTTTGATGCATCAAGAAATTCATATCCATGTCTGTCTGCAACTTTTTTATATTCCAAAGCAAGATTTCTGGATACATACTCCGACTTCTTGTCAAATTCAGTATCATATCCTTCCTCTCCGACATTTAAGCCCAGATGTATAGGAGATACCAATAACACCTTTAACTTCTTCTGTGCAAAGCTTTCCGCTTTTTCTATTACACTTTCAACCCCCTCTGCTATACGGACTGCATCAGCTTTATAAGCAGTCTTGCAGTCATTTGTTCCAAGCATTACAACCAGAATATCCACAGGATTATGTGTTTCCACAGCAACGCCTATCAAATCAAGCCCTTTTCTTCCTGCTCTTCTTTCATCGTCAAATATAGAGGTTCTTCCGCACAATCCCTCTTCATAAATATTATAATTATCTGACAATGATTTCTTAATCAATCCGGTCCATCTTGTATTCTCGTCAAACCTTCCACTTCCGTCAGGCTTATATCCATATGTATTAGAATCTCCAAAGCATAAAACATTAATCATATTAACCCTCATTTCCGTATGCGTTTTAATTCATATTTGCATACCGTGTTAGTATGTTTATACTATATAACTTTAGTTTCTATATGTCAAGTATTATATTATTATCCCATTTTCCCTTTCTTTATGCCTCTGATTATAATCCACACCACAAGAGCATTATACACAACAGTAAAAACCGTCATTGCAACAAGAAACCATTTTGTGTTTAACATTCTTAATTTCATGTAATCATCACCATTTTCAGGTATGTAATACAAATCTATATATTCATTTTTACTGATTTCGTATATAGGAACAGATGATGGCTGTACAGATATAACTATCTTATAGGCTGTTGTTTCTTTGTATTTTTCATCTCCTGCACTATGTTTATATTTATCACTTGCAGCCATATACTCTTCACTATCCACCTCAAGACGTGCTTTTATATAAGTAGTCACCTCTCTTGAAATCCGTGTTATGCCCTTTTCAGGTTTATCCTCATCATCCTTGATAGTTACTGCATATCCGTTATACATTGTTTTTCCGTTTTCTGTATGTTTGCAATATTCTGAATTTTCTACATAATATGCCCTTACCTTTGTTCCGTTCTTTGAAAGATTATTATTGGTAGAAATACAATTCACCGTGAGATATATAAAAACCAATCCCAATATAACTAAAGGTATTTTCCTGCCAGTCCTTTTAATAGTTTCTTTTTTCATCATTTCTTCGTCATAAGCATTATTGCTTCCGTCAAAGCCCGCCATATCATCTTCGCGCTTTCCGCTTAAAACCTCATACTTGTACTTCTGGTTAATATTCCTGTCAATACCATTGCCAGCTCCATTTTCATTATTATCTTTCTGTCCCCTGAATCTCATGTTTTCCTCCATTCCGGCAGTTCTATAAACTGTATAAGTTCTTGTAATGACTGCACTTTTTATTTAATTTTACTACATATTATAAATATATGCTATAATAGAATATAATTTTTACATTAATTAAATCTTAAAGGAGTCACCAATAAATCAATGGAAAATAATAAAAGAATCATGAAAAAAGTTAAGATAATTCTTGCCATACTTCTAAGCTTAATAGTTGTATTATCAGCAGCATTTGCGATATATGTAAATATTTATTATCACGCTGAAAATGTTGACAGTTACCTTACTTCTGATACCAATGTCACTATAGAAGAAACCTCCTTTGGATGGTTCTTTGATGGTCCGGGAAATAATGAAGCTTTAATCTTTTATCCGGGTGCCAAAGTTGAAGCCTGTGCATACGCTCCACTTATGAAAATGTTATCTTCACAGGGAATAGACTGTTTTCTTGTAAAAATGCCATTTAATCTCGCTTTCTTCGGAATTAATAAAGCTGATAAAATCATGAATTATTATTCTTATGATAAATGGTATATATCCGGTCATTCACTTGGCGGTGCCATGGCAGCTTCATATACCGCAAAACATAAAGACAGGCTTAGCGGACTTGTACTTTTAGCTTCCTACTCTACAGGCGACTTAAGTGATGCCGCTTTCCCTATTTTGTCGATTTACGGAAGCAATGACGGTGTTCTTAATAAAGATAAGGTATCATCAGCAAGAAGCTTAATGCCTTCTGCCTATTCAGAATATATAATTAAAGGTGGAAATCATGCCGGATTCGGCAGCTACGGAACCCAGAAGGGCGATAATAATGCAGATATAACCAACGAAGAGCAGTGGGAAATCACCTGTGAATATATCTTAAAGTCATTAAACAGATAGATATAACAAATGCCGGAAAACAGCTTATCAAGGCTTAGTTTTCCGGCATTTTATTTCATTTATAAATTACACTATATTTATTTCATGAACAGTAACATTCTTGTCCTTATCTACACCAAATGCTTTAAGAACAGGATTATCTCTTTCCATTAATGACAATATAAGATATTCAGCAGTAGAATCATAAGCAAGTCTCTTATCTTCTTCTGATGGTCTTGAAGGTGATTCCGGATGTGAATGGAAATTGCCAAGCATAGTTAAACCATTAGCTCTGGCATCCTTCACAGCCGCAAGCTGTTCCTTAGGATCCATAGAAAAATGTTCATTACTATGGTCTATATTGGTAAGAAGATATACCTTTTCTATTGTCTTTACTTCTCCGTCAATGCTTCCTGCTATAAGTCCACAGGATTCATCCGGCAGACCTGCCACACAATGTTCTAGTATCTTTGTATAGTCATCTTTCTTAAGTTTCAAACTGATACTCATTTCTTCACATCCTTTATCATTATTATAATAATTATTACACTTCTACAACTTACAGCCTACATTTTCATATCACATTCAGCCTGCTCGTAATCAATAAGCTCGTGAATTGTAGGGTTATCACCACAAATTGCGCAATGATGATCTTTTGGAAGCTTAACTGTTCTGAATTCCATTTTTAAAGCATCAAATGTAAGTAATCTTCCTGTAAGTAAGTCTCCCTTACCTATAAGATATTTAACAGCTTCCATTGCCTGAAGGCTTCCAATAACTCCACCCATAGCTCCGATTACACCGGCCTGCTTGCATGTAGGCACTGCATCCTTTGGTGGTGGGTTCTTAAATACACATCTGTAGCATGGACCCTGTCCAGGAACATATGTCATTAACTGTCCTTTAAATCTTATTATTCCTGCATGTGAAAATGGTTTTCCCGCCATTACACAGGCATCATTAATAAGGAATTTAGCAGGAAAATTATCTGTTCCGTCTATGATGAAATCATAATCCTTAATTAAATCCATAATATTTTCAGATGTAACAAATGTTCTGTATGTATTAACTGTAACATCAGGATTAATTGCTTCCATAGTCTCTTTTGCAGACTTTACTTTTGCTTTTCCTATATCTGCTGTAGTATGGATTACCTGTCTTTGAAGATTTGATAAATCTACTTCATCAGCATCTACAATACCAATTGTACCAACTCCTGCTGCTGCAAGATATAATGCTGCCGGTGCACCAAGTCCGCCTGCACCTATTATAAGGACTTTACCTGCAAGAAGCTTCTTCTGACCCTTAGCGCCAACTTCTTTAAGGATTATGTGCCTTGAATACCTTTCTATCTGTTCGTTAGTTAATGCCATTAAAATGCTCCTCCTCCCATGAAATATAAGAACTCAACTACGTCTCCTTCTTTTAATACAGTAGTTCCAAAATTCTCTCTGTCAATGAATTCATCATTAAGAGTAACTGTTACATACTCTGCATTTTCTACATTTTCCTGCTCGATAAGCTGTGCTATATTTAAGCCATCCTCGTATTCTTTCTTATTACCTGCTACTGAAATTGTCATTTTTAATACTCCTCACTTTTTAATTTTATAATGATGTCCACGGATTGCTCATTTACTTATGCAATTTCTGCAATCCTATAACAAATCCTTAAATAATCCAAGTACTTCATCCTTTGGTACTTTTCCTTTTGTTCTTGCTACTTCTTTGCCATTGTTAAATGCTATAAATGTTGGTGCTGACAATACATCATATTGCTTTGCTATATCACCGTCAAAATTAACATTTACCTTATATACATTTAACTTTCCTTCGTAATCGTCTTCAATGTCGCCGATAACTCCGGCCATCATCTTACATGGAATACATGAATCTGAATAAAAATCCACTAACACAGGCAATCCAGACTCAAGAACAAGTTCATTGAAATTATCTGCATTAACTCTTGCTGCCATATGTTATTCCTCTTCTTCTACTTTTCTTACTATAAGAGTGTATGTTCCATCATCATTAGCATTAAGCTTTAATATCTGATGTCCCTCCTCTTTAATGCTTCTTGGTACATTCTGTACAGGCTCTCCGTCATTCATTCTGATAGAAAGTATCTGTCCGTCATCAAGCTCCTCTAATGCTACCTTTGCCTTAACAAATGTTACAGGGCAAACCACATCAGTAATATCTACTGTATCATCAATCTCAAAATCAGCCATTGTATGCCTCCTTAATCTTCTTATAAAATTCTTCTCTTCCAACTCTGTCTAATGTAAACTTAAATCTCTCACTTGGATTTGCATTCTCTTCAAAGAACTTTATAGCCGCATCACATACACGGAATAACTGTTCCTCGCTCTTTATAAGTGGAAGTGGTGATTCTCCCTTGCTTATTGAATTACCAAATGTTCCCGCAAATGAGATTATGTATGCAGATGGTGCATCCCATGCATCTGTTGGACAGGATTTTGCGCATCTTCCGCAGTAATTGCATTTATCATAATTAACAGAAACCTTGCCATCCTGCATTGTAATTGCATTGCTTCGACAGGCTTTCTCACATACGCCACAGCCGATACATTTATCTTCTATCCATTTAACATCTGCAGCTCCCTTAATTCCTACGTCATTTTCCTCTGCCTTAAGACAGTTGTTCTGACATCCTGTAACACCGAATTTGAATTTATGTGGAAGCTCTCTTCCAAAATATCTTTCATCAAGTTTAACTGCTATATCATATGAATCTATGTTACCGCTTGGACATATCTGATTGCCCTGACAGGCTGTAACTGTACGGACTCTTGGGCCACAGACACCCGGTCTGCATCCTCCCTCTGCAAGCTCTTCCTTAACTGCATCTATATCAGCCAGCTTTATAAAAGGAATCTCAACGCCCTGTCTTGAAGTAAGATGAACATGTCCATCTCCATATTTTTCTGCCACCTCAGCTATCTTTGTAAGATTTTCTGATGTTAAATATCCACCTACAACCGCAAGACGGAGTGAAAAATTATTCTTCTGCTTCTGTCTCATGAAACCGCCTTTTTTCAGTGTTCCATAATCTACTTTCTCTGCCATATTTTTGTAATCCTTTCTTTATCCCTTATTTTCATTATTAATCGCATTGAAGAAATCCTGCTTTAAATCTTCGATATCTTCTATGCCAACGCTTACACGTATAAGGTCATCATACACTCCCGAAGACTTTTTGTCATCTTCATTCAGATGAAGTGCTATGGTAGATGCTGGATGTATAACAAGCGTTTTTGTATCTCCTATATTAGATACAATATACGGTATCTTTAATGAATTTATTATATTAAATGCTCTTTCTTTGCTTCCTACCCTGAAGGTGAGTATTGCACCATATCCGTTTTTGAACTGTTTATCGGCAAGTTCGTGATATGGGCTTTCCTTAAGTCCCGGATAATTAACCTCTATACCGTCAATTTCGTTAAGATAAGCTGCAAGCTTCAAAGCATTTGCACATTGTCTTTCCATTCTAAGTCCCAGTGTTTCAAGTCCCACATTATTAAGAAATGCATTCTGTGGAGCAAGACATCCTCCTGTATTTCTAAAAAGTCCATTTCTTAACTTTGCTATGTAAGCCATAGGACCTAACTTGGAAAATGGTTTTAATCCCGGATATTTTTCATAATCCCATTTAAAATTCTTTCCAAGTGTTATTATTCCGCTTATGGAATTGCTGTTACCATTGATATATTTAGATGATGAATTGACAACAATATCAGCTCCATTATCCAGCGGTTTAATAAGGTATGCTGTGGAAACGGTATTATCAATAATTAAAGGAACTCCGGCTTCATGTGCAATATCTGCAACTGCTTTAATATCTGTAACATCAAGCTTAGGATTTCCGATAGTCTCTGCAAATATAAGTCTGGTCTTATCACTTATAAGCTTCTTATATTCCTCAGGTCTGTTGTCTGAAACATACTTAACTCCTATTCCAAAGCTTTCTATATCCTCAAACAGTTCAACAGTTCCACCATATAAACCACAGGATGCAACTATCTCGTCACCGCTTTTAACAATATTAAGAATTGCATTACTTATCGCAGCCATTCCTGATGCACATGCAACACTTCCTATTCCGTTCTCAAGCTTGGTAATTCTTCTTTCAAATGACTCAACTGTTGGATTATTAATTCTTGTATAGGAAAATCCCATTGCCTTGTTATCAAATATCTTCTCCAGTTCCTCTGCGCTGTTATGTTTAAATGCGCTGGACTGACATACAGGCATCATAGTAGCTCCAAAAGGATTATCTGTCTGTCCTTCATGCAGCAATCTTGTATTAAATCCACTATATGCCATACTCATCCTCATTTCCACCCGACCAGAATACACGTCATATGTGCTCTGTCGGATTGTTTAATTTGTTTTACAAGTGACATAATAAACCTTTTAACATACTATGTCAATATGTTTATAGTAAATTAATGTAAATTTTTATTATAAAAAAATCCACAGGCATTGTCCGGTTGATTCTTATTCCGGAGCTGCCTGTGGATTACTGTTCATATTAATCTCAATTCTTATTTATGTTCTAATATCATTTCTAATTATATTACATAGCTGTCTACACCGTTGTCTGTGTTTGCCAAATCTGCTATTGTTATTCCCTGAAAATAATCGCATACAACCTTTTCAAAATTCTCCCACATAGGAAGTGTAAGACATTCTGCTGCCTTAGGACATCTGTTTGGCTTCTTTTCAAGACATGCAACCGGTGCTAATGAACCTTCTGTACATAATAATATGCTTAATACAGTATATTCATCAGGTGACTTTGCAAGCTTATAACCGCCGCCCTTTCCTCTTAATGATATAAGAAAATCGTTCTTGCTTAACATCGCAACTATTGATTCCAAATATTTCTCTGAAATCTCCTGTCTGTTAGCTATATCCATAAGTGGTATAAATTCACCTGTATTATGCTGCGCAAGGTCAATCATAACCCTTATCGCATATCTGCCTTTTGTTGAAATCTTCATATTAATCCTCATTTCCGCGCACTCTATCTTAAATAGCGGGTTTCTGTCAAGTACGCATTGACCAAAATCCTATTATTGTATTTTAATTCATCATCTATAAACATACTTTATCACAATGTTTATATATTTTTCAAGTGCATAAGTTAAATATTTTTATAACGGCTGTTAAGCATCCTTTACATACAGCAGTCAAATCATTTTCATATACGGCTATGAATTTTTCAATCAGGTATGCTTCCTGCCACGCATAAAGCACCCCATCCGGTTGTATTATTTGCGCCGCTTTCATAACCCGGAAGCTGTCTTGTTCCCTTTATAAGATAAGCCTTTAACTTCTCTCCGTATAAAAATGCATCATTGCCCCTTACAATCCCCCATTCCATAAGTAATGCTGCACCCCCTGTAACAAATGGTGTCGCAAATGAGGTTCCTGACACTATTCTTTCCGATACCTGATTGGTTATTCCCATTCCGCTTATAAGGATATTTTCTCCCGGTGCTACCAAGTCAGGTTTTGTGCTTGTAAAGAACGCATTTTTTATCTCATAACCTCTGCCTGAAAAATTCGAATAGCTGCCTGTCTTTGCATTATATGCACCCACAGTTATAACCCTTGTGGATGTTGATGGCACAGTAAATGTATAATCACTGTCCGGTCTTGTAAAACCGGTAGAATAATTTAACGATGAGGAGGCCGGCAGCCACAAATCCACGCGTCCGTTTCTTATTGTCCGTGGTATAAAGCGCAGCCGCCATATTCCAGTCGTTACATAAGCATTTACCGGCACAAAATTAATATATATTTCCTGTCTTGCCGAATACGGAGCAGGTTCCCCATAAAATGTCATTATATCAACATCGTTAGTCCTGAAGCGCGCTAAAACTCCATATCCTGTTATCCTCCCAAGATTGCTTCCATCAGGTGCAATAATTTCCACATCAAACTCATCTGTATATTCCTTCCATATCTGAACGTCAAATGAAGTTTCATATTCTCCCACAGCAAGTTCTACAATCTGCTCTCCTGATATTTGTGGTCTGTCTGTTAATATAACCGAAGTGTGTGTCCTTGAATTTGCCTCATTTCCACTTCCTATACAGATGCTGCATTTCCAGCTGAGACTTAAATCATTTAAAAATGTTTCAAAAAGCGAATTTCCCGAATGATCCCCATAATTATTTCCAAAGCTTATATTTATCGCAACCGGCTTTGAATACTCTATCCCCTTTTTTACGGCATAATCTACCGCCTCCATAAGCTGTGTGGTTCTTGGAAAAGAATTTATCATTGATATTCCAAGCTTAATAACTATTATATCCGACTTAGGAGCTGTACCACTGTTACCACATGCAATAACAGCAACATCCGTGCCATGGCCTGATATATCTGCTGCCGGAGCTGTAACCGAACTTCCCTGCACAGCATTTTCATTAAGAAAATCATTTATTTCACTACGGCTGTATTCCCTTGAAACAGTCTGGTCATATATATTAAGGATTCTTGTCGAACCGTCCTCATTTCTAAATTCCCTGTTAAATATATTAATTCCGGTATCAATTATTGCAACAATGACACCATCACCTGAAAGATAATAGGGCATCACCTGTGCCTGATTAATGCAGGCTGCCGACTTTGATGCCTGAAGTTCAAAATATATCTGCTTTGGCTTTTCTATAAACTCCACATTCAGTTCCGTTGCAATGCCTTCTATAGCCTCTTTTGATGCTCTTAATATGGCATATTGGTTAAGCAGCTCCCTAACATAAGCTATATTGTATTTACCGGTTATTTCTGCAAGACTCCCCTGAAAACGGATTATAACTTCCCATGTATCATCAACCTCACTATATCCCGATGATAAATCCGGTGACTTCATGACCTCTTCACGCTCTGCCTGAAAACTGACCTCCAAAAGATTCTCTATTTTCTGATTCATATATCCTCTGATTATCACTATTAAGATTATATATGATGAATCTTTCATTAATATGATATGGACATACCGGCCGATATGACGCAAAAAAACTACCACACAAACATTACCAATAAATAACGTCTGTGTGACAGTTCTTATTCATATGACAATTATTTGTATATGTGACAGTTCTTAAATAATTAAAATTTTAAATTTAGGTTCTTCTGATAAATTCAATTCTGCATTTAGGACACTTGATGCTTATCTTTCCTTTGCCCTTTGGAACTCTGATTTTCTGGGAGCAGCTTGGACACTTGAATATCTTGTGTGTCTTTCTGTCCTGCATTCTTGCCCTGAATGTATTAAACTTACCTCTTATACGATAATACACCTTCAGATATCTCTCATTTTCCGCATGCCTTCTGGAAATATTTCTTGAGAAAACCCTGAAATAAGTATATATAAGTCCTGCGACCGCTATCGTATACAATACTATATTATTGTTAAATAAAGTTATAACAAGTAATATGAGTGACACATAAGATGTAAATCTTGACAACTGATCCATCCCATATCTGCCATACATAAACCTTGCAAACTTCTCTCTGAATTTGCCCATAAAGCAGCCTCCGTGTATTCTTTATATCTAATCATAATTTCCTGATATTGATTATTCTCACAAAGAATACTCTATCACACTTAAAGACAAAATCAATTAAAATTGTATAAAATTTTACCGTCTAAATCCTTCCAGTAAAAGCCATCGTCAAGTAATATATATCCATGTGCAGAATTCTCCTTTGGAATAGATACTGAACCCGGATTCATATATGTGTAACTGATTTCTCTTCCATTAACTGTATATGTTCTTGTTTCACATTTTGGCACATGTGTATGTCCGCATAAGAGTATATCTCCTTCTTTAACAGCCGGCATATTCTTCTCATCTAACTGATGTCCGTGTGCAAGAACAATGTCATAACCGTTAACGCTTATAAATGCCTGTTTAGCAAGGACATTAAAATCAAGCACCATCTGGTCAACCTCTGTATCACAGTTACCTCTTACACATATTATTCTGTCCCTTAAAGGATTAAGCATTGCTATTACTTCCTTTGGTGCATACTCCTTAGGGAGGTCATTTCTTGGACCGTGATATAATATATCTCCTAAAAGTACAAGTCTTTCTGCGCCTTCTGCTTCAAATCTTTCAAGCATTTTTCTGCAATAATATGCAGAGCCATGAATGTCGGATGCTATCATTAATTTACTCATTATTCAATCCTTCCTTTAATCTTCTTAACTACTCCTAACATATAGTAGGTAAGAATTATATTTACCGGCAGCTGTATAACATTCTTAGCCAGTCTTGTTGTAAAGTAAAATGCAAAACCTTTTCCATACATAACACTTACCCAGTATGTACCTAAGAACACATTTACCAGAAATGTATCAACTACCAGTGCTATTACACATCTTACCATAAATGCTGTGTCAATGCTATGCTTCATCATCAATACAATAATCTTTAAAACAATAAAAATAATCATAAACATGCATACAGCAACAAAACCACTTGAAACTGATGTCGTCTTTTTATCTGAATATACCGACAATATACTTACAAATACAGCAAGCACGCTTACAACAAGTGGTATCGCATTAATTCTCATAATAGACGAAATAATGGCAAATACAATAACAACCGCAAGCACAACAGCTATAATACAAAGATTAATAACCTTCTTATTGTCACTTGTCATTGCCGCCTGAATTATAGAAAATGCTTTTCCGTTCACAATTATCTCTCCATTTGAGCCTGAGATTTGTGCAAATGGAAGAGTTATCCATGAAATACCTGCCAAAACAGCTGTAATAAGTGAAAGAATATTTAAAACTAAATTCCATTTGTTATCTTTCTTCTCATCATTCTCATATGACATTGCCTTAATATTAATATTGCTCTTATAAAAGAAGCAGCCATATATAAGACCTGCAAGTGCAGCACTTAATGTCCAGCCCGGAAAATAAGGTCCTGTTGGTTTTAAGATAAACTGAAGTATATCACCTGCTCCGGCACACACAAAGCCCATCACAGGTCCAAACATGTATCCTATGCATATATTTGCAAGGAATGATACGGAAATTCTTAAAGAAGTCGTCACCTGAATTGACACAAAACAGGCTAAAACCGTATGAAGTGCGATAAGAAACGCCGCTGTTACAACTGACCTTAAATTACCAAATTCTTTTGCTGAATCAGCAAACTTTTTAAAAATGTTCATTAAAAAAACCTCCTTTGCAGTAGCTTCGCTCTACATAGGAGGTTATATAAATCCATGATATGTAGCAGCGGGATGCGAATCATGTACCGCAAGATAATTCTTTTCGTCCGGATGACAACTCCCTGTTCATCTGGCACTTAACGCACACAATTCTACTCTGCTCTTTATTATTTTTAAATGATTATAAAACAAGATACTTAATATGTAAATACCTAATTTATCTTGCTACCCTTTGTACCGGCGGCACCTTATAGTCTGTAGCATAACTTAAGTACTGTGAAAGCGTATTCTTCGCCTTATACATTTCAAGAATTTTCTTCATGAAGGCTATGGTGCTTTTCTTATAATGCATATTTTCTATGCAGTTTATTGCAGCCTCATCATTATAGCCTCTGGCAAAATTTCTTGCATATCTTGCAAATTTAACTTTATTAAGTTCTTCTATATCGGAATAATTCTGTAGTATTTCTAATGCCTCAATAATTCTTGCATTTTCAAAATTAAGCTCAACGCCCGGTTTCTTTGCTTTAATATTTCCTACATTAAAGCTTTTGCCCTTAATAACATTGGAATACAGCTCTATAGTACTTTTCTTTACCGAGCTTATGCCATATTTGTTATATAAATTATAACCGATGTACATTCCCTCACTGTTCTCTTCACCAAACAGATAATTAAGAAGCATATCCGTTACATTCTTATCTTTATCAGAACCCTTGGCATAAAGACCTTTAGCGACTCTTATAATCACTCCGTCTGCTGCCAGTCTTTCAAGCATTCTGAAAAAAGCATCCTGTGTCATCTTTGAAAATGCTTTTTCGTACATTTCATTTGCAGCAATTATCGTGCCATCCGGCTGGGCATCAAAATACTGTGCAATTTTCTCACTATTCTTCAACTTCCTCAACCTTCAATGTATCTTCATCTTCTTTTTCAGGCTCTGTAGCAGCTTCTTTTTCTTCCTTATCAGCCTCTGCTACTGTTTCTTCATCTTCATCTGTATCTTCGTAATCATCTTCATCATCTACATAGAAATTAACTGGAATAACTTCTACATTACTGCAAATTGCCTTACCTATGATATATACTGTATGAACACCTTCCTCATCAGTATTATCAACAAGATTTCTTACACCGCTTAACTTCTTATCGATATCACATATAGCATTAACACCTTCAGGAAGAATGATTGTAACTACGCTGGCAGTACTTGAGAAATTGATATAAACATCCTTTTCAAATACAGCAAGACCTAAATCTATAACAGCCTTTGCACCAACTGTCTTAACCTCACAACCTAAGAACTCCTCATCCTCAATCTCTACTACCTTGTTTTCAAAAATAGCATTATACTTACGGATTTCAAGCTCCTGACTGTCATTTTCTTCCTTTACGAACTTCTCTTTTGTATCCTTATATTTGTTATATGCTACCTTTCCTGCTACTGCAACAGCACCGGCACCTACAACAAGCTTAAATAATCCACCCTTTTTCTTAGCCATAATTCATTCCTCCTTACCTGATAATACAATATCTGAAATTATCATATCATATATTATTATTTAAAATCAATATATGCTGTCTCTTTTAGAATACGCACATCCACAATAATTCTGTCTGTACAAATTATATTCTTTTGACAATTCGATAGAATGTTTATATCCTTCTTTTTTCTTAAAATCAGAAACAAGATATTCCACATTATACTCTTCAGCCATATTAAGACCTATCTCATTAAGCTTTACGCTGTTCTTCAACGGACTTATGGTCAGCGTGGTTGTGAAATAATCATAATTATTCATCGAAGCAGTCTGAGCTGTTTTTCTTAATCTTAATTCATAACATTTAAAGCAGCGCTCGCCGCCTTCCCTGCAATCTTCAAGTCCTTTAGCCATATTGTAAAAGCTTTCGGTATCATAATCGCCTTCTATAAAATCCACCTTATACTTTGCAGGATATTCATTTATAAAACGAATCTGCTCTTTTACTCTTTTTCTGTATTCCTCTTCACTTGAAATATTAGGATTGTAATAAAAAACAGTAATCTTAAAATAGTCAGAAAGATATGCTATGCAATGACTGCTGCAAGGTGCACAGCAGCTATGAAGAAGAAGCCTTGGGACTTTTCCCAAGGCTTGAAGTTCCTGTATTTTTTTATCCATTTCTTTCTGAAAATTTCTCTGTTCAAATGGAATTGCCATGTAAACTATTCCTCCACTATTTCTTTCAGAGCCTCTATAAGTTTATCCATCTGCTCATCTGTTCCTATGGTAATTCTTAAATAATTATCTATAAGAGGCTGATTGAAATATCTTACATATATATTACGTTTCTTTAATTCCTCAAATATATGCTGTGCCTTAACAGATTTGTGGGTTGCAAATATAAAATTAGCAGAAGACTCAGGGAACGAAAATCCAAGCTTTGTAAGTTCTTCCTCTGTTCTTTGCCTTGTCTTTATTATCTTTGACACACAATCCTCAAAATATTCTTTATCCTTTACTGCCTCAATTCCATAGCTTATTGAAGTTCTGTTCATCGTATAGGAATTAAATGAAAACTTTACATCATTAAGCGCCTTGATAAGCTTTTCATTACCAAATGCATAACCTATTCTCATTCCTGCCATTGAACGTGACTTTGAAAATGTCTGTACAACAAGGACATTCTCGTACTTGTTAACAAGCTCTATTGCTGACTTTCCGCCAAAATCAATATATGCCTCATCTACGATTACAACAACATCCTGATTATGTTTTATAATATCCTCTACTTTATCAAGTCCCATATATATAGCTGTAGGTGCATTAGGATTAGGGAAGATAACTCCTCCGTTTTCCTTATAATAATCTTCACAAACTATATTGAAATTCTCATCAAGTGCCTGCTTTTCATATGGTATTCTGTAGAGGTCTGCCCATACACTGTAAAAAGAATATGATATGTTAGGGAAAAGTATTGGCTTATCAGAATTAAAAAATGTAAGAAAACACATTGAAAGTACATCATCTGAACCAACACCTACAAATACCTGTTCAGGCTTCATATTATAGTAATCTGCTATAACATTTACCAGATCTGATACCTCAGGGTCCGGATATAATCTTAAAGTATCTATATCAAATCTTTCCTCTGCCTCTTTAACCTTAGGTGTTGGAGGATAAGGATTCTCGTTGGTATTAAGCTTTATTACATTAGTAGTCTTTGGCTGTTCTCCGGGAACATATGGCTCCACTCTTCGTATATTATTTTCCCATGCTTTCATAGTATGTTAAATCTCCCATTTTAATTTATAGTCAGTTAATTATAAGCCCATATCCTTTGCTACTTCTGCAAAATGTGGCAATGAATTGATGATAGTATCATAAGATACACAGTAAGCCATTCTTACATATCCAGGGCATCCAAATGATGAACCCGGAACAATAAGTATATTATATTTCTTTGCTGCATCACAAAATACATTTTCATCTTCAACAGGCGATTTAACCCATAAATAAAATGCGCCTTCAGGTTTAACACATTCAAAACCAAGCTTTTCGAGTCCTTCATATAATGCTTTTCTGTTCTTATCATAAGCTTCTACGTTGACCTTGGCATCAAGACACTTTGCGACAACTCTCTGCATAAGGGATGGAGCATTTACAAAGCCTAAAATTCTTGTTGCTACTGATGCGGCAGCCTTGGTATCTTCTGCATCAGCCACTTCATCAGGTATTACAAGGTATCCTATACGTTCACCTGGTAATGATAATGACTTGCTATATGAATAACCAACAATTGTATTATTATAATATTTTGTAAGATATGGAACTTCAACTCCGTCATAAGCAAGCTCTCTGTATGGTTCATCTGCTATAAGGAATATTTCTGTATTGTATTCCTTCTGCTTATCTTCCATTATCTTAGCCATTTTCTTAATTGTATCCTCTGAATAAACAACACCTGTAGGGTTGTTTGGATTGTTTACAATAACAGCCTTGGTCTTTGGTGTAATCTTCTGCTCAAACTCATCAAGCTTAGGCTGGAAATCAACAGTATTAGGTGAAACCACAACAAGCTTTCCACCGAAATTTCCTGCATAATTACGATATTCACCGAAAAATGGTGCAAATGTTATAACTTCATCTCCCGGATTAAGGAGTGTCTTAAAAATAGTATTAAGACCGCCGGCAGCACCGACTGTCATTATTATATTAGAGAAGTTAAAATGTGTATCGAATCTTTTATTGAGTGACTTAGCTATAGCCTCTCTTACATCCTCGTAACCTGAGTTACTCATGTAACCGTGAACAAATGTAGACTCTTCATTGTCAACAATGTCCTTAATAGCCTCATTTACCTCTGCAGGAGCACTTACATTAGGATTTCCAAGTGAAAAATCATATACATTCTCTGCTCCGTATATTTTGGCAAGTCTGTTACCTTCTTCAAACATTTTTCTGATAACTGAGCTTCCTTTAACTAAACCAACCATAGATTCTGCTATCATTAAAACTTCCTCCTTTAAATACACACGCAAGTAATTACAAGCTGACTTGCGTTAAATCTGTTATTCCACATTATAATCTTTTTATTTCAGACTGTAAATAGAATATAAATGTATCATTTTAATTATCGTTCTAAATCAAAACATTTCCTATGAACTCACTTATATACATAAGCGCTGCTCCTGTATCCACAGAATCCGGTGAACAGGCTGTAAAGCTTATGCACTCTCCGTCCGTATCAAATGAATACTTATCCTTTAACATAAACTTTATTCTGTCCTCGTATTTTCTAAGGTAAGAAGCCAACGGGCCACCTATTACAATGTTTCCGTCAACTATTATATATAAATTATTAATTCCGGTTGTCAGATTATCAAGGTATTCATCAAACACCTTAATATATTCTTCATTGCCTTTATCAAGGCCGTCAAAGAATTCAGAAACACTTATGTTTAAGTCAGATGAAAGTCTGCGTGATGACACATATGCCTCAAAACAGCCACATTTGCCGCACATACATTTTCTGCCGCCCGGATGTATAATCATATGCCCTATTTCACCACAACGGTTATGCAGACCTTTCTTTATTCTGTCCTTGCTTATGTATGCACCTCCGACCCCGTCAGACAACATTACATAGAATTTACCATTTTCCGGCAATGATGAAGCTTCGCCATCATCAGATACTTTTCTTGTAAGCCAGTAATCAGCGAAAGCCTGCGCTCTTGCATCATTGATAATCATGCACTCATAGGAAAACGCATTTTTTAAACGGTTAATGTTATAATCCTTTATGTCAAGAACAGGGGCTGATAAGATAACCTCATCAGCACTGTCAAATACGCCCGGTATTGTCACTCCAACACCTATTACATTTTCTTGTTTAACAGCATTTTTATCAATTATCCTATCAACCAGCGATACCACCTGCGCCTCACCTTTTTCATCAGGAGAAAAATGTGTACTAACAGATATGCTGTCTATTATGTTTCCGTCAAGCCCAACTAAACTTGCTTTAATCTCGTTATTCTTTATATTAACGCTTACTGCTGCTCTTGCATACGGATTGATAGATATTACCTGTGCTCTTCTTCCACCGGTAGACTCATAGTTTCCGCCAAACCTTATAAATTCCTCATCCAGAAGGCTTTTAAGGTTCTGATTGACAGTAGGGAGCGACAGGTCAAGCGTATCTGCAATCTGCTGCCTTGAAATACCGTCTGAACAGCTTATAAGCTTAAATATTCGGTTTCCGTTAAGCTTTCTTACATCTGTTGTAGTAATTTTATATGGATTTTTCATTATTATCCTTTCAAACTATTCTCCAAATACTGCCTTATAATCTTTCTGGAATTTCTCAATTCCTGCATCTGTTAATGGATGATGTACCATCTGCTCAATTACCTTATATGGAACAGTAGCGATATCAGCTCCTGCAAGTGCACAGTCTGTAATATGGATTGGATTACGGACACTTGCACAAATTATCTCTGTAGGAATATCATAATTAGAGAATATATCAACTATATCATTGATAAGCTGTATTCCCGGCTGTGATATATCATCAAGTCTGCCAAGGAATGGTGATACATAAGCTGCTCCGGCTCTTGCTGCAAGAAGTGCCTGGTTAGCTGAGAAAATAAGTGTAACATTAACTTTGATGCCTTCACCTGAAAGTACCTTTGTTGCTTTAAGTCCTTCTACTGTCATTGGAATTTTAACTACCATATTTGGATGTATTGCAGCAATCTCTCTGCCTTCTTTTATCATTCCTTCAGCATCAACTGTTGTTGCCTTAACTTCTCCACTTATAGGGCCATCAACAATGCTTGTAATTTCCTTGATTACTTCCTTGAAATCTCTTCCTTCCTTTGCAATAAGTGATGGATTAGTTGTTACACCACATATTACTCCCATATCGTTAGCCTTCTTAATATCCTCTACATTAGCTGTATCAATAAAAAACTTCATTTTATTATTCCTCCTGAAATGTATTATTTATAATTTTATAATCCCTCACCAAAAAATGTTTTAAGCGAAGGGTATAACTTTTTAAAATGCTGATATTTTTCTTCATATCTTCTTGATATATCATCATCAGGTGTAATAACCTTTGCCACCCTGATTAAATCTTCTGCCGCCGACTCCACATCCTTGTATTCGCCACATGCAACCATTGCAAGCATTGCGGCACCCATAGACGGGCCTTCAAATGAATCCAGAAGTTCAACATTTACATCAAGCACATTTGCCATAATCTTACACCACAAAGGACTTTTCGCACCGCCGCCACACATTTTTGTGGTCTTTATGTCTATTCCGAGACTTTTTGCAACTTCAAAAGAATCCCTGATTGCAAATGCAACACCTTCAAGAACCGCCTGTGTCATGTCTGTTCTTGTTGTATCCATTGTCATGCCTGTAAAGGTTGCTCTTGCAAGCGGATCATTATGTGGAGAGCGCTCACCCATAAGATATGGAAGGAAATATACATGATTATTTCCAAGCTTATCATCTGTTATATCAGCCTGTTCTTTTGCATATTCCTTAGTTCCTATTATCTTATCCATCCACCAGCCGTTACATGATGCTGCGCTTAACATACAGCCCATAAGATGATAACATCCGTCGGCATGTGCAAATGAATGAAGTGCATTGTTCTTATCCACGCTGAAATTTCTGCTTGAGATAAATATAGTTCCGCTTGTTCCTAGTGAAATATTGCATTTACCATCACCAACAGTTCCTGTTCCTACTGCTGCTGCCGCATTATCTCCGGCTCCTGCTGCAACTTTTACATTAAGCGGTATGCCAAGTTCACTTGCTACATCTTCTTTTATGCAGCCTATGCTTTCGTAGCTTTCAAAGACTGCTGCCATCATATTTTCATTGATGCCGCATAAATCCAACATTTCCTTTGACCAGCATCTGTTCTTTACATCAAAAAGCAACATTCCCGATGCATCTGATACATCTGTAGCATGTACTCCTGTAAGCCTGTATGCAAGATAATCCTTAGGAAGCATTATCTTATCAATCTTTGCATAATGTTCAGGCTCATTTTCTTTAAGCCACAATATCTTAGGTGCTGTAAATCCAGCAAATGCAATATTTGCAGTATGCTCTGTCAATTTATCCTTACCATACACATTGTTAAGGTATTCACATTCTTTAGCAGTACGTCCGTCATTCCATAATATGGCAGGTCTTATCACTTTATCCTGTTTATCAAGAATTACAAGTCCGTGCATCTGACCACCAAAGCTTAAACCTGCAACCTTTGATTTGTCAATATCTGCAATAAGCTCTTTGATGCCATCTACAGTTTTATCATACCAGTCATATGGATTCTGCTCTGACCAGCCGGGCTTAGGAAAGCTTATAGGATATTCCCTTGAAACAGTCTTTACAAGCTTTCCTCCTGTTTCCATAAGCAGAAGCTTTACTGAGGATGTACCAAGGTCTACTCCGATATAATACATATTCATTCCTCATCTTTCTTTATGAAAATGGATTTTCTGATTTATAAAGCATTCCCTTTGGCTGATTATAAGATATATCAGTAACACCAAGGTATTTAAACACCTCGAATAATGCTTTTCCAAAATGTCCAAATGCAACAGCACCATGATGCGGATAGTTCTTCTCAACCAGTACATGTCTGTAAAATCTTCCCATTTCAGGGATTGCAAATATACCGATTGCGCCGAATGAACGTGTTCTTACAGGAAGCACTTCTCCCTGTGCTATGTATGCTCTAAGCTCACAGTCAGCTGTACTCTGAAGTCTGAAAAATGTAATATCCCCCGGTACTATATCTCCTTCCAGAGTTCCGTTAGTTACTTCTTCAGGTAATGAACGTGCCATTATCATCTGATTCTTCATTTCACAGAATGCAAGCTTTGTAGAAGCTGTATTGCCACAATGGAATCCCATAAATGTATCTTTCTGTGTATATGCATATCTGCCCTCTATATCTTCCTTGAAGATATCAGCAGGTACTGTATTGTTAATATCAAGAAGTGTAACTGTATCTCTGCTTACCATATAACCGATAAATTCGCTTAATGCTCCGTATATATCAACTTCACAGGAAACAGGTATTCCCATCTTTGTAAGTCTTGAATTAACATAACAAGGTACAAAACCAAACTGTGTCTGGAATGCAGGCCAGCATTTACCGGCAATGGCAACATATTTTCTTGAACCCTTATGTGATTCTACCCAGTCAAGCAATGTAAGCTCATACTGTGCAAGTTTTGCAAGGATTTCAGGTTTTTTGTTTCCTTCTCCAAGTTCTTCTTCCATATCCTTTACAATTGCAGGTATTCTTTCATCACCTGCGTGCTTGTTAAAACTTTCAAATAAGTCAAGCTCTGAATTTTCTTCTATTTCAACACCAAGGTTATAAAGCTGCTTTATTGGTGCATTACATGCAAGGAAGTTAGTTGGTCTTGGACCAAAGCTTATAATCTTGAGATTTTCAAGTGCATATACTGTTCTTGCAACAGGAAGGAACTCATGTATCATATCTGCACATTCTTCTGCTGTTCCTACCGGATATTCAGGTATATAAGCAGACACATTGCGAAGCTTTAAATTATAGCTTGCGTTAAGCATTCCACAATATGCATCTCCTCTTCCCTGAACAAGTCCACCATTTGCTGATGTTTCCTCTGCTGCCGCAATAAACATTTTAGGTCCGTCAAAATATTTAGCAAGCATTGTCTCGGCAATCTCCGGTCCGAAATTACCAAGGTAAACACAAAGAGCATTACATCCTGCTTTCTTTATGTCCTCTAAAGCCTGCATCATATGTATCTCACTTTCCACAATACATATTGGACATTCATAGATATCTTCTTTGTTGTACTTTTCTTCATATGCTTTCACAAGATTCTGTCTTCTTGTTACTGAAAGCGATTCCGGAAAACAGTCTCTGCTGACTGCCACAATTCCGACCTTGATTTCAGGTGTGTTGTTAAGATTTTTCATATTATTTTTCCTTCCTGCGCATGTTTGTTTAAGTCCATATTCACATGCGTCTTTATTTTGTTATGTTTTCTTATATAATTGTTATATTTTTTCTATATTGTTATACTTTCTTTTATATTGTTATATTTTTTCTATATTATTATATTCTCTTTTATATTGTTATATTTTCTCCTATAAGTCCTTCAAATGCTCCCTCTATATGAGCATCTTTATGAGCTATAAGCCACTTATTGGCTGCCATAAGAAGTCTGTCCTCTGCTGTAACCTGTGGCCTGTCACATTCTAAGTTAGTTCCCTTAGGAAGCACTACCACACATTTAAAGCCATTGCCATCAATGCCACATGGTGCATAATGAAGTGTAGTTGCATATACCTCAATAGCTGTACCGGCCGGCACTAAAAATGCTTCAACTTTTGAAGTATCATATGTAAAATCATCATTAATATCCTGCTGCCTTCCAAGCAGTAAAATCATGTCCGTCACTGCAACATTAATCTCTGAACTCCTATGATATTCCAAAGCATTAAGCTTATTATTATGTCCGTTGCAATACCCTATCTGAACCGGCAGACCACCATAAATACTTGATGTCATCACATTTAATGATGAAGTCCTCTCAAGCACCATATCAGACGGCTCATAAACAACATCCTCCGGAATATCCGTAAAATCCATCCCACGTATAAGGTCTGTCACATCTATGCCCTTAATCACTCTTCCATAAATGCCAAACTCCCTGTCAAATACATTAAATATCTTCACAAGCTTCTCCTTTCTTATGGCGAAATAACTTTTATCAACATGTTTTATAAAAGTTATTTTTATTTTAACACCACTCATTATTAAATACAATATAAATGTAACAAAAAACCGGACATTTTATATTCCTAAAATGCCCGGTCAATAACCAAAAATATTAATATTTTTAAATAAACAAATCTATAACTATGCCACAGATAACACCTATAGCATATATTGTTCCCAATATCTTAAGATTCTCCTTAAGGTTATCATTTTCCTTAAATAATACAAGTATTCCCACTCCGGCACCCGGAAGCAGTCCTGCCATCATTGAACCAAAGCTCATAACACCATTAATATAAAGCTGTGTTATTACAACTGAAGCGGCACAGTTTGGTATAAGACCTACTATTCCTGAAATCAGCGGGCCAATTACAGGTCTGTTAAGTATAAGTCCTGCAAGTGTATCTTCACCGATAAACATTATAATAACATTAAGTATAAATGATATTCCAAGAATAAAGCCAAATATCACTACAGTATGCTTAAGCGCTGACTTAAATATACTTTTCTCACAATGGCAGTGATCATGGTCACACATATGGCCTATCTTATCCAGCGTTATCTCAGGCTTTCTTATTTTCCTGATAACAAAATCTATAACAAGTCCTGCTATTACAGCTATAACAACCTTTGTAAGAATTATCTTAATAATAAGTGTTACGCTTATCTTCTCTGACAACATTACAGGAAGCATTTCATCTGATGTAGACAAATATATTGCAATAAGTGTTCCCACTGTTATTACTTTTCCTGCATATAAATTAGAAGCGGCAGTTGAAAAACCACACTGTGGAAAAGCACCAAGCACCCCTCCGATAAGAGGTCCTGCCTTGCCTGATTTCTTTATTGCTGCTTTGGTCTTTCCACTCACCTTATGTTCTATATACTCCATTGCAAGGTAAGTAAGAAAAAGAAACGGGAGCAGCTTAACACCGTCAATCAGTGTATCTAATATAACATCTAAAAACTGTTCTAACATTAAAATAACCTTTCACTAAAACTCTAAACCATTAACTACAATTCTCTATTCAGCTTTCATGACCTTTCTAAACTTAGGGAACTTATTAAGCAGACCCTTCATTATAAAATAAGCCACAATACCATACAAAGTTCCCAGCACAAGGCTTGTAAGCACATCTGTAGGATAATGTACAGTAAGATATAACCTTGAAACCGAAATCAATGCCGCAAGTACCAGTGCTACAGTTCCCTCTTTCTTACGCCACATAAAAATAGCTGTGGCAGCAGCAAAGGAAGCTGATGTATGTCCTGACGGAAATGACCAGTCATGTATAGTACCAAATATTCCGTATAAATTTTCAAATGTATTATCTACATTAAACGGTCTTACTCTCGCCCACATATTCTTCATTATTCCATTGCAGAAAATAAGCGACAATATGAGTGCAATTCCCATTGTCAGACCGATTTTTCTATATTTCTGCGGACATATAAATAACATCGCAACAGCCAATATTATCCAGAATATGCCAGCATTTCCAAGGCTTGTTATCGCATACATAATTGGATTTAAAACCGGATTATGAAGCGATTCAAACCAGTGCAATATCTGTAATTCCATATGAATCCTCATTTCTGTTTATCTGTATTTTTATAATTTCTTATTTCTGTTCTTTTATTTATAATTTTAAATTTATAATTACATTCTCTATTTTTAATTTATGCCTACAGCTTTCTTTGCAAGGCTGTCAGCTTCTTCATTGCCCGAAACACCGGAATGTCCCTTTACCTTGACAAAATTAAGCTTTATCTTATCTTTCACAGACTGGATATAATCGTAATATTCCATAGTTCCTTTTTTATTACGTTTCCATTCACCTGTAGCCCACATTTTAATTCCCATATAGTCAAAATATATAGAAAGCTCGTCTAAACCAAGCTCCAATGCTTTTTCTACAGCTGCCATGCTTCCTAACACTTCTCCGGCAACATTTCTCATGGATGCCATATCAGGTTCATTGCCATTTCCGCTGATGACATATTTAACACCATTCACCATCAGAAAACCGCCATATCCGTAAACTCCTGTTGCAGCGTTAAAAGAACCATCCACAAATGCATAATTGCCGGCCTCACCTGTGTTTGCCCCTGCACCTGTCACTGTATCTGTTCCTTCTGATAACGTACAATACGCATATGCCTCTTCAAATGTTGCAAAGCCTTTATATTCAGCGGCAGGATAGCCTGACACACTCAGCCTGCATTCATCCCAGCTTGTAAAGACACCTGTCTTTTTGCCTTTTCTAACACCATAAAACTTCTTAGCCATTAATATACCCTTATAACTCCCGATACTTCATTAACAACAGATAAGCCGGCAAATACAGTCATTGCATCATTGAAGTTCTTCTCCTCAACTTCATCTGTTATTATAACAAGCTCTGCAATACCATTGTTTCTGCTCTTCTGAACCACCTGTGCAATACTTACGTCATTATTGCCAAGCACACTTGCTATGTTGGCAAGTACACCCGGTTTATCAACTGCCTGGATTCTAAGAAAATATTTGCTCTTAGTTTCCTCAATCTTCTTAACTCTTATGTTCTTATAGCAGCTGCATCCTATTCTTCCGCTGCAATTATTAACAATATTACGCATTACATCTATAATATCACCCATAACCGCGCTTGCAGTTGGCATTTTACCTGCTCCTCTTCCCATGAACATAGCATCATCCATAGCTTCCCCATGAACAAATACCGCGTTAAATGAATCTCTTACTGTAGCAAGAGGATGATTTTCATTTATAAGCATAGGATGTACCTTTACTTCTATTCCGTTATCCGTGTTTCTTGCAACACCTAAGAGCTTGATAACATATCCAAACTCTCTGGCGTACTTTATATCCTCTGCTGTAATCTTTGTAATACCCTCTGTATATACATCATTAAATGTTACTCTTGAATTAAATGCAATAGATGCCATAATGGCAATCTTTCTTCCTGCATCAAGTCCCTCAACATCTGCTGTCGGATCTGCCTCTGCATATCCTAATTCTGTAGCCTTTGCAAGTGCATCTGAATAGCTCATGCCAAGCTCTGTCATCTTTGTAAGGATATAGTTGGTAGTTCCGTTAACAATACCCATTATCTCTGTTATATTATTGCCAGCCATGCTCTGCTTTAACGGTCTTATAATAGGTATTGCACCTGCTACTGCTGCCTCAAACTGCAAATCACATTCAGCATTCTTTGCGGCATCCATTACAGCCTCTCCACACTCTGCAAGTAAATCTTTGTTAGCTGTAACTACCTGCTTTCCTTTACCAAGAGCTTCAAGAACATATTGTCTTGCCGGATTTATTCCGCCCATAAGTTCAACTATTATATCAATATCATCATCATTTATAATATCTTCCCACTTATCGGTAAGAATTTCAGCCGGTATACCCTCTCTCTTCTTTGAGGCATTTCTTACGAGTATCTTCTTTACAGATAACTTTGCCCCTGTTTTATGATAAATATCATCATTCATTGTATTGCAAAGCTCGTAAACTCCAGAGCCTACTGTACCTGCACCAAGTATCGCTATATTTATAGTATCTTTATTCTTTGTCATCTCTGTCTCCATATCCGTTAATCTTATGATTTATTATCAGTCTGTCTTTTTATTATAATCTTATAATTCTTTCTTTATATCTTTTGCAAATTTTGAAATTCTTAAAATAGATACAAGATCCCATATTCCTTCAACTACAAGTATTGCACCTGCAAATATCATAAGAGTGCTTACTGTTCCGAAAGGATTAAGAACTGCTACTATTCCAAGGATTATCATTATTGCTGCACCTATAAGCTCAAGCCACCACATATCTGCATTAAGATGATAAAAATCCATCGCATACTGTAACTTTAAAATTCCGTCTACAATGATTACTATTCCTATTGCTGTTGTGAAAAACAACGCTATTGTTTCAGGTCTCATAACAAAAAATACACCAAAAGCAAGAAGTGTAACACCCTGAACAAGTCCAAATGAGCCGAGTATTTCTGTTCCGGCAGATTTAAAATATGACATAAGTCTTAAAACTCCCCATACGCAAAGAGCTATACCGATGCCCCTGCATAATAAATTAACTGATGTCTCAGGAAACAAAATCAAAAGAATACCCAGTAAAATAAGTGCAATTGACAATATTATAAGTTCTCTTTTAACACCTTTTAATCTTTTTATAAAATCACCCATATTAATCCTCATTTCTGAAATATAATAAAATCTGCGTGCATATCTTTAAAACACTTTAAAAATATACACGCAGATATTTTAACATATTTTATTGTTTATGTACAGTTAAAGCTATTCGGCTCTTGCCATAGCCTTTTCATAATCCTTTGTTCCAACGAAGATTTCGTTAGTGTATGGATTCTTCTTTGCTGCAACAGATCTCTTAATAATAATAGCAAGTGCAATAATATTAGCAATAAGTGCAAGTGCGCTTATAACTGTCATTGGCACGAAATTATCATTATACTGTACGCTCTGTACCGCAAATATTCCGTGATTCTGGAACATTGGGAAAACCTGTGCAAACATACACCATAATGCAAGTGTGTTAGCTCTGTTCTGTATCCAGCCACCTTTGTTCCAAAGTGCATTTGCAACTGTAGGAGCAAGAAGTAAGGCAAGACCACAATACCATGCATGGGTTGGAAGATTATTATATGTATAAGCAAAATTCCAGATATCATAAGCTACTATGAATACCCATGTCATATCAGGCCATAACATATCATCCTTCTTCTTTGATGTATATATTCCCCACCAGCCTGTCATACACATAATATTAATAAGTCCGGCAACACCGTTCATAATATTATGCCAGCCACCATGAAGCCATACACCTTCTGATGATAACCACCATGAATCAAAGCCTCTTATTGCTGACTCAAAATCACTTGCAACAGCGATAAGAATATTAATAGCAACAATCACAAATGGGAATGCCTTAAACCAGTGTGTCTTTCCTACACCCCATTTGTACTTAAGCATCATAAAGCCTATACAGCCTGCTGTTGCTGCATAAAGCTTAGCATAATGGAACCAGCTGTTCATTTCCGTATAAGTAGGATTATTAAGCGCCCATTCCATTCCCATTCCCGCAGATACTATAACTACAATAAAATAAACTGTAAGTACTGCCGGAAGTCCAATGAAGCAAATTATTCCTCCTAATTTACTTCTTCTTGCAAATTCATTAGCCAGAATAAGTCCTGCAAAGACAAGAATCCAGCCCAGCCACTGATAGATTGCTCCATCGCCATAAACCTGAAATAACATATTGTTCACGCCTCCAATCAAAAAATTGATTATTTAATGACATTATTTTACAAAATTTTATAAATTTTTTCAATATTTTTTATTATTTTTTGAAAAATTTTAATTTTTTCAGTCTTTCGTGAACAAATATACATTTTTTAACTTAGTACTAAATGAAATTAGCAAATATTGAAGCACCAACTACTGTTATCAGTCCTGCAACCGCTATTGCAAGGCTGCTCATGGCTCCCTCTATTTCACCGATTTCCATTGCCTTTGCCGTACCAATCGCATGTGCGGATGTACCGAAGGCAACTCCTTTTGCTATAGGCTCATCTATTTTAAATATATGGCACAACGCCTCGCCTATCATATTTCCCAATATACCTGTAATGATGATTACTGCAACTGTAATTGTAACATAACCTCCAAGTTCTTCGGAAACTCCAACTCCTATAGCAGTTGTTATTGATTTTGGAAGAAGTGTTATGTATTCTTCATGGCTTAAAGAAAATATCAATGCAAGTGCCAGAACACTTGATAAACTTCCTATAACTCCTGAAAAGATGCCTATCATAACGGCCTTCCAGTTATTTTTCAAAAGTTCAAACTGTTCATATAAAGGAATTGCAAGGCAGACCGTTGCCGGTGTAAGCAGATAGCTTAGGTATTTTGCACTTGAATAATATGTATCATAGCTTATATTGCATAGCTTTAACGCAACGATGACTATAACTATTGCAATCAATAACGGATTAAATATTGCAAGTTTAAATTTCTTCTTCAACAGTTCTCCTATAAAATATGCAACCATGCTTATAAATACGCCAAAATATGCTGATAAAAGTAATGCATTATCCATTTTTCCTGCCGCTCCTTCTTATAACCGTCTGTGCTGTAATTCCCGAAATAACAAATACCACAATAGTTGTGACTACTGTAATAACCGCTACCGGTACAATTATCGGTGAAAGAACGCCCCAGCTTTCTGTCAGACCTACAGCCGCAGGAATGAACATAAGAGGCATAATCTCTATCAGGAATTTTCCTGCCCCTTCAACAGATTTAAGGTCTACAATACCTGTTTTAAGGCATACAAACATTATTATAAGTCCATATATGCTCGCCGGTACAGGAAGTGGTACAAATTTATTAAGCAGCTCGCCAATAAAAGAGACTGCGATTATAATGCCAAATTGTTTAAAGTACTTCATAATTATGTCCTCTGTTTAGAATAAAATTGCCTGTTTGCCCAGACACAATCTAGCATTATATCACTTTAGCCCTGTTTTTCAATAGAACAATTTAATCATTTAATTTTCATTTTTAATATGTTTTTTATCCAATATGTACAAAACGCATGCTGATGATATCATAAGCGCCGCAAATGTCCGGATATAGAACCTATTAACATCCGCTGTCTCTGGAGAAGTTTCTTCCAAAGCTGCATCGTTACCTGTATTATCAGTATTCTTATCTGTATCTTCGTTGTCAGAACCACCTGATTCTCCCGGTGTATTTGCATTTTTTACTGTTCCTATTGCATATTCTGAAAATTTATCTGACTGGAATGTTAAAGTTCCAAGCTCTTTATTATATGCTGCTTCCAGCTGTTCATATACTCCGTTATGTTCTCTTATGACAACATATTTTACCGTGTCATCAAGTTCTGTTCCCACATTTAGAGTTATTGTTACCTTTTTATTTAATTCTTCTAACTTTTCTGACCAAAAATCCGTATCATTGCCTTTATTGATAACCTGTTCAAGCCCTATTTCAAGCCATTGTGTAACCTCCACATCTGTAGCTGCCACACTTGAAGCAAGCTCATTTTTCTTATTGTCATTAATCTTTGAATCATCAACAGTAAGCATTAAATTTCCGGAGCTTATAACATTTGCTCCCCCTTCTACACTTACCTCTGAAACATTCTTTGAATTTACAACAGCCTTATCATCACTCTTTGTAAATACTGCACTCAGATGAAGATTAGTATCCGGCATAATAAATGTAAATGTGCTTACCTCATCCGTTGCTGTAACTACATTTCCGTTAAGTGAACCTGAAACAAACTGATAGCCGTAATCCGGAACCAGTTTCACTGTCACAGTACTTCCGGGAACGATAACTACTCTTCCACCTCTGTCATCCTGCTTATTATTATTCTCACCCGGGAAATCAGACACCTCTATGCCTGACCATCTGTCTGTATCCCCTGCCTTTATGGCAGAAACTATCTCTACTGTACCATTCTTTACATTTCCATCCTCACCATATCTGTCATCATTATATGCCCATGTAACAGAACGCACTATTTTATCAATCTGAATTTCATATAATTTCTTTTCTGAAAGAGTATATACTACAGCATTTCCTATCACTCCATCAGAAGATATTGCCTGAAATGAATCCTGTACCATAACCTTATTTTCGTTATATGTAACCCTTAAAAGGACACTGTTTATATTTCTGTCCACTCCTGCCTGTCCGTTAACGGTTATCCATGTATTACCGTTATCCTCTGAGTACTCAACCTTATACTCTGAAGCATATTCAGCGTTATCAATAACATTTCCAACAACCTGAATAACAATATTATTATTTTCCGCCTTTGCCCTCTGTGGCATATTGACTATTACAGCCATCATACACAATAAAAAAGCGAAACTGACAGCTGCTTTTTTTAACCAAGCCTTTTTCATAAAAAAATCCTCCTTATAGTATTTTATAGGAGGATTTTAGCAAAATATATTATTTTTTCTAAGTTTACATATGTCCCAAATTGTTATTTTTATTCCATGAATAATATAACTGGATAAGACCTATTCTTGATTTTGTATCTGTTTTCTCATTAAGGCTTGTGATGTGTCTGTACAATGCCGTTCTTGATATATACATATTATTTGCTATATCCGAAACACTTTCATCAGAAGATAACAATACTACAAGTACCTCTTTTTCTCTTTCCGTCAGCGAATATTCCTTTGCAAACGCATCCATTTTGTCCGCATCGCTGCTATATATTAAATCTTGTTTTAATTTAACGTCAACATTATATTCTGTCTGTCCTGAATATATAAATATTCCTATACTTATCAGCATGAAAAGAACCAGCGCACAGATACTTATTATCATTCCGTTTTGTGCAGATAACAGCAATATTGAAAGATAGCTTGTTATTACAGCACATATATTATTAACTGCGCGTCCAAGCCCCGCCCATAATTCAGGCACTTTCATATTGTAAGATAAATCTATAAACATCGTTGTAAAATAAACAACAAAAAATCCTGCCGAAAGATAAAATGCTATAAGTCCTACAAGGAATGGTCCTCCAGATACAATAACAACAACACAGATAACCGATAACAATGTCACACTGTACATAATCAGATTAATATATCTTCTGCCATTTACATCAAATGCAAACCCGGCAGCCAGTCCACTGAATGCAAGCAGCAGTCTTGGCCATTGCCCTATATCAACACTTCCTCCTGCATGCACAAGCGTAACCGCATTATCAAGTGTTGAAAATATACAGGTCATAAGCGCAACTACTCCAATCAATACAGCAGCAGTAAGCTTTGTGTTTTTATAGCTCATTTTTCCAGAATAAATTAATTTTACATTTAATTTATCATCATATAAAGTTTGTATAACTAGGATAAACACAAGTCCGACAGCAAGTACAACCATTTCAACCCGTTCGTCCAAAACCACGTTATTATTTATAAACTGTAACAATATTCCCGCAGCATAAGAACAACCTATTACTTTTGCTGTATTTCTGCTGTCAGATAACGAGCATGCCAGTCTGTAATGCACTCTGCTTCCTATTATTCCCATAATAAAGAAAAACACACATCCGCCTGCAAATATTGATATGTAACTGTTGTGAAGCAATATAAAAACAAGACTTATTATTCCTGCTATTCCACCTATACAATCAAGCAGTCTTTTATAAATATCATTTATTATAAAATGCTTAAGTACCGGAAATACAAGAAAACCTAAAACACTTATTCCTAGTATATAGTTCTGTGCCGCAACAACTCCCTGCGAATCCGTTACATATGACATCATATTATCATACATATATTCTGTTCCAAGGAATACAAAATTAAATAGTGTAAGTGTAATTGCATTTATCATAACCGGATTATTATTCAGTCTGTTTTTCATATATTCCTCTTTTCTACAGACAGCATTAACTATCTGTATCTTTACGCCTACATCCTATTATAAATAAATTCATCATTATATCAAGAAGCTTTTATAGTTTTAAACCTTCTGACTTTATCAGAATATCAGGATATTTTTATCTGTTTCAGTTTTCTAAACTGCACAAAACATGAAATCATTAATACAAGCTCAGAACCTATCCAGGCAACAGGCTCAGCAAAAAATATAACAGAGCTTCCACAGACAGAGGTCAATATTGTCGCTATAAAAACTCTGACGCAAAATTCTATTATACCTGAAAGCAGTGGAGCTATAGAATCTCCAAGTCCCTGCAATATACATCTGAACACATGTAAAAGATAAAGAAAAACAAGCATGACACTCATTATAAACAGCAGATGATATGCAATATCCAAAGCCTCTGCCGCGCCTTCCTCACCTGCTGAAATAAACATTCCAAGCACATTTCTGCCCCAGACTATCATTACCGTCGACACACAGGCTGACATTACAACAGCTATCATTACTGCACTTTTTACACCGCTAAATATTCTCTTAATAAGACCTGCGCCATAATTCTGTGCTGTATATGTAGTCATTGCAAATCCCAACGCTATAGCCGAGCTTTCCAGCAAGCCGTATACTTTATTGGTTGCTGTAAATCCCGCAACAAATATAAATCCCTGTTTATTAATTGTAGACTGCAAAATCATTCCGCCAATAGAAATAAGAGAATATTGTATTGCCAATGGAACACCCATCTTTAAAAGCTTTTTTATTATATAATTATCTTTTTTCCAGTCCTCTTTAGTCACAGAAATGATTCTTATGCCTTTTAATGTGAATGCACAATACATAAATGCTATAAACTGTGCAGTAACAGTTGCAAAAGCCGCACCCATTACACCCCATTTAAACAGGATAACAAATGCAATATCAAGCACTACATTTGAAACACCGGCAATGGCTATCGCTATAAGCGGAGCTTTTCCGTTTCCAAGCGCCCTTAAAATCGATGATGCCATATTAAATGCCATGACAATAAGAGTGCCGGAAACAAGCACACAAAGGTAGGCTTTCGCATCACCATATATATTATCTGGTGTTTTTAACAGCTTTAATAAAGGAGCTGCCATAACAAGACCTGCTATCGTCAATATTATTCCTGTTATAAGGCATAATACACATGACATTGTAACAGCCTTTTTTAACCCATTGCTGTTTTTCTCGCCAAAATATTGTGCAACACAGGTTGCAAAGCCTTGTGTCAATGCCTGTATTATCCATAATATAAGCCAATACGTCCAGTCGGTTGCACCTACCGCAGCAAGTGCCTCAACACCTACGCCCCTGCCGACAATAATCGTGTCCACAATCATGTACAGCTGCTGTCCCAAATTAGCTATAACAAGCGGCAGCGCGAATCTCACTATATGTTTTGCCGCATTGCCACTTGTCATATCTCTTACTTTTTCCATAAATGTTACCTTCTTAATTTATCCATGTTACCTTACACTGTCTTTACCTGACACACCTGCATTTTTCTTTGACGGAATAACAAATATCCATATAAGTGAACTGATAAGCAGGAAAAACGGATAAAAAAGCTTTGGAAGAATCTGAAATGCCGAAATATTATAACCCAGCTCCGACACAGCCGATATTGCCACAAGCATCTGTGCTCCATATGGAATTACTCCCTGAAAAATACATGAAAATGTATCAAGTAAGGAAGCTGCTTTTCTTGACGAAATATTATAATTTTCAGCCATTTCATGTGCAATAGGGTTAGCCATAACTATCGCAACCGTATTGTTGGCTGTTGCAATATCCATAGTTCCTACTAAAAGTCCCATTCCAAGCTGTCCGCCTTTTTGTCCTTTAAACACTTTCCTTATTCCGTTAAGCAGTGCATCAAATCCACCATATTCCCTGATTAATGCACACATAGCCGATACAAGTACAGCCACCATGCAGGTTTCAAACATGCCTGATGCTCCTGAGCCCATATTTGCTATAAGCTCAACCGGCTGAACCTTTCCTGTTACAAGCATTATAAATACACCCGAAACAATACCTGTAATAAGTACAATAAATACATTAAAACCGGCTATTCCTCCTATAAGCACAAGAACATATGGGATTATCTGAATCAGATTATATTCATGGCTGACCGCACCATTTATATCTGTGTTAAATGACAAAATAAGTATAACAGCAAGTGTTACAACCGCCGCCGGAAATGCTATCCAGAAATTCTCTTTAAATTTGTCCTTCATTGCGCATCCCTGTCCATTGCAGGCTGCAATAGTTGTGTCAGATATAAATGAAAGATTATCTCCAAACATTGCACCACCCATAACGGAAGCCACACATAAAGGCATACTAAAGCCAGAAGCATCAGATACAGCAACCGCTATCGGTGTAATAAGTGTTATTGTTCCTACCGATGTTCCCATTGCTGTTGATACAAAACAAGCCACTACAAAAAGAACCGCAACAGAAAATCGCGCAGGAATTATGCTAAGCATAAAATATGCCACACTCTCCGCACTGCTCCTTCCGACTACACCAACAAAAACTCCAGCAGTTAAAAATATAAGAAGCATAGTAATTATATTTTTATCAGCAAGACCGGATGCCATCACTTCAAGCTTGTCATTAAATGAAAGCTCCCTGTTCTGCATGCAGGCTGTAAATATTGCTGCAAGAAACGCAACTATTATAGGAACATTATAAAATCCCATAGGAATTTTCATTACATATTCAAATACAATTCCCAATCCAAGATACAACACCAGAAATACCAAAATCGGCAGAAGTGCTCTTACTCTTGCCTGTGTTTTATTATTACTCATTAATACCCTCTTTTTAATTTATTTCTTATACCCATCAATAGGGTAAAAGCGGACAAAGACATATGTCAAGGTCCGCTTTTTACCACATTATTTAGTATTATTTAGTTATCACCCATCTTTGCAAGCTTGGCAGCCTGGTCGGCTGCTATACATGCATCAATTATTTCCTGAATATCTCCATCCATAATCTTATCAAGTTTATATAATGTAAGACCTATTCTGTGATCTGTAACTCTTCCCTGTGGGAAATTGTATGTTCTTATCTTTTCTGAACGGTCTCCTGTACCAATCTGGCTTCTTCTTGCATCCGCTTCAGCATCATGAGCCTTCTGTGTTTCTATATCATATAACTTGGCACGAAGTAAAGCAAATGCCTTCTCCTTGTTCTGTATCTGTGATTTTTCAGTCTGTGAATAAATAACAATACCTGTAGGATAATGTGTAAGTCTTACCGCAGAATCAGTAGTATTAACGCACTGTCCACCATTTCCTGATGCACGCATGACATCAATACGAATATCCTTCTCATCAATATGAATATCAACTTCCTCTGCCTCCGGCATTACAGCAACAGATGCAGTTGATGTGTGTATTCTTCCACCGGACTCTGTCTCAGGAACTCTCTGGACTCTGTGAACACCACTCTCATATTTCATAACAGAATATGCCCCCTGTCCTTTAACCATGAATTCTATTTCCTTCATACCGCCAATGCCTGTTTCATCTGCATTGACAACTTCAACCTTCCAGCCTCTTGACTCAACATAATGAGTATACATACGGAAAAGTTCAGCCGCAAACAAAGCTGCTTCATCTCCACCTGCGCCGGCTCTGATTTCAACAATGATATCCTTATCATCATTAGGGTCCTTTGGAAGAAGAAGAATCTTTAATTCCTTTTCAAGCTCTTCAATTCTTTTCTTTGATTCATTAAGCTCTTCTTTTGCAAGTTCCTTTAACTCTTCGTCTGTTTCTTCATCAAGCATTGCAAGACTGTCTTCAATGTTCTTCTTACATGCCTTATATTCTGTATATGCTGTTATAAGAGGAGTAAGATTACTCTGCTCTTTCATAAGCTTTCTAAATCTAGTCTGATCATTTACAACATCAGGACTTCCAAGCTCTGTTGTTATATCTTCATATCTATTGACGGTATCTTCAAGTCTGTCAAACATATCCATGATTCTGATTCCTTTCTGTGAACGTAATTAATCTATCTGTTTTCTGTGAAATAAATGTATTTTATTCTGGTAAATGTCCCATAACAACCCTGTCCAGGCCTGCAAGGTCCTTTACAACCTTAACATCGCAAAATCCATTTTGTTTCATTAATGCTGATACATCTTCTCCCTGATCATAACCTATCTCGTATAATAAATAACCGCCTCTCTTTAAATACTCTGATGAAGCTTTGGTTATTATCCTGTAAAAAAACAATCCGTCCTCATGACCATCCAGGGCGAGCATAGGATCATGTTCCTTTACCTCCAAAGACAATGTCGGTATCACATCGCTTCTTATATACGGTGGGTTTGATACTATAACATCATATCCGTTATATATCTCTTTATCCAGCTTTTCAAACAAATTGCTCTCAACAAATCTGGCAAATGGCACATTCAGCCTGTCTGCATTCATTTTGGCAACCTCTAATGCCTTATCAGATATATCTACACCAACGCAGCCGTTTAAATCCTCTGATACATGTTTTAGTGATGCAAGTGTAAGCAAAATGCATCCCGAACCGGTACACATATCTATAACCCTGCTTTCACTATCGGTTACTTTTAGAAGCTCCTCTATAAGCACCTCAGTATCCTGTCTGGGAATAAGCACATTTTCATTAACAACGAATTCATTTCCATAAAAATATGCTTTTCCTGTAATATGCTGCAACGGTATATGTTCTGCCCTTTTATGAATGTCTTCAATATATCTGTCCATATATGAAGCAGCCACTTCTCTGTCTCCATGCACCAGCAGTTCTGTCCTGGTTACCGGATAAACATTTGAAAATAATTCGTAGCTGTCATAACCTGCATTATCAATCCCTGCATTGTCCAGGTATTCTCTTCCCCAGTCAACAGCCTTTTTTATTGTCCACTCTGTATCCATTTTATAAATTCATACCCATTAATATATCGTAATCATTGTAGCAAATCCGGTTAATCGTTAATCCGGCTGATTGCAGTTATTATAAAATATTGTTATTTATCAAAATTTCTCTGCTTAAATAACGGAACTTCTTCTGCAAAATCTTCCTTTACCGCATCATCATCTTCAAATTCAAATGCTGCTTCAACCTCTTCTTTGCTAAACTCCTCAGAGGTATCTAATGTAGCTGCATCTCCTGATACTGCATCTGCATCGGAATTATAACCTGCATCCGGCTCTTCTATAAAATCAAAGCCTTCCGGAAGGTCATCATCTTCCTCATCAAAATGAAGCTGTCCATTTGTTTCAGCATCTTCTATTTCAGTCTCTTTGGCTTCAGTATATTTAGCATAAGAATGCTCAGCCTCTTCATAAACCTTATCATGTATTGTGCTTTCTGATTCATCACTGGCTTCATAAGCAGGACTCATATGTGAATCCTCAGGAATTTCAATATCCTCTGTCTTGATTGAACGTGAAGTTTTCTTTTCATTAATAAGCTGTGACGATATTGCAAATTCTGCCTCTTTAGCTGCTATCTCTGCCTCAGGGCTTTCTGAATTTTCATAATAAGATACTAAAAATGCTCTCCAGTCAAATACTTCCTCAACAGCCTTTATAGCAACTTCTATCATATCCATATCAGGTTCTCTTGTAGTAAGTGACTGAAGCCACATTCCCGGCTTACTAAGAATATCAACAAATTTGTTATCTTCTTTACCGGCAAATCTTATAAGCTCGTATGAAACACCTGCAATTACAGGAATAAGAAGAATTCTTATAACTATCTGAAGTGCTGTATTATTAACTCTTATAAATATAAAGAAAATAATACTTACAAACATAACAAAGAACAAAAAGCTTGTTCCACATCTCTTATGGTATCTTGAACTGTTTTTTACATTTACAGGTGTAAGCGGCATACCGTTCTCAATACAGTTAATGCACTTATGCTCTGCACCATGATACATAAATGTTCTCTTAATATCCTTCATAAGTGAAATAAGCATCAGATATAAAATAAATATAACCACTCTTATTACACCCTCAATGAAATTAAGAAGTGTAGAAGATACTATAAATTTACCCAGAAGCTTAGATATAAAATAAGGCAGCAGCATAAACAGTCCAACAGCAAATATAACTGATAAGATAACAGTAAATGCCATTAATACTGACTCTAACTTATCCTTAAATATATTCTTTCCCACTTCATCTATTTTAGTTTTAGACTGCTCTGACGGATCATCATAAAATGATGCCGAATACTCTATTGTTGATATTCCTGTAACAAGAGAATCAACAAAATTAAATATTCCTCTTATAATAGGGTAATTAAGCCACTTGTGCTTCTCTGTAATAAGCTTGCTTTCCTTGACAACTACCTCTATTTCATTATCAGATTTTCTGACTGCAATAGAATATTTATCCTTGTTGCGCATCATAATACCCTCTATAACTGCCTGGCCCCCAATACCTGATGGTTTCATAGATTTTCCTCCATATATAGCAAAAAAGTTGAGGTCATGCCAACCTCAACCTTATGTTTGTAATATTAATTGTTCTGTACACCGTACTTCTTATTGAACTTATCAATACGTCCGCGGGTTGATGAAGCTTTCTGCTGTCCTGTATAGAAAGGATGGCACTTTGAACAGATTTCAACATGGATTTCTTCCTTTGTAGAACCTGTTACGAATTCATTACCACAGTTACAAACAACCTTTGCCTGATAGTACTCTGGATGTATTCCTTCTCTCATGATTTCACCTCTTTACAAATTAATTAAGTATTGTCATTGCGGCACATTTAATAAATGCGCAACACAAAATTCTCTTTATCTTTGATAAACAGCTTTCATATTGTATCATAGTCATATAATCAATGCAAGTAAAATTTAAAAAATTTGATAAATTTGAAAAAAGTATAATTTTGCAAATTTTATACATAGTGATTTTTATTTATAATTCTCACCATTTCCATATTATTCTTGGTCTTTACAAACATATCAAGAATTCTTTCTGCTGCCTCATCAGTTTTCAAACCATTAAGTGCTTTTCTCATTATGTCAACAGCACTTCTTTCCTCTTCATTAAGGAGTAAATCTTCTCTTCTTGTTCCTGATTTGGCTATATCAATAGCGGGGAACACTCTCTTTTCTGAAAGCTTTCTGTCAAGAACCAGTTCCATATTACCGGTTCCCTTAAACTCCTCAAATACTACATCATCCATCTTGCTTCCTGTATCAACAAGAGCTGTTGCAAGTATTGTAAGGCTTCCGCCCTCTCTCATATTTCTGGCTGCGCCGAAAAATCTCTTAGGCATATGAAGAGCCGCAGGGTCAAGACCACCTGATAAAGTTCTTCCGCTTGGCTGTACTGTAAGGTTATACGCTCTTGCAAGTCTTGTTATACTGTCAAGAAGAATGATTACGTCCTGTCCGTGCTCAACAAGTCTCTTAGCTCTCTCAATTACCATCTCTGACACTCTCTTATGTCTGTCAGGCAGCTCATCAAATGTTGAATAAATAACTTCTACATTATTACCTGTAATTGATTCTTTAATATCTGTTACTTCCTCCGGTCTTTCATCAATAAGAAGAATAATCACATGCATCTCAGGGTTATTCTTAGTAACGGCATTGGCAATCTGCTTAAGAAGTGTTGTCTTACCTGACTTAGGCTGGGAAACAATCATACCTCTCTGACCTTTACCAATTGGTGAAATAAGGTCAACCATTCTCATTGCAACCGTATTAGAATTCTTCTCAAGATGAATTCTCTCATTAGGAAAAATTGGTGTAAGAGATTCAAATGAAGGTCTTCTCTGTGCAAGTGCCGGTTCCATGTTATTAACCGATTCAAGATATAACAAAGCTGAGAACTTATCACTCTGTGACTTCTGTCTCTTAGGTCCTCTTATTATATCGCCTGTCTTTAAGTTAAACTTTCTTATCTGTGAAGGAGATACATATACGTCATTATCACCCGGAAGGAAATTCTCACATCTTATAAATCCATATCCTTCCTGTAACACTTCAAGTATTCCATCCGCCATCTCTGTGCTCTCATATTTAGGAGCATTATACTGTACTTTATCCTCTCTTACATAATTACCGGAAGTTCTTTCATAATGAGCATTATTATTTTCTCTATCATTATTGCGCTGTTCCTGTTTTTCGTGCTGCTCCTGATGTTCTTTAAACTCCTGTTTCTCCTGCTTTTCCTGTTGTCCCTGATTCTCCTGCTTTTCCTGTTCCTCTTTCTGTGCGACCTCAATTATCGCATCAATAAGATCTTTCTTTCTCATTGCAGAAATATTCTTAATCTTTTTGTCTTTAGCAAATTCTTTTAAAACATTTAAAGATAATGTTTCTAACTTTTCTCTCATATATACCTCCAAAAAATGTATAAATAACAAACCATATATAAAATCTTACGTGTATCTGCCTGCCGCATAAGACTATGTAATTATATAATCAAGTTAATTATAGGGAATCCGATACCGAATCGTATCAAAGAATATATTATAAGTATACACCTTTTTGAAAAATAAGCAAGCACCATAAATTAATAATCATCTTAAATAATAACACTTTAAAATAATCTGTATTAATAATCTATATTAATATTTCCATTGATGATAATTTTTAATTATGGTAAAATACACATTAAATGCTTATAAGATTAAATCATTTAATTAGTCTTATAAATACAAGTAAATTTACACATATCATGAAAGGTGGATACTCATTATGACTAATGCAGAGAAAGCTTTACAGCTTCACGAAGAATGGAACGGAAAGTTTGAAACAGCTCCTAAAATGAAAATCGAATCAAGAGAAGACCTTGCTCTTTGTTACACACCCGGTGTTGCTGAGCCATGTAAGGTTATCGCAAAGGATAAGGAAGCTGCTTACAAATACACTATCAAGTCTAATACCATTGCTGTTGTTTCTGACGGAAGTGCTGTTTTAGGCCTTGGAAACATAGGTGCACATGCCGCAATGCCTGTTATGGAAGGTAAAGCTGTTCTTTTCAAGGAATTTGGCGGAGTAAATGCTGTACCAATCTGTCTTGACACACAGGATACTGAAGAAATCATCAAAACAGTTGTAAATATTGCTCCTGCTTTCGGAGGAATCAACCTTGAAGATATTGCAGCTCCAAGATGTTTTGAAGTTGAGACAAGATTAAAGGAACTCCTTGATATACCTGTATTTCATGATGACCAGCATGGTACTGCAATAGTTGTTTTAGCCGGAATAATTAACGGACTTAAAGTTACAGGAAAGACTAAGGAAGACTGTCAGGTAGTTGTAAACGGTGCAGGTTCTGCCGGTGTTGCCATAACCAAGCTTCTTCTTACTTACGGTTTCAAGCACGTTACAATGTGTGACAAGTCAGGTATCCTCTCTAAAGGAAGCGAAGGTCTTAACTGGATGCAGGAATCAATGATGGATGTAACCAACCTTGAACATAAAACAGGTTCCCTCGCAGATGCATTAGCCGGAGCCGATATATTTGTCGGTGTTTCAGCACCTAATATAGTAACTCCTGAAATGGTTAAATCAATGAACAAAGATGCCATCATATTTGCAATGGCTAATCCTGTTCCTGAAATTATGCCTGATGTTGCCAAGGCAGCCGGTGCAAGAGTTGTTGGTACAGGACGTTCAGATTTCCCTAACCAGGTTAATAACGTAATCGCATTCCCTGGTATTTTTAAGGGTGCTCTTTTAGGACGTGCCACACAGATTACTGAAGAAATGAAGCTTGCTGCCGCTCTTGCAATAGCTAACCTTGTTCCTGATGATGAGGTAAGTGATGTAAATATCCTTCCTGAAGCATTTGACCCAAGAGTAGCTGATGTTGTAAGCAAAGCAGTTATGGATCATATTAAAAGATAATGAAGCCTTACTACTATTCACTTAACGAATATCTCAAAGAACAATATGGTCATAAAATCTATAAATTAGCCCTGAACAGTGGGATGACATGTCCCAACCGTGACGGGCTGATTGATTTTAGGGGCTGTATTTTTTGCAGTGCAGGCGGTTCTGGTGATTTCGCCACCGGTCTGTGCGATTTTGACAAAGCTAAAGAAATTATAAAGGATAAATACTCCGGCAATGATTTTATTGCTTATTTCCAGTCCTTCACTAACACATATGCTCCTGTCAGCTATCTTGAACAGCTGTATATGCCAATTATAAAAAGAGACGATGTAAGAATATTATCTATCGCAACACGTCCAGACTGTTTATCCGATGAATGTATTGAACTCCTTGACAAACTTAATAAAATAAAACCTGTATGGATTGAACTCGGACTACAGACAATACACGAAAGAACCGCAAGATATATAAGACGTGGTTATTCTTTGGATGTTTTTGAAAATGCGGTATCGCGCCTTAATAAAATAGGAATCCGCCCCATTGTTCACATGATAATAGGTCTTCCGGGTGAAAGCCATGATGAAATTTTGCAAACCGCAGCTTATTTATCCCATATGAACATATCCGGAATAAAGCTGCAGCTTCTTCATGTTCTTAAAAATACTGACCTTGCAACAGACTATGACAACGGATGCTTTAAAGTCCTTGAATTAGATGAATATATAAGCATCGTTGCCGATATATTGCAGATTCTGCCTGCCGATATGATAATCCATCGTATAACAGGTGACGGTCCTAAAAATCTGCTTATCGCTCCACTTTGGAGTGCCAATAAGAAAAATGTATTAAACTCTCTTAATCGTTATCTTCGTGATAATAACATTATTCAGGGTTCAAAGTTTAATTTAATAAATAGGTAATTGCGAAACACGTTCGCAATTTTGATTCCAAGCAGAGTAGAATTGCTG
>ERZ1106969.194-NODE-194-length-71416-cov-6.482575_pt1 | contig 71416 bp, 66 predicted proteins | sample MGYA00403685_ERZ1106969 | MGnify/ENA primary metagenome ERZ1106969 (study PRJEB35170, sample SAMEA104062416) | human gut metagenome | biome: human gut; feature: human-associated habitat; material: faeces | place: Denmark | collected 2012-05-18 ...
AAAATCATCTCCTTAAACCTTTCAATATAATATAGATTAACATAATAATAGAAGTAAAAGAAGTAATAATTGTAATAAGGGGTAGTAAGGATAATATTTATATAGAGTATTAATAAAAATAAAGCTTCGCATTTGCGAAGCTTTATTTTTACCTATGCTAGAATATCTTTCTTTTTAAATATAATAGTGGATATTGTATAACAAACAACAATAGTTCCAACCATTAAGGCAACTCCAAAGCCTATGCTGAAGTTAGGATTATTAAACATCTGAGATATACTACCATCTATAACACTAACTGTATTTCCATAGTTTAAGAATATTAAATGTCCAAACTTAGATGCTACAGAAGGGGACATCATACAAATCATAGTACTAGCTACACAGACTAATACTGAAATAGCCATACTAATCATACTACTCTTAACTAATGTAGATATCATAAATATAAGAGCACAGCATGCAATTATAAATAATATTTGTAATGCAAACCCTTGGAATAATGCATCTCCTCTTGTTGATAATATTCCACTACCATCAACTTGTGTTAATTGAGGTGCTCCATACTTTTCTACTTCACTATAATCCCATTGGAATCTCATGCCTATTAATTTAGGCATTTTAGCAGCATCAAATCCAGTAAATGCTCCTATCACTCCATAGGCAGCAACTTCTAATCCAGCTATCATAGCTACAACTGTAATAACAACTGCAATAAACTTAGACAAAATAACCTTTGCTCTTGAAATTGGTTGAACTAATAAAAACTTTAATGTAGCTGGTGTAGATTCACCTGAAACAATATCACTCATAAACACAGCAATACCTGCTGCTAATATTATTAAACCTACAACTTGCATAAATTGCATTCCAACATTTGTAGGATAGAACTCCCACTCTTCTACTGGTTTTACTCCAGCATCTAAATATGAATTTATTTCTGCCAGTCTTTGTTTCTCATGTGTCTTATATCTATCAGGATAACTTGTATCATCTAAAACTTCTTGAATATTTTTCTTTTCTTGTTCTAATGTTTTTCTCCACAAATTAGGGTCATCAGGATTCTTCTTTCTTTCCTCTTGAAGCTTAATCTCTTCCTTTAAGCTAATTATATATTGCTTTTGCTCCTCTATTGCTTCCTCTGCCCACTTATCCTTGTATGTCTCTAACTCTTTTAAATGATCCTCAGCATATTGGATAGAGCTATTTAAAGATTCTATTCTACCCTCTGGAGTATTATTGTAAGCTATATTTTTTGCATCTATATTACTTATAATTCCAATTCCAACTACACAAATAGCAAACAATGCAAATACAATCCATGTTTTAGATCTTTTAGATATCTTAATTAATTCATTTTTTATTAATGTAAATATCATTATCTTATCCCTCCTTCAACAAGCTCCATATATCTTTGTTCAAGTCCTTTTCTATTCTTATAAATTTCTTCAACTAACACATTATTCTTTAATAATACTTTTAATAATTCCGTTGTTTTTCCTGTTTCAACTATTATATGAATTTCCTCATCTATAACTGTTGATGAATTTACGAACCCAATGTCTTTCAATACTTTTACAGCTTGTTCCTTATTACTTGAAACAACTAATGTTAGACTATCCAATTCAGTTTCCATGCTATTATCATGAATATCTTCTACAGACTTAATAACTCCATTATTTATAAATGCAACTCTATCACAAAGATTTTGAACCTCACTTAATATATGGGAAGAAATAAATACAGCCATTCCTCTTTCTCTTGCTGCCTTCTTTACAACATCTCTAAAATCTATAATTCCTGAAGGGTCTAACCCGTTTGTAGGCTCATCTAAAATCAATAACTTAGGATTTCCTATTAATGCAGTAGCTAATCCAAGTCTTTGTTTCATTCCTAAAGAATACTTTCTTACTTTATCATCTATTCTATCTTTAAGACCAACTAAATCTATTAATTCTTCTACTTCTTCTTTAGATACTTTTCTTATCCTTGCTATTTGCATAAGATTTTCTCTACCAGAAAGATATTTATAAAGTTCCGGATTTTCTACAACTGCACCAACATTTTTAAGCGCTTGCTCTTTTTCTGATAAAACACTTTTACCACATACTACTATTTCCCCTTCATTTGGAGATATTAATCCAACAAGCATTCTTATAGTTGTTGTTTTACCTGCACCGTTTGGTCCTAAGAAACCAAAAATCTCTCCTTCATTTACAGATAAATCTAAACCTTTAATAATTTCTCTTTTGCCAAGTTTTTTCTTTACCCCTTTTACTTCTAAAACTTTCATATGTTCTCCTCCTAAAATTCTATATCCTAATGATAAACAACAATACTTAAAAATAAACAATCTAAAACCTTAGTTTTTTCTTAACATATTCTTAAATTATATTATTTATATAAAAAATCGCCAAGGCGACTGTGGAGCCGTCGATTTTTTTCGCCCATCTGCATAAGTGATATTCCAAATTTAAATTTGGTAAATAGAACTTACTCATTAGAGTTTCCGAAGCTTGCCTGAGGAAAATCTTGCAAGGGCATATATTTTATTTTTTTATTCTTTATGAAGAAATGAACTAATGTATTACTAAATTGTTGAAGCTGCCCACAACTTAATTGAATCTATAATTTTCTAAAGAATAAAAAAGCTCACCTATTAAGTGAGCTCAAAACTACATAAACAATTTAAATATTACTAAAACAGCTACCCCTGGTATTCCTAAAAATCCTGCTACAAGAGCTGTTATCCAGTTGACTCCAATAAGATTTGGATATCCAACTTGTCCACCTATAAAATTAACTAAGTATAATAAAATAACACCAAATACACCATTAAGAAGTATCTTTAAAGGCCACTTAAATAACTTTAAAATAATAAATAATATGACTAGCCCTACTATACCAAATATTATTGGATTCATAGTTACTAACTGTGTTAATTCTTCCATTAAAATCCCCCCATTTACTTTACTCTGCCATTCTTATGCACCTATCTAATATATATTCATTACTTACTCTAATATCTCTTTCTTTCGCCAAAGAAAGCAAATATTCATATCTTTTTAATGCAACTTCTTCAGCATAGATAGCAAGTTCAATTAATTTTGAGTCCTGTACATTATCGAATGTGCTTCTTGCTGCTTCAAGTTCTGCCTTGGCATCTTCAATTGCATCTACAATATCTAATCCTTCATTTTCATTTTCCTTAATACCTGTAATATATTGAATTATATTCTTTTTATTCACAACTACCCCTCCAAACTTATTTATCTAGATTATTTCCATTTTTTAGAGGTAGTATACAAGTACTCAAAAAAATTTGGAACACATTTCACTATATCCCATATATTAATTCTATAAGAAGCTTTTCACTCATTATCAAACAAAACTTCTAAAACTCCCATCTATCTATTAAGGGGCCCAATGTAAATTGTGGCCCTCCTTTTTGTGTTCATCAAACAAACTCCTCACCTTTTTCAAATAAAGTTCTCTCACCAACGCCCCTCAAGCCCTTGAAAACACTGGCTTGTTATTCTCTTCCATTTATCCATTTAATTCCTTAATCCTTGAACCTGCACCACTAAAGTCCTTACATTTCCTGATTTCTACCTCAAAAACCGAAAATAAAGTACTTGTAAAATGATGTTCGAGAATGAAGATGAATGAGTGGTTTTTATCCATTTCTCATGTCCATTTTATTTTCTAATTAATCCCTTAATACATTGATTTATCTGAAATTTAGCCTTTTATCCATTTTCTTTTCTAATTAAAAATCTAATAAAAAAACCATAGTTCCAAGGCACTTCTTATGCCTTTTCCCTATGATTTTCCTGTATTTTCAACACTACTTTATTTACTTCACTTCAGACATTAAAAAAATGAAAGTAGTTTATTTGTTTAATACATAGAAACAGGATTACGGGTATAGGGACCAGGATATCAGATTCATATAATATTTATATTATACAATACAGAGTAGATAAGCAATTACTTTATTTTTTCCTTAAGTAATTTATTGTTATCAGTAAGTTGTTCAATCACATACTTATCTAAGTCTTTTATATGTTCTTCATATCCACCAGTTAAAATGATTTGACATTCCATATTACTAAATTCATTAAAATAACTCATTAGTTTTTTCAACTTTTCTATATCTATTCCCTCAGCCTTTAATGTATCTATGATTAAAAAACGTGGGAAGTTAATATTTTTATCTAGCGATAACTTTAATAACGAAAGATAATAAAATAACCTTTTAGGAACATTAAAACTTTGCTCCTTATATACACCTATAATAGGCATATAATTTCTATCTAATCTTATTCCATTAATAGCATTATCGTCATCATAAAAATTCTTCAGATAATTTTCATATATCTTTTCAAATTCTATTAAGTTATCTTCAATTTTTCTTTGCTTCTCCTCTTCTAATTCATCTAATTTCTTTTTACCTGTTTCTATCTTTTTTTCGATGCCTTCAATTTCTCTAGATACTTCTGCTAATTCATCGTGTTTTTCTTTTAATGTCTCTAATCCTGAAACTTCTTCTTTTATTTTAATAATATTTTCTGTTATTTCATCTAATGCTGCACTATTTATACTTAAATTTGCACCTTCAGTTATCTGATTTATACTGTGCATATTTCTATGAATTTGCTCTTCTACATTTTCATATCTATTAACCATATTTCTCTTTTCTGTTTCGCAATATTCAATAGATTCATTTGCAGTTTTTAAACCTTTTATTTTTGATTTCATTATATTGGTATATTCTTTATCAGAATAAATAAATCTTTGGTAATCCAAATACTTATCAGAACCACAAATACATTTTTTATCTTCGATGTGCAAATCTTCTTGACAAAACGGACATTTACCTTCATTAATTATATTTATATATTGTGAAGTAAACAATATTTTTTCTAAATGCTTTATATCATTTTTTAGATTTTCTCTTACAATTAATGCTTTATTTAAATCTTCATTAACATCTTCTAAACTTTGCTTTAGAGAGTTTTTTTCTGTGATTAAACTAACCGTTTCTTTTTGTAATTCAGTTAACCTAAATATAACACTATCTTCAAAACTACTTTCAGAATTGATATCCTCTCTTATATTAATAAGTCTACTTAATTCTTTTTTGTTTTTTTCTAATTTATTAAATGCTTTATCGTCATTAGTACATCCAATATTTTTACTTATATTTTGTATTAAAGTCTCTATAGCATTCTTTTCCCGAACTTTTTCCTCTTTATCCTTTAAAACCTCTTTCAGATTAAAATATGTATCATAATATTCTTTGAAGAAATCAGATATTAAAGTTTCAAAAATAGTTCGTTTCATGACCACTCCATTTTTATAAAAATTCGAAGTATTTATAGCAAACTCACTCATTATTTTTTCATTTTCCGTTTTCTGGTCGTAGTACATTAATCTCATTAAATCATCAAAATTTACTCTATGAGTAGTTGAATTTTGATTAATCTCAATAAGATTAATTCCAACTTTATTAAAAACCCAATCTGAAAATACTATTCCTTCTTTTTCATAAAAGTATCCATTTCTATTTAAACTTAAACTGATATATTCTTCCTTGCTTTTATCGTATATGCTTATGTAGTTGTTCCCAATTTTTCTATTTAATACATATACATCATCGTTTATCATTAAAGTCATCTCGATATAATTATTGGTGTCATCTATAATAACAGAGATGGGTTCTTTACTATTCTGTTCAAAATATGGCACCTTACCACCAAGTGCATATATTATTAAATAAGTAAAAGTAGATTTGCCATTTCCATTCTCACCCAATATTATATTAAGTCCATTGTTAAAATTATTGTTAAAATAATAATACTTGTCTCCCTCATATTTAATTTCTTTAATCATTATTCTTCCCATACGCTTACCCCATTTACTTTAAATAAATTATTAATGAAAGTAGAATATGATACTTTAGCAATTTGATAATTACCAATCTTTATGTTATTAATACATTTTATTTCATCCGCAAAAATTGTGTTTCCTAAGAAATTCTCAAGATTACTCTGTTGACATAGATATAAGTTAACCTTATTCTCTTCGCCAATTAACTTAATAAAATTACCTTCTTCCAATATCAATAATATGTATCTAATAAAAGGTATATTTTCTATTCCACCATTATAAATTTTATCCAGCCTTCGTCTAATATTTTTATTTATTTCACTCTTCCCTCTGTAGTAATCAATAAAAATAGTATTTAATACTTCATCAGAAATTAGTGGTATTAAAAATGTTAACTTCCTGTAATCCTTAAAGGCCTTATCCTCATTTACACATCCTAAATAATTTAGTAAAAGTAAAATATTATAAATACTAAAATAGATATCTTCACTTTTATCATAAAGCAATCTCTTTTTTTTAATATCATTTATATCCATTAGTTTTACTCCTTATCAAAAGAATAAAAGCATTCATCAATTAACATCATTACTAATTTTTCAATAATCCTACTATTAGAAAGCCCATAATTATAATCTAACTTTAAATCATTTATTTCACTAACAACTGTTTCCTTTAATTGACTTATGCATTTTTTTAACTCATCATAATTATATATATCTTTATAGTCAAAAATATCATCAAAATATTTACCCATGCTTTCATACACTCTAACCTTAAGCGAATTTCTATGCTTTTTATCTAATCTCATAATCTCGCTTTTGGCTGTAGTAGCCTCTAAATTTAGCCTATTAATGTTACCATTATTAAAGTCTTTGCATATATTCTCGATTTTTTCTCTTAAATTCCTTATATCATTAGTTGTTTCCTTATCTGACTCTATAATTTCCCATGCTGCATATATTGGGTCACTAGGTAATATCTTTTCTTTATCCTTTAACTCTAAAAAGATATTCCTCAATGAATCAGAATTAAATGCTTTCTTTAATATTTCTGTTTCTTTCATCCTTTTGTCTAACATTTCTAATAAAGAACTCTTAATATCATTTTCTCTTCCGACATGTAACTCATCATAATAAGGGCACAACTTTATCTCATTTATTAATTCTTCTTCTAATATATTAATATCTGCTTGTCCGAATTCAAAATATATACAATTAAAAAAATTCTTCCAATCTTGCTCAGTCATTTTTTGAGCCTGTTGAAAATAAACATCTTCTTGTTCTTGGTTTTCTTCTTTATATGTAAATAATATTACTTTAGATGCAAAACTTATTACCATTTCACTATAATTTCTATCAATTAAATATTGCAGTACTGGTAAATCTAAAGGTTCTAATTTCAATTGTTCCATCATTGAACTTTTCCGCTCTTTAACAAGTTCCACGTTAGTATGAAATATAAATATTAAATTAGGGTCCTTTCGCAACTCCAAATAATTGTCAAGAAAATTAACTAGTGCTTTTCTTACTTCTTTACTATTTATAGTAAAGTTATTATCATATTCCTTATCTTGTTCTAATATTTTTTCTTTTTCCCCTAATATATATGAATCATCCCTATATTCTGGGAACCCAATAATATACGCATCTTTATTTGCTTTCAGTAACTGCATCATTTTTCTTGCTAATCTTAGTTTTTGATATCTAAACCCTTTATACGTATCACTTGCTTCTCTGTTAACAATTGACTTTCCCAATACATTCACCTCCACCTATAGCCTAATGGTCATGCAATAGTTAATTATATCTTTTAAGCGCTTCTTCCATTATTTTCTTTAAACTCTACTATAATCATAATCCATTTTCGTAATATTTCAACATTATTTTACAAAGTTTATGACATTATAGATTAAAATTATCTCGTTATATCAAAGCGTAATCACCAAGAATTATTATAAAACTATCATTTTCAAGATTTAATTCCAGTTTGCTAAACAAAGTCAACACTATACCCTTTAGATATTAATATTTCCCGAACTTCTTTATTATTTGATTCTATATATCTTGGCTTAACTCCTGCTGTTTCTGCTAAATTCCATAATGTCATCGGTTTCTCTTGCTTCTCTAATTCATCTATAGCCCATTTTATTTTCCTAATATGAAATTCTTCTATAGTTTCAACCTGAGATTCTATATATGCCTTTATCAATGGAAGTTTCTCTTTCCTTTTAGAAAGCCATCCACTAATACCCAATTTACTTCCAATAGTTGTCCAAGTTATTCGCTCAGGTTTACCTTCTTTCATCTCTATTACTACTTCTTTTACTTGAGGAAGTAATTCAGTATCCCGTTTATCCCAATCAACGGTGTTAACTACTCTTTTTATCCTGCGATAATTTTCTTCTATCCATTCTTTATCATATTTTTTCAGCCATGAGTATAATCCATCATTCTTTCTTCTTATCTGGTTACTACTTATATCGGCATACTCAGCATGAAGTTGAAGCCACTTCCTTCTAAACTCTTCACGTTTAATTTTAAATTCTTCTGTTTCAGTATATTTTTTATGAAGATATTTCCCACCACCATTAAATTTCCAAAATTCATCTATTTCAAGTCTATCAATAGCCTTTCTAATTGTTTTTGTAGATGACTTTAATATATTTGCAATTTCCCGGATAGATAACCCTGATTGAGTAAGTTCTAGCAACCTCTCGTCCCATAATTCTTGATAAACATCAATATTATTTTCACCTTCACTATTAAACCCAAGTTTTGTATTAAATAAATCAACGATAGGAATACCAAGAAATCTTGCTAACAATAAGTATCTTACTGCATAAGTTGTCCTATCATTTTTTCTAACCATATCAGATAGCCAACCCCCGCTTTTATCAGGTACAGTAGATTGGACAAGTTTTAAATATTCATGACCATAAAAGTCTATAAAATCATGTTTCAATCTCTTTTGATGGATATAGTTGTTCATTCTGGCATAACCCATGTCTACCAACTTAACTCTAAATTGACTTCTAAACCACTCTGATTCCTTAAATTCAAACTGACTGTTTAGAAGTACTTCTACATCCTCTGCCATCCAGAGCATCTTCTCCATCAAATTATTGGAATAATTTATTTCTTTCTCTGCTATACAATTCTCATGAGATGCACTAATAAATCTTTGTCTATTCCCTGCTCTTATAAGTTCTTCGCTGTTATAAAGGGGGATTTTATGTTTTGAACATATAAAAACCCCTGTTACTTGATGGCTTCTGTGCCAATAAGGTTCTCCAAATCTCTCTATATCTTCTTTAAAACACCTAGGACAAAATCTAAAATAATTATTTAAGGTAATGGTATTAGAAATCAAACCTATTCTTATATAGGAAACTGCTCCTTCACCGTTTCTCATTGTTTCTATTATCTTTTCAGCCCTATCTTGTGGTATAAATGCTGCAAGAAAAGGAAATAAGGAGTATTGGTATATAAAATACTCTGCTGTATACTTTGCACCCATAGGCATATTATCAATTAAAGCATCAAGATGAGTAGGTAATTCCAATGATGCTATACAATTTCTCGTTCCAAATAAATCCTCAAAATTATGTATATCCTTCGTATTTCCGCTTCTGATACAATATCTTGCTAAAATACTATATAAAATTTCATCAGGGTAAGGCACAGGAAAAAAGTTCACTGTACCACCTCCTTTGAAAAAATATCACTTTCAAAACTAATAATATATCCTGCTTTCTTTAAAGACTCATAAGCACTTTTATTGTCATTTTTCCCTTGCTCAACAATAAATCGGATATCCTCTTTACTAAACTCATCTTTATTATCCTTACCCTTCCTTCCTCCTAATTCATTTACTGCTTTATTAGTCTGTACAGTCTTTACCTCACTTCTAGCGTTTATTTCTTCATTTAAATTATCTTGTTTTATCTTCTTTCCTTTATTCATCATCTCTTTTGCTTTTAAATCCAATTTTATAGACTCTTTTGTCCGAGTTATAGTATCTTTAAAATTAATCTCCATCAAATTGATATCATCAAACTTAGCAATTTCTCTTATATTATTAGTTTTTAATGCAGTAATCATTGGTTGTACCAATTTCAAATTCTCTTTTGCAACCTTTTTTATAATCTGTGAGGTTATCTCTTCCTTTCCTGTATTAATAGCATATGCTTGAGCAATCGCATAAACCTTCTTTACCAAGTCTGGAATCCCTTGCGTTTCTTGATACATTACATCGCTCAGTTCGCCAGTTAAAGGTGTTTCTGTTCTTGTCCACTGATAATGCCATATAGAATTAATAAGTAAGTCCCACACCTCATTCTTTTGTAATCTGTCGTTTATAATATCCCCTCCAGAACCAGACCCTCTTCTTGCCTGTCTGAAGTCTAATTGTAGCACCTTTAATGCTCTAGGCGTTCCAACCAGAATTACTGGGACTCCTACATTATTTACTAAGTTTACAAAAAAGTTCAACATCTTTTCACTTCCACCGGATTTCGCCATGCTTAAATGCTGTATCTCATCAATAATCAATAGTCCTAAGGAACAATTTCTTACTACCTGATTCATAATTGTCATCATTGCATCAACAGTTGACTTCGCCCTTATAACTTTTTCATGATAATTTGTTCCTAAAAGCCTATCTATTTCTGAAAAAAACTCATATAGTAGCCCTTTTATTGAGCCATCATGAGGACATTCCAATTTAAGATAAACAACCTGATACATCGAAAAAGGACTACCTTTATATTCAGAATGTACTATAACATTTGGATATAGATTTAATATCCTTTGTAAAGAAGAAGTTTTCCCTATCCCCGATATTCCTATCAGCGTAAATCCAAGTGATGATGAATAGAATCTATCTTTATTTATTAAACCTATTGAATGCTTACTATAATAATCCTTATAGAACCCTTGAGCCAGTTTATTATCAAATGGATTACGTGAAATATAACCTTGCCTTAACGCACGGGATATCTTATTTTCCAATTCTAAATTCATAGGCAATGGCTGAAAAACCTGAAATAGTCTATCTATCATATGAATTCTGTAATGACTTTCTACCTGTCTTTCACTTCTATAATATTCTGGGTAAACGGCTATCTTCTCTATTACTTCATGTGGCGAAAGAAGATTCGGAAGTGCTTCTATTAATGGATTCCTTCTATAATCTGAAATTACCTGTTCTGTGTACTTTGCTTCTACTGCTATACTACCATTCGGTATCATTACTTCCTTCATCCTCTATCACCTCTTTCTGTTTTTGAAGCAATAATTCTAAAGTATCCATTTCTCTAGTTTCCTTTTCTTCATCTGGAGTGCTTTGATAATCTTCATTACCACTTCCTAAATCGAATACCTCTTCCAATCTTCTTACTGCTTTTTCCGCCTTTCGGTTCTCTCTTATATTCTTCACCCTTTGCCTATCGCTGTCTACCATACTTGTCTCACTTTTGTAGTCTTCTTCTGCTTGTTGAACTATGTCCTCTATTTCAGCAATTAATTGAGTCTTTGCTTGTGCAACATTATCTTTATTTCTTTCTCTCTGCATTTTTTCTACTGCTAATAAATACTCTATTTCCTCAATTGCTCTGTCCTTATACCTATTGCTAGCATCTACTAAAAAGCATTTCTCATATTCGCTAGGAATATCATTATAGACATATATGTACTCCATATTACGTGGGTCATAACTTATTTTAATCTTACGTATTCCCTTAGTTCGTACATCAGCAAAGACTCCACTTTTCAATATAGATTTAGAAGTATAATACATATCTTTATACCTTATACCTTTAGGAGTAACAGTTGCTATATCGGACGGCATTAATGCTAATTTAACAACATCCTCTGAAGCCGTTCTAAGAGTCCCACCTCTATTAGCAATACCCCAATTCCAAAGTTCAATTGGAATACAAGAAACATTATCTTCTAGCATATCTTGGTCTCTCTTGTAATAATCGAGGTGATAATGATTATTATGATATAAGATGCATTTTATCATTATCTGTGTAAATTGATGTAAATCCAATTTGGCGGCCGTCCTGTAGTCATTATCGCCTCTTTCGCGACCTTCTAGGTCAATTTTTCCTGGAAGAAACGGTTTAACTCGTTCATTGGTAAGTCCAAAAAATCTTTCCACCGCTGACTTTAGGTCTGCTCGGTAAGGTGGTGTATTTTGAACCTTCACATTTAATATATTTATAAGGTTATCAATATTACCACCTTCAAGTTCACCACGGTCAGCAATTATTGCCTCTGGAAGGTGATGTACAGGCCAGTCTTTTTCTTCTATTTCAATTCCATACTGTTTACAAAACTCTACTTTATTAATAGTTGTGTTTAATAGTGCCATCATTGCTCCTGCATAACTCCCAGTTTCTAAACCTATGTATAAACCACAAATTAAACGTGAGAATTTATCTATTACAGCATAAATTGCTGGTCTACCTATTATCCAGTTCCTATTAAATCTTGAAACCAAGTATACATCTCCCACTTGACAGTCAATTTCAAATTGCCCTGGTTGAAATACTCCATTTAAAGAGTCACCAATAATTGGTCGGAACTGCTTCTGATACTTTTTATTACTATACCTACTAGTTATCTCTTTTTTTACATTTCGTTCCTTATTAAACCAGTAATTGAATTGACCGAAGGATGGGATTTCTGTTTGAGGTTTTAAAATAGGTATTTTAACTCCATTTTCTTCTTTAAAACCATCTATAAAATATTCTTTTCTCATCAATTCATACGTCAATGTCAAAGAGTTTTTTGCCGTAGTATAATAATACTTATTAACAGCAGTACGAAAAATTCTTTTAATATCCTCCGTAACATTAATTCCTTTCCCACTAATATCCTGATTGATTCTAGGCCTACCTCTTTTTACATTCCCATCCTTTCTCTCTTTTCCCCTTGCCCCGCAATTCCTGTAATCTGGCAACAATGCATTAGGTGTTTTCCCTCTTTTCCAATATCGCTTTAAATATTCCAAAATCCATGATTCACTTATTCCATAGAATTCAGATGCTTTTCTAATTAATCTTCTTCTAAATGCAGATTGATAAATGTCAGGTTCCTTATCAATAATATCCTGAATTACCTCCCAAGCCTTGTCCCTAATTTCCTTATGTTTTTCAGGTATATCTTCTTCCCTTGATACAACTATTAATTTATCTTCTTCTTTTATTTTCGCCCTATCTTCTGCCAATGCATCTTCTATATCCTTTAGTCTTCGAATATAAGGAATTTTATTCTTCTTTATGTCAATTACATAGGCTATTTCATCATCCAACCAAAGCATTCTCTCAATACTAGGATTTCTAATTTCGTCTTTCCATTCGATTAAAGAATTAACTGTATATTTTAACACCATTGTTCCCCCCTTTATCGCTTATTTCAGGTACGTATATTGATTTACAATATATCTGGTTAATATTTATATGCTTATCCATATCCAAAATAATTCTTTTATCAGCAACTAAATGTTTAAATAATAGTAATCCTGTTCCAGCGTCTAACGAATAGTCTTTTTCATATTCTAATATGACTTTCTTTATGCTCTGCTTATTATCTACTGTTCTATATAAAAGGCCGTCTTGCAAATCTTCTAACTCAGCCTTTGAAAATCCATTATTACTATCAGCACTCATTGCTGAATGAACCCATTCTATATTTTTTGCACGAATTGAGTTAATATCTTTATTGGTTACAATCCTCCAATCTATTCCTTGTGCTTTCCAATACCTTCTCTCAATCTCTAATTTCTCAATAGTACTCTTTTTAGATAATTCGGATGCATATTTTATACTTCTTGCAGCATAACTCTCTTGTCCATCATTGTTTAGCAGTGTGATTAAAAATGTAGTAGTAAATATATATGACTCCTTGGTTTTCCTATCTATAAACTTATCAAGCCTTAAACCCAATGTATCTTCTAGCACTACTTCTAAATCTATAAGAGGATAATGTTCTCTAATATCAACGACCTTTCCATCCCAATCTAATAGATAAAAGTATTTCAACTGACTGTCTGAGAAAAAATGATGAATTCGATTAGTTGTCCACCCAAATACTCTTGTTGCTCGACCCATACTGGGAAAATCCTGAATCGTTAGCCATGGCTTATAATTTTCTCCTTCTCCCTGTCCCCTCCCCTCTTTTATCCATCTATTGAATTTATCCGCATCCCAATTATTTTTTCTTTTGGCCATTATGTATCCTCCAATCAATTGAAAATTGCAAACAAAAAATGCCACTGACTCCAAGGCATCTTTATCAGATGTCTGTGTCAATGGCATTTACCATTCATGCTATGTATTTTAATTTTATCATACAACGACTTTATTTTAAACGTGAAAATACAACTTGAAATAGCATCTGTTATTAAAGTAAGATTCTATACAATCTTTGGATAAGGAGGTATTCAATGAAATCTAGTGTTTTTAGAACTATGAAACTTCTTATACTTGGTAATATATTCTTAATTCCTTTTTCTATTTCTATGCGAAGTATTTTTATCCGTTTGCTATTGGGCCTAACAATAGGTTCTTCACTAATTATCATGCTATCTTTTACGTATAAATTAGAAAAGTTATATGGAGAAGATAACTTCAAGTAGTAAAAAAGCATTGATAGGATTTTTCCCTAACAATGCCTTTTTAATTTTACAGGAAGTATATTATAGTATTTATTAATCTAACTATTTTTTATAAAACCCCAATATGCATCTACTTCGCTACAATCTAACTTTTTGTAAATATTCTCTATCTGTTTATAGAATTTTTTATATACCTTTAGAAATTGGGAATTTATCTTGTTTTTTAAATGTGCCATTGTATAATTACAAAATACTATATCTCTAAGTGCTAGAAATTCTGCTGTAGTTAATGATAATATAACTTCCTTCTTATCATATGGTTCAGCCATTACAATAAATAATTTTGTTATTAGCATCTCTGTATTATTTATAATTTCACGAACGGCAAAATTGTTTATAATGTCTTTCTCATCATTTAATATATCATTGTGCCTGCTTACTTGTTGCATTAAATCCAATAATAATTTCTTTGGAATCTTAATCTCCATATTGTCATCATTAAAATTTGTATAAACCTCTTCTGCGTTTAAATTCATATGCAAGTCCTCCTTATATTAATAAGTTCCTTATTTAACTTTTATATAATATAAAGAGGACTATTAACTGCTTTCAAGTTTTTATTTTAAATTATAACTAGCATCTAGGGCTTGTCTATTTATTATTGTTATTTTTGCTCTTTAGCAAGTTATTTTCCTATTGAACCAGAGCATATTTTTTTAAAAAATATTACTTCGTCACATAATTTACCTTGACTTTATATTCATATCCTGCATTTAAAACTTTCTTTTTCCATTCAACAAGTTTCATTAAAAATATTAATGATTCTAAATCACTCAATTTATCAATTTTATTTTTTCTATCTAACACTAACCATAAACAAATTTCCTTTGGTTCAATCAGAATTGAATCTATGATAATTTCTGTCTCTCTATCTTTTAGAACATTCACTGTACTAATACATTGGTCAACAACATATCCAAGTTTCTGTGGAGTACCAATTTTTACAAAGTAAAGTGCATTATCTTTATATAAATCCATCTTTTCAATTTTATACTTATCTCTTATTGTTTCAAAATTTCTATCAAAGTTTAGAAAGCCCTTTTCTTCTTTAATAGTATTGAAGTAATTTTCCTTATACATAATATCCTTATTTAGTTGATTTTCTGTTATGTAAGAATTATATTCTTCATTTGATAAATCATAATCCTCTATATATTCAAAGTTAATTGTATTTACTTCTGTCTCAATATAGTCAATATACGAACTATTGAATTGATACCATCTTCCATCAAGTAAGCAATGCTTTTCATCATCTATATAATCTAAAAAAGATTTTATGTTGCTACTAAATCCTTTATTATTCTCATTCTTTGCCTCAACATAGATATTATCTAATTCCTTATATAAATTGATATTATTTTTTACAACGAATGTTCTAAAGTCCTCCATATTTAACTCTCTGGTTTCATAACTAGTTTCTCTTTTTTTCCCTTTTAAAAATAAAGTATATTGGTTTTTATCAGAAAATATAAAATCCACTCCATACATAGAAACTTCTTCTGTCTGTATATTGGAATCATCATTCAATATTTCAGAAACTAGTTTTAAATTTAATTGATTTATTTTTTCTTCATCTTTTATCTCTTCTACTCTTGGTATACTAAATTTGGACGGCTCTTTTAAAATTTCTTCTATGTCATTTATAAGAATAGTTAAATCTTGTGGATTTTTACTGATACTAAATGATACTGAATTACCAAAACTTACAACACTTCCCCATTTTTCTTCATCTATAGTTTTAGCCTTTATATACTGCATTGATTCGCCACTATCATAATCAACCATACTACCATTTTGATAAGTAGTTATTGTTTTACTTTTTTTCATATTAAAATATTTAGAATTCTTAATTTTCATATTATTTTTATCTACAATTCTTTCTGCTAACTTAAGACCAAATTCTAAATCACAGAAGTTTTTCAAATAGAAATATGCTTTGCCTAGACTTACTGCATATACTAAATCCGAATTAGATATTAATAATACTCCAAAATAAATTTTGTTCTTAGGTATCTCTATGTCTACAAAAAAATCCCTGTATAAATCAGTCCACCATATATCTATTTCTTGAGGATTATGAGAATAAAAAAACTCAAATTTATACCCATTTACTTCCTTGACATGTGTACTAATCAAATTTACCGATTCTAACTTTTCAATTAAATTATTTTCTTCCTCTTTTATTATTTTATAAATATTATATTTAGGCACATAATCACTCTCCCCTCTTAGTTACTTCCAAATTTTATTAAATAAAGTATAGTACTTGTTTCTATATATTTCAACAAAATCCTTCAACAAAATCAGGGTTTTGTGGATAATGTATCGAGAATTAGATGGAATATTGGCTTTATTTCACACAATAAGACCTAAAAAATTGTCCACAAAACTTTTTTGCCCCTTTTTATGCAAGAAATCAAGCCGCTATATAAACTTGAATTTTACTCTGTACATTTATAAAATCATGGCAAATTATATAGGAAGGAGTTAAGTCATGCACACGAAGGAATATTACTTAGATACATTTATAGATTATTTAGTTAGAAATGATAAATCACCTGGTACAATATCAACTTATACTACCAATATCAAAGATTTTATAAAATACTACACGGAGTCATACGATGAAGAATTTATACCTCAAAATGTAATTATGATGGATTTAAAGGATTATCGAAACTACCTTTTAAATATTAAGCGACAAAAGGCATCTACTATAAATAATAAAATTGCTGCCCTAAAAGAATACTTTTTCTTTTTAAAAAGTAATGGAATTATTAAAAATAATCCTACAGAAAATTTAAAGAAGATAAGAACAAATAAACCTGTTGCTCCAAAAAGTTTTTCTGATACAGACTTTAGAAAAATTAAGAGATATGTATACAAAAGTAAACAAGAAATATGGATTGTAATTTTTGAACTATTATCTAAAACAGGGATTAGAGTCTCCGAATTAATCAATATTCGCCTTAATGATATAGCCATAGGTGAGAGGTCGGGAAATCTTAGAGTTATTGGAAAAAATCAGAAAGAAAGGAACGTTCCTCTTCATGTAGAAGTACGAAAGGCTATTGTTGATTACTTAGAAGTAAGAGATAGAAAATCCATCACTTCTGATTATCTTCTACTTAGCGAAAGGAAGGCACCCTTCACTCGTTCTGGAATTTTTAAGATGCTAAAACGTTGGGAGAATGATACTAACATCAAAATACATCCCCATATGTTCAGGCATAATTTTGCTTATCACCTTCTAAACAACCCTAATGCAAATGCTGACATAAATACTGTTCAATATTTGCTAGGCCATGAATCCATTGAAAGCAGTGCCGTATATCTAAAAGTAAGGGAGGAAGACTTAATAAAAAGTATTGATTCTATAGGGGATTATTAAATAATAAAGCAGTACACTCAAATTTTCGTTGAATGTACTGCTTTATTATTTATCCACAAACTATATAAAATCTATGAAACTATTCACATGTTAATATATTTTTGTGTACATTTTATTTCCTTGAATAATACAGAAATAAATTCCCCCTATACCTGCTCTTTTATTGCCCTCCATTCTTTTTTATTCTCCATAATGATGTAGCCAGTTACTATTGTAAGTGGAATTATTGCAAGCCATTGATAGTCACCCAAATATGCCTGGAATGTATCATATATTAAGAAAAAAACACTAAATGCAAATAAAGTCGGTATCATCATATAGAAAACAACGCTCATTACTTTCTTCATACTAGTCATCTCCTTATCTATTAATAAGATAATTTTAGCGCGCAAAAAAGATTTTGTCAGGTCCAAAATTCAAATTATTACTACACTTGGAGAAAACTATAAACTTTATCATTAGTCTTACAATAAGTAGACCCTTCTTTATTAATTTTCTCTACTAATTATTTGATTTTCCTCATATGAATTCATATAATGCCCGAAAATTAGAAGGAGTTGATTTGAATGATAAATTTAGAAGTTCTAAGATTAGAATTGAATTATTTGTTGCAACATGTATACACGCTTTTTGGTGACGTAGCATCAGAAGAAATAAAGGATGCTATCACTTATTTAATCTTTTCTTACCTCTATCCTTCATCCTATGACGATACTACTGTTTCTAATATACAAATAATCGAAGAATACCTTGAAAAAAAACAGCAAACAATTGAACAGCCTGAATACAATATATTAGAAAGTAATATTATTACAATAAGAGCATTGATGGATAAAATTAAAATAGAATCTGCCAATGCTTAGTTTACAGCATTGGGCTTGGAAGATGAAGGTTATCTTCCAAGCACTATCTTAACATTAGCCCTGAGTAGCAACCTCTAATTATTACTATGAAACAATTTGGTATACACCCTCTGTGCACCTATAAACTTTATCACTAATCTTATTTGGGTCGTTATCTATTAGATTTAATGACTCAAGAAGTCTTATATATTCATATCGATATTTTGCTACCACTAATTTTGTAGTAGAGGAAATTGTAAAAAGGTAATCATTCCCTAATTTTCTTAATACTTGTTTCTGCAATTCACCACTTAGTAAAAGAGTTGCATTGTAATCAGTATGAAATTTAAAAGTATACACATCCAGCGATTTGTCCAGTTTTATCAATGGATTAGTCATTTTATTAAGATTTTCCCATGCTCTTTTCTTCAACTTATCAAAATCTACATCATCACTACATAATACATATCGAAAAACTTCACCCATATCTGAAACATAAAATGCATTGATGTCCTCAAATGCATCCTCATTGTAAAAACTTAGATTTTTATCCTTTAATCCAAACTCTTTACTCTTTAGCATCGGAAATACATTGTCATAGTCAATCTTGAATGCATATTGTCCCAGAATTTTTTTACTAATTTCAATATAAGTTTTTAAAGTCTCTTCGTAATTCTCATTTTCTTGATATTCTTTATACATAGTATCAATTGGTAGAGACATATTAGTTGGTTCCCATTCTATAACAATATATCTCCCTTGTATATATGCTTTGGTGAATTCTTTATTTAAATCCAAAGTAATTTTATTCGTAAAATCTTTGCATGTAAGCATTGTCTACCTCCTCATAAATTCAAAAAAAGAGCATATTCTCCTCTACCTTATTCCAGTACAATGGCTGGCAGTAAAAGAGAATATGCTCTCTATGATTATGTATATATTTTACGTTATATTATTTACAAATACAATCCTATATTTTTAAATCTTAATTTCTATCACTTTCTTTTACTCATATTAATTACTTTTCTTATAATGTTTTCTCTATTTCCTCAATTAATTCATTTTCAACAAGTTCTAAATTTGTCTTTCCAATATAACCAAATTTAATATTTTTATTTCTTACATGGTTTATAAATTTATAGTAAGTTCCATGGTTCATATAACCAGTGAAGAAGAAAATGAAATCAATATTGTTTAAAATGTTAGCATCAAAATTTTCGTTAAATCCATCTATTGTCAGAATCTGAGGATACTTTTCTTTAATTCTTCTTCTCCACTCGGCAGCACCACCAACAATTAAAATATTATACTTTTCAAGATAATCATTTAATGTCCTTAAATGCTGCTTTGGAATATATTCATTTTTAATGGAGAATAAAGTTTCTCTTAACTTGTTAACCTCATCAATATATACTGTTTTCTTCTCTGCTTTTAATTCTTTCTCTAAAGTTTTAATTTTCTTATTTAATTGATTAACTAACTTTTCATATTGTTTTTTTACTTTATTGATTTCAGATGTTTGATTGCTTTTAAGTAAACTAATTTCTTCGTTTAAATTCATTATTTGCTCATTTAATATTTGATTTTTTTTCTTCAATTCATCATTATTATTTTCGAGCATTTCTAAATTTAAATATAAGGTTTCTTTATTGTTCTTAAAAAATGTCTCTTTTACATTTTTATAGGCTTTTAATAAAGATTGTATTATAATTCCATTAATAAGAACATTGGTTGTACGCTCTAAATTCTTATCAGAATAAAATGATAAATAAGACATTATTATTTTATCCACATCTTCCTCATTTAAAATAATATCGCTTAATAATGCACTTATACTCATTTTTTCAAAATCAAATATACAAGAAATTATTAATTGATATTTTTGAATTTCTTCATTCTGTGTATGATAAATATCCTCAAACCCTCTGTATCTACCTTTATTTATTTCAATTCTTGATTTAATACTATCAATAACTTCCCTTTTAGATTTTATTAATGCTTTTTCATCCTTAACTACATAGGTTTCTGTCTGCATTATTCTCATTGTATCTATATAAGAATCAACAAATCGTTTCTGTATTTTATCTTTTATTTCATTATTTAGTTTAATCATCGCATAAAATGCTATATTCTCATATGCTTTACCTTCAGTAGGGCTCTGTGTATTACTACTTAATAATAATAGAGACGTAGCGAGTTCCATAACTTGGTTTTTAGCGATATTAAGATATATTCTAGAATAATATTTTTTCACTAGATTCATTAATTTAGAACATATAGATGTATCTTCCTCTGCCATTAAAATAATTCCTAATGCTTTTTTAGCATAAAATTCTCGTTCTATCCCTGCCATAGTAATGGCCACGTGATTGTACGCATTGGAGTCTTTTGCCTTCTTATAGAAATTATATTTATCAGTTTCATAAATCATTTCTATATCTTTTCTCATTTTCTCTTTATAAATAAATGCAACAGAAACATGTGCTAAAATCCCATTGTAGATTTCAATATCTTTCTCAATATCAATTACTTCATTGATTAACATAACTACCTCCCAATTTTACCTTGTAATATTCTAGGTCGTTAAGTTGTTTTTTATTAATCGTTTTAATATAACTCCAAAAAACGTAACTTAATAACTTTAATTCTATAAATACGTTAAATACCTATTGTATTCTTCCAACCTACTCTTAATCAACTCGTCATCTGGGTCAAGGCGCAGAACATAACTAAAATAAGCCCTAGCCTTTTTAAAATCTTTTCTTTGGTCATATGCATGTCCAAGTTTTTTTACAATATAGAGCATTCCAGGGGTATTTTTATTAATAGATTCTAATATTTCAATGGCTTTCTCTTGCTCATTATTTAATCCATAAACACATGCTAATCTATACCTATAGTTTATATTATCAGGATTTCTTGACTCAAGTTCTTCATAGAGTTTCACTGCTTCCTCATATCTTTTTAATTCAATATATAGGTTCGCTTTTAAATATAGGAGATTATCTTCCAAGCCTGCTCTTCTTATATGTTCTACTTCTTTTATATCAATACTATGTAGAACATCTAAACTATCAAAGTATCTTTCCTTCTTAAAATAAGTATAGGCCGTGTAATATAATAAATCAGGGGACTGATTTCCATTTTCATATTCTGTTTTTAGGAGTAATTCTACTTTATCATATTCACTATTCTTATATAATTTTATTACTTGTTCAATCCAATCTGTATTATCAGGTATTATCTTATCTGCTTCATTGTAAGAAATAACATTATTGTTTTCGTTTCTAAGCACATCTTTAAAATCTCTTTTTATTTCCATAACATCCTGATATCTTTCTTCTGGATTTCTTCTAAGCAACTTCATAACAATTCTTTCTACGGATTCAGGTATATTATCATTGATTTCTCTTGGTTTTGGATAAGGCATATTATTAATCAACTGGTTGGCCGTCTCATGTGGTGTTCGTCCTGTTAAAAACTTGTATAAAAGCACCCCTAAACCATAAATATCAGAGTTAAGATATCTTCGATTCGAACCTGCTACTTCAGGAGCCATATAAGCCCAAGTTCCTCCACCATCAATTGTCTTGATAAATAAATCTTCTATTAATTTACTAGTACCAAAATCCGTAATCTTTACAAGTTTACCATCTGTTAAAATATTTTGGGGTTTAATATCTCCATGGCAAATGTTTTTTGAATGAATATATTCTACTCCATTAAGAATCTGTAAAAATAATTCATATATTTCATTAAATGTCCTCGGGCTTTTAAAACCTGTCTCGCACAATTCATCTGATAATTTATGTCCATTAAAATATTCCATCTCAATGATAAAAACTCCATCTATCCGCCCCATCGAATAGATTGAAACTACGTTAGAGTGATGATTTCCAATAAACTCTTTTCCTTCTGATAAAGTATTGTCTCCTCTTTCTTGGTCCTTAGGTATTTTTAGAGCCACAATCTCTTTATTTTCAAGATTCACCGCTTTCCACACCGTACCAAAGGAACCTTCGTCAATAAACTCCTTTAATATATATTTATTTCCTATATTCATATCCACCTGCGGACGAAAGTTAACGGCTTTCTTTTTCCCCATATTATCCAACCTCTACCCATTGATTTAATGTTAGATTATCGCTATTTCCAGAAGCAACACAACGATAAATTAAATATGTTGTTTTTAACGCATTAATTCCTGATATATAGGAACCATCGTTCCTTTTAAATCCCTTATCCAATATAGATATATAATCAACAATATCCCCTGGATTTTTACCAGTATAACTCCAATATACAAATAAAATAATAGGAATATCTCCTCCTAGTTGATGATAAGCAATCAATAAGTTTTCTATTTTTTCTTTGATTTTTAAATCCTTACGTCTATTTTTTTCATATCGTTCAAACTCACATATAAGTATAGGGCTATTATCTTCTCTTGAATACCAAATAGAATCAGGTCTTACTTCACTAACTTTCGTTACATAACTATCTTGGCTTTCTGCAACCATTTCCCCATACTGATTTTTTTTATAATATGGATAAACAGGGCATTCAGAGATGGAAGTCATTCCTTCTATATATCTACCTATGGCAGTTATATAATTAAGTCCTAAAGTGTGAACTGTTTCGGAATAATCCCTTACTCCAAATTTTGTCATCATAGGAAATAATTCATTTCTAATTTTCCCTTGTTTAAACTCATTCTTAATAAAATCAATTATTACATCTCTATTCATTAAAATTACCCCATTCTCTGATAACCTCTGGGGATTCTCCACCATGCAACAAGGCCTTCGTTCCTACCTTTACTAGTAACGGTGCTGGTATTGACCTACCGTTTATTAATGCTTCTCCTGTAGATAAAGATGGTAACTCTTCAATATCAGACTTTGAAAACATATCAGAAGTTTTTGCAATAAATCTTTGGTCATCGGGGTTCTTAAGCCTCATTGTAATAATGGTATTACACTGAGATGTAACATCAGGGTCCAATTTTGATGGTCTTTGAGAAATGATTGCAAAACCTACGCCAAACTTTCTGCCTTCTGCAGCAATCTTTTTTATAATCTTTTTCGATATGCTTGGTATTCCTGCTGGAGCAAAATTATGGCCTTCTTCATACACAAGAAAACATGGTCTTATCTTTCTTTTTTTATCTGATGACGCTCTCATTATCTCACTAGATATCAATGCTGTAATAATTTGTTTTGCATCATCTGATAAGCCTTGAAGGTCAATAATTACAAGTCTACCTACACTATTTTTTTCACCAATCATTTCATAAATATCAGTCGGCTCACCAATTGCTCTTGAATAAAAACTCTTTGCCTCATTAATAACCCTTGACAATTTCATAGATGCAACTGCAGCACTCCTATTATTTAATGCCTTGGATTCTCCTTCTGTCAAGTTATCCCAACCTTTTAATTCCTCCAATCCATTTTCATCTGATAGGAGATAAGTTAAATCCTGGATATCTCTAGGTGGATTATTATATTTTGCCTTCCAATACCTTATGGCAACATCTAAAACTCTTTCTTGGGCTTCTGTTAAACCAGGTAGAATAGAAGATAAATCATCCATATCAAATCTATCAAATTGAAGAGCAAGATGATGATTTTTAGCACTGTACTTGTAATCAAAGGAATCTATTTGAGGAGTATATACTTTAATTCCACCGCCAGCCTTTAGCATTTTTAATAAATTATCTTGAATCTTTTCTATACTCTCTCTTTCTCTTTCATCTTCTATGAAATCTAGGTTACTATTATAATGTATTTCTCCTTTTTCAAAGGCTTTTCCATATTCTCCATGGACATCGAATACAACTACAGTACCATTCATTTCTGCAACAAGTCTTTCGATTATTCTTCCTACAGTATATGATTTTCCCGAACCTGTCATGGCTAATACCGCTAGATGTTCTGTTACTAATTTATTTACATCCAGATAAACAGGAACTATATTATTCCCTTTATCATATCCTATAAGATTTCCTATATTAAGACTAGTGTTCTCATCAAACTTATAAAACTTTGATAAAAATTCATAATCAACGCCATATACCTTTTCGCCTGGATTGAGAGGTCTTCTGGGAATCTTTATTTGCCCATAATTATCTCGATATCCAACTAATTCTATCGTTCCAAACAGAGTCTCTCCAGTAATCTGAGCACCAGGAAGTATTTCAAGAGAAGATAGCCCCTCACCCATGTTGGAGTTAAATAAAATATTACTTCTAGATACAGATACAATTCTTCCCAAAACATAGGTATCTCCATCTTCTTCGGTTTCTTTGTGCTTGATTTTTACAAACTCTCCTCTTTTAGCAGAAAAACTATTTTCAAGTGCTATTTTTAAGTCATTTGGATTCCCTGTATTACCTATAAGTTTACCTATATACTTATCCATCATAATCACCCCGCTTTTTTATTCCTCAAACACATCTAAATCTTCTTTCCAAATGCTTTCAAGTTCCTCATTCCTCAGCATTTCTCTCGCTTGTATCTTATAGTAGTGTAAAATTGCATTCCCTCCATTATTTGTTGCTTCAACTGGCTTTAATGCATATTTGGCATACCATAGTGGTAGAGGTAAAGATTTTTTTTGGTCAAATGCAATCAATGATATAATTTGAGAAGCCAGTTCATCCAACATTTCGGATGACCAATCTTTTACACCACCTAACATTTCCACCAAAAGCGGTGGTGTAGTATTCCCCGCTTTCACATGCATTCCCATAAAGCCTACTTCTCGTAAACCCTCGGGTTCAATCCGACTATCCTTGTTTAATCTGTCATATTGAAATGCTGCTGTTCTAGTTCGTTTTACAAGAATTCCTGTTAGCATCCTTTTTATACCTACCTCTTGGATTTTAGGCATTAATTCTTCCATTTTATTAACAATACCACTATCAATCTTATCTGGTATACATGTTAGATTTTCTTCAGTCAAAGCGTATATAATTGCCCCAAATCTTTTGGTTCCTACCGATACGATTTTAATTCCGTTTTCATTAAAAGGATAAATTTTATCTTTATATTTATCCCAAAATGCCCTTATAGTCTCCCTACACTTATCATAGAATTTTATAATGTCTTTTCTCTCTTCAAGAGGTGCATCTGCACGCTCAAGTACCATAGGTACATCTATCAGAACAAGTTCTGGCTTTTCATCATCTTCCATTAAGTCTGTAAGAAGTTTATAGACATTGATAATATCTATAAATTTCAACTTTTTCTTATTGTCCAAATCATCTATCTCATCAACATCTATTGTGCTTTCCTGCCTTGTTTTGTAAATAGAGCCTTCATCAATAAGAATATCCTGTCTTACTGCTCCTGCAACATATAACATGCCTCCAAAGGCATTAGAGGTTCTATTAGTTGATGAAATTCCCGTTGCCTTAATTGTTAGAGGTGCTATTAATTCTATATTTCTAACTACTCCGCTTTCTTTTAGTTCAGGAGCAATTTTATCAATAAATCTCATTTTTGATGATAATTTAGATACTGTGGCTGGAAGGCCTAATTGAATATTAGCCACTATACTTTGAGATATTGGTGTACCCCCTTCTCTAAATCCATCCATCTTCTTTTTCACCCCTTTGCTTTACAGTATTTATAAAGGACTTTAATTTTCTTTCCTTTACTACATCTACACCATCACTTAATAATCCATAAGTATCAATATAACGATTAACTACTAGGTCTTGATATCTTTCCTTCGCAGTCTCTTCATTAATAGAAACTCCAAAATATTTATAAATTATTTTTGATAGATGCTGACTCAAGTCAATATGAGCACCTGCTAGAATAATTAAGTAAACATGAATATCATCTAATTTAAAATCTTTTTCTTTTACTAATGTCTCTTGATTTAAGTTCTTAACAAACAAAGAATCCAAATTTTTTTTCAATGTATCTTCTAACTGAATTAATTTATAGTCTAATAACGGTAGTGTAACCTCCGTTATTAGACCTGTCCCTGTATTTTTTCTATAATGGATACCAAATTTTTTACCATCCTGTTGAAATATAATATCTTTAGCGGTAGTATCAATTAAAAATTCAACTGGCATTCCTTCAAATTTATCATCTGTTCTATCTAGTCTTATATCTATAGATGTATAAAAAGTCTCCTTTAAGTTCATTTCTGCCCAAGAAGGTGTAAGTATTAACTGGTTTTTACTATCTTCTATCCATGTATTTATTAAATCCAACTGTTCCTTACTTATTCTACTTAGTAGTATACCTGGTATAATTAAAATGCCATTTTGAAGCGAGTTCGCTCTAACTACTTGACAGTCATAGAAACATTTAAGAATCCTATACTCTGTTCTGTTTTTATACTCATCTAATATTTGAATAGTCATTATAGTACCTCAACCTTTGTTCGAACCAATTTTACTAGTTCTAACTCCCGCTTCTCGTCAGGATAATTGTCCCAATTTATATCTCCATTCTTTTCTACTACTTGCTTAAAGAAATTAAAAGTAGTTTTCTTAATCAAAGTCGAATTTTTAAAGAACGATTCCCCTTCATTGATAAGTGCATTCATTTTATCCTGAATTACATTTTTTGTAGACATATAAGTATCCTCTTTTGGATACTCTTCCATATTCATTTGTGCAGACACAGGTGATTTTCCCTGAACCTTACATATTTTATCAATGGTGCTTATCAGTAGTTCATCGTACAACTCATTCTTTTTTGTTCTTGCTAAATTCATTACATTAGTTTTATACCCTTCGATAAGCCCTACATTTTGTTGCATGCTATCAATGTTCTTTTTTAGAAGGGCTAAAAATTCTTCAGGTTTACTTAACATAGTAGGCTCGCTATCTTCAATTTCCTGCTCTAATCCGCCATTCACAAAAACTTCTATTTCTCTAATACAATTACTCAAATTTTTTACCTCTTGATTATTTCTTAATTTATCTGGAGCATTAGAGAAATATTGGCTCCATTTATTATCTTCAGATAGTTTGCTGTAACAATCAATAATAGAAGTAAAATTCTTATATATTGTCTTATATTCTCCTATAATTCCTCTATCATTTGCCCACTTTAATTCGTTATTTTCAATTGATTCTAATCCACATGCATCAAGAATATCTTCAATTCTCTTATATGCACCACTAAAATCACCATCTTTTAACTTATAGGCAAGAGTACTTACATAAGAAACCATAGTTCCTGCACCCGATATAGTCATCTTTTCATAGTCAGTAGAATTTTGTAGTTCGTTACAATACTTCTGTAGGATATTTGTAATCGGTGAAATAGGAAGCATAAATCCGCTATATTCACACTTATTTTTAATTTCTTCAACTTTACTTGTAATACTCTTTACTGCAGGGTCTTTTATTTTATTAATATAATCTATAAATAGCCTTATATGTCTTACTCTAAACCATAAAGGTCTATCCTTATCATCAATTTTAATATCCTTTATGATATTAGGATTATAGGTTTTGATATTATTCCACTCGTCTTTATCATAAATCTCATAACAAATTCCTAAGAATTCCTCAATCTTTGAAATAACATCTTTGAAATTATCAATATTATTATCTTCTCTTATAGATAATTTCTCCATATTGATACTATCCTTTATTTTCTCAGCATCTTGAAGTTTAACTTTGTAATAAGGAATTTGATTCTTATCTAATACATCCAAATAGGGTCCATTGATTACCTTCTTCATGCTTTCTATCTCATTTTTACAATCATCTTCAAGCCACTTTTTCACAACAGAATACTTTCCATCCAACTCATAATTAGACATTCTCTCAATAAAACCATCTTTAGTTTTAATTAAAAGATTTAATCCCATCATAAAATCTATCCACTGCTCTACAATACGTTTTGGTTTTACCTCATGAATAAGGCTAAAGAAAAACCTATTATTATAATCAGTCATAGATTGATTACTATTTCCATTGAACTTCAATATTTTGTTCACAGTGGCTGGTACATTTATACTGTATCTATTTTCATCCTCATTAATGAATACACCTGTTTCTTTATATCCTTTTCCTTCATTCATTCTTCCTATAACAGTTGATTTTAAAACATTTTTCAACTCAATATATTCTACATCAGAAAGTCTCACATCTTTTTTGCTACCAAGTTCCTCGAAATCAAGGTCATGGATAAGCATTTGCTTAAAGGCTTTAGAAAGTAATGCTAATTGTTTCTCATCATGTTTCTTATAAATAATAGGTCTTAAAATCCAACCTTCCTCATCTAGTTTGTCAAACCATTCTCTTGCCATTAAGTTAAAGTGGTCTCTTATTTTTCTGATTCTATCCCTAAAGGTAGAAGTAATAATGTTTCTGTTCTCTCTTATATCCAGTATGTCTTTATCTAAGGACATAACCTCTAAAATATCCTTCTGAAGTCTAGTTATGTTAACGAATATCAAGCATTTGCCTATTCCTTCATACTTTTCTTTTACAAATTTATCTGTGTACTCTGTACTAATAACAGAATCAGATATTACAATAATAGGATGAACTCCCTCTTTTAAAAGTCTGCTGTCTAATAACACATCCCTAAGTTTTTCTTCATCTTTACCCCATATAATATCCACTATTCTGTTGCTATGGACATCAAGGTATGGTCCACCTTCTACCCTGGTTCTAACACATTCCACACCATTGATAGTATAAAAACTTTCTTCTGGATAGTTTATTTCTAAAGCCCTACATGCACCTGAAAGAACCCTTCTTACTTCTTCTTTTCTATTTTTATTTCTTTCTTTTAATAACGATTCTATTTCTTTATTTTTCTCAGTGTCTGGAACATATCCAAAATCATCTTTTTCAACCCTATATCTTTTATCAAGTCTACTTAGATAAGCAAAATTAGGTCCAATATATTCTGCTTCTTTTATATCTTCTTTTTCTAATTTCTCCAGTATATAACCATAGATATATCTTGCTGATTCTTCGATATCATCCTTTGGATATAGCATCCTAACCTGGTCTAAAAATGTTTCTTCTTCCTTCCCTACAATGTACTCATTTTCTTTTACATTAAGAGAAAAAGTTTTAAGACTTCTAAGAAGAATTCCTAAATCAAAACTACTTCCAAAGTTATTAACAAAGGTATCTCCTGATTCTCTTTTATATCCTTGAGAATTTAAGTAAACAGCCAAATCATCCTTACCTAACTTTACACAATGGAACTCTTTAAACAACTTTTCCCCATCTTCTGCTTTTGCATCTATCATTGCTTTTATTTCTTCAATAGAATACTTAGATTTTTTATGTGGAATTTGTTCTAACAATGCATGTTTAATTGTCTGCCTAAATCTATCATCACACTGGATATAGTCGAAAGAAGGTTTATCAATTAAACTTTCCTTAAAACGGTTGCTGGAGTTTAATATACTTTCGAAGATATATCCTGTATCTTCTTTAAAAGTTTCATCTCCCATTTTTTGGTCCACATTATTCATAATAACGTTAAACCAACCAAAATTACCACCTGCTATAGTATATGCTGCTTCTACAAGCCCCTTTGGATACTCAGGTATCATAGCCCTTTTATCAAGATAATCAATAAAATCTGATATATCTGCAAAAGAATTTTGAAGCATCTCATACATTTCTGTTCTTCTATCTAATGCACCTATTCCCTGAATACTTCCTCCTATTACTGTTGAGCATAAAAGAAGAAAAGATATTTCTGGGTATTTTTTTCTTGGGTCCTCATGTTTTATCGCATTAGTAATAACCTGAATTGCCTCTCCATCTATTTTGTTTACCAGTTCTTTCTCTTTCTCAATTCCATACTTTGCTATTTCTCCTGCTGTTTCTAATTCATCACAAACTACAAGAAAATGCTCAATACCGAATTGTTTTATATATTCAATACCTTTTCTAGTAAGTTCATCTAATTTTTCTTTGCTTATTACTAATTCACTTAGGTTTATTCTGTCTACTTGTAATAAATCACCTAATATATCTTTATCAAACCCTACAGGCGATAAGGCATCTTGAATGGATTCCATAATCTTTCCTTGAATACTTCCATCAGATTCCCTACTTAGATAGGACAATGCTGTATAAATTCCGTAAGCAACCCAATTATCACCTAATAAATCTTCATGGCACATTTGGGAATATCTTATGTATAATGGAAGAACATTATCTTCGAAGTTTGGCTTAAAAATTCTTACTTCTTTTTGCCCACCATCCTCATTAATAATCCAACCTTTATCCATACCAAGAGGCTCTGAAATAACTTCAAAACCAATACGAGACTTACCTACACCCCACTTTGAAATTAACGGAAATATAGTAGCCATACCTGCATTCTTCATAGTTTTTGTAAATCCTTTAAAAATTTCATAAAACTCTTTCTGTCCTACCATTGGCTGATTTAAAGGAAAATCACTGGTTCCAAAAGGTGCCCATATAGACATATCCATCCCTCCTAATCTTGAATATCCAATTTAATTAACTGATAATCTTTTTTTCCTAGTAACCCTCTGCCATGCCTTGGTTGTCCTTGCTCATGGTCTTTAATTTTAAACATCCCTTTGTTTATACCTGTAACAAAATAATGGTCTATCCACTGTTCCTTTATCATATTACTTTCACTATCAATTTTGTCCTTCAATATAGAACCTACAATTTCTATTGGGAAAAACCCTCTTGCATCAGAATATTCTTTTATTAACAATTTCAATATTTCTATATCATCTTCTACTGATTCATTTACTAAACTTTCATATACATAAATACCTGCATCCTCTTTTACCTTATTCTTATCTAGGACATACCTTCCATTTTCACTTTCAATAATCCATCCCAAATAATCAAATAATAACATTGGAATTTTTAAGTAAGTACTCATAGAACCTAAAGACGGATAGTCCTTATTAATCCCTCGAAACTCTATCTCTTCGCAACTATTGATATTAAATTCCCTTCTCCAGAAATCTCCCAATATCTTTGATTGATTCTCTTTCATTAAACTATTAATATTGGTTTCGTCAGGCTTACTGCTAAAAATATAATAATGCTTTTCATTTAGAGTTATATAAGCCTTTATAAAATTCTCCATATATCCTTTTTCAAATGAAATGTATCCTCCATTTAACATTGCATAGGCAATGGTCCTAACCCTTATAGAATACTTTAACAATTGAGTTGCCAATACCTTCTCCCAGTCCTCATTCTTTTTAAATCTTTCTACCAGTTCAATAGCACCCTCTGTAAGTTCATATCCGTCTCCACTTTCTTTTATGAAATTACACCCAACGATAGTTATAAAGTCTTTTGCCTTTTCTACCCCAAACAGCCCATATACCTCATCAGCATTTACAATCCTTCCACCTTCATCAACCTTGTACCCTAGATAATCCTTGGCTATATCTTTTTTACTGGCACAAGTTATTTTTTCTGGTAAGGATTTTAAAATATCTGCCCATCTTTCTATATTAGATGCCTTTACCCAAAACCTATCTGTACCTATCTTGATAATCATAATGTATTCCTCAACTTTTCTATATAATCTTTAAGGGCATTTTTAAACTTTCTTGAACGGTTTTTAATAATAATATCCTTGGAGTATATCAGGTCTTTAAACATTTCATTAAGGACATATTCTCCGTCTTTAAAATCTATTTTTTGTTCATTCATCATGTCAAAAACAACCTTATTTACTTCTGGGGCTTTATCTGGGAATAGATATATATCACTTTCTATACAAAACTCATATACAAAATCATTAAACCTTCCTACTCTTACTTCTCTCCCCTTTGAATTGAAGATATAAAAGTCTAAAGATTGAGTTGTATAATAGTTGGTATAATCTGTAGGTCTTATGGATAAGCCTTCAAAGCCAGCCGTCTGATATTCAAGTGCTACCATAGTTAATATGGTTACAAAAGACTTCCATGGGTAAGAGAGAACTTCTCTCACCGTTTCTTCTACCGGGAAATCTTTATATTCATACGGAGTAAAAGTATATTTATTTTTGTTTTTTAACTTTAAGAGATTTACAGATGAAGTTATCTTCCTACCCTTTATCCATATTTCATTAGGGTTATTTCCCATTGGCGTTAGTTCTATATCCTCTACTTCTTCTGCTAACTGCATATTTCTTAATTTAGCAAGAATGGATGGATATTGAGGATATCCACTAAATATAGACTGGTAAAAAAACTTTATCTCTTCTGTTTCTTTTATATCTTTATCCTTAATGTTCAACATAGTTTCAGCAAATCCAGGAATGCTGTCTATAAATTCATATAAGGCTTTACCATCTCCCCTTTGACCTATAATACAAGCCTCTTCATATACCTTTTTTAACAACCTATGTAATAAAAGTGGGTAGAAACAGAGAAGTGAAGAAATAAAATCTTCTCTGTTTACCTTACCGCTGAACTTAATCCACTTTTTTGTAATAACCAGCCTGTCTTCTACGAGTCTAATAAAGTTTTGGCCTATAAGATATTCTAAATCTATATTATTTTTTATTTCGCCGTAATCGTATAGAAAGTTTAAACTTTTAACCAATTCATTTATGTTTACCAAAGGTCTCACCTGCCTTTGCTTTAAATTTAATTATTTACCTTAATTTTTGACATATCGAAATTGCCTTCAACTAAATCTTCTACTTCTTGCTTTGCTTCTTGGATTAGTTGCTTTGACATTTTTATACACCCTAATGACTTTTCAAATAATAAACCTATTTCACTTTGAATACCTATATCAACTACTGGTATGAGAATATTCAATATTTCGTTTGGTATAACAAATGTTATACCAGTTGTTCCTTTTATTATATATCTGAGTTGATTTTGTATATATTTACTCCTTAATAGTAAAGTCATAAAGTATGGATTACATGATTCTTCAAATCTCATTTTCATTATTGTATAATCAAAGATGGCTTCATTTTCCTCAAACTTTATATCAACTTTTCCAATAGAAGGTCCACCATAAGTTGTAATAAGCACATCTTCCTTCTTTACTAAATCATCATCATTTACACTCTTTTTGGAAACGTATTTACAATTCCAATCAATATAACTATTTTTAATATTTTTTGTCATAAGAATAGGAATACCATTTTCTAGATATTCTGAAGAAGATTTCCCCGTAGCATAATTTTTTAATAAATTCCTTAATTTTTCAGTTTTTATTCCTGATTTTTTTAACTTTTTTAACGTATTATATAACTCGGGATGATAGGCTTTAGGGTCTATTCTATCATTAATATTTTTGGCTATAACAAAGTTTATAATTGGATAATTACTATATTCTAGAGAGGCATTACCTGCATTATTATTAAACAATAGTTCATCTTCTTTAACATTAAATATTGCTTTCATTTTTTCTTCACATAAGGTGTTTAATCTTTTCGCTTCTTCTCTCAACTCTTCTGCTTTTCTAACTTTATCTCCTACGTATTTCTGGATTTCAGGAGATGGAATAGGAATGTTGATATCCAAAATATCCTGTTCTGATATTGCTGGGTATAGCCCTCCACTTGTTTTTCTTACTAACTGACTTACAATATTATCTGTTTTCAAAACTGCAAATAGGTAGTAATTGTCAATATTTCTTTTACATTCAAGAACAGCAAACCCAGTAGAAGCGACCAATTCATCGTCTTCTACATTAATAATTGATACTGCATTTCTGTTCGGTCTTACCGTTGAAACAATAATATCATTCTTATTTACTTTTCTTCTCGCTCTACTTGGTGCATTATTAATATTTAACGTTTGATACTCAAATACCCCTGTGTTAATATTAACATTTGAAATATCTATATATTTAAAATGTTGTTTATCATATTTACCAGGATTAAACCGTTTCTTAGATAAGGTACAATATCCTGATATCTTAAACATTAAAATATCAGATTTCTTTTTTTGGATATGATTAACATGATAATAATCCGCATCTATTCTTTGTGTAACTACTTCTTCGTTAATCCAAACAATACTTGGATTATCATTAACTTTTTTATATAACTTCAAGACTATTCACCACCTTACTCTATGTCTTCAGGAATACCTTTTTTATAAGACTCCACAATCTTTAATAAGTCATTGTGGTCATCACCCAACTGTACTTCTACATTCTGTTTTACAATAAATCCAACTTCATCTGCTACTGCCATAAATACAGGACCTTGATTTTCTCCGGGATGCTCTTTCTTTTTTAAGTATAGTAAAGATGTTTTTGCACCTGCTCCTGATAATGCGAATGTTTCCTGTGGAAGGCTTATGACTGCTTTTAATATTGCCTTCCCACCTTCAAACTCACTTGTCACAGGGTTCTTCTTACCCATTATATATTCACGAACATATTTATCACCTGAATTAGATAAGATTCCATCTGGTACAACTATCATTAGAAACCCACCTGGTTTCAAAAGTTGAAGATTTCTATCAATAAATAGTACTGCCGGGTCAATAGAGTTTACTTCCTTCCACTTTCCTCTACTGTCCGGCTTAGAACCAAGAGATAGTCCAAATGGGTTCATTCGATTTTGTCCATCTTCATCTATATCAGTAGAAAAATGTTTTATTATTTCAACCCCTTCTGGATTCTCAACTTTAGTCTTTCCCTTCTTAATTGTTTTTGAAATTCCATTACCTGAAAAAGGAGGATTAGTAAGAATTGCATCAAAAGTACCTGATTCAAGTCCAGTATTCGTTAGGGAATTTCTCGTTTGAAATATAGGGCACTTAGGCGCTCCATGTAATGCCATATTTATTCTTGCCTTTAATATCATCCCTGGTGAATTGTCTGCACCAATAAAACTATGTTCCTTTAATTGCTCAAACAGTTCCTCGTATTGTTTCTTATCTCCAGTTAATTTATTTAAAAGATAATACTCAATCTTTTGAAGCATTTTTATTAAAAATCCAGCAGACCCACAACATAAATCCCCAATACGCAAAGTAGGTATTCCATTTGAATCTTTGCTAATAAGTTTTGCAGCCCCCTCTTTAGTAAGGTCGTGCAAAACCATCTCTGAAGCGGCCTCTGTAACTTCCCTTGGTGTTAAGTAAATTCCCATTCCACCTTTATTCTCAAACTTTCCTCTAAGAAGAACATCGAATACTCGACCTAATACATCTCCTGTTAAATCTCTTAGGGTTGCTGGTCTCTCAATACCATTAATGTTGATTGGACCTAGGTCTTGAAGTGCTTTTAGTACAGCAATATAGATGTTAGGATTTTCTAGTTTTAAGTATTCATCCTTGCTAAATATATTTGCTTTCTCTCCATTATCTAGTATTGCAACATAATCAGCACTTTCCTTAACCTCTTTAAATGCTTCTCTAATTTCTTGAACTGCATTATCTTTATGTTGTTCAACATATTCATACCTATAAATATCGTTAAGTAATTTACCTGCTACATTACCTTGAGTTAATCTATAATCTGAGTGATGTAATCTAAAAGTTTCCATAAAAATAAGTTTAGAGAATTCATCTATAACATCATTAGAATTATTTACATGGTCCTTCATTCCATAAATCATTTCATGAAGACCATCAAATGTTTCTTGTAATTTTTGATATTGTGTAATTGACCACTTATCTCTATCTGAAAGTTGCCTCTTTGCTGCTAACAAATTATTTTCATCTTCAAAAACTGATGGAATTTCGGAAATGGCCTTTTCTTGTTCAACTAATACATAAGCATTACTAGTCCCGTTTGTAATCCAAGCATATGTAGAAATAGGGTCTGTCACCATTGCTTCATAAGTTATGCCAGTTATAATTTCAGGCTTTAATTGTTCACCATCTACACTTTTTACATATATATATGCTCCTTTGTGGCTGGCTAAAAAAGTGTTTTTATCAATATCTTTTATTTCCTCATAACCTAATTTCTTAATTTTGTCCTTTAATTCCTGCATAATGAATCCTCCTTAATTCTTCTTCCTCATTAAAACAACTCTATTTGAATGAAGGTTATACCTTCCACTTTGCTCTGCAACTTTTATTATTTCTTCTGCACTGACGGTAATTTCATTTGGAATATTTTCCATAATCTTATTAATATGTACAAGGGGTTTCCCCTCTATCACATTATCTATAACATCTATAATGATTCTATTAGGATTATTACTAGCAACGCTATATAGGCCGTCATTTCTATTAACATTACTATCCATTAGAAGAAATAATTCTAATTGTTCCTTATTCCAGTTAATGCCCAATTCCTTTATACTTTGATGCAATTCTTCGATTGACTTAGGGGTTTTGAGTTGGTTATAAATTATTTCCACCATAGTTATCACCTCTTTATGTACAGTAGTTGTGGGCTACCCACAACTACTATCATTTAAATTTTACTGTCTAACCTCAATTCTACTACTTCTTAAGTATGACTCAAACTGAGTATCAAAAGATTGTATAGAATTGAACAACTCTAAAAACTCATATTCTTCATCTGTAATATACCAACCAATGGTTTCGCCGTCTTCATTCATTTCTCTGTGTGGCAATGGCATATATGACCTTCCACCATCAACAAGTACATAAACCATCCTATATACTAACATTCCATTATATAGGATATCTAAATAACGGCTACTTGCATGTGAGTCAGGATGACAATTAGCCCATTCTTCATAAAAATCCGCATTGCAATTTAGACCCCAGGCTAGGCCAATAGAAACATCAGGAATATAGGACGCTCTATTTGTATGATAATCTGCATAAACTCTATTATCATTATCAGTAGATACGTGACTTAACAATGTATTAGACTCAATAACATTCCAGTCCTCTTTATTTGATTCCCTTATCATTTGAAGCAACTCATTTAATCTCATAATTTAAATCTCCTATTTTTTAGTTCTCTTTATCCTTTGGTGGACATGGGTCATTCCCATAACTATCTTTATTCCTAATTTTTGCATCTCTTCCCTGAATAATTAGTTCTGATTTTTGATTTTTAGCAATACCTTTTGCTGTATCTATTGCTTCCTTTTGTGTATCTGTGACCTTAGTAGCCTTTTTATTCCCTTCACCTTTTACTGCCCACTTGTCACCATGTTTTACTACCCATTGATTTTTGCCCATACATTACCTCCTCAAATCTAATTTTTCAATTCATTTAAATAACTTAGTATCCTTTCCCCTATTTGTTCTTCTAACTCACTTCCTATTCGAGGTATCATTATTTTCTCGAAGTCATTTCTTTGAATTAATTTGTAGACAGTTCCTTTCGTAAACATATCTATCTGGTTTAGAATTACAGGCTGCTTAAATAAAAACATCAAATAATATGGATTAATTCCCTTAGGAATTAAATTATATAGCGCATCTGTTGTGACCATACCATCAAATTCTTCCATAATAAACGCTGTTGCATGTCCTTTAGTTCCTGTTGCACTTCCGCCTTTAGCAGTTACTATTTCTCCACTTCTAACGATGTATCTCATACGATTACTTAAATTGCCATACAATTCCTCATGAGTTTCTTTTATTATTGAAAGGTTAGTATCAATATCTGATAGTTGAAAATATCTTATTTTTTGCTTTTCATCTATATCTGGTTTTTTTGCCACTTTAATTTCCACTAACTCCTTAACTTCTTGCCATTTTATTTCATATGTATCCTTTTGAATCAATTTATACAACTTTGTATAAAAATTCGTGTAATATACTGGGTCTAATCTATTAGCATCAATATTTTTCATAACATAAAAAAATTTAAGATACTCTTCTTCACCGTTATAATCAATTAATCTATAAAATAAACTTTCTGCTGATTTATATAATTTCTCAGCCCTAGAATACTTCGAAGTGTCTTCGTAATAAACTTGTTTAGATGTATCAAATTCTTCTGGGATTTGTAAACTTTCAATATCCTCCACCGATATTTTATTTAAAATACCTGTCTTTATTGAACTTAAAAGCCTCTGACCTATGCTACCCTTTAAGAAAGCAAAAAGCCTTACCCCCTCGTTCCTACCATTTAACCTAATTCTTATAATATCTGATGTTATGGTGCACCCCTCTAAGGTTTCGTTAACATATACTACCTGGCCTGATTTACCTGATGCTGTTATCAGAATATCTCCTACATTTATAATATATTTTTCTTTTACTGCATCAGACTGTACTTTTTTCAGTTCATTTGCATGTATTACCTCATTCTTTATATCACCTGGAGTAATAATCCTATATCCATCATTGCCTGTATAATACTCTTTCTTCATTCTAATTCCACTTATAACACATTCACAAATACTTTTTAAAGGTATAAGGTGTTCTCCGTGTAGTAATTGCTGTATTTCATACCGCTGAACTACATATTCGTAGGAAATCCGTTGTCCATCCATATTTTTTGGAGCAATAAACATCCAGTTCATTAAATTCACCATCGTTCTATAACATAATTTCGCCTAAATTTATTACTATGTATCCATAGTAATACTCCACCTAATAAATGTCAATAGTTTTGTTGACAATTTTCATGTAAATAAAAAAGCACATACCCTTTAGGTATGCACTTACCAACATTTCTCAAAACTAGGATAACTAAATCTTTGATAAGTAAACTATTTCCAATTGATTATTGTCAATGGCGTTAAAATAGTCCAAAATAGTTTCCAAATCAGCATCTTCTATCCTTATGACATCTCCAATCCAGTTTAAATCTTGTCGATAAAAATAATTATCTAATCTTACTCCTGCATCCTCAAGAACAGCGAATGCATAAATAGAGCAGTCCTCTTCTTTGTTCAGGTCATCTATTACTAAAAACTCTAGTTTTTTATTATAAACTCCATATACCTTCCCACCATATTCGTGCTCAATTATTTCAGGGTTTACGAGTTTATTAAGGTCTATATTAAATAAATTCGCTTTAAGGATTGCATCTATTCGGTCTATACTATAATATCGACTTTCAAAACCCTGAATATCATATATGCCTTCACCTTCCCAGTTAATGATTTCAGTTAAAAATTTTTCAAGTTCTTAATCATTATATCTTTTGATTTTTCTATAAGTTCTTCCTGCGTTCTTGCTTCAATTTTAGCATAAGTAACGTTATCTACATTATATTTACCAATTACATCTTTATAAAAACACCAATTATCTTTTAAGATGTCTTTAAAATTGTACATATAATTCCACCCTTCTAAGTTCTACATTTTATCAGTTTTGTTCAAATTTATATTCCATACTCTCAAAAGAAAATTGTATTATGTGACATAAATAGCAACATCTATTTTACCCGAATAAAGTTTATCTAATTTTTATCTCTTCATTCATTTTCATAATATATGCCTTACTCAATTAATATTACCTTTTTATTTTGCCTATCAAGATAGTTTATAAATGCATCATAATCTAAAACACAATTGTTATAAATAAACTTAATATCTTTGTAAATTTTGACATAAATCGTTTCAATATATTCAGAATAAACTTCAAGATACGAAAATAAATTATTGACATCTATCTTTATATTGTCTAGATAATACTTTGAGTATGTTTCTGTGTTTTCTTTCACATTAATAATCGGTCCAGCAGGCCTCAGTTGTAGACCAGGGCAACTATCATTAAACTCTATTCTAAGATAAAATCTATTTTTGAAATATCCATTTTCTCCAATTTTACCAAAGTTCCTATTACCATATGTTGTGGTCATCTTGTCTAATATCCTTAAATCCTCATTAGATAATGGGGCAACAATTAGTCCATCATGTATTAACATATGATGGACTTTATTTTCATCGAAGTAATATTTATTACCCCTTAGCAAAGCATCTCCTAAATAAATGTTTTTATCTATAGAAAATAGAGAATCTTTTTTATCCATAAACTCTTTTCCGAACATTCTAACATCAATAAATTTTTCATACATAATGTCAATAAAATCAACTTCGTCATAATATTGTTTTACAAGAGGATTATTAATTTGTACTCTATACTTTTTTGATAAAATTCTCCCTCGTATTAATTTTAAAGTATCCCTGTAATGATTTTCTATCGACCAATAGGGAATCCTAATTGTATATCCAATCAATTCATTAGTTATATAATCACTATTATAATAAGCCCTTTCATTTACTGACCAAAATAGTCCAGTTAGTTGGTCTGATGTTATTAACATAATGTTCATCCTCTCTATCGTAAAATTAATCATATTTAATATGAATAAGCATTTAGTAAAATGCTTATTCAAGTATCATTTTTTACTGTATCTTTTCCTCTGCTTCAATATTAAATATCCTTCTAATATCCTCATTGGTAAATCCATTTCCTTCTAGAGCAAAAAAATCACGCGTCATGACAACAACTACAAAACATTGAAATTCCGTAAGATTATTTATTTTCCTTAGCAATCTCCTTTCGACGCTCTTATCCCTGAAATTTGAATATCTAAAATAACTTTCTATTTCTATATAGATTTTACTCTTAATGCTCCAATGCCTATCTAGCCAAAATCCATTGAGGCCTTTACAAATGAGATTTGCTTCTTCAACTGTAAAGTGATTCTTTAACTCTTGTTTTGTGCAATTAACCATCATGGCAGTCATCCCTGCTATTTCAGTAGCAGCATATAATTCACGACTTTCAGTTATATCCTGTACTGAAGGTTTGAAATTATATCTTTTATTAAAGTTCTCTATACCTTCAGATGTAAATAATAATGAATCGAACCCTGTTGAAAACATCCGTATTGACTTGTCCTTACAATCTTTATTAAATTCTTTTTTCATACTTCATCTCTCCTTTTTCTTAATATATCTTTCTAGATATAGGTCTTCTATTCTATATTCACGTAGCCTTTTCTAGAAAGCCCTAGCGATTGGTATAAATATCTGCTCAATTTTATACTTAATTCTTTTATATCAAAGTAGTCTAATAATGCCTGCTCATCCAACACAAACCTCTTAATACGTCCTCCATATTGCTGACGTCTTGCATTTTTATGGATGATTTTAACATCCTTTGCAATACCATTTTTATTAAAAATAAATGCGACATAAGTTGCGTCTGGGCTCCCGTAATAATGAATAGTGGCTGCCTTTGTTTCTTTATAAGTAAGATATTGGTACATACATTTAGGAAATTTCTTAATCTCTATTTCTGCATCTACAATTATTTGTCGGACATCCTCAATACTATAAATTCTTGCTGTACAGCCTTTTTGAATTTCATTAAGTTCGGTCTGAATTTCGACATATCTTTTTTTTACTTATCATAACGCCTTCCTCCCTGGACCAAATTTAATTTAATAAAATCTATTTGGAAATATTTTTATAGTAATATTTTTCTTGAAGGTACATTTTGCCGAATGTGCCTTCTATTTTTTTATTAGGACTTCTTATACCATAATTCATAAAAATCATCTCCTTTTTTCGACCTCATATTTTTAGGTTAACATCAATTTTTAAAACGTCACCGTATTTACAAACTTTTTTAGAAATTTTTTATAAATCTTTCTTCTTACTTATTTTTGAGTATAATACATAAAAAACTATCTGGTTCCATTTGGAATAAGTCCTTAATTCTATTTTTCAGTTTTAAAAGAACCTGTTTTATTTCTGCTGGTAGCCGTTTTATCTAAATTTGGAATTAAAAAACTGCCTACCTTATTTAAAAGTAGACAGTTCTGTTAAAGACATACTATATTTAAGCCACAATTAGAACGGAATAATCTATACGCAATTGAGTATCCATGCCAAGTTTTATACACTTAACCCTTCTACCCTTAAATCCAAACCTATAATATATATGTATATTAGTGAAATCAAAGTAAGTGGCAAAGATACAAGGGCTTTAGTAGGTTTTTATACGACAAAAATATTTAATCATTATCATTTTCTAAATATTTTATAATAAGTCCATCTAACTTCTGACTTAGTTCTAGTATCTCTGTATTATTAAGTATCTTGTTATTCTCAATGACTTTTCTATTTAGTTCATCTTTAACTTTTATAATCTCTTTTGCTAAATCATTAACTTTGCCATTCTGTTCTTTTTGTCCTTTTTTAATTTCCTTTTCCTTATATAATTCTTCATCTGCCATCCTTATCATTTCCTCCATATTCAATTCATGATGGTTACAGGCTATCCCCACGCTAATTCCAATGTTTATGCTTTCCTCTTTTGCAATCTTTTCGATTTCTTCTTTAATTCTTATTGCAACCTTTTCAGCAGCCATTCGATTTTGGTTAGGAAGTAAAATTATAAATTCATCTCCACCGTATCTAACTGCAATATCTCCTTTTCTTATACAACCTCTGATAGCATGTCCAACTATTTTTATAGCCTTATCTCCTGCCAAATGTCCGTATTTATCGTTTATTTCCTTTAAATTATCAATATCAGCAAATATCAAGGATAAATACGAGATTTTTATGTAGGTTACCTTACCTTCATCAATTTCCTTTAAATAGTTTTTATTGTATAATCCTGTTGTTTCATCTAATAATACCTTGCTACAATTATTACAATCATTTTTTATACTAATTATTATAATATAATAAGGCTGACTATTGAAAATAAATCTATCTATTACAACCTGGTGATTCTCGATACAATATTGCACAGATATATTATCTGCTAAGTTATCTAATTCCACTAACTTATCCAAATAACTATTGACTTCATCTCGATTCACATTACTATGCAATATCTTTTGATTTTGATTTAGTATGATTCGAACAATGTTATCTATAGCAAATTTTCCTTTATTCAATACAATACCTCCAATACATTAATTTATATTAGAAGATACTTTCCTAACCACTTTTTACATACAAAAGACACACCTCCCCCTATACTAGTATTTCAGTATAAGTAAGGTGTGTCCCTTACAACTATATTTTAATAATTCTACCACATTCGTTATAGTCTGGCAATAAACTATCTAGTCTTTGCTACCAAAGTCCATCTAATTGCTGTTTTAGAGGTAACATCCCATTCTTGTGTAAGTGTATCTACTTTTACATAATAAGGTCTTAGATTGAATTTATACCCATTCTCTACCAGATACCTTGTTGCTTGAATCAAAGACTTTGTTGCCACATAGGATGCTTTAATACCTATACAGTCTACATGGACAATAGAATTTTTTAAAACATGTTCAATTATAGCCTCTGAAACGGCATTGATGTTGCTGTTTCCAGATACCTTTAATACCTGTATATCCATAAATAAAATCCCTCCTGTGTAATAATTTCAGACATTATAGGAAGGAATTTTCTATTATTTCAAGGTTTATTTAACAAAATAATTAAATTGTTATATTTTTGCAAACAGTTGAATTATGCTGTTTTACCTTATAAACAATGGTGTCAATGTATTTGCCAAACTCAGTCATTTTTACACCACTGTTTAATAAGAAGCAACAATTTATATTACATTGTAAAAATATATTTTTTAAAATACTTTATAAATGAAATACATATCATAGTTTAACTGTTTATAAGGATTTAACAAGCCTTTTATACTTCTATTTATATTATACTGGCCTTAAAACTGCAAACGTGACACTTTTTAGGAAAGTTTTAGTTTTTTGATTTTATTCTATAATACTTTTTAGTCCTATATCATAATCTTTAACAACTATTCTCTTTCTACTATATCTTATAGGCTGTAGTTGTGCAGTTCTATACGCTTTATCTACCTGCTCCTTTGTGGCTTCTCCTGCATCCTTTGCCCCTTCTATAATCATCTTATAAATATATCTAAATCCTAAGTCCTGAAGACTCTTAACATTATTCTCAAAATTTTTCAATCCAACCTCATCGTTATCTACAAGTAGATATACCTTAACTTTATCTCTTGTATCCTTATATAATTGATAAAGTTGATATAGTTGCCCTTTACTGAGGGAATGGCCGAACATCCCAACTGTATTTTTATAACCATGTTTAAGAACCATTTTCATTACATCAAAGGGTCCTTCAACAATAAAAACTTCTTCTTTACCACTATCAACTAGCCGATTCGCATTATATAAAGTACATCCCGACTTAAACCCTTCGAAATTATAATATTTTATATAGTTGCAATTCTGATTATTAATCTCTTTTATTTGCTCTTCTCTGCTTATACTATCATCAAATCCTAATCTTTTAGCCCAATAGTTGTAGTATTCTTCTTCGCTGTATTTACTTCTCCCAACAACTCCTACCAGCCTGTCATCTAAATCTCTAACTAAGAAACATATTCTATTTTTAAAGTCATTAGTACAATCTCTGCCCGCAAAATAAACTTCCATCTCTTCTGCATCTTTTTCAGTAAATCCTCTCCTAAAAAACATAGGAGGGTATACCCCATTATTGAAACCAAAGCCTTTAAGGCGAATCTCTGGGAGAATTCGTTTCTCCAGTATGACTTCTTGGTCAATATTTGCATATTCCTTTTTCATTTCTTCAACATTAATTTGAGGGTGATTTGAAACCGTAATTCCTAAAACCCGCGATATCCATTCTACTGCTTCAATAAAACGATATCCTTTCTTCTCACATACAAACTTAATAAAATTTTTTCTTTCTCCACATTTAAAGCAGCCGATAAAATAAGAATCATCTGTGCCTTTCTTCAAAATTGCATGTTGATACCTTTTACTATGCATATCACATCCCCAGGGACAATGCTCTAGTTTGCCATTATCTATTCTGTAACCCATAACTTTAAGTACATATTCCATTTCTAATTGACTACTATTATCCAGCCTCTGTTTTAACTCATGGTAGTAAGCATATGTCTGCTGTTGATAGTTATTATATTGGCCATTCATCTTTTCTGGATGATATTTAAGATAGGTCTTAACAACTACTCTAATTTCTTCATTATCGTTATGGGTAAGATAATTATTTAAATAACTTCTATTTATTACATCAATCTGCTTTAGTGTTAGTCCCTCATATTTCCCAAATCTAATAATATAACTGCCTGAATACTTTCTAAAACACTCTGCTATTTCTTTTTTTACTAAATCATTTGTGCTTCTCTTATATTGACCCCATAAATACTGTAAACCTGAAAAATTGGCATGGATAGTTTCCATATTCAGAACTTCCAGCATATCCATACCTTTCACCTTACCAAATGAAAATGATTTGTTTTCCATATGCATCGCCTCCACTAAAATTTGGAGGCATTATATCGGTCGCTATCTTATGTTTCAAATTATCATCTGATTTTCTTAAATTTTTTATATAAAAATTTGATTTTCTCCCTGATATGTCTAAAATGTCAAAAACAGTTGTGGAGGAATATTTATGACGAAAAAACCATTTGTAAATGATGAGAAAGCAAAGAATCTTTTATATCAATATAAACTAGAGAAAGGCAAGAACCTCTTAAGTAAAAGTAAACAAAATGAGACTTTAATTAATCTATACAATTTAATGGAACCTCTTTTAAAATGGACGATAACAGGGGATATAACTAAAATATATTCTTCAAAGATAAGAAAACAAAAGTATTTTAAACTTTATGACCTACAAAAGTCCTTTTCTAGCGATACTAATACAAAGAAATTTAAAATAGACTTTAGCACCGCCTGCGAAAAATATCTTAAAGATTATATTGACCAATATGGATATTGGGATAGTAATAACCCATGGAACTATTCTCTAATCTATCCTTTTTGGGAAGTCGTAGAAAGAATTACATTAGAAAAACTTGAAAAATCAGTTGAGAAGTACAATAATGAATACTCCTATTTTCTCGCTATTAAATTCTGCGATGATTATTGGAATTACATATACAAATGTGTGAGAAAGGACTTAGCGCTTCAGATGTTTAGTATAGATGGGATAAAGCATGAATGCAATAAGAACTCATATAACTATTTTGATAGGTTTCTATATAGTTATCATATATACTGCCCTACTAATGAAATCGAGGATATAGAGACCCTTGTATTAGAAATAAAAAAAATACTGACTTGCAGGGAATGGGAATTATGGAACTTGTTTATAAAAGGTTACACTCATACAGAAATATCAATAAAATTAAATATTACACCAGAATACTCCCGACAATTGAAATCAAGGATTTTTAAAAAAATTCGTACTCATCTATCTGAACTGAATTTTCACTAAGAATTACTTGACATGTAGGGTAATCATTTCCTAAACTATCTAAAATTAAAAAAGGAGATGATATTTATGAAGTCAAAACAACTAAAATCAGAAATTAAGGAATTATTAAACTTTATAGAAAAAGTCTTAGGACGAAATTCACTATCATATCAAAATCTCGATTACTATTTTGATATTCTTATAAGCGTATATGAATATTGTTATGATAGCGAAAAAGATTTGTTAGAAGAATTAAAGAATTTACTTTCAAAACTCTCTAAAGAAATTCCTGAACTAGAATCAGAGCAACTTCAAGAAAACTTTCCAAGTATAAACAAGATGATTCAATATCTTAATAGGAATCTAAAAGATTAGCATATTTAAAGGCTTTTCAGTTCATCACTGGGGAGCCCTTTTTATGATGTTTTTAATAAGATAATGGGTAAGAGCAATTGATGCATATACTATTTACGTACACCATTTTCTAATTACCTTAATCCTAGGTTCATATTTACCTTCAATCCCATTGCTTATCCCCTGATTTCCCATTTTAGAAACACTTTTTTACTTCCTAATCTACAAAACCATTTCTAACCCCTTTTTCCTACCCAAAGCATATAAAACCTACCCATTTGCTTTGTTTCTAGTGTGAAAAGATATGATTCTAATAATTCATTCTTATTATCTTTCTATATAAGGAAAGCATTTCTAAAATCGATTTTATATGTAAAACTGCCTATCAATAAAGTTGGCAGTTAGATTAATAGGAAAGTTAAGAGTTACGGAGTTTGAATCTTTTTAATTTCATCAATCAACAAAGATAAGTCAAACATCATTTTAATTCTAGCCTCTTCATGCTTCCAGTCCATTTTATATATCTGTTCAACAATTCTATTAATATATTCCTTTTCCTTCTGGCTTATCACATTACCCTTAATATTAAACTCATTATCCATTAAAAGGTCTAGAAAAGATATTGAACCAACCTTTGCTTCTACTCCCTTTTTAATCTCTTTGTTATTATTAGTTTCACTCATTTTAATGCCTCCTTCAGTATTTAATCCTATACTTTCATCATAGTATATCGGGCCAATGTTAAAGGATACAAGCATTACTTTGATTTTTATATCAATAAGAGATAATGTTCCTCTTGGTACCTTGATTTTTAATATGGTTCCACATAGAACCCTAATAAGGCAAAGGCATTAGGTAAAAAGATGAAGGCTGCTATATTTTATATATAATATAAAAAGCAGTGAGTATGAAACTCTCTGCTCTTTCAACTATAGATTATTAAACATATCAAATATACTATCAGGTAATTGAATCCTTGACCTATCTAAATCCTCATTATCATTATTAACTTTAGGTATTCCACCATATTCTATCAATGCCTCCTTTACAGCCTTTTTTATTTCTTCCTTTGTTAAAGATTCTTCTTTTTCCTGAAACCTTAAAACCGCACGAATAACGTAATCTGTCTTGTATTTTTGCTCAGAAAGTATGTCATATGCCTTAATATCTTCTTCTCTATCCATTGAAAATGAAAGGTTTATTCGCTTAGTAGCCATAATAATCACCTGCTTAGTTCCTGTTGCAATAAGATTTTATATCCTCTGGCATTTGCAAATTGGTCTAGAAAATCTACATACTTCACTTTATTATCCTTTTGAATATAATCCTGAAGCATCATACTTCCTCCACCTGTAAAGATACTTGGGTTTCTAAATTCAAATCCATATTCTTCAATCCTTGATAATATATTTTCTACATACTCTTTTGACATAAATTCAATCATTTTCTTAACATCTGTATCGAAAATAACTGGTTCTTTTCTTGCTATAATATCCTGTATTTGAGATTCTGTTAGTCTTATATTTAATTTTAAAAGTTCCTGTTGTATCTTAGCAATTAACGTTATTATTCCATCAGGCAGTGAGAAACATGACGCTACATTAATGATACCATTTTCCACTTTAAAGATATCTACCGTGAAGCCACCGATATCAATCACATTGCACAATACACCTTTATAACTGTTGAACACTGTTATTAACGAAGCATATCCTTGAGGGTATACTCTACTATCTGCAATATTAATATGATAATTTTTTTTATTATAAGTGAATCTGACATCTTGCCTTATAAAATACTCACGAAATTTTTTCTTTAACGTCCCATAGTTGACGATTGGAAGCCCTATTCCTAAAATTACATCCGCCTTACCTTCTACCCCTACTTTATCAATCGCATCTCCTATAGCAGGTAATGATAGGATAAAAGCATCCTGATTTACCGTCTTATCCATTTGAACATTTAATCTACTACTTCCTACACTATAAAACTTTCCTTCATACACTAACAAGTTGCTGGCTGAAATTGGTTCATCATTTGACTTAGTGAAACCAGTTTCACTGATATACCCTTCACTTGTTTTAGTACACTTATTACCATTATCTAAGCCTAATAAAATTCTATTATTCATAGCAATTCCTCCATTCTCTGACAAAATTTAAGTTCTACATGGTTCTTTTAAATAATCATATTTAATAATTTCAAGTCTTTTTAAACAAAATATGCTTACTGCAATTGGTAAGCATATTTGTGTTCATTATTTTTAGGAGGCTTTCAATCATGATTAATACCTACATATCGAGTACATGTGTTTTATACTTATTCATATTATCTTGTGTCAAGTTAATCTGCTTTTTATTTTTTTCTTTTCACATCTTCATTTGTATAATATATATGTATTTAGTAGATTCTTCTAAACCCTTAATTCAACAGTATCTATATAAATTTTTAAGCGACAAAATTAATATAGGGTATATAGGGGAAAGGTTTGATGAATTAAGGAGCAAATGCATATAGCCCTTCAATATACTCCTTTAACCCTTTTGCCTATTAATTGTAATACCTTTATAAAAAATAATCCTATCAAAACTTGAATATCCATTTATCTATCCATATAATATGTGAAATTAATTGGAAAGGATGAATTTTGTGAACCAAAATATGATAATAAAAGATTTTAGAACTCTAAAGGTTTGGCAGAAGGCTAATGTACTTGAGCAAGAAATCGTAGAATTGGCTATGAGTTTTCCAAAATATGAACAATATAGGCTTATAGACCAATTAGTAAGGGCTGTTAGAAGTATAGGGGCAAATCTTGCAGAAGGAAATACTCAGTTATTTATTAAAAAAGAAAAAGCCCATGCGAATATAGCGTTGGGAAGTACTGGGGAAGTAAGGTCTCACTTAATAACTGCATTACAAAATAATTATATTTCTCAGGAACAATATGATAATCTAGACAGAAAAGTAGTTGAGATAATCAAAATGCTATACGGATATATAAACAGACTATCTAATTCAGTTAATGGCCTGGATTAGAATCATCTTGACTTGAAATCCTACATAATTACTTTTAATAATATGACATTAAAGTATGGAGGGATTTCATGGTAAACTATTACATGCTGGCAATTTTATTTGGTCTTATGAGTTATATCATTTTGTTTGATATTTTTATAAAACAAGAGAAATGGCTTACCTCTAGTAAAAAGAAATTTAGAAATATATATATATTAACATGGGCAACTCTATACCTCATATACCTATTTTGTATTGTTCTGACTCCTTCTACAAAACCTTTTTTCATGCAACACGTATTTTTTGGTGCATTTATTCATTTTGTTTTTGCCTTGTTTGTATGGAAAACAACTATGTTATAGTTAATAAATACAATAATTTATTAAAATTCCATTCTACCTTTAATGTAAAACATGAAACATTATTTTTAGTCTTTTATCAATTTATTATCAAGGTTAAAAGGAACTCTTATTGAGTTCCTTTTAACTTATATATAAATAATTAAGTATTATTTATTCCCGTTTGTTGTTATTTTAATATTTTTTATTTCTGGAGGTAATGTATCTCCACCATTATTGCTAATAGTAAATATCATTTTCCCCTTAAATGCATTTGATAAGTTCCACCCGTAAGTTTGATTCTGTGCTTTATCGGTCATGTTGATAAAGAAATCATCATAAATTCCACCTTCATCAGTAAAGCGAGCCGTATAATTTCCTATCCATTTTTTTGTAGTCTCATCAAAGTGTAGAGGTATATATTGCACTCTACTTCCTGATGGATTTTTAAAACTTATCGCTATTGTTTTTACACCTGAGATATCATCTGATGCTTCCACCTTAAAGGAAATACTTTCACCTACATTGACTAACTTTGGTGTTACCTCAGCATTTAATATTTTCGGTGGATTTATATCCCCTCCGACTTTGTTTTCAATAGTAAAAATCATCTTATCTTTAAAAGAGTCTGATAAATTCCAGCCATAAGCCTGATTACCTGCATTATCTGTTACATTTATAAAGAACTCTCTATATACCCCATCTTCATCCCAAGGACTTACTTTATATTTACCAATCCACATATTTGATGAATAATCACATTTTAACATAACATGCTGTGTTCTACTACCTGACGGATTCTTGAAACTTACAGACACATTTCTTACACCTGATAAATCATCCTCCACATTAACTTTAATATTAAGAATATCTCCAACACCAACCAACTTAGGAGTAACTTCTATATCTTCTACCTTGGGAGCCTTAATATCCCCTCCACTACTATTATTAACAGTAAAAATCATCTTATCTTTAAAATCACTTAATAACTCCCATCCATATGTCTGATTACCTGCGTTATCTGCCATATTAATAAAAAAGTCTTTATATACACCATTTTCATCTGTAGGTTGAACTAAATAATTAGCCTCCCAAACATTAGTTGACTTTCTTGGATGTAGTACGGCGTGCTGCGTCCTACTTCCTGATGGGTTTTTAAAACTTATTGATACTGATTTTACCCCTGATACATCATCCTTAATAACTGTTCTGATTGTAATAGTATCACCCACATCAACAATTCTGGATTGACCTTTTTTATCTTTTGGTATTTCTACCTCTACTAATGAAATTGCATTGTTCATAAATATGTACCCCCCTTTACATTATCAAAATACTCGATAATAAATTTCAACTAAATAAAGTGTTAATGAACCATCAATCTTTCATGTATAAATTTCCTATTATGTAATTACCTTCTTTAATATTTTAAGTCTATCAATACTAGTAATGAACTAAAAAATTTTCGCTTATAATGTAAATTTTTTATTAATTTATTTACTCCACTTCCTTACAAATATTATAATTATCAATATTATCTTGGATTTCATATGCCTTATTTATATATGTATCAACATCATTTATAAAGGTATCCCATTCAACAGAAGTTATATAACTACTATCACCATGATATATAGTCGAACCACTTTGACAATCGCTCTTATCTGGTTCCTTCAAATTAAACATATTTTTTCGAAGAATAGTAAAAAGTGTATTGGTGAGTAACGTTCTACATTTTGTATCACAGCAATTATTCATATATGTATAATATCTGTATGAGCCGCTTCTATCTGGAATAACTACAGCAAGCATAGCATTTGTTTTAGATGTAACAGAATTACCACTTGAATCTATACGTGAAGTTTCTTTTAATGAATAAGAAATTTCACGCGGAATCCATTGATTTTTTTCTGCTTTAAAAATATCTTTCATATTTTTTGAGATTAAAACAATGGTAAGAGTACTGTCATAAATTCTATCCCTTAACTTTTGCCAAATTGTTTCTTCACTCAATTGAGATAAGTCTTCACCATCAGACTCACCTTTGTTTATTTGGTTAGATTCACCTAATTTTTCTTGAAGTTTGTCCACATAATTTCTAACCGTGTTAGTTTCCCAATACTCTCCAGTTATGTGCTTAACATCAGAATCAGCATATTTATATGATATGAAAATTTTATGTCCCATTACTTAACCCCTCCTCCACACTTTATATATTTAAATTACATATTATTTCTTATAAAGGATATTCCTTATAAAAATGCTCTATTATATTTTTCTAATATACTTCCTTTAACTCAATAATTATTTTACATACAGTTTTTATAATATCAACTGACGTTAATTCAGTATTTCCTAATAGTTCGAAATCTTTCTTTAATGCTATATTATCAGGATAAAATTCTTCAAAGTTTTCAATTACTCTGTCCCATAGTACTTTACTAGCATAACCTGTTACTCCTATAGGAATTACATTTAAACCATTATTGATAGCCACTTTAAACTCTTCTATTAATCCATCAGCGATTTGAATACTTCCATTATCAAATTTATTCCCTAAAACAAAAACAGCAATCCCCCCAAGTTTAACCATTTGTTCCCTATATTCTTCTTTAATTTTCTCAAAATCAACATTATTTGTAGCATATAAAGGAAATGGCCTCATAATTAAATGGTCATCTAATTTTCTTGTATTTGTTTTATACACATAATCCAAAACGCCATTCAATACTGAACTGCCGATTCCTTTACCAACACCTGTAATTATTTTACATCCCAATTTGCTTATTTCGCCACTAAGTTTATGAATAAACTCTAATGGCTCTACATCTTTTATTTCAAATTCCTCAAATTCATCCGCACTACCTGATATCAATACATGGTCTTTTTTATACTCTTTTTCTATTTTTTTTATTATCTCTGTTATATCAGAATACTCATCTACCAGCAACGAATGAATATGGTACCTTATCAAATCAGCACATTTAAGTTCTTGTTTTAACTTATCATATTTGAACTTTTTATCTCCATCTTCATCATTAGAATATTCAGACCTCTTTACCTTTCTAAAAAAGCAATAATGCTTCCTTGAATATCCATCCGTTAATATCCTTATTTTACTTAAAATATATTCTAAGTTGGGGTCTTCAAAACTAAATCCAATAAACAAAAATGTTTTTGATATCAAATCTCTTTTAAGGTTAATACTAAATAATTGATTTCTTAAATCGTATAACTCATAATCTTCTTTAATAAGAACAACATCACTTGCATTACTTATATCACCATGCATTTTATACACAACTGCGTCTTTTTTGCTAATTATTGTTGATAAATCTCTAACTGATTTCTTTACATCTGGATTTTTTCCATTCTTTCTCAAAGAATCTTCTATTAATGAGTCATAGTTGGTTGTCCAATAAGTTTTTATAGGGAGTTTTGCTAAAATCTCATGATTCTCGTTAATATTATTACATGATACGAAATTATTTCTTATTAATTCTGCCATAGGTTGTTTTGAACCATCTTTATTGTAAATGTACTGCGCTAAAGTCACTAAATCCGTTTCCTTATCAACATCTAATCCAATTCTTCTTGCAGGATATCTTAATAATTCCTTCCAATTAACATATCCTGATGAAGCAGATAATCCCGCACCAGCAAAAATAGCAGCACAATCTTCTTTTATACATTTAATATAATCATCGATAAAAGAATTAATTTCTAATGAAAACTCCATTAAAACCACTCCAATCATTTAACTTAAGAATATATAGATTTTAAGTAACATAACTCAAGCCCTAATAAATTCAAAGTAATTATATAAATTATCTTACTCTGCTATTTAAGAACATAAAAAATACAACCTTACTTGTAATAATATACCATTATTTACAAGAGTCAACCTTATTTTAAAAAATAACCTATAACTTTATTTTCATTTTAATAGAACTTTACAATTTACGAAAGTACTTTTCTGTTTTTAAAAATTTTCATCTTCATCATTTTCTAAAACAGAAAAAATACCCTATGTTGTACCAAAAAGCAAATAATATCCTTTTATAAATTTCCATTAATCTTCATATGCCTTTAATCGTAAAATTGAACTAAACTCTTTATTCTCAATACTTTCCATTGCTCCTGTTACTTTTCAATGTATAACTTTATTTTCACTATAAAAGAACTTTACCATCTATAAAAATACTTTTTTATTTCCAGAATTTATTCTTCTATATTTCTGAAACATAAAAAAATATGCAAAGTACTTATTAAAAGCAAATAAAGTCCTAATTTCTTTTCATTTTTATCCACATTTCCCTTATATTTTATATACTTTATCCCCATTCTTGTATCAAGAAATGTGGGTAAAACACCATCTAAGAACTTTATTTTCTTTTTGTAACTACTTTTCTGCAATGCAAGGACTTTTCTATTTCTAATATTTTTCACCACATCATTTTTAGAAACAGAAAAAAAGGCCTATGTTGTATAGTAAAAGTAAATAAAGTCCTTTCACAAATTCCCTTTAATATCCATATTCTTTTAACCTTAAAACTGAACTAAACCCTGTATTACCAATGCCTTCCCTTATTCCTTATCCCTTCTAATACCACTACTTTATTTTCTTTTTACAACAACTAATTAACCCCTATATCCTGCCTAATTTATTTCCTATATTCCTTACCCCTTTTTCCTTGTTCCTAACTATGTGTTCATCAAACAAACTCCTCACCTTTTTCAAATAAAGTTCTCTCACCAACGCCCCTCAAGCCCTTGAAAACACTGGCTTGTTATTCTCTTCCATTTATCCATTTAATTCCTTAATCCTTGAACCTGCACCACTAAAGTCCTTACATTTCCTGATTTCTACCTCAAAAACCGAAAATAAAGTACTTGTAAAATGATGTTCGAGAATGAAGATGAATGAGTGGTTTTTATCCATTTCTCATGTCCATTTTATTTTCTAATTAATCCCTTAATACATTGATTTATCTGAAATTTAGCCTTTTATCCATTTTCTTTTCTAATTAAAAATCTAATAAAAAAACCATAGTTCCAAGGCACTTCTTATGCCTTTTCCCTATGATTTTCCTGTATTTTCAACACTACTTTATTTACTTCACTTCAGACATTAAAAAAATGAAAGTAGTTTATTTGTTTAATACATTTTTATTTCCACATTATATTTCAGTTCTACCTTCTAAGGCTTTAGATAGAGTTACTTCATCTGCATACTCTAAATCTCCACCTACTGGAATTCCAGCTGCAATTCTTGTTACCTTAACATCTAGAGGTTTTAAGATCTTAGATATGTACATAGCTGTTGCCTCTCCCTCAATATTGGGATTAGTTGCAACTATAACTTCTTTTATATCTTCTCTCATTCTAGATACTAATTCTCTTATTCTAATATCTTGTGGACCTCTTCCTTGCATAGGAGAAATATTTCCGTGCAGAACGTGATAAAGCCCATTAAATTCCTTTACCTTTTCCATGGTCATAATATCTTTAGGTTGCTCTACTACACAAATTATGCCCTTATCTCTATTAGGATTTGAACATATTGCACATGGGTCACTATCAGTAAAGTTCCCACAAACCGAACAGTATTTTATAGTTCCTCTCGCCTTAACTAACGCTCCTGCAAATTCTTTAACCTCATCTTCAGGTAAATTTAATACATGTAGAGCTAGTCTTTGAGCTGTCTTTTGTCCTATACTGGGTAACTTTGCAAATTCTTCTATTAGTTTTTCTATAGCTACTGGATAAAAATCCATCTCTCTCATTCCTTTCAGTAAAAAGGCATACAGGAATAATTTATACCTGTATGCCTTAAATAATTTCCTAGAATAAACCAGGCATCTTTAAACCACCTGTTAATTTACCCATCTTATTAGCTGTTTCTTCATCAGCTTTTCTTAAAGCTTCATTTACAGCACTAAGTACTAAATCTTCTAACATTTCCACATCATCTGGATCTACTACTTCTGGTTTTATGTTAATTCCTAAAACTTCTTTCTTTCCATTTACACGAACTGAAATAGCTCCTCCACCAACTGAAGCTTCAAATTCAGCAGCTTCAACTTCTTTTTGCATTTCTTCCATTTGCTTTTGCATTGCTTGAGCTTGCTTCATTAAGTTATTAATATTTCCTCCGCCGAAGCCACCTGGAAATCCACCTCTTGCCATAATCAATTCCTCCTTACAAAATATATATTTTATATTATATAGTATTTTTTAATTCAATTCTATCTTTTATTCATCTATTATTTCTAATGCAGATTCTCCTAATGCCTGTAAAAGAACTTCTTCAGGGTTTCTTTCTGCTTCTTCTTTAGTTTCAACAGTAAATCTAACCTTTAATCTCTCTCTCATTACTTCTGAAACTACTTCATTAATAACCTTTATGTTATCAGGTTTTTCTAACCTTATTTTATTAAATGCATACTCTTCTTCATATTTTATTAAAACAATCCCATTATTACAGGCTACAGGTCTTCCTGTCATTAATGAGGCATATATAACCATAGCTCTTCTAGCTTTTAAAGCTTCTAATATATCATGCCATGCTCTTTGTATATCTCCAATAGACGTTGTTGCATTAGTATTCACTTCAATAACAGGAGTTTCTGTTACTGCTTGTTCTTTGTTAATTACATCTTGTGTTGCAACTCTTTTTTGCACATTAGATACTTCATCATCCTGATTGCTACATTGTTGTGCTTGAGCCACTTGTATCTTTCCACTCTTTATTACTTCTTCTAATCTATTTATTCTAGCAAGAATTACTTCACTAGATGTATCATATTCAATTTTACACATTTTTATTGTAGCTAATTCTAAATATAGTCTTGCTTGTTTACTAATCTTAGCATTACCCTCTGCCTCTTGAAGTATTCTAATATCTCTCATTATTTCTTCTACTCTTATTCTAGAGCCTTGCTCTTTTATAAGATTTATATTTTCCATAGACATATCTAACACTTCTTCAGGATTATTAGTTACTTTTGCCATTAATAAATTTCTAAAATGTCCTGTTAAATCCTTAATAAATAAATTTATATCCTTACCTGCATAAACTACTTCTTCAATAATGTTCATTGCTTTTTGTATGTTTCTTTCTATTATTGCTGAAGTTATATTAAACAAGTATTCATTAGTTACTAATCCAAGCATTCCAACTACGCTATCATAATTAACAGAACCATCCCCCATTGCAATTGATTGATCCAATATACTTAATGCATCTCTCATAGCACCATCAGAAACTCTGGAAATAAGCTCCAAACTTTTTTCATCTGCTAAAACTCCCTGAGCACCTACTATTTTTCTTAATCTATCTGAAATATCTGACTTACTAATTCTCTTAAAGTCAAATCTTTGACATCTAGAAAGTATAGTTATAGGTAACTTTTGAGGGTCAGTAGTTGCCAAAATAAATATTACGTTAGCTGGTGGTTCTTCTAGTGTTTTTAGGAAAGCATTTACTGCTCCCATAGATAACATATGAACCTCGTCCATTATATATACTTTAAATCTAGCTTCCTGTGGAGGATATTTCGCATCATCAATTATATCTCTAATCTTATCTACTCCATTATTAGAAGCAGCATCTAATTCTGTGACATCTATCGCTAATCCCTCATTTATCTTCTTGCACATTTCACATTCATTGCAAGGTTCTCCATTCACAGGATTAAGACAATTTAAAGCCTTTGCCATAACTTTTGCAGTAGAAGTTTTTCCTGTTCCTCTAGTTCCACAAAAAAGATAAGCATGAGCAATTCTATCATTTTGTATTTGATTTTTTAATGTAGTTGTTATGTGTTCTTGACCTACTACATCTTCAAAATTTTTAGGTCTCCATTCTCTATATAAGGCTGTATATGCCAAGGTCTTCACCTCTCTACTCTTGTTAAATCCTACATTTCTTATTATACACTACTGCAGAACATATTAGTAAATAATTATTTAATATGTTAAAATAGTTTAGATACTATTTTTAGGGAGGTTAATTATGAGTCTTTACGATGAAAAATATTTATCTATAGTAAAAGACATTCTAGATAATGGGTATTATGATAATAATAGAACTGGAATGCCTACGTATAAGTTGCCACATCAAATAATGCAATTTAATCTTCAAAAAGAGTTTCCTATCCTAACAACTAAGTTTGTTGCTTTTAAAACAGCCGTTAAAGAAATGCTTTGGATTTATCAAAAGCAATCTAATGTAGTTGAAGATTTAAGACAAATGAACGTTAAGATTTGGAATGAATGGGAAGGTGAAGATGGTACTATCGGTAAAGCCTATGGATACCAAGTAAAAAAATTTCACCAAATAGATAATCTAATAGAAGCATTAAAGAACAATCCTCAAGATAGAAGAATGATGTTGAATCTTTGGAACTGGGAAGACCTTCCTGAGATGAGCCTTGCTCCTTGCTGTTTCTTAACTATGTGGGATGTTACTGACGGTCACCTAAACTGTATGTTAATTCAAAGATCCGGTGATATGCCTTTAGGAGTTCCTTTTAACAGTGCTCAATTTTCAGTTCTAACTCATATGCTAGCACAAGTTACAGGATTAAAGCCTGGCTTATTTACTCATGTAATTAATAATGCTCATATATATGAAAACCAAATTGAGGGTATGGAAGTACAAATTACTAGAGCAAATGATGCATATTCTGCTCCTAAGTTATGGTTAAACCCTGAAATAAAAGACTTTTATGAATTTACAATTGATGATATTAAATTAATAGACTATGAATATCATCCTGCAATTAAAATGGAGGTGTCTGTTTAATGCTTTCAATTATTGTTGCTATAGCAGAAAACAACTTAATAGGTGGAGACAACAAACTACTATGGCATTTATCTGAAGACTTAAAAAGATTTAAAGAAATAACCATGGATAATACCCTAATAATGGGTAGAAAAACCTTTGAATCATTACCTGGAATTCTTCCTGGTAGAAAACATATAGTTATAACTAGAGATGAAAATTATAAAGTTGATTCTAATCAAGTTGAAATAGTACATAATATTCAAGATGTTATAAATGAATATGCAAATAATAGTGAAAATGCCTTCGTAATTGGTGGAGGAGAAATATACAATACAACTTTCCCTTATTGTAGCAAGTTATATCTTACAAAAATTAAAAGAAGTTTTTCAGGAGATACTTATTTCCCTGATATAGACTTTAGTAAGTGGAAAATCACCTATTCTTCTGGTGAAAAGAAAGATCCTAAAAACGGAATAGAATTTGAATATATTAATTTAGATAGACAATAAGAAAAAGAGGGATTTTAAGCAAAGCTTAAATTCCCTCTCTTTCTTATCCTATTGTCCTATATTGTTAATCCTATTGAAGAGTAACCTAAATATTTCTTGTATATCATAAAAAAAGCCTTTCCTTTATTTTAAGAAAGGTGTACATAATAAAACCGTGCACCCTAGTTCGATTATAAATCATACGCGTTACCTATGCAGTTAGCTCAAGCCAGATTAATCCACGGCACACGAAAGTGACCACTTATCGCTGCTTCCTTCCGGACCTGACGAGGTTCATGGGTTCCATTGCGTGGGACCCGACTATCAACACCACTTACATAGGGCAGACCATACTCATTATAGCCTCCCTAGAGAATTCAATCCTGCTATAGCGGATTGCAGGTTACAAGGCACCGCTAACTCCCCATCTAGCACGGCATTGGCGGAGAGAGTGGGATTTGAACCCACGATAGAGTTTCCCCTATACACGCGTTCCAGGCGTGCTCCTTCGACCACTCGGACATCTCTCCATATCTTATTGGTATCACTTGTTTTCACAAAGAATACACCCGATTATTTAAGAAGTAAGGGACACAATGTAACACTTGTGATATCCTTTTAATAATCCTAAAGCGTGTATATTCAAGATACTAATTCATATTAACATATATGTCTTTAAAATTCAATAAAATATTAATTAATTATTATTTTGAAAATATAAACTTAAAGGGAAGTTTTTATCCTTCCCCATTTATATCAACATTAAATCCAGTATAACATTATCTCTGTTTCACCATTATAATTATATGTTAAAAATTCTGCAACATATGGTATCTTCACAACTTCTTTAATCTTTTCTCCTGTATAATTTTCTATTTCCCCTTTAATCTCTAAACTATAAAGCTTATAATCAAAATCAATTCCTGCCCTCATACCATAAGTATTTTCTTTTATATTATTTACATCTATTTTCTCTATTACTTCTTCAATCTTCATATCATTTATGGCCTCAACTATTTCATTAATCATTCTTATTCTATCTTCTTCAAATTCTCCTACATATTCTAAATATCTACCATTGCCTTCATTTGCATTGAATATATAGCTCCTATTTAAATTCATATAACTTTTCTCATCTATCCTCTCTCGTATAGCCTTTATAATTTTATTTTCAAACTTTCTTTTATATTTTCTCATTTTTAATCTCCTTTTATCCACCTTATTCATTAATTAATTTTTGTACATATTTTATTACAAGTGCCTTAAACTGATTAGCTTTATTATCTAACTCTCTGAATTTTTCTTCTGTAATATAGCCACAAGCCAAACATAATTCCAAATGACATTGAGTTTCACAAACAGAACCTGTTGCTATAGAATAAAATCTCATTTCCTCTTTTTTATAAAATTGACCTTTCCCCTCTGCAACTTGCGGACATAACTTAGATACAGAACGTCTTAACTGGTCTGAAAGAATAGTTTCCTCAAACTCCGGTAATTGATTTGCTATCTCTCTACACTCAGTAGCTAATTCCATTGCTATTTTATATGCTTTTAAATCTCTAAACTCTCTCATTTCAATTTCTACTCCTTTTAATTCCTCTAAATAATTTTTTGATTTTATTAATGTTTTCATAATTCCTATCCCCTTTTCCTTAATGCTACTATCATTCTTTTAATTACTATAACTTCAAGCTTATCTTCATAATTTAAAAATCTAATTGTATAATCAGACCATTTTATAGCTCTTCTTAAATCTTCTTTTACAGAATTTATATACAATCCATCACCTGTACTTTTAGCTAAATAAGTCATAACCTTAGCTAATCCATACCTTATATTCTGAGCTTCTTCATAGTTATAGGAATCTTTCTCAACTATATTTTTATATACTCTTAAAGACCTCTCATAACATTTTAAATTTCTAAAATTATTAATTCTATATTCCATCATTTATCCTCCAATTTCTAAACTCATTTTTTGGACAACAAAAAAGAGTTTTATAGCAACAAACATATTAAAAACATATCAAATGTAAAATAAGAAACACTTATCCCATTCAATTAAATTTCTAATATTAATTTGTTACATATAAAACTCTTTTGATAAAATATATAAACTTCTAAAAGGTATGACTATACCCATTAATCTTCCTATTTATTATTTACTTCTTCTAAATTAAAAACTTTTATTAAAATAAATTCATTAAATCACTTTTTTAAAACTATGAATACATAATATCATACAAAATTAATTAACGCAAGTATTTTTTGATACTTTTCTATTTTAATATTACTTATTATATTATGTTCATAATTTTACACCCATTTTTTTATTATTATATTAAATATAGATTTATGTACATAATTTTATATTTCTAATAAGCACTTATAGGTACATCTATTTCATCTTTTGCTACGCAAATTCCATTTTTCACTATATAACATTCTACAAAATGTTCTCCTCTAAAATCAGTTCTTTCAAAATGTTTTGTATTATTAGTTTTTATTATTTCTCCCCTTATCATATCTCTTTTTATAGCTTCACTACCTACATTTCTTACTTTCCAATAAATATCATAATCTCCTTTTGCATCGGTATCCACTATATAAAATTCTAATTTTTTATTTTTACTTAACCAACTACGATTTTTTAATAAATTGCTCAACAACTCTGGTCTCCATCCGTCTTGAGTAACCTTACATTCTATATTTAAATCATATCTTATATCAATCGGAAACAAATCTTCTACAAACTGCTCAGTATTTCTATACGTTCTTTCACTATATGATTTATAAATACTTGCCATCTCATTCGTAGCTTCCACCTTCGGAAAATCATTTCCAAATATTTCTCTTAACTTAGAATTTACTTCTTCAGAATCAGAAGCTAAATCTTTAATTTTGTTATATGCTTTTTTAGCCTTTTTAACAAATTTTCCATTAGCAGAATTATAGACTTCTTGATTACTACCTAAAGCGTACCAATATTTTTGGTCTTTATTTAAATCTTTTAAGTATTTAAATAACTCTTTACTCATTTCAAAATAGTCATCAAAACTTATACTTTTATATTCTTCATTCTTATTAAGAAAATTGTATGTTAATGTATCAATTAGAAGTCCTCCAAACTTAAATCCTTGTTTATTCTTCCATGCTCTAAGCATATTGGCAATGTACTTAAAATTTTTATCTGTTTCTTCTGACATCCTTTTACTTTCAGCTATTTCAGCTAATGGCTTAGTTATTCTCCAACTTCCTCCATTATTGGTATCTGGATATTTAAAACTATCGTCAGACTGTTTAAATCCCGGTACTAATTCAACAGTGTAATTAGTAAATTCAATCACTACAACTTGTCCATCTCCACTAATTTTAGTTTTAGGGTATCTTTCAACAAGTATCCCCTTAACCTCTTGTAATAATGCTGATTGTCCATTACTCGTATATGCATCAAATTTTTTAAATGTTTCATTTGGCAAATCAAATATTAAATCTAAATCGCTTACTCCCTTAATTGCAGTTTCTCTACCAACAGAACCTACTATATACATATTTGAAGCATCATCTTTATCTAAGTTATAATAACTTTTGTTTAATTTTTTTGCTATTTCTCCAACAGTAACTTTCATAGTATCAATGTTATTTGGTTGTATATTCTCACAAAAACTTTGAAAATCCTCTTTTATACTCATACTTTATCTCCTTTTCTATTGCTTCTTTCTTGCTATCACAGGTAAATAACTATCTATTTCTTCATCTGAATATGTGTTATCTTGCCTACGCTTTAAATTATCAGAAGCTCTATCAACAGCCTTACCTTCTGCATCTAAGCACTTCTTATATATAGACATTTGCTTTTTTAATACTTCATCTCTCTTTTCACCTAATGAAATTTCATCATATTTACCAAGCTTAATATCACATAAAACCGATATTAATTCTTCTCTTAATTCAAGCAAATCTATTGCTGATGTTTTATGTTGTTTATATAAACTTTTCAAATCATACATTTTAAAATATGAGTTAATAAAAAATGATACACCTGATATTATAGCAGTTACAACTTTTAGCCAAAACTTATCTATGAATACTACTGTAATAATTCCTGAAGTTGTTACTGCTGATAATCCAATTCTCCAATTTTCTAAACATTTATATTTAGCCAAATATATATCAGCTTGTTTTTCCTGTATCTTATGAGTCCATACAGTTCCAGCAAATATTTGTCTTATTTGTCCCTCTAATATTTCTAATTTATTAATAATATTCACTCCCTTTTTATCTTTTTTTATTACTTTGTGATAATACACTACCAGCTAATGCTTTTGTTTCTTTGCTATACTTAGAACTTTTTAATACATTTGATGCTTTTGTTTCCATAGCTTTACTTGTTTGTTTATTGGTATTACTTTGAGATAATGCAGAACCTGCAAGACTTTTTTGTATTGCTGATGAATTAGAACTTGTTAAAGTCTTAGATGCTTTTGATGAAATGTTATTACCAGTTCTCTTTTTATTCATATACTACTCCTTTCTTAATATATTTACGTTTGGCACTCAATCCTTGCCAGTGCTAATAATATAATGGTATAGCTATCCAATAAAATATTCAACTTTATATTTTTAAAAAAAACTTATAAAAACATATGTTTTTATTAATTATCTTAATTTATCTATTTTTTACTCTATTTTTCTATATATTGTGGTATTGGTTTTTTTAGATACTATATGATGTGTAAAGTGTGCCATATCACATATAGCACACTTTGTAAATATGTTAATTTAGATTTGTAATATTCTTTATCTACTTCTTAAATTTTTATATGCTTCTTTCGCTATTTCCTGCATTACAGAATCATAAAAATTCTTATCCTCAAATAATTTTCCAAAAGAATCCATAGATTCTACATAGCAATCTTGAGCTATTTTCTTAAATATCTCTGGAAATATACTTTGTTGGAATACTTCCGAGTCATTTTTCTTTGCATATTGTGTTAGTTTCTTATTTCCTTTTACACATTTTTTATAAATTGTTTCTACAATGACTTTATCACCATCTGTAAAAATACCTTTAAATCTATCGTTTATCTTATTAATAATATTTTCTAAAAGCTCATCTTTATCTTCTGGTTTCCCTCCAACATCTATGCTCTTTGGATTTATTAAAGTTTCATCCTCAATAGTTGGGTTTAATGTAATATCTCCTTTAAAGGTTTGTTCTAACTTATAAAATTCAAGTCTCAGCTTGTCCTCTAAATCTATATCTTTTCCTGTAGCTCTTGGTAACAACTTCTCAAGGTATGCTGTAAATACATACTCTTTTTGTAGCTCCTTATCAAACATCCTTGCTATTTGAATTATATAAGCATACCATTTATTAAAGTTTCTAACAGTCTTTTTAAACTCAAATCTACTCTCTTCGTTAAGGTCTTTATATCTATCAACTATTGGCTTTAATAAGGCTGTCATTTTACCTAAATCTGTTGCATTTTGATTTCCCTTTTTATAATAAATTTTCACGAACTTCTCTACATCTTCATCATTATATAGCTTGTACTTTCTTAGTTTAGTTTTTGTATCATATATTAAATTTACATTAATCTCTTCATCTAAAATAGTTGCTTCATAATATGGTTTAAAAGCTTCTTCTATTTCTTCTTTTGTATTTACAAAATCAAGAATAAAAGTATCTTCTTTACCTGTACAAGTTCTATTTAGTCTTGAAAGAGTTTGTACTGCCTTAACTCCACTTAACTTTTTATCTATAAACATAGAGTGTAATAATGGTTCATCAAAACCAGTTTGGTATTTTTCTGCGACTATTAACATACTAAAATCTTCAGTATGAAATTCAGCTTTTAATTGGCTTTCCTTTATTGCAGAACCATCTTTACGTTTATTCATGCCTTCTTCTGTATACTCTTCTATACCGTCTTTTACAACGCCTGAAAAGGCAACTAAAATATCTAAATCATTATATCCTTTTTTCTCAATATAACTCTTAAACTCATGGTAATAACGTACAGCGTGAAGTCTTGAAGCAGTAACTACCATTGCTTTTGCTTTTCCACCAATTTTATTTTTAGTTATATCTCTAAATTGCTCTATAATAATAGCTGTTTTTTGCTGTAAATTATGTGGGTGTAGTGAAGCATATCTTCTTACAGTTTTCATAGCTTTTGATGCTGGTACCTCTGGATTATCTGTTGTATCTTTAGCAATCTTATAACAAGTTTTATATGTCATATAATTTTTTAATACATCAAGAATAAATCCTTCTTCTATAGCTTGTTTCATACTATAAACATGATATGGGTGATATGTTCCATCACTATGTTTTTGTCCAAATAGCTCTAAAGTTTTTTCTTTAGGTGTTGCTGTAAATGCAAAGAATGATAAATTTTTATGTCTTCCATGACTTAATATCTCTTTAACTAATTTATCTTCATCATCTAAAATTTCATCTTCTGCCTTATTTTCTATCTCAGCATATTCTTTTAATGCATCTTCTGTATCTGCAAGTGCTGTCTTTAATTTTTTAGCACTATTTCCTGTTTGGCTTGTATGAGCTTCATCTACTATTATTGCAAATCTTTTTCCTGTATTATCATCTATCTCTTTATATATGACAGGGAACTTTTGAAGTGTAGTAATAATAATCTTCTTACCATCATTAATTGCATCTCTAAGGTCTTTAGAGGACTTTCCTTCACCTATAGTTTCAACGATACCTTTTGTATGGTCAAAACCTGATATAGTATCTTGTAATTGACTATCAAGAACTTTTCTATCTGTAACTACAATTACTGAAGTAAATATATTATCATTATTATCATTGTGAAGACTTGAAAGTCTATATGATAGCCATGCTATTGAATTTGATTTTCCTGAACCAGCGCTATGCTGTATTAAATAATTAGCTCCACTACCATTTTTCTTTACATCTTCAACTATTTTAGTAACTACATCAAGTTGATGATACCTTGGAAAAATAATTTTCTTAGATACTTTTTTAATTTCTTTCCCAGCTCTAACTACCTTTGTTTCTTCTACACTTAGATGAAGGTATCTTTGCACTATGTCCATTAACACATCTTTTGTTAAAACAGATTCCCAAAGATAAGATGTTGCATATCCATTTTCATTTTTAGGATTTCCTGCTCCTCCAACATTACCAGCACCATTTGAACCTTGGTTAAAAGGCAAGAAATAAGTTTCCTTACCTTTTAACTGTGTTGTCATTGCTATCTCATATAAATCTACTGCAAAATATACAAGAAATCTTTTATTTAAATGAAAGCATAGCTCTTTAGGGTTTCTATCATACATAAATTGCGTTTTTGCATTTTGTACTGATTGACCTTTAAGCTGATTCTTCAATTCAATAGCTACAATAGGAATTCCATTTAGAGATAGTACCATATCTATAGAATTTGTATTTTCATTTGAGTACATAAACTGTCTCGTACAAGTTAATATATTAGCGTCATATAATTCTATAACTTCTTTATTTAAAGAAGTTTCTGGTCTAAAGTAAGCAATATTTATCTTTACTCCTCTATCATTTATTCCATGTCTTAAAACATGAATTAAACCATTAGTTTCAACTTCTTCATTGAACCTTTTATATAATTTCTTTTCTGATTCATCTTTATAATTTCTCTCATATCTTTCCCATTGTTTAGGTTGAGTAGCTTTTATAAAGGCTATTAGTTTCCCCATATCAATAGCTTTTTCTTTATTATAGGTACTCATATCCCCTTTTGTATATCCACCTTTTGTAAGAAGATAATTTTCTATATCTGCTTCAAAACGCTTCTCTCTATCATCCACTACTTTACCTCCCTTTTCCCCGTTACACATTCATATATAAGTGATTTTTTATAGGCTTCCATTTCTATTAATAATTTCTGTTTTTGTTCAATTATATTATCTATTTCAATACACTTATTATCTAAATAACCTGCAATTTCTTTTTGTTCTTCCTTAGGTGGTATTATTACTGGAAGTCTTTTTAATAACTCCTGACTCAATGAAGCTCTTGTTACTAAATTCATTTCTTTTACAAAAAACCTTCTGTGCATCTCACTTCTAAAATAATATTTTGAATAATTTTCATTTAAATAATTTAAACTTGGTCTAAATCTAATTACAAATCCTGCAAAAACAGCATTATCTATTGTTCTTAAACAAGTAGATGCAAAACCTACCTCATCAATTGTTTCTGAAGTTCTTGTAAACAGTACATCTCCTTGCTTTACTGAATAATTTATTCTTTCATTTTCATTTGAATTTACTAACCCTGAGGCTTCAAGTGGTAATGATATATTTCTATAGACATCTCCATAACTTATAAATGGGTATCCAAATCCAAATTCTTCTGAAGCCTTACTTATACCATTCTGTAATGTTCCTATATGCCTAAGTTTTTTTACACTCCAATCTATTGGTATCTTCCCAATATAGTCAACCCCACTATCCTTCATTTCCTTATCTGAGTTTACCCCAGTTGTAACAGCTTCTGTAATAATCGCTTGTTTATATTTTTTATATTCTTTAATTGAAATATTTGTTTGTCTTATAATATCCTCAACCCTACTTATCCTTTTATCAAGATAATTTGCAATTAACTCCTGCTCTTCTATTGGTGGTAATGTAATTTTAATTTCTGCCATTTCATTATTCATAATCTTAAACCCATTAGTATCTGCTCTCTTATGAAAAATGGCTATATATTCTAAAGCATATTTTAAATATCTAATGTTATTAATATTATTTTTAGGCAACAAAGTTCCACATACATTTGTGCAATTATGTTTTCCTTCTCTTAAAAATACAGTTCCAGCATTAGCTCCATCAGTAGTCCATGTAAGTTGACTACAATCAAAATCATAAGTGTTTATATAGCCTAAACACCCATTATTTTTAGTTTGAGATGAATACACTGGATATTCTCCATTATCATCAATCTCTAATAAGCTTATTACTCGACCTCTACCAATATTAAATAAATTCTTAACCTTTACTATCTTATATTCATTAGGTATTAATCCAATCCACTTAATTCCACTATTTTTCATTTTTCTATTCATCTGCTTCACCAACCTCAGAAAATAAAGATTTTAACGAAGCTATTAAATTTATTTCTATATCATTTATTCTCCTTGCTATATCATCAGCCTTCTCTGGTTGTTCATACTTATAAAAATATTTTGTAAAAGGTATTTCATATCCAACTTTTATTTTATTCTTATCTATCCATGCATCTGGGTTATATGGTAATACCTCTCTACTAAAATAACTATCTATATCTTCATTTAAAGGCACATTTTCAGTATCTCTCTTTGAAGCATCTGCTACTGGTTTATTTTTCTTTTTAATAATATTTCCTTGTTCATCTACTTGTGGACTCTCAATTACTATCTTGTTATATCCAAATTCAATATTATCAAATATTTTAGACTCACAAGTTTTATCCCCTAAAGTATAAACCTTATTATCAAATTCGCCATAAGCCTTTACTATTACTTCTCTGCATTCTTCTGTAATATCATTACGTTTATTCCCTATAGACTTTCTACGCTTTTCATACATATTGGACGCATCAATAAGTTGAACTTTTCCTTGTCTATGAATTGGTTTATCTTTTGACATAATCCATATATAAGTAGTTATACCTGTATTATAAAAAGCATCTGTACTTAACTGAACTATTGCTTCTAACCAGTCATTCTCTATGATATAACGTCTAATTTCACTTGAACCTGACCCTGCATCTCCACTAAATAGTGGTGAACCATTGTGTACTATAGCCATTCTTCCCGTATCCTTTAATTTATCAAGTCCATTAAGGTCAAATAGTTGTTGCCCATCACTTATTTTAGGAAGCCCTACTCCAAATCTCCCCATATCTCCAAGTTTTGCTTCTGCTTCAACGGCTTTCTTTTCAACTTTCCAGTCAATACCAAAAGGTGGGTTTGAAATACAGTAATCAAATTTATAATTTTTAAATTTATCATCTGACAATGTATTTCCTTGTCTCATATTATCAGCTTTTCCACCTTTAATAAGCATATCAGCCTTTGCTATTGCATAAGTTTCTGGATTAAGTTCTTGCCCAAATAGAGATACTTCTGCTTCTTCATCTAATAATTTAAGTCTTTCTTCCATACACCCAAGCATTTGAGAAGTCCCCATAGTTTGGTCATATACAGTTTTAACTACCCCTTCTTCTATAAGTGCATCCTTTTCTTCTGCTATAAGTAAATCAGTCATAAGGTATATAATATCTCTACTTGTAAAGTGTGCTCCTGCCTGTTCGTTATATGATTCTGAAAATCTTCTAACAAGTTCCTCAAAAATATATCCCATATCTGCACTTGAAATTACATCTGCTCCCATATAAGCATTTTTTTTATTAAATTCTTGAATAATTAAAAATAACATTCCATTGTTAGCAAGTTTAGTAATTTCTTTGTCAAACTCAAAGTTTTCAAGAACATCTTGAACATTTTCCGAAAATCCTGCAAGAAATGCTCTAAAGTTAGCTTCAATATGCTCTGAATCATCTACTAAATTACTAAATGTAAATGGGCTTATATTATAAAATGAATATCCAGAAGCACTTTCTAAAAATCCATCTTTAACTTCAAAGTGTTTAACCTTTTCGTACATATCTAAAACTGCTTGTTTCGTAGGCATTAATGTATCATTAAATCTTTTTATTACTGTCATAGGTAAAATTATTTTCCCATACTCATGTGGTTTATATAACCCTTGACCTATTATGTCTGCAATGTTCCATATAAGATTAGCTTTTTCACTTATATTAATTGCTGTCTGTTGCATTTTTGATTGTTCACTCATTAAATACTTCTCCTTCTATGTTCATATTTGTAAAACTATATTAATTAGACTATTATTTTTTATTAATTTGCTTTATTTTATCTTTAATTATATTTTAATGTTTTTGTAAACTTATAACAATGAATTTAATTCACTTTATGATTATTAATACATATTTACCATATAACATTAAACAATTAATAGGTACATTTCCCGAAGGGCATAAAATTAAAATCATTTAAATTTATTTCATCTGCATAATCAGAAAGTTTATAACCGCTATTAACTAAAATAATGCATCCAGAAGAATAAAAGACTATTGTTAACAAAATTAAAATTAATAGAAATATTTTTATACTAGTAGACATAAATTTCTTTTTCAATTGTATACACCTCCTTAAGACATTAATATGGAATAAAGTTTTTTGATTCCAATTACTGATGCTTTAAAAACATAGCAAAAAAGTATAAACAAAATAATAGAAAGCGTTACTGTACCTAAGCAGAATAAAACTAATACTGGATATGGAAAGTTAGAAATAAAGTTCGGAATAGTTGGGATGCCAGCAAAACTAGTAAATGTACCACCTATTAGTAAACCGATACTTCCAAAAAACATTCCAATTGCAGTTCCAAAGATACCTAGTATAATTCCTATAATAGTAGTGAAAATTGGTGTGAATATTATAATAGATAAAATTAA